>Ga0209347_1003784_pt1 | contig 16891 bp, 14 predicted proteins | sample AutmiccommuBRH23_FD_187382 | JGI IMG/M metagenome (GOLD analysis project Ga0209347, IMG submission 187382) | Deep subsurface microbial communities from Mt. Terri, Switzerland - Autotrophic microbial communities BRH/23 (SPAdes) (version 2) | ecosystem: Environmental > Aquatic > Deep subsurface >...
CCATATTTCCGGCCAGGTTGGCCAGTTCTCTGGCGGAATTGTTGTTTTCACCGGCCCCTGCGGACATTTCCTTAGAAGCCGCGCTGACTTCCCGGATACTCTGGGCTATTTCCACGGCGCCATGGGAAATTTCTGCGGCGTCCCGGGCCACCAGAGCAACTTTCTCCGAAGCCTTTTTGTTATGTTCGGTGGCGTCATCGGCAGAAAGGGAAATTTCGTTTATGGAACGCGCCACTTCCTGCAGTCCCTTGGAGACCTCGTCGGCGTTCTGGGCAACATGCCTGGCGTTTTCCGCAACTTCGGATATTTCACTGGTGATAAAACTGACCTTCTCCGCCGCCAGCACCACTGATTTAGAGATTTCTTCGGTGGACGCAGACTGCTCTGTTACAGCCGAGGCTATAGTATTGGTTATATCGGTAATTTCGTCGACAACCTTGGTGATTGTTTCTACAGCCTGCACGGCTCCCACCATGTTATCCTGCATGGTTTCGATTTGCTGACCTATTTCATCGGTGGCCTCCGCAGTTTGTTTGGCCAGTTCTTTTACCTCGTTGGCTACAACGGCAAAGCCCTTGCCAGCTTCACCAGCCCCGGCCGCTTCAATGGCTGCGTTTAAGGCCAGCATCTTGGTCTGCTCGGCGATATCGTTAATGACGTTGATTATTTTGCCTATCTGCCTGGAAGAATTGTTAAGCTTTTCTATGATGTCTCTGGTTTCACCGGCCCTGATTCCTGCGTTATCGGTTATTTCTATGGAGCGCTCGCAGTTGCTGCTTACTTCGTTTAGGGATATGTTTATTTCTTTCACCGCCGTGGCCACGCTGTTTACGGAGGAGGACATGTCCGTGGCTGAGTAAGATATGCTGCTGATGTTTTCGGAATTCTGTTCAACACCGTGGCTTACCTGGTCCACGCTGGCGGAAATCTGTTCCGCCGCAGAAGCTAATTTTTGGATGCTGGTGTACATATCATCAAGTGCCGTGGCGTTCATGTTGATGTAGTTGCTGGACTCTGATGAGAAGGCTGCGGTACCTGCGATGTTTTCCGTAATCTGTTCCGCAGCCTGGTTTATCACGTTTATTCTGGAGTCCATGGCGGTGCTGCTTTCGGCCATGGTGCCGGCGGTTCTGAACATGTTTTCCACGGAGTTGTTAATGGTGATAACGCTGTGGTGTATATCCAGGAACATCTGGCGGATTTTATCCAGAAAACGGTTAAAGGAGTCCGTCAACTGTCCGATTTCGTCATCTGAAAACTTCTCTCCGCGCACCGTCAAATCCCCCTGCTCCGCAAGGGCCATCAGTTTTTGCATTTTTTCTATGGGCCTGGTAATGGTTCTGGAAAGTAAAATATAGGCTATACAAACACTGAGCAGGGCTACAATTATGGCCAGGCCGAAGGCGAATACCGGCAAGTAGGCGAGTTTGGCGGACAGTTCCGAGACCGGCACGGTGACCGCGATGCCCCAGTTAACGCCGGGGATGGGATTATAAGCTATATACTTTTCCACTCCTTCAAATTTGTAGTGGCTTATCCCGTTCTCACCCTTGAGCACATTATCTATGGCTTCCCTTAGATTGGGATCCATACCGGGGTCTTTTATGGGGTTGAGTTTCATGACCATATCAGCGCGGGGATGGGCGATAACCAGTCCATCTCCCTGAACAAGGTAGGCGTAACCTGTTTGCTCTACTTTTATAGCTGCTATGCGTCGGGAAAGGTCATCGGTTAAAACAGTTCCGCCCAGTAAGCCGGTAATTTTGCCGTCTTCTTTAATTGGGGCGGCCACCACTACCACGGTATTACCCGTGGCCCTGGAGACAACAGGGTTGGAAACAAAGGTCTCTCCGGTTTCCATAACTTTCTTGAAATAATCCCTGTCGCGCACATTGCCCTTTGACCCGGAAGTAATTATGTAATCACCTTGTATATTGGCGATGAAATATGTTTCGTACAGTTTGTTTCGCTGGAGTTCGGAGGAAAGAAAGGATAGCTTGGCAGCGTCCCTGCCGGAGGTGATTAAAGGAGTGGCGGCCAGGGTGCCCATTTCTGCTTTCCTCCCGTCCAGCCACAGTGAGACCTCTCTGCCGGAGGAAGCCGCCAGAGAGGTGAGGGTTTGCTCCAAGTCAGAGGTTATAATCTTTTCCACCCTACTATAGGTAAGTACGGTAGATATAAGCAGTGCCGCCACCAATGTGACGGTATTTATCAGTATTAGTTTGGTTTTGATGCTTTTATATGACAATCCGGGACCTCCTTTTTTTTCCGGCTGTCGGGCAAAGGGCCGGGTCCGGTTAGGCGCAGTTCTCGCTTTCAAATATAACCAGATAATTAAGAAGCATTAATAGTTCACTTTCCATCTTAACCACTTCACTTACAAATTTGCTTTCCATGCTGCTCGCGTTTGGTGGTGGGGGTTCACAATCGTCCAGGTCTATATCCATCACCTCTCCCGGGCGGTCAATCAAAAAGCCAACAAAGTCCTGGTTACCGGGGGTGTTCTTTAAAATCACGCAGGTCGGGCGGGCGGTTTTGTCGGTTTTTGCCAGGCCCATCATGCCGGCCAGATCAAACAGTGTAACTATTTGACCGCGCATGTTCAGCAGTCCGATGATGTGGGGAGGGGCATCTGGAACAGATGTATATTCGATATTGCGATTTATTTCCTTGACTGCCAGTATGTCTATGCCGTAGAGATTACTGTTGAGGTAAAAGGTAAGAACTTTCCCGTTTATACGGCATCACTCCTTTTTTGCAGGGCTAGACTGATTTTTTCCAGCAGCAACTCTCTGTCCAGCTTTTTTTCATAAAAATCAAATCCGGATTTTATACCCTTCTCAATGCTGCGTTCATCGGACTTGGAAGTAACCGCCACTGCCGGGAGCCAGGCCAGCCGGCTATCCGAGCGGATCCTTCTGATGAGTTCAAAGCCGTCCATAAGAGGCATTTCAATATCACTGACCAGAGCATCCACATTTTTATCCTGCAGTATATCCCAGGCTTCTTTGCCGTTTGCCGCCTCAAGAACATTGTAGCCCGCGGATTCGATGTATTTTTTTTCAATTTTAGCAAAAAATGGAGTATCTTCTGCCACCAGTATTGTCTTCTTTATGCCTGTCTGCCCTGCAGAGTGGTCCTCGTGGTAATTGTCAGGGGCAGCCATCTCAAACAGCTCATAAATGTTAACAAACAGTACAATCCGGTTGTTCAGTATGGCTGAACCGATAATGCCTCTGGCTCTGATGTCCTCCTGGTTAAATTTGATTTTTGATTCCATGGTATCGTGGATTTTTTCAATTAATATACCCATTTGGTATTTAACCAGTTTAGGAATAATCACATAAAGTTGTTCGGTGTCGTTACTCATGCGGGCCACCGGCAGGTAATCCTCCGGCCGGATTACCCGCAACGCTTCGCCCCGGAACTGGATAAACTCTTTGTCTCCAATTTTTTCAAGCTGTCCGGCGTTAATTTTTTCTACCCTGCCCACCATGGACAGATCGATGCCGAAGGTTTCCGGGCCGGAGCATTTGAATAACAGCAGATTTTGGTGCTCGGTTATGCTTTCTTCGGCGGAGTCAGCGTCGCCGGCGGTGGAGGCCAGGTTGTTGTCTTCCGTGAACCTAAGGCCAGCCTTAGCCGCAAGCCCCCCGGCATCAAGTATCATGGCGGTTCTGCCGTCTCCCATGATGGTTACGCCGGAATAACACTGGCAGGAATTTAAATACCTTGGTATTGGTTTCACCAGTATTTCCTCGCCGTCGTGGATGCAGTCAACCACCAGCCCAAAACGTTTGGAACCGCTTTTTATAACCAGAACCCTGACTATTCCGTTTTCCGCAGGGGGGGTGCTAATACCCAGTAATTCGGCCAGGTGTATTATGGGCAGCAGTTTGCCCCTTAAACGAAGTACTTCGGAGTTTTTTAGTTTTTCTATCTTTCTGGAAGGGTCGCCGGGTTTTATGCGCACAAGACCCTGCAGGTTTACCTGAGGCAATGCGAATTTCTGACCGCCCACCTCCACTATCAGGGAGGATATGATAGCCAGAGTAAGGGGAAGGGTAAGGCGGAAGGTGGTGCCTTCACCGGGCCTGGTCATTATTTCTATGGTTCCACCCATTCTTTCGATGTTGGTTTTTACCACATCCATGCCCACACCCCGGCCAGATACGTCTGTAACCTTGGCGGCGGTTGAAAATCCAGGGGTAAAAAGAAGTGCCAGCAGTTCCCTTTCATCCATCCGGGCAATTTCTGACGGGGTGCTAAGGCCCTTTTGAATAGCATTGTTTTTAATGTTGTCAATGTCAATTCCCATGCCGTCATCCGTTACATCGATACCGACATGTCCGCCTTCATGGTATGCTTGCATGGAAATTGTGCCGGAACTGCGGCTTGCCTCCGGCATCCCGCAGTTCCGGCGGCTCAATCCCGTGATCCACGGCGTTGCGTATGAGATGGGTAAGAGGATCACCCAGGGCTTCGATAATGGATTTATCCAGTTCAACGTCGCCCCCGGACATTTCAAGCTCTATTTCCTTTTTTAGCTTGTAGGAAAGTTCCCTGATAATGCGGGGAAATTTTTTAAATACTTTGTCGACAGGCTGCATTCGGGTCTGCATTATTTTTTCCTGCAACTCGGTGGTAATGCCGTCAATATTTTGTAAGACAGCATTCAGACCGGGTATTTTTTTGCGCTGCGACTCAAGGGTGCGCAATAGTTGATTTCTCCCCAGCACCATCTCACTGGCCAGGTCCAGCAGGTCGTTCAGCAGAGATATATGTACACGTATGGTATCCTCGTAATTGGCATTATGATGTTTTTTGACTCCGTTGCCGGAATCTCCGGCGTTGGGTGCTTCTGTCTGGTTAGTTATGGAGCCAAAGGAGAACTCTCCTGCAGGCATGGATTTAGTTACCGCCGGTGGATTTGCCGTGCCTGTGGAAACGGGGGCGCTGTCTGCCTGAAACAGGTCATCCTCTTGCAGTTCGCTAATGTGCTCCTGGGGGAAGTCCAGCGCCATTGACAGCAGGTTGTGCTCAAGCACGGTGGTAACCAGCAGTATGGTGTCATCGTTGCAGGCACCGACCAGTTGTCCGACGGACTCTATTTTCCCCACATACCCGTTCAGAGCATCCGGTATTATTTGCAAACTGTACAACCTGTGTCCCTGCTTCAGTGCATCCAGAATTACTGCTTTCTGGTGGCCAGTGACGGCGATAGGCTTTTCGGCAGTTTTTGAAATGGGCAGATCCTGATGTAAAAATTCAATCGCCGCGGCAACGTCATCTTCATTCATGATAGCCGATATTTTTTCCAGGTACACGGAAACATCCACTAGGTTGCTGTTTTCCACATCGCAGACCATGGATTTGAGAGTGTCGTTGGCGGACAGAAGTACGTCTATCATATCTTTATTAATAATGATATTGCCGTTTCTGATTTCCCCGAAAAGGTTCTCCATGGCGTGTGACAGATCAACAATATTTTTTAAACTGAAAAAACCGGCGGTTCCCTTAATACTGTGCACATTGCGAAAAATACCGTGAATTAGGTCGGCGTCGCCTTCACCGCTTTCCAGTTTCAATAATCCTTCTTCTACGGCTTCCACGTGGGTTATCGCTTCCTCCATAAAATCCTTGATAAAATCGGAATTTTGCAATTACTGATCACCTCTTTTCTCTGTTGACCGAAATTTATATTGTTTTTAAATAAAATTCGCATTTTTGCACAAAACGATATATTTCAAGTATAATCATTTACATACAATTTTATTATACTACAGCGTTCGCCATCAATCCTTTTAAATTTACATAAATTTTTAATATTTTTTACCTACAGGGGGCATTTATCTAATATAATTTCTTCTTTTTATACTCTCCTGTAATATATTTTCATTTCGAATATGTTGAAATATAGCTGCTGGCTGTGTGACTTTTAATTGGGAACCGCATAAATTTGTGTTCTGGAGACGATGAAGTTCCGTATTATTTTGGCGAGGACTTTTTTTTTGAATTTTAATGTTAACCCTATTTATCGAGCTTTACAGCCTGTTGATCCCCGTCCTCGAAGGTCGGGGATCAACAGGCTGTAAAGCTCGAAATTAGTTCGTGGAAAGGGGACTTTATAAGTTAATTTAAGCCGGTTATAGGCAATACAGGGGATTTTTATTATCGAGAGGCCATTCACATTTGCGAGAATTTGGTAATATAATGCTCAGGAAAGGAGGTGTTATTAATGAACATCGAAAAAGCTTTGCGTTTACCCTTTGCCGGAGGTTTTACCAGAATCGTCATAGGCGCTGTATTGAACTGTATACCAATTGTTAATTTTCTATGCGGCGGCTACCTGATAGAGCTAACTGCCAATACCATAAAAGGCAGGGAGGAAATGCCTGCCTGGGACGGCTGGGGCAACAAATTTATAAAAGGACTGATGGTCCTAATAATCACTTTTCTTTATATGTTAATTCCCCTGCTATTCTTAACAATCGCCGGCGGCATGGGAAGTTATTCCGCTGACAGCCTGACGGCGGGTGCCATTCCGTGTTTTATCGCCGCTCTGGTTGCCTGGTTTATCCTGCCGATGGGTCTGGCGCATTACGCAGCCACCGGCACCATTGGCAGCGCTCTTAGCTTACGGAATATATTCTCTTTTATTGGATCTGTATTTGGTAATTATCTAGGGATTTACCTGGTTTCAATTGTTATGTTTTTTGTTTTGGGTATCCTGAGTTTGATACCTTTTCTGGGTTGGATTGTAAGTATACTGGGTGGATTTTATTCAGCTTGCGTTCTGGCTGTTCTATTTGGCGATGCCTACCGCAGGGCTAACCTGAAAATTTACGGAGATGGTATTACCCTTTTGAAATTATAGATTCATAATTTTGACAATAAAGTGCTGTGATGTTGCCTTCCTGAAAAAACTCAAACGAATTAAAAATATCTATTTAAAAAGAGCCTTTTTTCAAGGCTCTTTATTTTATATAATGTTTCAAATTGAAGGAACCTATGGCAGTAGAGAAAAAATAGCTACAGTAATAAGAGCTGTGCGAAGAAGTGCATAATGGCAACGGTGATTTAAAAATAATAGGTATTAACATTCTAAATGGGAACCGTGAGCAGGAAAATACAATGAACTGCTATCGGCTATGCTCCCATAATACCCAAATACAGGGATACGGCTACCCTATAGCACACATTTTAAGGTCGTTAGTTGTCTTGTAGGGATGCCTTCCACCCCGCCTTGTGGAAGGAGTTGTCCTACTGGAAGAAAGGCAAATAAAAAATTAATAGCCAGAACGTTACCGTGAAATGATATGAACAGCAAAAAAATAAACTGAGGTGAGAAAATTGTTGATAGACTTAGTTGCAGGTACAATAGAAAAACTCGCAGAAGAATTTAGTGAAGCAAGCTCCGGGGAAAAAGAACGCCTTATAAAAAGTTCTGTAACTTTAATTGAAACTTTTGCCGAAGAACTCAAATCGAAGATTGGACCATCTTGAGCGTATTGGTCCCGAGTGCGTGGGCCTGGGCTGGGGGTTGTTATATGGGGGGATGGATGGGGCAGCGCCATCCACTGCGCTGCCTTTTATAACCCTCCCAAAACATACAGTTATCTAATAAGCCAAAATGGTGAAAAAAAAGGGTATTTTAAAATGTAAATTATACCAGTTAACAGATTATTATTCTTGATAAAAAGCCTATAAATGGGGCGCTGATATTTTTGTCAGCGTTCATTGTAATCCGGCGGTCATTTATCTGGAATCCCATTATGTTACCAATGGGAATTGATGGCATTGATAGAGCGGCAGGTATTTTTTTACCATCGCATAAATTAGCTGACCCAAAGGGGAAAGCAATTGGATGGCTTAGTGACAGCGGTAAAAACTATTATTTGTAAGAAAGAGTATTTTATTCTACTTACATTATGGAAAAATTAAACTTCAATTTTTACGTTGGCATCATAAAAGACACGATGACTGACTGCCTGTATTAAAGGACGTAACTAAAACCTAACCAAACCGGAAAATCTCCGGTCTTTTTCTTTTGCCGTTTATCTCGCTAACAGCCTGTAAGACCACGTCCCCGAAGGTCGGGGATCAACAGGCTGTAAAGCTCGTTTAGTTGGGGACATTCCTCTGACCCTAGATCCAGGCTTTAATTGGGGACATTCCTTCGACCCCAAAGTCAGGCTGAGAAAGAAAAAAGGAGGGCCAGCGTGAAAAATGATTTTTAATTATTCTACTTCATTCTACTGAGAGATATATCAAACATTAATATGATAACTATAGCTAGAAAAAAGAAATAATCCATGCTTTTATAGGATTTTTGTGGTGGAGTCGGAGTATTGGAAACATAAAACAGTTAAATAATATTGAATACCACATATTCCAGCCATTATGATGCGAACAAAAGCCTAGCTTGCAAGAAACTAATTCAAATGTTGAAAATAGCGTTAGCCATATGAGATTATAAACAATACATTTATAAATACCATTAGGATAATGAGATAGAAAGAGAAGAATAGCTGATGAAAAGCCAACCAAGGTAATAAAGATATCGCATAAGGTAGCCTTTAATAACGGTGATTCGAATTGCCATAGTGGTTGGTTGTAGGTTATGTACCCATATGAGAAATCGATAAGTATGAAGAAAAGAATTGTAGGATAATATTTTTCCAGTTACGCCAATCACCCCATCTCCAGGCAGCAACTGGGAAGAGCAAGGGGACGATAATATTGAAATCAACTAGCTTCCAGATATCGTAGTGCATTCGGACATTTTCGGTTTTATCATATAATCTATCCATAATAAATACAGATATGTACATCCCAAAAATCGATACGGTAGAAACCGGCAGAAACCAGCCCTCCTAAATCAAGATCAGATTTAGTTTATAGCCAATATAATAAATCGTGGAAAGCACGAGTATAACCTAGGCTTTCATACTCCATCTAAGCCTTAAAAAATAAATAAGCATCGTTAGGATGGATAACAGGAAATAATTTTTTTCGGGAACATTTTCAACGATTGTTTCGTCTTCGGAAGATAGGCAACAAAAATCTTTATGTTTTTAACATTTCAAAGACGAGGGTGAAGCGATTGAAAAAGTTGACCGTCTGTATTATGCTCATTATTTTTTCAGCTGTAACGGTTTGCCTGCCGGCTTGTGCGAAGACATCCCAAATAAGGCTTGGCAACGAACTTATGATGAGCAAATACCACTTCTTAATTGAAGGTAAAAGGGTTGGGCTGGTTACAAATCAAAGCGGCGTGGACAGTAATGGGATCAGCACCATTGACAAACTAGCCGCCGACAAGACCATAAAGTTAACGGCATTATACGGGCCTGAACACGGTATTGACGGTACCGCACCGGCAGGCCAGTACGTGGAATCCTACACCCACAAAAAGCTGGGCATTCCAATATACAGCCTGTACGGAAAAACCAGAAAGCCCACTGGGGATATGTTGAAAAATATTGATGTGCTTGTTTTTGATATACAGGACATAGGCGCCAGATCTTATACCTATATGTCGACGTTGAATTACTGCATGGTGGCGGCAAAGGATAACAATAAAACAGTGGTGGTACTGGACCGGCCCAACCCCCTGGGTGGAGAAACGGTGGAGGGGCCTGTGCTGGAAGATCCCTATAAGACCTTTGTGGGCGTGGATAATTTGCCCATGGCCCATGGCATGACCGCCGGGGAACTGGCTAATTTCTTCAATCGCAATATCGGGGCGAATTTAAAGGTTGTCTCCATGGAAGGATACAACAGAGACACCATCTACCAGGATACAGGCCTGCAATGGGTGCAGACCTCTCCCAATATTCCGGATATTGACTCCGTGTTTGGCTATATGGCTACAGGACTGGGAGAAGGCACCGGCATTTATCAGGCGGACAAATTTAAATGGATTGGCGGCAAGGGTATCGACGCTCAGAAATTTGCTGATCTTCTAAACCATGCCGGGCTGCCGGGGGTAACTTTCATCCCCGAAATAATAGGAGAGGCCGGGGGTGTAAGATTGCATATAACTGACTACCGGACCTTTAATCCCGCCAGGATTGGTATATATGCCCTGGCGTACGCTCATACCCTGAATAATTTCAAGGTTCCTAAAAGCGGTCAGACTATAATCATGTTTGATAAAATAATGGGAACGAATAAAATAGGACAGTACCTGGAGCAGGGGCTTACGCCCGAACAGATTGAATCAGCTTATGCCCCCGCACTGAACAGTTTCTGGGAGGAAAGAAAAAAATACCTTATTTACGGATACGGACAGGGACTGCCTCCGGCCGGCAGTGGACAAATTGTTGTGATGGTAAGAGGCTCGGCAGTAAATTTTGATTCGTCCCCTTATATTGATAAAAACAACAGGCTCATCGTACCGGTGAGGGCTATTGTGGAAGCTTTGGGGGCGGAAGCGATCTGGAATTCCAAAACCAGAGAGGTGACCATAAAGGGCAACGGCAGCACGGTGGTATTTAAAATCGACAGCAAATACGCAAAAGTCAATGGTCGGACGAGAATAATGGACACCACTGCAGTAATAAAAAACAGTCGCACCATGATCCCGGCCAGGCATGTAGCCGAATACCTGGGAGCCGAAGTGCTCTGGGATGCGGGTACCAGGACGGTGACCATAAACTGACGTTTTACCCCTTCCGAACCCAAGGCTCACTTTTATTAAATTATGGACAAATAGAAAGAGAAATCGTTTTGAAGGAGATTAAATAAAATGTTACTTGAAAAAACACTGAGTAAAATCACCGCACTGGATCAGGAGGCCATGGCCATGGCCAGGCAGAGGGTGGACAGACTGATTAAGCCTCCGGGGAGCCTCGGCAAGCTGGAAGAACTGGCGGTAAGAATGGCCGGTATAACAGGTAATCCCAGGCCCGTAATGGGAGACAGTGCTGTCATAGTAATGGCAGGAGACCATGGGGTGTGCGAAGAGGGCGTCAGCGTCGCACCCAGTGAGATAACCTATCAAATGTTGCATGCTTTTGTAGGTGGTGTGGCCGGCATTGGCGTTCTGTCCAGGTTAACGGGAGCTAGGTTGGTGGTGGTGGACGTGGGTGTCGCCTGCCCGGTGGACATTCCCGGGGTTATATCGAAAAAAGTCCGGGCGGGCACTGGCAATATCGCCCGGGGACCGGCTATGAGCAGGGACGAGGCGGTAGCCGCCGTGGAAGTTGGCATTCAGGTAGCTATAGAGCAAATCAACAGCGGAATACGTGTGCTGGCCCTGGGAGATATGGGCATCGGCAATACAACCCCCAGCAGTGCCATTTTATCGGTTCTGGCCGGTATATCGCCTGAGGAGGCCACGGGGCGCGGCACCATGGTAAATGACGATGTTCTGTCTAATAAAACCAGTGCCGTGGCCGGTGCCATAAAGGTTAACCAGCCGGATCCCTCCGACGGTCTGGATGTTCTGGCCAAGGTGGGCGGCCTGGAAATTGCCGGGCTGGCCGGAGTGGTGCTGGGTGCTGCCGCCGGCAGGGTACCTGTGATTATCGACGGCTTTATAACCACCGCCGCAGCCATGATTGCTGTTGCCATCAAACCGGAGGCTAAGGAGTTTATAATACCGTCACATCTCTCCGGCGAACAGGGGCACCGTCTGATGCTTGAACATCTGGGCATTGAGCCTATGCTGCACCTGAGCATGAGGCTGGGCGAGGGCACCGGTGCAGTGCTTGCTATACAACTTATGGAGGCAGCCACAAAAATAGCCAATGAAATGGCCAGCTTCGACGAGGCCGGCGTTTCCGACCTGGATGAGGATAAGATTGCCAAATAACGTCTTAGCCGAACATTTTATGGGCTATAAACACCGAGGCCACCAGGGTGGCGAAGTCGGCGGAAAGGCCGGAAATTATGGAATATCTGTATCTTCTTATACCAACGCTGCCAAAATATAAACTAAGTACATAAAAAGTAGTGTCTGTGGAGCCCTGCATAATAGAAACAAGTTGACCCAGGAAGCTGTCCGGCCCGTGGGTGGCAATAATATCTGTGGCAATACCGAGCGCCGCTCCGCCGGACAGGGGCCGCATGATAGCGTGGGGAAGCGCCTCCCCGGGAAAACCGATTTTGTCCAGAACCGGGGCAAGGGCTCCGGTCATTACTTCCAGCGCTCCTGATGCCCTAAAAATATTTATAGCTACAAGCATGGCAACCAGATAGGGTATGGTTTTCACGGCCGTGCTAAAACCTGTTTCAGCGCCTTCGACAAATATTTCAAAAACCTTTACCCCGCGGATCATAGCTGCCAATGTAACGATGAACAGAATGGCAGGGATTGCCCAGCGAGAGACTTCGGCAATAAATTCAAACAAAATATATACCTCCCCGCACCGGCAACCGGAAAGGTTGTCCTGTTTTAATGTATGAGCCGGCAGGCTGGCAATATGATCCTTTTTTTAATAACCTCAAAACCCCAGGAGGGGTTTTATTTATAAGGAAATTATCAATACTAGGATATAATGAATTCATTTTTGTGTTAAAATTTAATTTAAGCTTATTTGACTGCTTTTGAGGTGCATAAACTTTTGAGGTGTATTAAATGGAGAGATTGCAAAAATATATGGCCAGGCACGGGATAGCCTCCCGGAGGAAATGCGAGGAACTCATCGGAGCCGGGGCCGTAAAGGTCAACGGGAAAGTTGTTACCGCCCCGGGTACCTCCGTAAACCCGGAAAGGGACAAGGTGTCGGTTAACGGCAAATTTTTAAATCAGCCTCCCCAAAAGATATATATCATGTTGAATAAACCAAGGGGTTATATCAGTAGTATCAGTGATACCAGAGGTCGAAAGACGATCATGGATCTGCTAAAGAATGTGGAAGAAAGGGTCTATCCCGTCGGGCGGCTGGATTACGACAGCGAAGGACTTTTACTGCTCACCAATGACGGGGAACTGACCATGGCCCTGACCCACCCGGCGCGCAAGGTAAATAAGACATACCGGGTGAGGGTTAAGGGCATGCCTCCTTCAGCCAGTCTGGTTAAAATGTCTTCCGGTCTTATGCTGGAGGACGGTCCGACTGCGCCGGCTGAGGTTGAGTACGTTGATAGCCTGAACGGCAACGCTCTGCTGGAGATTAGCATTCATGAAGGCCGTAACAGGCAGGTTAGAAGAATGTGTGAGGTCATCGGCCACCCTGCTCTGAGGTTAAAAAGAGTCAGCATAGGCGAACTGAAGCTGGGAGACTTAAAGCTCGGACAATTTCGCCATTTAACCAGGCAGGAGGTTGCCTGGCTGAAAAAAATACAACCAAAATAATTCCGGAGGAGTTAATATGCCCCACTGCACCAATTGTGGCAACACTAAAACCCTGGCCAGCACACTGGTCCCGGTAAACACCCCCACTGCTAATCCTCCCCCTTATGGGCTCCTGGCAAACTTTGACGAGGATGGATCCATCGACACCATGGAATGCCAGGGTGCGGATCTGGATGATGCCCAGAAGGCTTTCGAAAGACCTGAATTGTATTTTAATGCCTGTCCTGTTTGTGGTTCATGTGACATTCTCTGGCATGTTTAAGCAGGAATTTTATCAGAGGTAGAGAATAGTTTTATGCATGTGTAAGGACGAGTTGTGGGAGGTGGCAAGTTGACTGGTTACCAGCCCGGTGAAGCTGACGGGGAAAAAGAAATCAGGGTGAAAGTACGGCTTGACTTTAAAGGAACTGCCAGGCCGGGTCGTTTCATTTTCGGCGGCAAGCCCATAGAAAAGGTGGCCGAGGAAACCAGGGAGCAGAATATGGCCATGTTTCGAAATGTGCCCATGCAGGGAGTAAAAATTGGAAATATTGACATGGGACTGGAAGTCTATACGGTATATGACGATGTCAACAATATTGAAGTGGCCTATGCCCCAGTTATTTTGGAGATTATTGCCGATTCCCTGGAAGATTTGCTGAAATTCGTGGCCAGGGAAGATTTCAGAAAGATTGAAGTTTTGTCACCTAATACCCTCGATATGCAGCGATATGATGTGGAAAGGCTGTTGTTCAGGGTTTCGGAGGAAATCAAGAGCTACAAAAACCACATGGAAAGAAAGTATAATCTTAAATAAAATATTATATATTATGAAGCAATTGTGGCTTTAAAGGTTGATATATAGCACTCCGGTGAGGGTGCTATTAATATTTAAAGGAAGTGAGTGTATTGACCCACGGAAGTAAAAAGGTAGCCCGGGTTGCCATCGAAATGGCGTTGACCAGCGACAGGGAGCAGGAAAAGGAATATAAAGCAAAATTTACCCGGGAAGGAATAAAAACAGCGGCAGTAGATTACGGCGGAGATTTTTCCGGATCAGTGGGCAAAGTTATTGAGCGGGCAGTGGTGGCTGCCAAAAGAGAAGGGGTAATTAATGAAATCCATGCTGAGGAGGGCGCCGTGGCCGGCGCCACCCGTGAGGCTATGTCCCAGGTGATGCAAAAGGCCTTTGGCCTTAACGTGGGTGGTAAGATTGGCATCGCCCGCTACCAGGATCACGTTATTGTGGCGGTATTTTTTGGGGTAGGTCTGCTGCATCTGGACGAGGTGGCCGTGGGCCTGGGGCATAGGGCAGTATCATCAAGGGAGGGCATGTAAATGTCATATGTAAGGGGTATAAGAGGGGCCATTACCGTAGAACACAACCGTTCGGAGGATATACTCAGCGCCACAGGGGAATTGCTGGCTGCCATAATCAAAGAAAACCAGCTTGTTCCCGAAGATATTGTCAGCGCCTTTTTTACGGTAACTGCTGACCTGAACGCTGAATTTCCTGCCACTGCGGCTAGGGAAATAATGGGCTGGACTCATGTGCCCATGATTTGCGCAACGGAAATAGACGTCCCCGGCAGGCTGGGAAAATGTATCAGGATCATGGTCCATGTGAATACTTCCAAAACACAGCAGGAATTAAAGCATATCTATCTCCGGGGAGCCATGGCGCTACGCAGGGACCTAATGCCCCAGTAGATTTTCAGGCAGTCAGCTGACTGGTTGTAACCCGCCATTTCTACGGGGTTAATCAAATGCCCTGGGGCATTCCTTGCCTGTCAGGGAACTTTGAGCAAAAAACGAAGCAGTCTGCCTTTACCTTATCATTTACGAAGCCGGAGCCGGCAGTTGGAAAGATGCTGCGCAGGGGAGTTGGTGCAAAAATGATCAGCAGAAGTATTATAATTTTTTTGTCAGTGTTTGCCATCTGTTTAATATTTACCGGGCAGGCCGGAGCTGATGTGGGATTGCTGGATCTGATCGATAGGCCGGCAGCGCAATCGGCAGCGCAGCCAGCAATGGAAATCTATACTGGGGAACGGCCAATGACTTTACACTGGCCCGCCATCAACACTGGTCGGGAAATAATGTTACCCGCCCCGGATCTGGCGGTTGCCATGGAGGCTGGTTTTGAATATTTTTCTGGTAATGGAAAGGTTGAATTCAGCAAGGAGAGTAAGAGTATTACCCTGAAGGTATCCCCGGAGCAGGGAGATGGAGCTTTCCGCATGCCAGATGGTGTTATCTATGTTCCTCTGACACCCGTTGTATCCGGACTTGGAGGAGCGGTTTCCCGCAGTGGTAACAGCGGAAAGGTGAATATACTTTTTACGAAAAAACAGTATGATAAATGCGTTCCATACTATTCCGCAGTTAATGCAATGGAGGATATGCTGCCGCCGGGGAGTCAATTGATCTTACCCCTCAATAAACCTGCTGACGAGAAAGACGATGGCGAAAAGGAGAGTGTCCGGGCGGAGGCCGCTGCACAGGGTGATTTAGACGGGGACGGTCTGACTGAGCAAATACTGTGCTACCAAAGTCCATCCGGCAGTGCAGGGATAATTGTCTACCGGGAGAAGAAAGGAATATACCAGAAATTATGGCAAACCGGGGGAAACGGGATCATCAGGGACCTGATCGTAAGCGAATTGAATGGTGGAGGCTCCGAGTTGCTACTCGGCAGGCAAGATGGTGATTATTTTGGCTCAGCACTGCAGGTTTATTCCTGGCAGGAAGGCTCACCCCGGTTGGTCTTTGTCAACTCATACAACCGTATAGAAACAGGGGATTTTAACGGTGACGGTAAAAATGAATTTGCCCTTTGGTCTGAAAATGTGGAAGGCGCTTATGATATAAATGTATATCATTGGGAAGGCGAAGGCTTTACCCTTAATGGAACATATCCTGCCTATTTTAAAAAAGTTACACAGTATTACCAGGAGCAATTAAAAAAGCAACCGGGTAATAAAGCGGTTATTTATTACCTGGCCGACGCCTGCCTGCGGGCCGGGGATACCGGGACAGCCCTGGAGTTGTCCGTACGCGGGGCCGGCACGGTTTATGGCTACCCTCCGGAGCAGTACTTTCAGCGCTTGAGGGGCGAGGCCCTGCTGCAAACGGGCAAATACCGTGAGGCGGCTGTGGCCTATCAGAAAGCACTGAGCAGTGCTGCGGAGCATAGTTTATGGCCCGGTGCCGGCTATGGTCTGGCTCTTTGTTATAAAAATATGGGTAACGATCAGTTGGCCGTAATGGCAATAACCTTGGCCTTAAATCAGGGCAATGACTGGGCCGTCTTTAACGAGGCGCTGGAGACTCTGACGGCCTGGCAAGCGGGTGTCAGGTAGGGGAATAACCCTTCCGAATCCAAGGTTCAATTATGTCAGGTATCCTGCTAATGGTGACCATAATCAATTGCTGCGGATCGGACGACAATTTTTTGTTGACACTCTACAGATTCATATCCTGGGTTTTACAGCAGAAATGACTAAAAAATACCCGTTAGCCTAGAGTTATCAAGAGCTAGCGGGTTTCTTTTTTTGTCATAAAGTTGTAGTGTATTTACAGTTATTTTTTGTATTGCAAAATTTT
>Ga0209347_1003785_pt1 | contig 16891 bp, 10 predicted proteins | sample AutmiccommuBRH23_FD_187382 | JGI IMG/M metagenome (GOLD analysis project Ga0209347, IMG submission 187382) | Deep subsurface microbial communities from Mt. Terri, Switzerland - Autotrophic microbial communities BRH/23 (SPAdes) (version 2) | ecosystem: Environmental > Aquatic > Deep subsurface >...
GCGTACATCATCACGAAGGAGGCTTTCAGCGCCGTTATCCCCCGTTCGCGGTACTCCTGCTTCTCCAGCAGTCGCCCGTATCGCAGGATCAACCCCGCAAAAAGGCTCTGCCTCGAGTCGTTCCATTCACCGTCGCTGTTCATCACGCCGAAACCTCCCAGCACATTCACATACATATAGGGTGGCTGCCACGATGCTTGTGTCATCAGCAGCTCGTCGAGCGTTCGCTCGCCCAGGGTGAGATAATCTCTTTCACCGGTGATCCGGTAGGCCTCCAACAGTGCCTCAGCTGTCCAGAACATAGAGAAGTTGTTCTGTTTAAACATATTGTTCCTCCTGACTTTTTTACCTACCAAGCTGTCCGAGCCGTAACGGGAGCAGGACCAGTATGTTTCAAAGTCCTCCCATCGGCCTTCAGGGATCACGTACCGGATAACAGCATCCATAGCTCTCAGTGCCGCCTGCCTGTATGCCTCATTTCCGGTCAGCTCAAACATCTTCAGCAGAAAGGTGACTGACATGGATGTTTCGGGAGAGTCGTTGAGATGATCCATCGGTTCCAGGGACTTGATATCCAGCCATCCTGGGAAAAATCCGTTTGTGTACTGAATTTTCAGCAACGATTTCGCATATTCTTCGGCATAATGCAGCAAACGGATATCTTTCTCCAGCTCATCATACCAGCGGAGCATCAGCAGAGCTGTCCAGCTCATATCCAGAATATGAAAGGGAGCCTCCCCTGGGTTCCATGTATAGGGGTTCCGGTTGGAGTTGCCCCAGTAATAGCTCTCCCATCCTTTGCTCCTGTTGTACTTTCTCCCCTCTATTTCCACCTCCTCCATCTCAGTGCCTATGAGTCCGTAAAAAAACCCGCTCCTCTGCGGGAAGGAGAGTGCCAGCTCTCTGGTCATTCTGGCTTTCTCCAGCAACCGGTCGTTGCCATGACGCCTGGCATAGCGGTAGAGGCCGCTTGCGGAGCGTAGTGAACTGAACCAGGCCTGGTTCCACACAGAGCGGAACTCGCGTTCATTCACCTCTCCCGGGTAATTGGGGCTCTGTGTTACGTTGACGATGAAAACCGGAGCCCCCACCTTCCTGCCGTTGAGTATGAACTCCTGCCACACGGCATCGGACCAGCTGTTGAATGCCCAGTTGTAAGTGTGATCCACATAGGGATCAAGTGATCCGTCCAAGGGATTTCCAGTCTTGTAGAGCGAGTGTCCCCAGCGGCTCCAGAGAAAATGAAGAGGTGCCCTGAAAGGGTTCTCCAGGGAGGCCTCATCGGTGTGATGCATCAGATAGAAACCGATCTCCACACTCCCCTCCGGATAGGAGGCACCCGGTGCACGGCGAAACAGCACATGCTCAGCCACGTTGCTGTTGCTCATCCCCAGCGCCAGCCTGTTGTTTGCTGCATCCATATCGAGGTACCACCTGGCTGCTGTGCCCTTTTGCATGATATCAAGGTCAGGGATCAGTGTCAGCACCTGGTCACTGTCAGACAGGATGAGAGCAGGAGAGCGAAAGAGATGCTGGTCAATGATATGATCTGCTGTGGGGGTAAGATGCGGCGCCCAGTGGAAGGAGGGAGAAAAGCCCGGTGTGATCGTCAGCTGCCAGTCGTCCTGTCGCAGAGGTTGATCGAGCATGAAGCTGATCTTTACATGCAGGCAATGCTCATTGATGACGGTCACACAGCTTTGCCCCTTACTCATTCCTAACCGGTCATAATGAAATGTATGCTGCCTATAATCGCCGGGAAAAGAGATATCCAGTGTTGACATCTGCCTTCCGGGGAGAACTGATTCCTGTGCAGCCATAAAAAAGAATGATGCACATAATCCGATAAGGGCAGTATAAAAACGACTCTTCATCATCCGGTCAATCAATCAATTCGTTCCAGAGTTATCAAAGTGAGTTCAAACAGGTTGGCATTGTCATTGTCTCTAACATGAACCGTGATCGAGTTTGTCTGAGGGGTAAGCTGCAAATCTCCCACATGTATCCTCTCCCTGTAACTGTCGGCTGCTGCTTTTGTCGATATCCAGTCGGAGAGCTGATTCTGACGTTGCCATATCTGGAAATCCGCTCCTCTGGGTCCCTCATGATAATTGAGCAGCACCCTGTACCTGCCTTCCGGCACATCGGTCAGCATCACTCTTACAGCTCCCTTACCAAAGGAGGTGATAGAAAGGCCCCGGTCAAAGATAACCTGAACACCTTTCTCAAGCGTGATCTCCATCAGCTGCGGGAAATAAACATGTTTCTCCGGCAGATAGACCTCTCTCAGCGCAGCAGTCGGCTCCATCCGTTCTTCGAGTGGCTGTGCACCGTAATAGAAAGCTACAGAGGTGTAGTCCACCGGAAATTCATTCCTTTCGGGACCGTGCTCCATCGCGTGATAAATCTCCCTTTCAAAGCTCAGCTTGTCGGAGAGGAAAAAACGATATGCTCCGGTGCGGTTCATCGGAAGCGAATAGTCGAGTGACCCGTGGATAGGCATGCTTATGCCACGATCCCAGCGATCGAGCAGCGCGTACCACCCGCCGTTGTAATAATCTTCCGATCCGGTGCCGTGCATACGCATCTTCCCATCGACATAGGTGCTGTCATCCCCTTCGAAGAAGAGCGTCATTCCGGGACGCAGTCCCTGTGCACTATGAATTGTTCCAACATAGTGCCCTTTCCCTTCGCTCTTCATGAACTTGTAGAATTGACCTGTTTCGGGCAGCTCTCTTCTCCAAACAGTATAGAGCTTACCCTCCTCCTTTGCATTTCTTTTATTGTCGTTGTAGTACACCTTCACCTTCACAGAGAGAGGATTCTGCTGCACACCCTCTCTTTTGTCATAGATCAGCTTCATTGTAGCGGAACGGTCAAACGGCATAGGCAGATAAGCGTAGTTGGTGGTGTTGTATCTCCCCATCAGGATGCTTCTCATGGCCGGTTTACCATAAGCGTAACCAAAGAAATCAGCCACCGGCGCGTAGATCGCCTCCACCGCCTCATTGTCCCATTGGGCGGAGAGGATGAGATCCTTGTAAAGACCCTCAAAGGCAGTGCCTCCATCAATCTCAAAGCCGACGATTCGTCCTCCCGACTGCTTGTCGAAGAAGAGCACCTCCTGGTCCGGCTCAATGGTAAAACTTTTTTCCTCCATGAGGAGATCGGAAGAGAGACCCGACGCGTAGTTGTTCACCGTGGGAGAGATATCCCCCCACAGGTTACTCACCCCGGCAAGCAGCGCCCTGTCCGCAGGGGTGAACTGACCCGTCCACGACTCCACCTCCATACCGGGCAGAGCACGATACTGAATCTGGTGGAACATGATCTTTTCTCCCTGAAAAACTATTTTCAGTGATTCTTTAAAAGGGATGGGGATATAACTGTAATAACCTCCTATCTCATTACCACACAACGGTTTTATAAAAGGGTAGACATCCCCTGAAAAGAGATCCATAAAACGGATCTTCAAACGGGGTTTCTTCTCTCCATCAAAAAAGAAAAGTAGTGTGTCGCTGGTAGGGGTGGGGGTCCATATTCTGTTCACAACACCGGGTCCCTTGAAATCGGCCAGGACAAGATTGTCGCCCTCTTTCCTGAGATAAGAATATTTCCCTGAGAAACCATCGTCGTTATTGCCTGTACGGTCGTAGCTCGACTCCTGCTCAATCAGCTGATTATGCCTGTAACGGGGTAACTGATCCACACGCTTCAACAGCGTCACTTCATCGCTCCAACGGTAGGTTTTGTTTTGACTTTGTAACTGAAAGAGACCTGTCATAAACAGGATTACCAATAAAACTGTATTAAATTTACTTTTCATTATGATTGGTTATGGTAATTAATTCACTTCTAACTCCTCCCATGCAGGCAGTGCCGGGAATTTTGCGTGTGGTTCACTCTGATACCAGAAAGCGGTAGAAGAGATATTCGACTTCTGTGGCAGATAGCGTCCACCATGTCTCCATCCCAGATCCTGGATGGTAATCTTCAGATCTTTCTTAAACCTGATCGGATCCATCACATGCCAGCGGTAAAGGCCGAAACGCTGTCCTGCCTTGTAGGTCTGATCTGGAGGAAGAACCTGTACCAGTCCTGCATAGGGGGTGGTGAAGGTCGTATATTTTCCGTGTCTGTCGAAATTGTATGACCCGCAGAAATAATCTTCCGTGCCGGTACCGATAATGGTGGGGAACTGCTTGTCGCCATCCATAAAGAATTTGATCTCTCCTTCGCCCCACCAGCCGTTGTTGTTCACCTGCCAGGCCATGTAGACACCCACATAATGTCCTTCTCCCTTCACATTGTCGATGATGGTGTAGTCTGATGTTTCATTCACCTTTGTTCTGCGAAACTGGGCATGGAAGTAGGCAGCATCCTCCGGCACATCGGTAAGGGTATAATCGACCTGATAGTAGAGGTTCATCGGCTGCTCATCGTTGATGTTTGTCATCGTGATCCTGCATTTCTTACGAAAGGGCATCGTCCAGTAGCTGTTGAAAGCACTTCCCGGGTTCACAGTGATCGGTTGTGAATTCAAAGGGGCGTACTCGTTCCAGCCCATGCCGAAGAAATCTCCCACTGGCACCTCCACAGAGGGTTCTGTCTCATCATCCCAGTAGATGCGGATGATGGAGAAGCGCCAGTTGCCGGTAGGGGTCATCCAGATATGCTGGATGGCGCCGGGACCTTCAATCTCGGCCATGATGAACGTTTCACCCGGCGGGATGGTCACATAGGGGTTTACCTTCCACCCCTGCCCCAGGTCACGCGAAGCGTGGGTTGCATTGGCAGTGTTGCGGGGTGCATTGGGGTCGGGGGTGGCCATGCCTCCTTTGCCTTTTTCACCGGTGAAATTCTCAGGGCTGATCGATCGTGTCTCCGCGTTGGAGAGACGGTAGAGGTTGCCCATATTCATTTCTAAACCATTGAAAGAACGGTTTTGTGAAAAAATTCCTATTGCGAAAGCATGTAAGAATAAAAAAACATAAATTGGTTTTAAGCTCATAATTCGCTATTCATTTAGTTTTACAATTTTAAAAGAAATATTTACCTTCTTCCAGCATATCCTAAGCCATGTCTGGAATAAATCTGCGACTATTAATAATTTCACTCACATGAATCTGGCTACCAAGACATTAAATTATCCAATGTGCCAAAGATATTAAAAAATCTTCATCTTATGAGGTTTACCTTCGTAAAACACTTTACCGTTTCTGACGATCTTCATTTTTTTCTTTGAAAAGTGAACATCGAAAGAAGCACCTCTAAAACCGAATCCAATGATTGAGATATTCCCTTCTGCACTCAGCTGAGGATTCACAAATAAACGACCATTCAAATCAGGCTGAAAACCAGCCAGTCCGAAAAGAATAGTTTCAGCACCAATCAGCCCTGCGTAAAGAGTAGACCGTTTATGCCACGGGGTGATGGGTTTATCAACCAGATGCTCTTGGGGATAATATAAAAGCTGTTCACCCATCCAGAAATGACGCTGCAGAATATCCCATCCTTTTGCCGGTTCGTCCTGTTCATACATCGTAAGCGCCACCTGAGGTCCGTCACCCGTATAAGCGCCACCTCCCGACCAGTCAGAATCTACCACTTCGTGATGTATCCTGTCTGCCTTTGAGATGCTCTCTACACCGAAACCGGCCAGAAAATGTCCTTCTTTTAACTGATCAATCACGGCCTCCTTCATTTCTACAGTGCAAACACCGGTGCGTAATACATCAAAAACCTGAATAGACCAGACATAATCCTGATACCCCTCCGGATAGATACTTTTAAACCACTTTACTTCATCATCCCACAAGTTCTTCTGAATGGAAAGAGCGATCTCTACTGCCTCCACTTCCCAACGCTTAATTTCATCCGAATCGTGACCAAGTTGTTTTCCCATAGCAGCTAAAAGTCTCAGACAAGACACCCTCTCTGCATTTGGGCTCACCACAACATGCTCCCATCCGGCGCCACGCATTTCAAGCAAATTATGCTGTAATCCATAATCTATTAAAAAGTTTTCCTGCCTTTGTTCCTCATCTTCGAGCACCATGCGTTTGGCTTCATTAAATAAATCACGTTGCGGACCAAAAAATTTGAAGATTGCATCACAAATCACCACAAAGGCATAGGTATTATATGAATATTTTACTCCCACTCCATGTCCATTTAACGTGAGTGCATAGAATTTCTGCAGATCAATTGCGGCCAGCTTCTGGGCAATCGTGATTGCATATTGATCAAACATGAGTGAAGTCATATGAGGCACATAAGACATCCCCCAGGGGTACAGGCAGGTAGCTCCTCCATCCATTCCGCATTCGGAAGGAAACGGATTCATCGCATAAGCGGGATTCTCCCACACACAAACGAGACCTGTCAGGATAGAGCGTTTGTAATAATCGTCCAGACCCTCGATATCACTATTGACAACCGGAATATTTTTTGTCAGCGTAACGAGGCGTTCTTTCCATGCTTCCCGGGATGAAAGGATCAAACGTTCTCCTGCGGGTATGGCAAAATACTCTTCTCCTGTGCGGGTCATGATCACCGTAAAGAAAGCTGTTCCGGATTCATTTGATTGTAATGTTAACTCCGTGTTTTCCTCATTGAACTGAATGGTTACTGCATTATTGCTCCAGGTATTCTCCGACACCATAAAAGCATCACGCTGATTGGAAAAAGGTATGCTAAAACCCCATTTTTCCAAAGGTATATCTATCGGTTTGCCCGGATTGACAATGGCATTCAGATGCAGTTTCAAAGTCCGGTCCGACCTGTTGAGAATAGAGATCTTTTCGACAAAACCATTCATGCCAAATACAGGAAATAATTCAGAGATAACACCCAAAGAAGTTAACTTTCCATTCTTAAAATGATGATAGGTTCCCTCCCGCACAATTTTATGAGGATACCATGTTCCCCGTGAATAAAGCAAACCAACATCCTCCTTACCATAATTGCGTTTATCAGGAACAGTTAATCCGTCAGCATGCATCTCAACACTAAAACTAAAATTTGTTGCTGCCAGCGGCGGAGCATAAAAACTCTTCACACCCATGACCGTTTGATTTTCAGGATTTACAGTCGTGGTACCACTATTGACCCAGGTATGTGCCGGATCTGAAGTGACCTTTTCCAATGACATGGAAAAATCCTCCAGTTGATAGTTATGTCTTCCTTTTGCCAGCATGTTATCAGGGCAAATCGTGAGCAAGAGGAATCCTGAAATGATCATGATTACGCCATGATAGTTAGTACGGTTGATTGAATTCATTTTTTTTGGTTGAAATGTGTCTCAATCTGTCATATCTCCGTGTAGCAGGATAAAAGGCTGATGAAGGAAGTCCGTAAATTCCTGTTCACCCATATCACCGCGCTGCGGAACACAATAATCGTCAGAGCCATTACTCCAGAAAGCGATGTATGACAAGATTTCATTCATTTCCGATAATACATTCAACATCCTTTGAATACGTTTTAAATCCTTTTCCCCCGATTTGTTCTTCTTGACGAAATAACCCAATTCCGTCAATGCACACGGCTTATTTTTTTCGGCTGACAATTGTCCCAAGATTCGAATACGTTCCATTGCTTTTTTGGCGCGGGCTCCATTATACTTAAAATCCCTATAATCATCCAGTCCGAGAATATCCACATACCCATCTCCCGGATAGCGCAACAGATACGCTTCTTTAGTGTCAAAATTGATGTCTGGAGAGAAGGCATATAGTATATTGTGTACGTTCAAGCTATCTTTCAGATAATTGACCATAAATCGCCAAACGGTTTTGAATTCTTCCGGAGTATTGTATTTAGCTCCCCACCAGAACCAGTTACCATCAAACTCGTGTAAAGGGCGAAAAATAAAAGGGATTTCCCTGTCATTGTTATCGCGCAAGGAATGAGCAAATTCAGCCACTTTCTGTAAATCTTTTTTGAATTGTACATGATTCTCCTTTCCCGGTAGTATGGAACGAAAAGATTCCTGTCTTTGCCGCCTGTTGGGTATTTCTTTAGCATAAAATGTACTGCCGGTATATGGATCATTATAGTGCCAACACATTGTGATCGCAATTCCTGCTTCATGGGCAGCAATGATCCTTTTCCGGATCTCATTTTCCTGTTGCCGAGTCCAGGATCTCTCTGAATTGTCGCGTCTGGTAATGAACATATAATCAAAAGAAGCGATTGCCGGTAACTTACCCGTAAGTTGAGAAAAATAGGAATCAAGTTGACCGTTCTCTTTTATCCATACACCATCATGTTGCCCCAGCCAAACGCCTCCATCCCGTAGTTTATGCAAGCGATAAAGTAGTGAAGCTGTTTCATCAGTAATATGTTTATCAACAGCATGTAATCGAATAGTATCATATCGGTTATTTCCGATCACGGGTAATAAAAAACTCAAAATGAGGATTAAACAAATACTCCCTGTTCTCTTCATATGCTCTACGTTATTTATATCACCAACTGTTTACCACTTTCAATTCAGGTACAAAGGGACCGACACTGCTCATATGCTCAGTGGGATGAAGCTCCGTACCGATGTTGGGACGGCTTCCGTCAGCCGATAGATAGATGTTTTGCGTATGATCATTGGTACGGTAATATTCTTTTTTTCCTGCATATACCTGTGTGATCGAGTCTGTTATTACTAAGTTACGTCGGATAATAGCACCTCCATAATCACAGATGAATACTGCCGGCACTATGTCATTTTTTACCTGTCTCGTTCGAATAATCGTATTATCTTCAATCACCGTGTTGTGAACAGGCGCCCAAAGCATTACAAAATCCTGGAAATCATCGCTCATATTGTGTGTTATCCGCAGATCATGTGTTTCGGTTTTAGCAATATCGGCAAACCAACTTACCTCGAGGAATCCCATGTTAGAAGAAGTATAGTTGTGATGGATATAAATATCTTGTTTTGGATTACGTCCGTCATCAATCTCAATTGCCCCGCCATCGGCTCCAAACGATCCACCGATATAGTAATAATCGCGAATGACATTATTGGAAACTTCCTGATGGCTGTTGCCGATATGAATACCGATAGGTCCCCAATCCGGAGGAGATAAAGGTCTGGAACTAGCACTGTGGAGATAATTACCTGTAATCAGAATATATTCACCTGTCGACTGAATACCCTTCGGGCAATTCGAGAATTCACTGTTTTTTACTATACAATAATTGGCTCCTAACATAATTCGTATGGCACCAACATCCCACACTTCAGTGTAGGATGCTTTAGGTGAAGCAGGTGCACAATCGTGAAAATAGAGGCCATCCACAACAATGTGATTGCCTGAAAGTCGTATTGCATTACCATTTAATACTGTTGGGTCAGGATTACTGAATTTAGGCATCATCCCTTCTCCGTAGGTTGTCAATACAATTGGATGCTGTTTCTCACCCGAATCTTTGATCTCAATCCCTCCTGTAAACGACGATCCGCGTGCAAAATAAAGTGTGTCTCCTGGCTGCAATGTTACTGTTGAAGCTTTACTCAAACTTTTCCACGGACGATCTTCTGATCCGTTCCATTCATCGTTTCCATGGGATGAATCAACATAATACTTCCGAGCTGTTTTCCATGTCAGCTTAGCCATCCGGATACCATCCAGGTTAGGTTTGAGTGCAACAATAAAATATTCACCGTCATGTTCAACTATCTCAGGTGCTGCAACATTCATCTGTCCAGTCATACGGCTATCATCACGGATGCCGAAATACAACGGGTTATCTGAAACATATTGTGAATTAAGTGCACCCATCCCGTACAGCTGGTTACGGAAAAGGTAAAATAAACCGGTTCGATGCACCACAAAAGGAGATTCGCTATCGGCTCCATACCATACCCCTTTTGTGGGGCTACCACCTGAACAAACAATCACGGGATCTCCCCAATTGAAGAGATCGGTAGTTGTACGGCAAAATACGGCACATGAATCCTCACCAACCGGAGGATTGCTGGTATGTCCCGTATAGTAGCAGTAAAAAAGATCATCTACTTTCAAAACCATCGCATCTCTCGTGTTCTCATAAGGACCTTCAAACAAACCTGGATGACCCTTGTCATTCAATATTCGTTCAAATTGTTTACCGTCATGACTTTGCGCCAGGCTAATTCGGTCCCAGTCACCATAAAACAGATAATAAATATCATTTTCCTTCAAAACAAATGGTGCTTGTAACCCCCCTAAAGGTTCACCTATTGAAGGATCGGACATCATTGCGATACCTTTTGGCGTCCAATTGGTATCAGTCAATTGTTTACCTTCCCATCTGTAGAACAACCGGGAATGCCCGCCAATAGCTGTATTGCGAATACAAGACCATAACTGCCAGGTACCATCATCTGCTTGCCATATACCAAAATCAACCGGCTCCATACCGGCATTATTGTACTCACCCAGGTCGGGAATTCCGGCAATGTCCCACCAATCACCATCAATAACCGGTACTGGATTATTGCTGTTCACCATTTCAGATGAAAAAGCATAATCCATAAAACCACTAAGGAACAGGCAGCATAATAGGAATCTCATGCAATGATATTGTATTTAATGATAAATTCTTACTTAATCCTGGATTTCATTACCCCAGAGTTTGGAATCGTTACCGAAATTTTTCCGCCATTCATGACGCCAGCGGTGCATATCCTGATCACGTATAAAAGGTTTGGGAGCCCGGGCTTCCTTACCGGGAGCAGAGGGCAATTTGCCGGGAATAGACTGATACCAATATGCAACACTACTGAGATCGAGTGTAAGGTTATTGTTATGTCCATGTTCAATAGTCCCTTTCAATGCTGTCTCAAAATATATGGGATCGGCAACGAAAAACCGATAAGCGTGTGTTCGTCCTAACCAACCGTTGTCACGATTGACCCTTGCATATCCATAATATGGATGATAGAAAATGGAACTTGGACACCAGGAAGTATTGAAAAAATCTTCTGTACCTGTACCAAGCAAGGAAGCTTTGCTTTCACCATCAATAAAAAACATATCATCTCCTTCACCGTACCACATAGGAGAAGGTGAATGAACATAATAATTGATTCCAACGAAATGTCCTTTACCCTGAATGTCGGCAAAAACGTAATTATCTGCACCATCCACATTGTTTTGTGGTTGACCAACTAAGCCCCATTCTGTTTCTCCTTCAGGTAATGCATCTGTAAGTTCGTGATTATACCATGCATGGAAACGTCCTGCATCATTGGGTAGTTTTTTCATTTCTACATAGTCGATATAAAAATAGAGGTGCGTTAAATCAACATCGCTTTGGTTTTCAATCTCAATTCGAACTCCATTCTCAAAAGGCATCTGAAAATAGGAGGTCAGACCACTTCCATCCCTTGGTCCAATAGCTAATGGCAAAGAAGTGAAGTCGTAATGTTCATCCCAACCATTTCCAAAAAAGGCTGCAATCGGTGATTCAACGGAGGGATAAGAGGCACCGTCCCAATAGATCCTCAGAATAAGATCATTTCGCATGATGTTTGATGGGGCAATTGTCATCCAGATGTGATTGATAATGCCTGTTCCTGCGATCTCAATAAATTTCGATTCTCCCACTTTGATCGGTCCCACAGCATCACCATTATTACCGGTAATATCAGCACTGCTCACACGCCTGTTACGCAGTCCCTCGCGAATGGTAAAAAGTCCGCTCAATTCCCCGGGGAATTGCTGAGCGTAAAGTGGGAAGGCCATCCATATGACAACACCCAAAGCAATAAGTTTGAAAATATTCCTCTTCATGTTCTTTAATTTTTGTTTTTATTTGTCTGATTCATCTATCCAATAAAAGGGGGCGATTTTTAAACCATAATCACCACCGAACCATCCTGCACTGGTAATATAATAGTTACCCTGTTTATCCATCACCAGTTCAGATGCTCTGCAATTGTCAATCTCTGCAATATAATCATCCATTGTGAAATGTAAGGGGTCACTGCTTCGATAAACATCTGTGTGACCTCCGTCACACAGAAAAAAATAAAACCATCTACCATGCTTCACCACAAAAGGTGATTCTGTGGGACCTCCAAAAGTACCTTCACGAGCATGTTCAAAGACTATCTTTCGATTTTCCCATTGGAATAAATCCTTACTCGTATAAGCGGCAAGAATATGATTACCCCCATTGGGAGTAGAGTTTGCCGTATAATACATGATCCATTCATCACCATGTTTTAATATCATAGGATCGCGGGCATCGAAGCCATCAGTGAACAACGGGTTTCCTTCGAACCGTTCCCAATGGAACAAATCATCAGATAAATAGAGGTTTATCTGGTAAGCATCATGAACATGAGCTCCCTCCATTCCACCAGCACAAGCATACAAATAGTATCTTCCTTCATGAAAAACATAGTGTGGTGCCCACAAAACTGATTCATTATACTCCGGCATTGCTGTAAGTGCATGGGGATGAATCTGCCATGGAGATTGAAACAGGCTATCCGCTGAAATATGCAATAGATTCAGACCCGGATCCTTGATATAATCCATCTCCCTCGAATGCGTTATACCGATCACATGCCAGCGATGCGTTTCCTCGTTATATATGACCGTATGATCATTTATACACCACGGATCATCTTTAACCCCCCAGGCAGGATTATGCACTTCTTTAAAAGCTCCGATTCTAAAATATTCACGTTCAGATGCTTTACATGATTGTCCAAACAAAGCAGAAAACAACAATAAAAAGGATAAAGAATAAAAAGTCTTCATTATACCAATCTTTAGGGGACTTTTATTCCTCTAAAGCGCTGAAACTGATAATAGTTTTCAACGCTGCCAGAATTAACATCACCAGGGATTTTAAACTCGGTTTTGGAAAAATTCAACGAAATATAGACTGAGTCACTATCTATTGCGCCTAAATAACCGGAGCTCCGAATATTGTATCTGTTTTCAGGATCGATGACCAGCATATTGGTTCCAATGTTTTGCGCCAAAGAGAATGTTCGTTGGTTCTCATAGCGAGAAGTCTGAATGCTATCAACCTGTACGGTACGCGCCTCACCCAGCACATCAATATCTTTGAAAATAACAGATAAATTCCCCCAGTTGTTTCGTTGTACTTCTATCTCGGCAGGGATGGAATCACCACGAAATGCATCAGGATCTTTCCAATCTTCTGAAATATACCACTGAGAATAGTTCATATACCCAACATACCGACCAGCAACATCGGCTGCATAATCAAAATATTTCTTCGTATCACGGGCGAACACATTTCGTACAACTGTTACATCTCCATACATTTGTTCCAGTTCCAACGTATCTTTGGTTAAACGTACTATGACCGGATTAACAGATATTCCATCTATTGCATAATAATCAATATATAACTTACCGTCTCCTATTTTCCATTTAGCCTGGCTTAGTGTCCGTTCGTTCCATTGGCACGGATTATTGCCCATTACGGTTCCATCGGCTAAAAATTCATACCTCTGATCGTATTTACAATATTGATTCGGATAAATTGTTTGTTTCACACCGTCACGTAGTTGATAAGCGAATTTCCATTGACCAATCAAATCAGAACTATTTAATAATTCTTCGCTATGTTCACAACCCATCATGAATAAGATGATTGAAAGAAATAACCCTATTTTTTTCATGTTAGCTTATTTTTATTTTAATATTTATATCTTGGCACTATGCGTAAGTTGTCCCAACAGATGAATGTGTTCTGATTGGCTGTACCATGGAATTGTACTTCCCGGTTTTTCCAATCCCAATAGGGATTACCGGTTGCATCAAAGAACGATGCAGGGAATGGAGTGCCAGTGACTGCCGGCTTCTTAAACTCTCTAATTGGTATACGAATTGTCTCCCATCCGTTGGTGTGGTACGCAGCACTACCGTGTGGATTCCAGTGATACCAATAACCATCCCAAAGATTTATTTTAAATTCGGCACCGGTCCAATCATTGATAACATTCACCTCAAATACTACGTCTACTTCGTCGGTGGGAAGATGCCATAACCAGTCGCCATCATATGAACCATTGTTACTCATCGGTTGGCCAACATTAAATGGTGTATAAAGTCGCCATTTTCCACCCCAGGCCCACGCCGCGTAGTCACCCTGGTAATAATAATAAGTACCGTTCACTGCTTCAGGAAATCCACTAAGACTCAAGCCATCAGTAAAGGGCGTTCCGGGATCAACACCATTGTAGGTCCCATCGTACAATATATATCTGTTATCCCTGTAAAGACCTGGAATTCGCAAGCTGTCCACACGCATATTTCCTAACGAATCTTGTCGGAACAACCAGATTGGTGTGCGTGGTTGTGCATCATCAGGCACTTCAAACCAAAGTCGGGTAGAACTCATCCTGTGAATCGCAAGTTCAAGATCACCGAATAATATCCAAGCACCATCAAGAGAATCAATCTGATGAATATCAAAATTCTCACCATTAATATACCCCGTTTCACCTGGTTCAACCCATTCGTTCAATAATCCTTTTACCTTTAAATCCGGAACAAGAATACTAAAAGGGTATTCAATAGAATCATTCTTGTCAGTAACCAAAGTAATCATATTATTCTCTTCATAAGGGGCTATACGTGGAATAGATACACTGATCAAACCTGGCTCAATATAAACGTTACGCATGGAAACCCACACATCATTGAATCGTATCTTGGTGATATTGCAAAAATTTGAACCTTCAATGATAATCCAATCACCTAAATTTCCCGTAAGAATGGTTGAATCGTCGAGTACAGTGTACTTCACTTGTGTTATTACAGGTAAACCGTTACATAGCGAGCCTGTATTGTCATCGATATTACATCCCTCCGTTAAAAACAATACGAACAATGAGAATAAAAAAATACTGCTTTTATAAATTATTGGTTTCATTTTTCTAAGATTTGTTGATTAAAGATCACCATCCAGGATTGTTTTCATTATTTAATGCCTTGTTCGCATTCAATTCACCTATTGGAATAGGAAAAAGCAGATTGCGTCTTTGCCTTCTTTTTATTATTGACCCGTCTTTGTCAACTGCGTTCATCACTTGAAGGTAAATTCCCCAGCGTAGCAAATCCCATTTACGGATTCCTTCGAATGCCAGCTCTCGGCGACGTTCTTCCAATATAAAGGAACGGATCTCAGTCTGTGATCCCGGATACGTCTCCGTAGATATTTGCGAAGCCATAGATCTTGCACGTACCACATCAACCATCTCTTTAGCACGTTGAAGATTACCCAATTCACATTCTGCTTCGGCAAGCATTAAGTAAACAATTGGATAGCGTAAAAATGGATAATTGTAGTCAGAACCCTCCTGGGTATTATCTGTAACTGCTTGAAACTTTGTAAGTATCTGTATGCCTGGACTATATGTGATACCTCCATCCCAGTTACGTTTATCTGGGTTTTCACTAATCAGACGCAGACTGTCTTCGCGAGGGAAGAAAAACCACCAGGGTTCGTGTTCCTGAGGGGTACCGGCTCCCCCTTGTTCGTAACGGGCATATAGATGTAAAATGCCTTCGCGAGCCCTAAGATCGTTCGATTCAAATAATCGGTACCAATGATCCCGAATGCCATATAAAGCACCTGAGATACGACCATTATTTCTAGGATCATAATAACCCGAGATTGATCCGCCAAGAGCATTGCGTAAATAATCAATAGATTGGTTAGCCTGTAATTGCCAAATAAATTCCGGACCATTGCGGCTGCTAATCTTCCAAACATCCGAATAACTACTATAGAGACTAAACTCTCCCGATTCTATGATGCTATCGCATAATTGTTTCACCCGTGAATAGCACTGCACAAAATCAAAGTCATAACCTGCAACCTTTTCTTTCTGATGTGTGATAGATACAGGATACTCAATTCTTTCTGTTTCACCCGTGATACTATTGATTCTTTCTGAAGGACCACCAATCACACTGATTTGTGTTCCCTGGGGCAGTGATCCGGAACCCATGGTCGTGTAGACACAAGCAAGGAGGGTTTTAGCTGTATACTTTGAGATGCTTCCTGTTTTATATTTGGGATTGGTTTTTGTAATCAACCTATCAGAAGCTTCATCCAGCAATTCAATGATATGTGAATATACATCGGTTATGGGTGAACGTGGAACCTGATACTCTTCAGGTGTAAAGACCTTTTCCCTGTGAACTGGAATTGCTCCGTAAGCTTGTACCAGTTGGAAGTAAGCCCATCCTTTCAAGAACATCATCTGCCCTATCATATTGTTCCTAATTTCAGGGTCAATATTATTCATTTTTTCGATTTTTTCGATTGCATAGTTACTACGATAAATCAAAGAGTATCTTCCCCTCCACCAATTGTCAATATCAAATGGATCTTCTGTAAAGTTACCGGCACCATATGTCTTCAATGCCCAGTCACCGGCAATCATGTCATCAGTGTCAAACTCCGCAATTTTAAAATAAGAATTATAAAGGTGAAATTGTCCCCCACTCAATGTATTCCATACACCACTAACAAGCATATTAGCCGATGATTCAGAGTCATCGAATATAGTCGCACTTACATCTGAATAAACTTTCTCTTCCAAAAGTCCCTCAAAACAGGAGGTAAAGAAAATCATGCTTACGATGCCTAATGAATATATTATTTTTCTCATGATGGTATGATTTTTAGAATGATACTTTTAATCCGCATTGGAAAGTTGTTGCTGTAGGATATGCCGACAAGTCTACACCTCTTCTTGTTACATCTCCCCCAAATGAATTTACATCAGGGTCAAACCATCGGTAATTCGTGAATGTCAATATATTTGACAAGTTTACATATAAATTGATATTTGAAATATGCCTTACAGGATTCTGAAAGTTATAACCAATATTGATGTTCTTCA
>Ga0209347_1003786_pt1 | contig 16887 bp, 18 predicted proteins | sample AutmiccommuBRH23_FD_187382 | JGI IMG/M metagenome (GOLD analysis project Ga0209347, IMG submission 187382) | Deep subsurface microbial communities from Mt. Terri, Switzerland - Autotrophic microbial communities BRH/23 (SPAdes) (version 2) | ecosystem: Environmental > Aquatic > Deep subsurface >...
ATGTAGCTCCAATGAGGAATCATGATATAATTTAATACAATATTTAACAAAGCACCAATTAAAGTAATTTTTGTCAATACTACTTGCTTGTTTGCAACTTCGAATAATCGAGGATATAAATTAAAAAATATAATGACATTTGACCATATCAAAATTTGTAATACAATTGCAGAGTCAATATAATCCATGCCATAAATCAAATAAATAATATTATCGGCTAATATTGTTGTCCCGAGTGCAATCGGAATTATTATTATCAACAGATATTTAAATAAATAACTACAAATTATTTTGAATTGATCATTCGATTTGTGTGTAAAAGAACGTGATAATAGAGGAAAAATAGATGAATGAACAATTGTTCTAATAGTTAAAATTGCAAATATTAGCCTATAAGCTGCATTGTATATTCCAACAGATTGGTTACCATCAAGAACAGACAACATTATAGAATCAATTTGATAAAAAATTGATACAAATATGGCTGATAAACCAAAAGGCATTGCTTGTTTAAGTATCACTTTTATAAATTGTTTTTCAAAGTTAATTCCAGTTCTTATAAATTTCCAATTCATGATAATGATTGTATAAATTAAAACTATTAAGCTGGAAATAGCATATAACAATGCGAAATAAGTGATATTATAACTCTCATGGACTATAAAAAAAACTCCACCCAGTAAAATGCAACTATATATTATCTCTCCAAAGGCTTTATACTCCATTTTCTCATATGCAGAAAATATGCTATAGTGAATTTGATTGAATGAATTAATTAATACCGATAGTGCAATAAAAAATACCACTATTGCTTCATTATTTTGGTAGTTTAGTAATTTTAAGACAAGGAAGATTACTAAAATGAAAAGAAACCCAAGAGCAATTTTTACACCAGTCGCGTTTTTAAGATACTTGTCTGCCAAACCTCTATTTCTTGCTACTTCGCGAATTATTAACTGACCTAGTCCGAAGTCAGCAATTATTCCCAAAATACTCGTAATAGCTAGTGCAAAAGTTAAAAGACCAAAGTTTTCAATACCTAAGTATCGAGCCATGTATACAAAATAAACAAAACCAGAAGCTAAAGCAATGACCTGTGATATAGTCAATACAAGTGTATTTTTAGCCACTTTTTTAACAACACTCAAAAATAACACCACATTTTAGATTTAGCTTCTCTAACTATTAGTCTAACTATCAGTAAACTCTCACAAGTTCTAGCATCACTCCAATGTCCATCCACTATTGTAAACTTAGTTGCATCCCTCTAATATAGTGATTATTCACACACGTGGTCTCAAGTTCGCAACAGCCTAAGATTTGGAGAATTCTCGCGACTAAAAACATGTGTTGGATAGATGTATACACCGGACACCATGAAATCGGAGTCCGATTGAGCAATTTTCTCTCCAACTCCAGTATATGTCTATTATTCTCATCCACTTCAGCAACACCGACCTGGATATTGGAGATAGATTTGAGTAAGATGTGGGAACCTTCTTTGAAGTCCTGCACAGCATCTTTTATCGATGGGAGTCTGCAGGATATAAATCCTGTTACCTACACCATCCGCAAGTACTATTCCTCCCATGTTCTTTTTTCCTGGATATACTCATCAAGTGAGTCTTTCCAGTGTCTCATGGGCGTGGTTTTTGCATTGTTGAGCACTGAATATTCAGGGCGTTTCGCTTTTGTGGGATACTCTGTGCTGGTGCATGGTACAACATTTGGGATGATAGCGGATGCGAACTCGTACCAGGAGCATTTGCCATCATTTGTGATGTGGTATATTCCCGGCTCCTGGTCGATAATTTTTGCAGTCTTGCGTGCTAAGTCTACAGTATAAGTGGGCCTGCCTAGCTGATCGTTAACCACCTTCACTTTTTCCATCTGCGGGGAAAGCCTGAGCATGGTGTCCACAAAGTTTTTCCCATGCTTTCCGAAAAGCCAGGAGGTGCGTATAATCATGTAGTTATCAGTGTGTCTGGCTATCATCTGCTCACCAAGGAGCTTTGATCTGCCATAGGCGTTGATGGGATTGGTTTTATCAGATTCTGTGTACTCCGATCTTGTACCGTCAAAAACGTAGTCGGTACTGTAGTGGATGAGCTTTGCACCGGTAAGTGAGCATCCTTCAGCAATGTATCCGGGAGCATGTCCGTTTACATCAAAGGCAAACTCCTGCTCGTCCTCAGCTTGGTCAACTTTTGTGTAAGCAGCTGCGTTGATAACCACATCCGGGTTATTCTTCATGATGGTATCGATTATAAGCTGTCTATTCGTTATATCAAGTTCCTTATGGGTGAATTTTATAGATTCAGGAAAAACATCACAAAGAGCAGAACCCAGCATTCCTCCGGCACCCAGAATCATTACTTTAATTGCTTTCACCACCAATTGTATCTAATATTTTTATTCTCTGCTTGTTTAAAAATTCATATCTGCTTCAGCAAACACTGGCAACTTTTTATCTTTTTCGGACAGAATCATCTCATTATGTCCGATCTTCCAGTCTATTCCAAGTGCAGGATCGTTGAATATAATACCTCTCTCCGATTGAGGGTTATAATATTCGTCGCAGCTATAAGCTATAATTGCAGTATCACTTAAAACTGCAAAACCATGAGCAAGTCCCTTTGGTATCAGGAATTGGTTTTTATCTTCTCCTGAAAGCTCTATTCCATACCATTCCCCAAAGGTTGCTGATTCTTTACGCAGATCAACAACAACGTCATATATTTTCCCATGTACTACACGGATAAGTTTTGTCTGACTGTATGGTGCTAACTGATAGTGCAGACCGCGTATAACACCATAAGTTGATTTGGATTCATTATATTGGATAAACTCATATTTTTCGGAGAGATGTCCATCAAGCTTTTTCTTTGAATAGCTTTCAAAGAAATAGCCTCTTTCATCTTCAAAGACATCTGGCTCTATTACACAAAGACCTTTAATTTTTGTTTCTATTATTTGCATGTAACCACCTCGCTTTTTAATATCATTTCTCAGTCAACCTGTCAATCATGATTTCCCTAGCATACCCATCCCCATAAAGATTTTTCCACCCATTGTCTGCCTGCAGCATCTCTTGAAAACACCCGATGACGCTCTTCTCGCCACACACCACATTCGCCCCCGCCTCAACCGTCTCCGGGCGCTCCGTATTATCTCTCAGCGTAACGCATGGCACGCCCAGGATACATGCTTCCTTTTGCAGGCTGCCGCTGTCTGTGAGTATCAACTTTGCAGAGCCTTCGAGCTGCAGGAAATCGAGATAGCCCACTGGGTCAATGACCTGTGTGCCCACGGGAACCTGAAGACCGAATTCACGTATCACGGGGCTCATCTTGATGATCTCCGGGCGGGTGCCCAGGATGATGGCTATCTTCAGGGGCGGATTCCCCCAGGCAAATAACTTTTCAAGAACAAAATAAATAGCATGTTTTTCGCACCCTTCCGTCATATCAGGATATCAATAGACAGCCTGCATTATCGTTTTCCACCGGATGGTAAGAATCACTAAACATATTTAACTTTTGTGAAGTTGGTTCAAGGAATATTGCAGGTGTGTGTCCTGTAACCAGTACACAAGTGTGACATTCACGCCAAGGTTCAAGTCTTCATTTGTAACTTATAAGTTCTGGCACCATTAGAAACCACTGATTCTCTAATGATTAATCCTTGCTCTATTAGCGATAGAATGATCCTGGAACATTTCCTGGTGTCAACACCTAATTCTTTCCCGATATCGCTCTGTAAATAGAACCCATTCTCGGAAATCAGGGATAATGCCTGCTGCTCCAGTAAAGTGAAATCTGGATCATGTATTCGCTTACGTGCAAATATAGTGGATTTGTTCTCATATTTGTCTTTCACTTGTCCAAACTGCCGCTTAATCACATTAAATGCATCAGGCGGGAAAAAGCAAACACCAACCGGATCTCCCATTTTTGCATTGTTCCAGCAGAACCCCTCAATCTCATCTTCATCCAAAACCGCAATTAAATACTCTCCCTTCTCTTTAAGGTAAACCTTCTGACCTTTTGTGAGGTCCGCGCTGGCAGATGGAACAACAAATTCTTCCAATCCTTCGATCATCGCTTCGAGATCCTCTTTAAAAGAAACGCAAATATCAATAGCCTGTTCTGTTTCATCTTCAGGAAGGTTCCTTTCATTTGCCAGCCTGTTCAAAAAGATCTCAACCTCAATCTTCAAAGAGATGAACTTGCTCACCGCATTAACGAATATTCTTTCAACCAATTCCCCTTTTTTAGCCAGATTCGCGTCTTCAAAATAATCAATATATGGACACATGTCCCCTTTGGTTGTACAAGAGGTTTCAAAGAATCTGGTTACAAACTTGTGGGCCTTGTCCCATGAATAGTCCGTTAAATTAATCAGTGCATTTATTCCATAAAACGTGTAGACCTTATACTTCTCTCGATCTGCAAAATCTAAATTGAATATTTCCACTGATCTTTGGGCATGAACAGCTATACCACACTGCCTGCACATCCACTCATTTGATCTTTGATGATAATAGACCGAATATGTGGCACACTTCGGACATATCAACAGATGAGTTTCCTCATCAAACAGACCTTTTTCGGATAATGGACCTATTCCTAACTCTCCTCATACATTTTTCCAGCACAACATGAAGTATACAGTATTTAATAATTCTTTGAAAGGAAAGTTAAGTCTACCATATATACTTGCCGATTTCTTCAGCCATGCAAAGAATCGTTCTATTAGAGCCAGCCTGACGGGATACATCCTTTGGGATTGCTAAATCTAACCCCTGAAAGAGCAAGGGAATGAGAATCATGCACAGGAGTGCTTTGGCTTATTTAAAGAAAAAAGCAAAGGAACAAGATTTGAATTTTAAGGCTAGGAATGCTAGAAGGGTTCTTAGTAATTTATCTGAAGAACTGAGTGTCAAAAAAGATTTAAAAATCTCAGTTGTATCAAGAATTTTCTCAATATTATTTATGCTTTAGTACTCGACTAATTAAGAAAACTTAATAATAAAATAACTCTGTTTGTCTAACCATGTCAAAAATATATTGGGAAAAGTATCAAAAATATGTATCATTACTATCAGAACCTGTAAGAAAAGAACTTGATATATTGTATTGTGGAGTTTATATGCAGGAAAAATCACTGTCACGTGATTTGGTTTCTCTAAATGATAGACTGACACTTTTAACCGCACAAGAATTAGATATATTCTTGAATTTAAAAGGTGAATCAACTGTGGTACGCCCGATTTACGATGTTACTTTCACTGAGTTACTATTGCATAGTTTAGATTATTCAAGTCCCGATGCAAAAATAGCTGTTCTCAATGCTTTGAAGTATATTGTAAGCAATAATAAGAATTCAAGAATTAGCATTCTGTCCAACCCAAAAACCTTAGAGAGAATTGCTAACTCCAATGGAGTTCATGCAGAATTATCACGGGACATTCTCCAAATTGCAGATGACCAACTTTCTGTACCAAGAAAGCCTGCTTATCATTTTGATGCTGGACAACCATATCAATTCTTGTTGGCATTGGCTGATATATTTAAAAGAGCAAGTGGTTCGTTGATGATATTTGACAATTACGCCGACCATGAAATATTTGAATATATTGACAATTATTGCAATTGTAGTTCATTGAGTGATATTATAATTGTTTGTAATGATCAACTTCCAAACGTCAAAAACGCAACAAAAAGAATAGCAGCTCTAAAACAAGTTGCTAATAAATTTTCACAGGAAAATCCACAAATAAACATTGAAATAAAAAGTAACTCCAATGTGCATGATCGGTATGTAGTTACTGATAAAGAATTGTGGCATTTTGGACCCTCATTAAAAGATGGTGGAAAGAAAATTTGTACAATTAATCAATTGAAAGGAGAAAACGAAGCTAATACACGGAGTAGTCTTCAGGTTACAGTTAATAATTCAATAGTTATTTAATAATGAGTTGAAGTTCTTTGAAATATACTTTGATATTTTATTTTTTAGAGAGTGTATATCAACAAAGTATATCTATTATTTTTATTTTGAAGTTGGATGCGACCATAAGTGTACAAAAAATCGATAACTATATCCCAACATTTTATGCGCAGACATCAACATCTTACTATCAAAATCTGGCTCATTGGATACCATCATCATAACACGGGAAGAAGGAAAGCGGCTCAAAGAGGCAATCTTCACGCACAATCATCCGCGTAGCAGCTCCTTCTCTCCAGCTGATATAAGCACATCATGTGGAGTGGGACTGAAAAAAATAAAAGTAGCCAGCTCAAAGTATTCTTATTCGATGAAACTGGAGAATGGATTTAACTTCAGTGAAATTTTCTGGATGAAGAGATACAGCCAGCAATGAACCACCAATACTATGAAGTCAAGTTTGAGTTCACTGCCAAGATAGTTACCGGGGAAATGTTCCTGGAAGACGCCGAGCTCCAACATTGGCGAAGTCTGGTCGCGAGTCATAAAAGATATAGATAAGTTAGAGTATATTAGGACATAAGGATTGAATCATGGCCGAATATGTCGACTTTAAGGGCCAACGGCACAAACTTTAATGCCTGCGATGCTTTCCCGGAAGGCATTCTTGAGGAGATATGGAAAGGCGCCAATAACCACAAAAAGCCGTTCCCGGGTGACCATGGGATTCAGTTGGAGCCAATTTAATTAAAAGTAAAAACAGTCGAGGTAACAATTAGATCTAAATATATACTTGTAACTTTTTTGTCAGTTCTATTGATAGGTGTGTTACTAACAACATTAGCTCCAGCTGATTTTGTAAACCGAATCGGTGTATTTTCTGCAGTGATACTTACGGCAATTACTTTCGTTTATGTATTAATTACAGAAAAAATCCTGAACGAGAGCACCAAAACGAGGAAGATTGATTTTATTTCAAAGCAGCTTGAAGAGTTATATTATCCATTATTAGATTTTCTGAATGAATACAGCGAGGTCTTGAATATGCCTGACTGGAGCGAAGTTAAGCATGACAGCAGCACTGCACCACGAGAGCTGCGTTATTTAGGCGACCGTGATGATTCCCACGACGGATACGTGATTATTTCGGACTTGGTTCGTAAGAAATACCTTTTCAAAGAAAAAGATACAAAAGTATTTTTCACAATTTTCGTTGAAGATGAACACTGTAGCAACAACATATCCTCGGATATATCACTTAGAACATATGATGAATTGAAGAGACTGGTCAAGGAAGATATATACGCACTGGAAGTCAAACTGCGATCATTGACAACCTAAGTCAACTTTGTCACATAAAATTTATATGTAATTTACGTACGCCGTTAAGTGCTAATAGTAATATTGAAGGCACCCTTTTTCATTAGGCACTTGGCAAGGTTCTCGATACATGGAAGGCCATGATATCAAGGCCCGAGCAGATATCACTGATTCTATAGCTTCTCAGAAAATCCAGGATGGCATGTGACCAAGACATGGAGTGTATACTCTTAAGCAGTTATCTTAAAAGACAGCTGGACAGCAGGCATCAACACCAACATTTTACGCGAGAGACATGGTACTGTGTCGATTTTGTCCCAATATTCAGGGAGATCTTGCCTCCACATAATACAAATGCTGTCTGTCCGGGCAGTACATATCCAGCTCATTCTTCATCCTCTGGATAAGATCACAGCAATACTTTGATGCAAAGCCATAGTATCTCTGGAGCAATTTGCAAAATTCATCTACGGTGATACCATGATACATGAAATCTTTTAATTCATATACTATACATCTTGCAAGCTCTTCCTCAGATATTGTATCTTTGATCTCGATGTCTTTGATCATTTGGCGCTCACAATAGTTTTCTCCATCAAACACTATTTCTTTATTAATACGGAAACGAAGTTTATGGTAGCAAATTCGGTTCCCGTATGGGCAATCGCTTTTTACATACATTTTTATTCCTACCAGGGAAGTACAATAAGTTACAATTTTAATAAACGATTGAGCTGATCAGATTGAAGGTATTATGCTAGTCAATGCGGCTAGCAATCTGAATATTGCCACCTACTAGCTTCTCGTATTTCTGAATCACCATAGTGCTAGTGGTAACCATGAAGTTTTGTTCATGTTGATAGATCTCCATATCGCCGTTAAGATTGGTGATCCATGCCTTAAGTAAATCAAAGAGTTCATCTTCGGTGATCTCAACTTTGGCTGAATGTGTATTTGCGCACTGCGAACATTTGGTTTGGAAATTGAGATATATAGTTATGTTGTCACCCTGGGGTATCATTTGTACACAGAGCATGTTGGAAACAACATATATAGAGGAACCAAGGGCAGTGAAAGTAATAATTATTCAGGGATTTCATCTGTGAAGTATTCTTCAGTAGCGATCACAATGGGTTCCTTTTTAGTAGGCTTGTTTTGTCTTTTCTTATCAGACCCACTGGGAGCATTCTTATTCACTTCATCTGTGGAAGTGAATGCTTCAATAATCACGGACTTGATCAAGGCCTTGCCTTCGGATGTCTGGAAATATGCTGCATCTACTACAGGAGCACTGCTCTCAAGCTTTCGGGATTGGATCTCGTCATATCTGCCTATGAATTCAGAGAGGGCTTGCGACACGACATCAGATATGCTTGAGAAGTCTTCTGTCTGTACCATTTCTTCAATCCGCTTTTTGATCCACGGGGATACTGTGGAGTTGAGTTGTGCTTTGTTCTTAGTAGTTACCATACTATAATATCGTACAAACGCTAGATATATATATCTTCATATCCCTATGGCAATATGCAGGCATCGTTATAGGGATGTGATGAATAGTTATGATAACAGTGAACGGAAAGCTCTGGAGGAACTATCAGATCCTCATACCCCCGGAAGTGACCGAATCGCTCGGCCTACGACCGGGGAATAGTATTCGATTCATACTTTTTGATGACGGCAGAGTTGAATTGATGAAGGTGAATGAATGAAGAGTGAAAAGAACAAGATAAAGGTAAATGCAACTGTCGCGCCTTTCAAGAGCATAAAGCAGAAAGCACTTGCTAACTTGCCCCACCTGTTCTCAAGCAGGACAGATGCAGGAGAAAAAGCGATTGGAACGCTATTCAGTGCAATAAACAGCGGGAAACTCTGTGAATGCGTCGAACCGTGTGGAATAACCATGGACAGCAAAATGTTAGGGCGATCTGTTTCTGCTATGGGGTGATCCGGATGAGAAATGAACTACCCATACAAGAGCAGGCACGTCAGTTCATCGAACAGAAACCATATCGTATCGAACAGTGGGAGAACGGAACACCCAGCCAGCAGATGCTTGCCAGGGTAACCAAAATAATGGCAGGTATGGAAGTGATGACCAATGCAATCTAACTTTGCAGGAGAGAAGGCACTGGCCGTCCACAACAAGGCACACCGGGACAATCATAGAGCTTATCCCCGGTGGTGCTCAGTAACCAAATTGGTTCATAAGGTTAAATTCCTTGCGGGGGCTTGAGCATGGGCAAAGCCAAGAGCGGAGGCTATGCAGGCCGGCCGATAGGGTCCACAAAGGACCGATACTGGCTAGGTGAAGGCCACCTGGAGCGCAGGTTCAATCATGCCATGGATGTCTGCAAATCCACCTTGGACCGGGTAAGCCAGTGTCCCAGATGCCACAAAGAGACATCAATATGCATTGAGGCGGGGGTCACTACAAAGCTTGGTGCCCGGTCCTGGTGGAAGTGCTCTGAGTGCGGGCATGAGCATACACGCGAGATATCCCCTGAAAAGATGGCCGAGTACTACGCTGAAGACCTGAACAGGATGAACGATGCGAGATCTCAGGAGGCAGCAGCATGACCATCAATAACACGCCGCTTGCACGCACAAAGATCGTGGCCGAATGCATATGTGACAATTGCGGCCACATTTTCGAGGTTGACTGGCAGTGCAAGAACCGACCCATCTACTGTCCGGAATGTGATAAGGAGGTCAGACCCTAAAGGTCACCTCCCGCTCCGGGACGCCAGGGTCATTCCCGGGTTCGAGCCCCGGCCGGAGCATTGGCCTGCAGAACACAGAGGTTGCAGGCTCCTTCTATAGAATCGAAAGGAAGTGAACGAAATGACAGAAGAAGTTGAAGTATACATCGATTTCGACCGATTGCCAGCCGGAATAGGTCGAACAAAGGACGACCCCCTCAAACACATCGGTGCTGCAGACGTGCCCAGGATCCAGCAGTGGGTCAGGAGCAAGGTCTCCGGAGAGAACGAGGTGTTTGCGGTCATAACAGGCAGAGCGTCCAGATTTGTGAACATGGTCGCAACTGCAGAGCTTGCATCGTGCAACAATGTGACCCGGATCGGGTGGTCACAGGCAGGGATGATACCCATTGTTGTAAAGGATCTCCGGAGGAGTGTCCGATGAGCGATACATTGCTTATCTCGCCATCAAAGATGGGTGCTGAAACGCGCATTGTCTACACTCAGGGCTACGAGATATCCACAAAGATCGGTGCAGAGATCGATTCAAAAGGTAACATCAAGCCAAACGCACAGGTCACGATATCCAGAAAGCTGGAGAATGGTGACGAGATAAGGGAATTGATTCATGCAGATGTTTCCAGAGGAGTTGAGGAAGTAATGGATGCAATCGATGAGATCTTGAAGAGGGGTGCTCAGTGATGGCAACCCGGTACTGTGGTGAACGCGGATATGGGGTGGAATAATGCCCGAGTATCCGCAGGATGACCTTGACATGCTTGCAGAGCTGTCTCTAAAAATAAGCTGTCTTGAAGTCGAAATTGATGGCTTGAAGCGCCGTTTTGAGAATTATATGCATTCGGATCAGGAAATGAGAGAGGCACATGGACTATATTGAGGTTTGAAAAAATGAGACTTGAGAAAGATAGACTTGTACCCATTCTGAATATGATGGGATATAATACCCTCAACGGTACTGATGTATGGAAAAAGGCCAGTGACAACCCGGAAGAGTTCGTGTTCTGGGGAGTGGACTTCAAGAAGAACGAGGTTTTCAAATGGGTCGAGGACCACCGGGAATACGATGTACCTGAGGACCAAATACTCACAGAGCTCAAGATGCTTGTAGAAAGTTCATGTAAACAAAATGGTGAAGCCCCCAAAGACGAACCAATAGCCGACCAAAGCAAAGAGGATTGTCCGCAAGAGTCCACCAATAAAGAGAATGCTTCTCCTTCTTATGAAAATATCGCTACTTCGACAAAGTTACTGGACCTCATCCACGGATATGTCGGGAACGATGTCCTGGAGGTTTTCGGGGACACAGGGTCCGGCAAGTCCAAATTTGCCATGGCCGTTGCAAAAGAGGCCATTGTATCAAAAAAGAAAGTGTTCTATCTTGACACCGAGAGGAACCTGACAGAAGCGGACATTGCCTGCCTGAAAGGCTGTGAATACAAGTATACTCCCATCATCGATGAGATCGACAGGATCGTACAGAAGCTCCCAAAAGTGGATGTTGTCATCATTGACTCCATCGGGTTCCCGGTGCTGACCGCATATGCCAGGATGAACATGAAGCAGAAAGGCGATGCTCTGCTAAAGCTGATCGCTATTTTCGGTGACCTTAAGGGCTGGGCATACCTGAACAGCGGTGTTGTGGTCGTCACGAACCAGCCAGAGTCAGAGTTCAACAAAGAACCCGGGCATATCCTCCGACCCTTCGGTGATAAAAGCCAATTTGCGGCCAAGGAGATATGGAAGACGGAGATAGTGGACCGCAAGCCTGCATACACCAACATCCGTATCAGTGCGTTCCGGAGCAGGAGCGTTGGCCATCGGACAAAGATAGCGGACATGAAGATCAGCAGCAATGGTGTGGATGTGCAGGCATGATATTCGATGTAATGTCTGAAGAACTGAAGGTCCAGCACTGTTCTGTAAAGCACGTAAAGCACTTGAAGCTTTTCGGGGGTAAATGAAATGGTTAATATTTATTTTGCAGGGAAGATCTCAAAGAATGATTGGCGTGAAAAGATAACAGAGTTAGAGGTCGGTGGAGTACTTGATGGAAGTTACGAGGGTTCGCTGCAACTGAGGAATGGGATAGACATCGGTGATGGGGACAGATATGTTGGTCCATTCTTTGTAGCATGTGACCACGGTTGTTATCACGGCCCCAACAGTCATGGAGCGGGTGCGGGAAGGGAAGGTTGTGGGTGTGCCCATCTCACCCGCGCCATGGTTCACAGAATGTGCCTGGACGGTATCAGAAGATGTGATGTACTGTATGCGTGGATAGACTCAAAAGATTGCTTTGGCACGATCTCTGAGATCGGATACGCTGCAGCACTCGGAAAGAGAATATGGATAGCATATGAAAAAGATATGCTGGCGGACATGATGAGGGCCAATATCTGCATCGACTGTATGGTCCGTCCCGGAAATGGTGTGGAAGTATTCCTGGCTGACCGCCGCCTTCCAACACATGACATGTGGTTTATGAGCCAGTTCGCTTCAAGTGTTCATATTGGATACGATGCTGTGGATTCTTTTCGGGCGATGAGACAAAAGCACGACGCAGGGATATGATGGTTATGGAAGGGATCATCGACGCGGCCAAGAGATACAGAACAGCGGGTATAATAGTTCACCCGCTTTCCTCACCAAAAGACCACAAGCCATCTCCGGGAAAGCGTCCCCTGCTTTCCAGATGGCAGAAGCTGACCACAAGCCCATCTGATGAAGAGCTTGACAGCTATTTCGTCAAGAAGGATCACAATATAGGCGCGGTCTGTGGACAAGCATCTGATCTGATGGTAATAGACGTTGACTGGTATATCAAAGGCATGTGGGACGACATCTTAAAAGGCGTTGATCCCTCTGACTGGGTGAAGCAATACAGGATAGATGGCAGATGGCACTGGTTATTCAGGTTCAACCCTGCTTTTGAGCTGAAGCATGCCAAGCCGCTGGGTATTGACCTGCTTGGGGAGTCCGGCAACGTTGTCATGGCCCCATCGATACACGCGTCTGGTAGTGTTTATAAAATGGACGGTGATATCACAAAAAGGCCACATATTCCCAACAAGGTAATATCTCACTTGACCAAGTGGCTGAATACCTATCAGGATCTCCGGATGACACTGAACAAGAGCAGACCGGTCTTTAAACAATTCTTTGAGTCCGTTTTTGTGAAAGATGACCTCGGCAAGGATGCAGATGGTAACAAGATACCCAATCCCATGTATCACGACCTGAGCGTGTTCAGGAACATGGAGGGAAGGCAGAGGATGTTGCACATCTGCGCAGAGCTTATGGCAAACGGCGCTGATCAGGACCAGATGATGCTGTTCTGCATGATGGCCTTTGGCAATGAGTTCGATACAGAGACAAGCAGGTATCAGCTTAAAAAGATCGATCCAAGAGCAACTGCAAAAACGGTCTCAATAAAAGCTGACCCCGTGCTTTCACAGTTCCATAGCCCTGGACGATCGGACCCTATAGAGGACGAGTACAAAAACTACTATTCGGTCGATATAGGAGCAAATGGCAAGATCACTATAAAGCTGAACCTGGCAGGTATTGCAGCAGGTGTCACAAAGAAATTACATGTTATAAGCTATGCAGAGCAGCTTTACGTGTACCAAGAAGGATGTTATGTGGAAGGACTTGTTGCCATCAAGTCAGAGATACAGAACATAGCAAAGACCGTGGGATACACCGGGCCCCTATCGAAGATCACCAGTGAGGTCATTCATTATTTGACATATGAGACACCCTACAATGAGTATCCTTTCAACAAGATAGACAATATGATCCCCGTCAACAACGGTGTGGTCAGGTTCGACTTTGATACGGGCGATGTGGAGCTGGTGCCACATGACCCCAAGTATATGTTCAACTATAAGCTTCATGCCGACTTTGACCTGAGCACCATGTCTGATGAGATTCACGAAAAGATGATAGCAAAGTACGTGGCGCCCGAACATATTGACATATTGTATCAGATCCCGGCACAGGCACTCCTGCAGATGGCAAGTGAACCGTACAAGAAAGCATATCTGGTCCAGGGAGACCCGAACGCCGGTAAATCAACTTACCTTCAGTTACTTGAACGGGTCTTCGGGATGGAGAACATAAGCGCAGAATCGCTGCAGTCACTCAGCGAGAACCGATTCGCCAAGGCAAATCTGGAAGGGAAGATACTCAATATCTTTGATGATATGAGTGACATACCCATGTCGGAAACCGGGACATTCAAAACACTTACTGGCAAGCGGTGGCACTCGATCGAGAAGAAGGGGAAACAGGCATATATGGCCCCTCTTGGGGCACTACATGTTTTCACATGCAATGCACCGCCTTCTTTTGATAAGAAGGTCAAGAACGACACTGCTTTCTGGGACAGATGGGAATACGTGTTCTTTTGTTACTGGTTTGAGAAGGACCCCGATTTCACCCTGAAGATGTTCACTCCCGAAAACCTATCTGGCTTTTTATTCAGGGTGATTAAGAAAATGATAGAGATCAAACGCAACGGCCTGATGGTTAGAAGTTCCGCAGGTGAAGTTCGCGAGATGTGGAGCTACAATTCTGACCCGATATACCAGTTCCTTCAGGAAGGTCTCGATCATGAGAGAAAGGGCGTGAACGTGAACGTCGCAAAGGAAGACCTACTTGAGGCAATCTTCCGGTGGGCTCTGGCCAACGATGTGGACACTGGAAAGATACCCTCGACAACGACCGGATTAACACAATCTGTCGACAAGTACGAAGTGTATGCAAGAAGGCCGCTTGATGAGAATGGCGTAAGGATACATACTTACGAATTACCGGGTGCATGGAAGCACGGTTTTGCTTTTGCAGCACCGGTGGTCCGGCTCAAGACCGAGCAGGTGAAAATATGAGCCTGCAGATGTGTGACCGACTTGGCCGAGTTATTTTGAAAATTATTTTCTTGCGTAGATTTCCCGGAGTATTATACCTATATTCCTTGTTCGTGCGTAAGGAGTTAGAGAAAAGTAAGACAAGTCGGGCAGGATATAAAATCCCACTTATTCAAGTGGTGGTAGCGTGACCTTCACCCAGGTATCCCGCATGTGTCTGTATTGCAGGGAGAGGATCTACATCACAAAGCCTGTTGACAGGGTCACCTGCAGCAGATGTGGTGAAGTGATGAAGGTTGTCATAGGAAAGACGGTACGATTGTCCAGGATCCCAGTCAATTCAAGTGAGAAGGCCTCAAATTTGCCCTTGGCGGCAAAAGCTCAGGAAAGCCGGAGGATAGTAGGTCCCGGGCAGGAAAAGATCGAACATACGCAAAAAACCAATATTTCAAACACTAAAAAAAGAGGATGAACATGCAGGTACAGAACAAGCCAATAGCTGACCTAAAACCTTTCGTGAAGAATCCCAAGAAACACCCTGAGAACCAGCTGAGCATGCTAAAGAAATCAATGCGGGAGTTCGGCTGGACGAATCCTATCCTCATTGCATCCGACAATATGGTCGTAGCAGGCCATGCAAGGCTTCAGGCAGCCCTTGAGCTGGGGTTCACCGAAGTTCCCGTAATAACCCTCGACCTGCCTTATGAGAAGGCTGTGGCCTATGTGATAGCCGATAACCGGCTGGCTGAGCTGGCAGAGACAGATACTGAGATGCTGGCAAGGCTGCTGCACGAGATCGCGGATATCCCTGACTTCGACTTTGAGGCCACCGGTTACACCCTAGATGCAGTGGACGATCTACTCGAGTCGATAACACCAGTTGAGGTAGTGGAGGATGAACCACCGGAGGTGCCGGAGGAAGCTGTAACCGTTCTAGGTGATATCTGGGAGCTGGGAAATCACAGACTGCTGTGTGCAGACAGCACCGACCCTGACCAGGTTGCAAAGCTCATGGGTGAGCAAAGGGCCGATCTGATCTTCACAGACCCTCCCTGGAACGTCAACTACGGTGCAACAAAGCATCCATCTTGGAAGCAGAGAAGCATAATGAACGATGCAATGACGACAGAGGACTTCAAAGAGTTCATGATGGCAAGCTTCAGCTGCATGAACCGGTTCTCAAAGGATGGATGTCCCACCTACGTTGTGATGTCGGCGCAGGAATGGGGCAACATGATGCTGGCGCTCAAGGAGAACAGCTACCACTGGAGCAGCACGATCATATGGGCCAAGGACAGGCTTGTCTTGTCAAGAAAAGACTATCACACCCAGTACGAGCCGATATGGTATGGCTGGAAGGATGGAGCTCCAAGGCTGTGCCAGGTGGAGGACAGGAAACAGTCAGACGTCTGGAACTTTGACCGGCCTTCTGCATCAGAACTGCATCCCACCACAAAGCCGGTGGCCCTTGTTGCAAACGCCATCAGTAACTCATCCCGGCCGAAAGCTCTCGTGCTGGACCTGTTTGGGGGATCTGGCACGACGCTAATTGCGTCACATCAACTCAACCGTATCTGTTACCAAGTTGAACTTGATCCTCGATATGCTGATGTCATAGTTCAAAGATATGTCAACCTCACAGGCAACCGCGAACTGAAGCGCAATGGAGAGGCCTATACATGGCAAGACCAAAAGGAAGCACCAAACTGATGGAGATATCCGAGTCGCTCATCAAGCTCCTGAAGTCAGGGGTTCCTGTGGTCCACGCCTGCGATGCCGTGGGGATCTGTCCTGCGACCTATTATGACTGGATAAAGCTTGGCGAACGAGCAAAATCCGGGCAGTACCATGAGTTCTACCTCAATGTAAAAAAGGCCCGGGCAGAGGCCATTGCCAGGAACGTGGCCATCATCCAGAAGGCTGCAGGTCATTCATGGCAGGCTGCAGCGTGGTGGCTTGAGCGCACATGTCCTGCTGAGTTTGGCAGGCGTGAAGTTGAGATCAATATGACCCAGAACAACGTCGAG
>Ga0209347_1003787_pt1 | contig 16883 bp, 16 predicted proteins | sample AutmiccommuBRH23_FD_187382 | JGI IMG/M metagenome (GOLD analysis project Ga0209347, IMG submission 187382) | Deep subsurface microbial communities from Mt. Terri, Switzerland - Autotrophic microbial communities BRH/23 (SPAdes) (version 2) | ecosystem: Environmental > Aquatic > Deep subsurface >...
GACTGCAGAGAATCCCACAACTGGTCCAGGGATTTTTCCGCGACCCGAATCTGGCCTACATCACGGCCTGACTCAACTTACTTACGAACTCCTTAGTAAGTGGGGTCACCCCGGGGTTTCCCCTGTGCCGCCCGGTCGGCCGAACCGCACGTCGGCGTGCCAGGACGGAAGGGGACAATGAACCGATGACCGTAGCCGTCGGGGGCCACAGCCCGGCTTCTCACACTACCGACGCGACGTCGGATCTCGAATGGGACGACGAAGCCGATGTGGTGTGCACCGATGCCGGTCTCCCGGGGTTGGCGACCGCGATCTGCGCGGTCGACGAAGGCGTCGAGGTTTTCGTCGCGGGTGCACCGGAGTCCACCGACCGTGGGTGGTTCACCCTCGAGTGTGGCGACAGCGAGACGGCGGCCTACCTCGCCGACCTGACGGCCGACCTCGATGTGGTGGCCCTCGCGCACCGCGACGACCACCTGCCGATCCGGTGGGTCCGTGAGCCCGCCGGCCGGCCGGGGCGAAAGATCGCTCCGTTCGTCGGTTCGCGATTGAGGGACTGGTCCGCCGAATGCATCCCGGCACCGTCGGGTTACCTGTACACCCGGGTGACCGACTGGACCTCCGCTGCGATGGAGTCCGGTGACGGCGAGGCGTTCGAGGTCACCGAGATCGGGTCGGTGACCGTCGGTCCCGGTGACGACGTGGGCTCGGTGCTCGACTGGCTCGGCGCCGAGGCGCACATGCGTGGTGTGCGCGTGTACCGGGCAATGCGATTCGAGCGCCTGGTGTTCGAGGGGGGTCAGGTGATCGGGGCTGTCTTCGCGACGTCCGACGGCCCCTTCGCCGTTCGCGCCAGGCACGGGGTGCTGCTCTGCCGGGCCGGGTCTCCTGCCGGCGAGGTGGGTATCGGCGCCCCTGACGGCTCCGTCCTGCGGGTGGCGCTGGTGAGCAAGGTCGGCAGCCGGTTCGGCCGCGTCGAGCTGCTGACGGCGGATCCGGCTGTCGCGTCGGCTCCGGAGTCGGCCGCTGCGCCGGTCAGGGCCGCGACGACGCCGAGAAGTTGACGAGTATCCGGCCCTTGGCGAGGAGCGACTCCATCGCCGCCCCCGCGATCGGGCGGGACAGCAGGAAGCCCTGCGCTCGGTGGCACCCGTGCCGAAGCAGGGTCAACGCCGCCGCCTCGGTTTCCACACCTTCGGCCACCAGTTCCAGCCCGAACGCCTCGGCCAGTGCGATGATCGCCCGCACGATCGCGAGATCGCCGGGGTCTGAACCGAGTTCGCGGACGAAGCTCTTGTCGATCTTGAGGGTGTCCACCGGCAGCGACTTCAAATGGGACAGCGCGCTGTAACCGGTGCCGAAGTCGTCGATCGCGACCTGCACACCGGCCTCCTTCAGGCCCGCGACCGTGATTCGGGTGGTTTCGATGTCCTGCACCACCACGCTCTCGGTGATCTCCAGGCAGACCGAACCACGGTCGAGATCGAACTCGTTCAACACGCCTGCGACGGATTCCACGAAGCCGTCGGTGACCAACTGCACCGGCGAGACGTTGATCCGCAGGACGGTGTTCGTGCCGACGCCACGCGACCGCCAGCCGGCGAACTCGGCGCACGCCGACCGCATCACCCAGCGTCCCAGTTCGCCGGCGAGGTTGATGGATTCGGCGACCCCGATGAACGAATCCGGAGACAGCAGTCCCCGGGTCGGATGCTGCCACCGGACGAGCGCTTCGGCGGCGAGGATGTCGCCGGTGCGCATGTCGACTTCGGGCAGGTAGTGCAGAAGCAGCGCGCCGTTCTCGATCACGCTCTGCAGATGGAGCTCGATGTCGTTGCGGAACTCGCTCTTCATCGACATGTCGTCGGTGAAGACCGCGACCTTGTTGCCCCCGGAGTTCTTGGCGGTCAGCACCGCCTGGTCTGCCCGGCGAAGGAGATCAGATGTGCTGTCCTGACCAGGAATCCCAAGGGCGACACCGATGCTCACCGTCCGGGTGAGCATCTCACCGTCGATGGAGACGCGCTCCCGCAGCGTCGACTGCAGCCGATGGGCGAGTGCCTCGGCGGCACCGGCATCCATCGGCTCCGCGGGAACCACGACGAACTCGTCGCCGCCGAGGCGGGCGATCAGGTTGGGTCCTTCGGCGCCTCTTCGGAGACGTTCGGCGAGCACCCGGATGAACCAGTCTCCGGCCGTGTGACCGAGGTAGTCGTTGATCGCCTTGAGCCTGTCGAGATCGAAGAACAGCGCCGAGACCGGTCCTGACCGGCCTTCGGCCAGCCGCGCGTCGAGGTGTGCGAGCAAGGCGCGACGGTTGCACAGCCCGGTGAGGTCATCGTGTTCGGCGAGGTAGCGAAGCTGTTCCTCGGCCTGCACCCGCGCCTGGACCTGCGCGAACAGGGAGGCGATCGCCTTCAGCGCGTTGAGCTCTGCTTCCGTCCAATTGCGGTCGCCGAACTTCACGAAGCCGAGCACCCCGGTGGTCAGCTCGCCCGAGAGCAGCGGCACGCACGCCATCGAGGTCTCCGGGATCTGCCTGCCCTCGTTGATCTTCTTCTGGTAGTCGTCGGTAGCCGGTTCAGGCCGGAAGACGACTGCCTCCTTCTGGTGCTCGGCGAGGGCGAACACCGGATCCGCGTCGCGGAAGTACACGACCCCGAGCGGATCGGGGTCCGGGATGCCGGGACGCACCGGCCACTCGGCGACCAGCACCGACGCGTGAATGGTGTGGTCGTTGCGGCGCAGGAAACTCACGTCGACGCTGAAGTACTCCACCAGGTAGGCGAGCACCTGCTGACTCACTTCGGCGGAGGTGGCCGCCGACACACCCATCAGTCGCGTGGCGACAGATGTGACCACCAAGTCCAGGCTCTCGGGCAATGGCTCGTCCTGTCCCTTCCGGACCTCGTGACATGGGTCAACGCATGCCCCGGCGCTGGCTCACCACCGACGTGCGTGGTGCCCGAGATAGCCGCAAGACCAAGGCCACTGTCTCGGCGGGTTCCGCGCCGAACAGCTTGCGAAGATTGTATTGCAGACGGGCGAGGTTCCGCGTGTACGCCGGGGACAGCGCGTGAAAGTCCCTTTCGTCGAGGGCGTAGAGGAACGCCGGCGAGACCGGATGCACGGCGAGTCCGTGCTGCTGGGCGCGGATCCACACCGACTCCACGGCGGACCCGGCGCGGGCGAAGTCCGTCAGAGCGCTGCCGCGCATCGAGATGACGGCCATCCCGGCTGCCGCCGAAACCTTGGTGTAGGTGTCATCCCCGAGCGCCGAGCCGGCGTCCCAGCGCGCGAGATCGGACATGACGTCGCCGCGTCGCAGGATGCCGAGCAGCGCCAGGTCCGCGTCCGGCAGCTCGAGGCTCCTCACATCGATCCCCGTGCTCTGGCGAGCATCGCCAGGCAGACGCAGTTCGTCGAACATCTGGGCATGAAGATGCGGCGTCAGGTAGCGAATCCGGTCGGCGGCAGCCAAGATGGCGGCGACCTCGCGGAGGTCGTCGGGTGCATCGAGGATGCGGAGGCCGGCGTCCTCGGCTTCCGCGGCAGCGGACAACTGCGCCACGAGATCGGCGGGGATGTCGACGCGAGTGCCGGTGTGCCGGTTGGTCTCGCGCCGCCACATGGGCTCGTACAGTGCGGCCAGTTCGGCGTCGCCCCCCGGCGAGAGACGTATCGCGGCGGTCAGCGGGGACCGTTCGTCGCCGCTGTGGAAGTCGACGGTCGCGGTGAGGCCGTGCGCGGCGGCGGCCACCCGGGCGTTGAACGCGGCGGCACCGACTGCGACCGCGCTGCCGCGGAAGCCGACGTCCATGGCCGAGCTGAGGGCGGGGTCGAGCTGGATGGTCAGCGTGGTCCCGTGCCGGTCGATGTGCCACGGCTGGGTGTTTCCGCCGGAGGGCGCCCGCATCGCAGCGGCCGCGACCGCGGCGGTGGCGTCCTGAACCGGTCCCGCGGCGTCCGGCCCCGGGGTGACCGGCGGGGGTTCGGATCTGCCGACCACAGGCTCACGCAGGTCCCCGAGGATCGCGGCGAGGTCCACGCGCACCCGACCGGAGGGAAGGTCCTCGTGCAACCCGATGCGCCGCACTGCCTCGGCGATGGTCGCCGCGCCGATCGAGACCTCCGATGACAGCTGCGGCCAGGTGGTGAGGGTCCCGCCGACCTCGATCAACGACGCGGCCATGCGGTGCGGCAGTTCTGCGGCGTCGATGATCCGCAGCACGTGTGGCACCTTGTCCTGGTTGGTCAGGCCGGCCAGCTGTGCGGCATCGATGTCGCCGAGCAGGCCGTGCACGATCGGCCGGGACGGGTCGACGTCGAATCGCTCCACGTCGAGCAGACCGCCGCTGCTGGTCGCCATCAGCACGGGCAGCCTGCGGGCCCGGGCCGCGGTGCGAACCAGCACCTTGGCATCGAGCGAGTCACATTCCTCGACGACGATGTCGAGCCCGTCGACGAATGCGTCGACGGTGGCGTCCGTCACGCCCCCCGTCATGACCGTGACCTGTAGGTAGGGGTCCAGTTCGGCGACACGCCTTGCGCAGAGCACCGCCTTGTTCACGCCCAGATCGAGGACCGTCGCCGGCACCCGGTTGAGATTGGACAGTTCGATGTGGTCGGGGTCGGTGAGGCGGAGTTCACCGCACAGCCCTTGCGCGGCAAGCGCGTGCGCGATGGCGTGACCCACGCTGAGGCCCACCACCCCGACCCTCAGGCGTCCGAGCGTGTCGAGTTCGCCGAGAGTGACGAGATTGCGGTTCCGGTCCAACCGAAGCAGGCGAAATGCCCGGGGCCCCAGCACCCTGACCACCGATCGACGCCAGCTGTAGTACACCCACCTCGGGGGATCGGAGGTGATGTCCGCAGGCGGTGAAGGGCGCAACGACAGCAACCCCTCGCGCTGCTGCTGCAACTGGTCGAGGAAGTCGATACCCGGGTCGGCTCGAAGCTCCTCGAGTCGGGCACGGTCGGTCGGGTTCGCGTCGTCGAGGATCGCGGGCCTGTAGGAGTCGGCGCCGCCGTCCCGGCCGGTCATCGCATTGAACCGGCGGCGACATCCACCCTTTCTCCGAGCGCAGGCGTCATTCTGCGCTGGTCGGCGAAGAAGGCCGAAACCTGCTTCGGGTCAGCGTGATTGGCGAACGTGAGGCGGTCCCACCAGGCGAGCTTCGTGCGGTACCGGATGTCGGGGTAGGGGGTCGCGGGAATCTTGGCGGCGAGCACCCCACCTGAGGACAGCCATCGCCTCAGGACGTGCTCCGCCGCGGTGGCCACGATGAACTGGATGTCGAGGAGGTTCATCGCGTGCAGTGGGGTGCGCGCGACCGTGTAGGAGAGCGCACGACTGCGATCCGGGTCGTTGGTCACCCACGCGGTCTTCATCTCGGCCACGCCGAACGGTAGTCGGTCGGAGACCATCTTGCGGATCGTGTCCTGGCCGGGTTGGCCGTCCCACTCCAGGATCGCGTGGCATTCGTCCGTGGACTTGTAGGGACCCTTGGCCCGAATGCCCGCGACGACGTTGCCGGCGTCGTCGACGCACGCCGCGAACAGTCCGGTGTCGTCACCACGGCGCAGCACATCCGCGTCGATAGCCGCGGCGACCCCATGCTGTTGATAGCTGTGGCAGGCACCTCGGACGAAGTCCTTCCAGAGTTCGCGTTCGACGGATGGCTTCGCATAGACCATCGTGCATTCGGTTTGTGGGTCCCAGTAGCTCGGACTGGCATCCAGTCGGGTCGGAGCGTAGTCGGGAGTCGCAAACTCGGGAAAGGTCATTTTCTTCCATTCATCGGGCAGTCGACCAACTATTGGCCCGCTGCGAGTAACTCGTTGCTGTATGTGCAATATCTCCGCGCAATCTTGAGTATCTCGCCCCGCATCGCTGGAATTCCAGCTAGCGACGCGATCTTGACCTGATATTCAAAATCCGTGTTTGTCTGCTCGTCGGCGAACCTCCGTCCGTGGGGTAGGGCGGCAATCGTTGGTTCAATTATCATCGCAGGTCAATTAGCCGTCGGGCCCTCCTGGCGAACTTTTTCCTTTCCGGCGGCGAAGTCGTCGTGGAGACGCGCAGAATGGCCGCGCACCCCGCTCTCGCTGCTGAGGCGGGTGTGGGCCGCGTTTGCGGCTCGGCGAGCAGGCGCGCGGCGGGGAATTCGGGCGATCGTCGGGGCGCTGCCGGGGCCCCCTCCCGCGGGGGCCGAGATGTCGGCGCCGAGCCCAGGCCGACGCCTGCGGGCGCGAAAGGGCGGCGTTGGCAGAACAATCCGCGGGCAGCCGTGATGGGAATTGCTTTTCTCGGGCGCTGGGGAACCGTTAGGTGCAGGCATGAAGGGTTTGCCGACGTGGCGCGGACTTGTCCGTTTTGTCTCCTGCCGCGGCGGCGTGAGAAGCCTTTCTCGCCGGCGCCGATAATTTGGCACAGGATGTCAATTCGGAGCTCGAACGGCCGTGGGCAATTCCAGGTGGGACGACGGTCGGACGTTATACCGCCAATTCGGGTGCATCCCACGCGGTGAACCCCGCAAAGCTGTGTGGCACTGTGAGGAACGCACCACCAACTTGGTATGTCGAGCGGTCGCTCCCGCGGTCAAAGGAGACAAGAGTGAAGAAGTTCAACGACTTGGCTGAGTTCGTCGCCGCAGAGGGGACCCAACTCGGTCCGACCGAGTGGCTCGAGATCACGCAGGACCGGGTCAACCTTTTCGCGGACGCCACCGACGACCATCAGTGGATCCACGTCGACCCGGCCCGGGCGGCGGACGGTCCGTTCGGCGGGGCGATCGCGCACGGCCTGCTGACGTTGTCGCTGATCCCGCACTTCACTCATCAGCTCTACCGCGTCGACAACGTCAAGATGGCGATCAACTACGGATACAACAAGGTTCGCTTCATCACGCCCGTCCCGGTCGGCGCCAAGCTGCGGGCCCGTGCCGAGATCTCCTCGGTGACCCAACTCGACAGCGGTGTCGAGGCGACGCTGAGCACGACCGTCGAGATCCAGGGATCCGACAAGCCCGCCGCCGCGGCAGAGTCGATCGTGCGCTTCATCGGCTGACTTCCGCCGCCGTGCCTGCGGACAATTCACGAGCGTCAGCGACTGTTGATGTACGTCAAAAACGCTCGTAGATTGCCCTTCGGCGTGAGGAGTGACGGTGGACCATGCAGACCCGCATGTCGCGGTGATCGGTGCCGGCATCAGCGGATTGACCGCAGGCAAGATGCTCAAGGACTACGGCGTCCGCTACACGACGTTCGAGACGTCCGACCGCATCGGCGGCAACTGGGCGTTCGGTAACCCCAACGGGCACAGCAGCGCCTACCGGTCGCTGCACATCGACACGTCCAAGCATCGGTTGTCGTTCAAGGACTTCCCGATGCCCGCGCACTTTCCGTCGTTTCCGCACCACTCCGAGGTCAAGGCCTACCTCGATGCCTACGCCGACGCCTTCGGGCTGCTCGAGAACATCGAATTCGGCAACGGCGTGGAGCACGCGGCCCGGGACGAGCGCGGGGGCTGGCTCATTCGCGACCAGGCGGGTGCCGAGCGCCGATTCGACCTGCTGGTGGTGGCCAACGGGCACCACTGGGATCCACGGCTGCCCGACTTCCCCGGTTCCTTCGACGGCGAGTCGATCCACTCCCACCACTACATCGATCCGTCGACGCCGCTCGAGCTCACCGGTAAGCGCATCCTCGTGATCGGGATAGGCAACAGCGCCGCCGACATCACCGTCGAGTTGTCGTCGAAGGCGTTGCGCAATCACGTCACACTGTCGACCCGCTCCAGCGCGTGGATCGTGCCCAAGTACATCGCCGGGCACCCCAGGGACATGTTCTGGCGCACCTCGCCGTACCTGCCGCTGTCCTGGCAGCGCAAGTCGGTCCAGTTGGTCGCGCCGATGCTGGGCACCGACCCGACGATGTTCGGGCTGCCGCCGGCGAACCACAAGCTGTTCGAGGCCCATCCCACCCAGTCGGTCGAGCTGCCGTTGCGGCTCGGGTCCGGCGATGTGGTGCCCAAACCGAACGTGGCCCGCCTGGACGGACGCAGCGTGCATTTCGAGGACGGCACCTGCGACGAGTTCGACGTCATCATCTACGCGACCGGTTACAACATCACGTTCCCGTTCTTCGACCCCGAGTTCATCGACGCCCCCGACAACCACATTCGGCTCTACAAGCGGATGTTCAAGCCCGGCATCGATGACCTGGCCTTCATCTTTTCGCCCATTCGGTGCCGACGCTGTTCCCGTTCGTGGAGTGTCAGTCGCGGCTGCTTGCGGCCTACGCCGTCGGCCGTTATGCGCTGCCGCCGGTCGAGGAGATGGAGCGGGTGATCGACGCCGATCAGCAGCTTCACGCCGGACACTGCACCGACCGTCCCCGCCACACCCAGCAGGTGGATTACTTCGTCTACGAACACGATCTGCGCAGGCGCGAGCTCCCCGCAGGAATGAAGCGTGCCCGGCGCGCCCCGCAGGTGGTGCGATGACACTGCACGAGGTGTCGTTCCGCAGCGGCGACGTCACCTGCAGCGCCTGGCATTTCGCGGCAGACGGCCCGCCGGGAAGGCCGGTCGTGGTGATGGCCCACGGTTTCGGCGGCACCAAGGACTCGGGCCTCGAGCCGTTCGCGCGTCGGTTCGCCTCGGCCGGGATCGACGTGCTGGCCTTCGACTACCGCGGCTTCGGCGCTTCAGAAGGCCAACCCCGGCAATCGCTTTCGGTTCGCCGGCAGATCGACGACTTCCACGCCGCAGACCGCGACGACATCGCTGCGGTGATCGCGCTGACCCCGCTGACGAGTGGGTTCGCCGTGAGCCGGGCCGCGGTGTCTTCCCAGCGGCCCCGCACCGTCGTCAAGTCGATGCGCTGGACGTTCGCCGGTGTCAAGAGTCGGATCGCGGTGGGCAGGGGGGCCCCGACCTTGATGCCTCTGGTGTCACCGGTCGGTGAGGCGGGTGCGCTGGCGCTCGACGGTGCCTACGCAAGCTACCTGTCACTGGCCGGCCCGACGTGGCGCAACGAAATCGACTCTTCGGTCGGCCTCGAGGTCGCCGGCGTGCGCACCACGGCGGCGGCCAAGAGGTTGTGCTGCCCGCTGTTGGTCCAGATCGCCGACTTCGACCAGTACGTTCCCGACGACGCGGTCGCCGCGACAGCGAGGCACGGCCGGGCCCAGGTGCACCACTACCCGTGTGATCACTTCGACGTGTGGCCGGGCCACGACTGGTTCGACAAGGCCGCCGAGGATCAGGTGGCGTTTCTGGAGCGAACGCTGCGCGCTCAGTAGTGGGTCGATCCCTGGTCGATCGAGATCGCGCTCGCCGTGATGTATTTCGCATCGTCGCAGGCCAGCCAGCTCACCGTGTCGGCGATGTCCTCGGGCTCGACCGCCCACGTCGGCAGGAACGGCGTCATCATGTGGGACAACTGCGGGTTGGTCTCCACCGCCTTGCCCAGCGCGGTGACCATGTCGCCCGTGCCCATGTCGGTGACGACGGGGCCCGGGTGCACGCTGTTCACCCGGATCGAGTGCCTGCCGAGTTCGGCGGCGAACGCGCGCGCCATGCCGGTCACGGCGTGCTTGCTGGCGGTGTAGTGGATCATGAAGGGCTGCAACTTGATCCCGGCGGCCGGCTGATCAGGATGACCGACCCGCCGCGGCCGCCGTCGATGATCTTCTGCGCGCCGGCCATGACCGTGTTCCACGTCCCGGTGACGTTGCTGTCCATGACATCCCGGAAATCGTCGGGACGGATGTCGTCCCAGGCCTGAGGCGCCGAGGACCGGCGTTCGCGACGATGATGTCGAGCCTGCCGAGTTCGGACACGCCGGCCTCGACGGCGGCGTTCATGGCCTCGCTGTCGCGGGTGTCGACCACCGACGCGAGAATGCGACGGCCCGTCTCCTCGACGAGCTTCACGGTCTCGTCGAGGTCCTCCGGGGTGGCGGGATCGTAAGGCACGCAGGGCGGTAGCTTGCCGGCGAGGTCGACGGAGATGATGTCGGCACCCTCCTTGGCCATCCGCACGGCGTGCGCGCGCCCCTGTCCACGGGCTGCGCCGGTGATGAACGCGACCCGTCCCTCCAGCCTGCCGCTCATCGGCCGCTCGCGCTCTTCGCTGCCTTCACAAGTCCGCCTCCGATGATCAGCCGCTGGATCTCACTGGTGCCCTCATACAGGCGGAGCAGACGCACGTCGCGGTAGATCCGTTCGACCGCGACCTCACGCATATACCCGCTGCCGCCGTGGATCTGCACCGCGAGATCGGCCACTTTCCCGGCCATTTCGGTGCAGAAGAGCTTCGCCGCCGATGGTGCGATCCTGCGGTCTTCGCCGGTGACCCATTTCTGGGCGGTGTCGCGCACCAGGGCGCGCCCCGCCAGTACGCCGGTCTGCTGGTCGGCGAGCATCGCCTGGACCAACTGGAAGTCGCCGATCGCGGTGCCGCCCTGCGTCGCCGTCGCGGCGTAGGCCACCGATTCGTCGAGCGCTCGCTGGGCGGTGCCCACCGCCAGCGCCGCGATGTGCACGCGACCGCGCGCCAACGACGTCATCGCGGCACGGTAGCCGACGTCCTCGGTGCCGCCCACCAGTGCGCTGTCGGGCACGCGCACATCGGTGAAGTTGACGTCGGCCGTCCATGCGCCTTCCTGGCCCATCTTCTTGTCCTTGGCGCCCACCTCGACACCCGGGGTGTCCGCGGGCACGAGGAACACGGCGATGCCCGCACCCAAGGTGTCGGCCGGCCTGCTTCTGGCGAACACCACGAACAGATCGGCGTTGGGGGCGTTGGTGATGAAACGCTTCTGGCCGTTGAGGATCCAGTTGCCGGCGTCACGCACGGCCTTGGTCCGCAGCCCCGAGGGGTTGGAGCCGGCGCCGGGTTCGGTGAGCGCGAACGACGCGACGACGTCGCCGGAGGCGATCCCTTCCAGCCACGCCGACTTCTGCTCGTCGGTGCCGTAACCGACGAGCACCTGACCGGCGATGCCGTTGTTGGTGCCGAACATCGACCGCAGGGCCAACGAGGTGTAGCCGAGTTCCATCGCCAACTCGACGTCCTGGGCCAGGTTCAGGCCGAGACCGCCCCACTCCTGGGGGATCGCGTAACCGAACAACCCCATCTTCTCGGCCTGCTCGCGCAGGTCGTCGGGGACCCGGTCGTCAGCCAGAATCTCCTGCTCACGCGGAACGACGGCGGAGCGGACGAAGTGGCGGGTCTGGGCCAGGATCTCCTGGAAATCGTCGTCGCTGACTTCGGCTGTGGTCATTCGGCTGAACTCCTCCAAGGTATGCTTTTCAAATATCGTATATGAAATACGATAGGCGTCGGACAGGTCCCGACTGAGTGAGGATTGGTGGACAGGTGTCATTGCTGACTGGTCAGACCGCTGTGGTCACCGGAGGAGCGCAGGGGTTGGGTGTTGCCATCGCGGAGCGGTTCATCGCCGAAGGCGCGCGGGTGGTGCTGGGTGACGTCAACCTGGAAGCGACGCAGGCAGCCGCGGAGAGGTTGGGCGGTGACGCCGTCGCCCGTGCGGTGCGCTGCGATGTGACGAGTTCCGCGGAGGTCGACGCCCTGGTGGCCGCCGCGGTGGACGGCTTCGGCGGTCTGGACATCATGGTCAACAACGCCGGCATCACCCGTGACTCCATGATGCGCAAGATGACCGAGGAGCAGTTCGACCAGGTGATCTCGGTGCACCTGAAGGGCACCTGGAACGGCTTGCGGGCAGCGGCAGCGGTGATGCGGGAGAACAAGAGCGGCGCGATCGTCAACATGTCCTCGATCTCCGGCAAGGTCGGCATGGTCGGGCAGACCAACTACTCGGCCGCCAAGGCAGGCATCGTCGGGATGACGAAAGCGGCCGCCAAGGAACTCGCCTACCTCGGCGTGCGGGTGAACGCGATCCAGCCCGGGCTCATTCGCTCGGCGATGACGGAGGCCATGCCGCAACGTATTTGGGATTCCAAGGTGGCCGAGGTCCCCATGGGCCGCGCCGGCGAGCCCGACGAGGTCGCCAATGTGGCGCTGTTCCTGGCATCGCACCTGTCGTCCTACATGACCGGCACCGTTCTCGAGGTCACCGGCGGACGGCACCTGTGACGCGCGAAGCGGTCATCTGTGAACCCGTGCGCACGCCGATCGGCCGCTACAACGGGATGTTCAAGTCACTGACCGCCGTCGACCTCGGGGTGGCCGCGCTCCAGGGGCTGCTCGGCCGGACCGGCATCGCCCCCGAATCCGTCGAGGACGTGATCGTCGGGCACTGCTATCCGAGCATGGAGGCGCCGGCCATCGGCCGGGTGATCGCCCTGGATGCCGGACTGCCGGTGACGGTCCCCGGAATGCAGATCGACAGGCGCTGCGGATCCGGTCTGCAGGCGGTGATCCAGGCGTGCATGCAGGTGGCGAGCGGCAACAACGATCTGGTCGTCGCCGGCGGTGCCGAGTCGATGAGCAACGTGGTGTTCCACTCGACGGACATGCGCTGGGGCGGCGCCCGCGGGGGCGTCAAGGTCCACGATGCCCTGGCTCGCGGCAGAACCACCGCGGGAGGCCGCAACCACCCGGTGCCGGGCGGGATGCTCGAGACCGCGGAGAACCTGCGCAGGCAGTACTCGATTCCGCGCGAGGAGCAGGACGAACTGGCGGTGCTGTCGCACCGCAGGGCGGTGGGGGCCCAGACCGACGGGCTGCTGGCGGAGACGATCATCCCGGTGACGGTGTCGTCCCGCGGTGGGGACGAGCTGATCGACACCGACGAGCACCCCCGTGCCGACACGTCGATGGAGTCACTGGCCAAACTCAAACCCGTTCTCGGCAAGGATGATCCGGGTGCCACCGTGACCGCGGGGAACTCCAGCGGGCAGAACGACGCCGCATCGATGTGTGTGGTGACCACCCCGGAGAAGGCCGCCGAACTCGGTCTCACACCGCTGGTACGGCGGGTGTCGTGGGGCGTGGCCGGGGTGGCGCCCAACGTGATGGGCATCGGCCCGGTCCCGGCCACCGAAATCGCGTTGCGCAAAGCCGGACTCGAGCTGTCCGACATCGACCTGATCGAGCTCAATGAGGCGTTCGCCGCCCAGGCGCTGGCGTGCATGCGTGAATGGAACTTCACGGCCAAGGATCTGGAGCGCACCAACGTGCACGGGTCGGGGATCTCCCTGGGGCACCCGGTCGGCGCCACCGGGGGGCGGATGCTGGCGACGCTGGCCCGCGAGCTCCACCGCCGCGGCGCCAGGTACGGCCTCGAGACGATGTGCATCGGCGGCGGGCAGGGCCTGGCCGCGGTGTTCGAAAGGGTAGCGGCATGACTAAACTCGCGCAGACGCTGGGGCTCAGCGAGTTCCAGACCGAGATCGTCTCGACGGTAAGACAATTCGTCGACAAAGAGGTGATCCCGACCGCGCAGGAGCTCGAGCACGCCGACACCTACCCGCAGGCGATCGTCGACGCGATGAAGGAGATGGGCCTGTTCGGGCTGATGATCCCCGAGGAGTACGGCGGGCTGGGGGAGTCGCTGCTCACCTACGCGCTGTGCGTCGAGGAACTGGCCCGCGGCTGGATGAGCGTCTCCGGCGTCATCAACACCCACTTCATCGTCGCCTACATGATCCGCCAGCACGGCACCGACGCGCAGAAGCAGCACTACCTGCCCCGGATGGCGACCGGCGAGACCCGCGGCGCCTTCTCGATGTCGGAGCCCGAACTCGGTTCCGACGTGGCGGCCATCCGCACTAGGGCCAAGGACAACGGTGACGGCACCTACACCATCGACGGTCAGAAGATGTGGCTGACCAACGGCGGTAGCTCGACGCTGGTGGCCGCGTTGGTGCGCACCGACGAGGGCGCCGACAAGCCCCACCGCAACCTGACCGCGTTCCTGATCGAGAAGCCCACCGGCTTCGGTGAAGTCGCGCCCGGCCTGACGATCCCCGGCAAGCTCGACAAACTCGGCTACAAGGGCATCGACACCACCGAGCTGATCTTCGACGGCTACCGCGCCAAGGCCACCGACATCCTCGGCGAGGCGCCGGGGCAGGGCTTCTTCCAGATGATGGACGGTGTGGAGGTCGGTCGCGTCAACGTCTCCGCCCGCGCGTGCGGTGTCGGGGTCAGGGCGTTCGAGCTGGCGGTCCGCTACGCCCAACAGCGCACCACGTTCGGCAAGCCGATCGCCGAGCACCAGGCGATCGCCTTCCAATTGGCCGAGATGGCAACCAAAGTCGAAGCCGCGCACCTGATGATGGTCAACGCGGCCCGCCTCAAGGACTCGGGTGAACGCAACGACGTGGCCGCGGGCATGGCGAAGTACTTCGCCAGCGAGGTCTGCGCCGAGGTCACCCAGCAGAGCTTCCGGATCCACGGAGGTTACGGATACTCCAAGGAGTACGAGATCGAGCGGCTGATGCGCGATGCCCCGTTCCTGCTCATCGGGGAGGGCACCAGCGAGATCCAGAAGAACATCATCAGCAAGCGGCTGCTGGCGGACTACCGGGTGTGACGCGGTGAGCACGCCCGAGTTCGCCGCGAGGCCACAACTGGCCGAGGATGTGGCCCGGATCGTTCGCCGGCGGATCTTCGACGGAACCTACGCCGCCGGAACGTATGTCCGCCTCGACCAGCTCGCTGCCGGGCTGGGTGTCAGCGTCACGCCCGTCCGTGAGGCTCTCTTCGAGCTCAAGGCGGAGGGGTTGCTCGAGCAGCAGCCCCGCCGGGGGTTCGTGGTGCGGCCCGTGACCACGCGGGACATCACGGACGTCTCGGACGTCCAGGCTCACATCGGCGGAGAGCTCGCGGCCAGGGCCGCCGCATCCATCAGTGATTCCCAACTGCGGGAGCTGAACCGGATCCAGAACGACCTGGAAGCCGCCTATGTCGCCGACGACGGCGAGGCGGCGGTGCGGCTGAACCACGAGTTCCACCGCGCCATCAACGTGGCCGCGGATTCACCCAAGCTGGCACAGCTGATGTCGCAGATCACCCGCTACGCGCCGGAGTCGGTCTTCCCCACGATCGACGGCTGGCCGGACAAGTCCAACGATCATCACCGGCGCGTGCTCGGCGCGCTGGCGCGCCACGACCAGACCCTGGCACGCACCGCGATGTCCGAACATCTCGCGGCAGGCGCAACGCCGCTGATCGAGCATCTGACCCGCCGCGGTGTGATCGGCTGACCGGCCCCGCCCAACGGGTCGGTAACATACTGTAAGTCTTACAGTCAGCTCCTCTGCAAAGGTGGGTCATGGGCGTCCTCGACGGGGTACGCGTGCTCGATTACGGCCGCTTCATCGCGGCACCGTGGTGCTCGGCGCTGCTGGCGGACATGGGTGCGGACGTGGTGCGGATCGAGAAGCGCGAAGGCGGCGAGGACCGCTGGGTGCAGTCGGTCACCTCGGGAGGGGAGGGCGGAACCTTCCTGCAGTGCAACCGGAACAAGCGTTCGCTCACCCTGGACACGACCACCGACGAGGGCAAGGAGATCACCCGCAAGCTCGTGGCGACGGCCGACATCGTGGTGGCCAACATGCCTGCGGCGGGAATGCGTGCCAATGGCCTGGACTACGAGACGCTGCGTGAGGTCAGGCCGGACATCATCCTCGCGAGCGCGACCGCCTACGGCGAAGGCGGCCCGTACAGCGACCGGATCGGCTTCGACGGCGCCGGGCAGGTCATGTCGGGAGCCGTGTACCGGCAGGGGCTGCCTGACCAGCCGATGCGCACCGTGGTGCCCTACGCCGACTTCGGCACGGCCCTGACCATGACCATCGGGGTGATGATGGCGCTCTACCACCGCGACCGCACCGGGGAGGGGCAGCATGTCGAGGGGGCGCTGCTGCCCACCGCGATGATGCTGTCGAACGCGTTCCTGATCGAGCGCGACCTGCTCGGCACCGACAAACCGCGGATGGGAAACCAGGGGACGTCGGTCGCGCCGTGTGACCTGTACCGGACCTCCGACGGTGGCTGGGTGCTGCTGCAGATCGCCGGGCAGCCGATGTTCAAGCGCTGGTGCCGGCTGGTCGGGCGGCTGGACCTGCTCGACGATCCCCGGTTCGCCGACGACGATCTGCGCTGGGAGAACGGCGAAGTACTGAACGACATCATGGCGCAGTGGTGTGCCGACAAGACGAAGTCCGAGGTTCTCGACCTGTTGGATGGCGCGAAACTGCCTGCAGCACCGATGCATTCGACACAGGATGTGCTCGACGATCCCCATGTCGCGGCGATGGGTTATCTGCAGCGCGTTCCGTTCCCCGGGGCGCCACACGATGTGCCGATCATCGCGACCCCCTTCCGGATGTCGGCCACGCCCGGCGTGATCCGCCGCCGGGCACCGCTACTCGGCGAACACACCGACGAGATACTCGACGAGATCGGCTACACCACTGCAGACATCACCGGCCTCAAGGACCGGCAGGTGGTGTGAGCCTTCAGGTGTCGGCGAGCATCGCGCGGAGCCCCGCGACATCGACCTTGCCTGTGGCGCCGCGCGGGAGGGTGTCCTCACTGTCGAGCACCCTCCAGACCGTGGGCACCTTGAAGCTGCTGAGCACCGCCCTGGCTGCCGTCCGCAGGGACTCCGCCGTGGTGGCGATGTCGCAGACCACCGCCGCGCCCACCCGGTCGCCCGTCGCACCAGGCACGTTGGTGACGAACGCGGCGCGCACCCCGTCGAGGCTGCGCAGTGCCTGCTCCACCTCGCTGGGATAGACGGTCGCCCCGCTGAGGAATCGCGCAGTAATTAATTAGGGTTTTCGGTTTGGTTTGTCCACACTTGTGGTATGACGCTGCCTGCTATGGACCCCGATCCGGTCGCCGCCCGGTTGTCGCTGATCCGCCCGCATCTGGACGA
>Ga0209347_1003788_pt1 | contig 16872 bp, 8 predicted proteins | sample AutmiccommuBRH23_FD_187382 | JGI IMG/M metagenome (GOLD analysis project Ga0209347, IMG submission 187382) | Deep subsurface microbial communities from Mt. Terri, Switzerland - Autotrophic microbial communities BRH/23 (SPAdes) (version 2) | ecosystem: Environmental > Aquatic > Deep subsurface >...
AGCAGTTCATCCCGCTTGTAGCCGAGCATGCGGGCGAACTGGTCGTTGCAGTCGCGGATGTACAGATCCTCACTGATGCAGATGCCCTCGAAGGTCGCCTCGGCCAGCGTGCGGAGCCGCTCCTCCGTGTCTCGCAGGGTCTGCTCGGACCGCTTTCGTTCGGTGATGTCGCGGATCACGCTGATCAGGGTGCAGGAGCCGTCGATCAGTGCCCCCTGCGAGTTGACCTCCACGGGGAACGTGCTGCCGTCCTTACGCCGATGGGCGGTTTCGAAGAGAACGCCCCGGGCTTGGGCCTGAGCCATCTGCTTCGTGGTCATGGGGTGCGTGTGATCGGCCCGGAGGTCATAGATCGTGTGAGCCAGCAGCTCCTCGCGGTCATATCCATAGGCGTCGATGGCCGCCTGGTTGGCCTCCAGGATTCGGCCGTCGTCTCGCCGGATGAACAGGATGACGTCCCGGCTGTAATCCGACAGCAATCTGTGGCGGCGAAGCTTCTCCTCAGCCTGTCTTCGCTCGGTGGTATCCACGCAGTACTCGATGATTTGCGTCAGGTTGCCGGCCTTGTCGAAGATCGGGAAGGCATGGACCTCCATGTTTCTGGGGGCGCCTTGCTCATCATAGTGAATGTGCTCGACGACGGTGGGTTTGCCGGTTCGTGTGATGATCTCCAGGGGACAGGGATGATCGTCCGTGTGGCAGGGCACATCCTGACGGTGCGTCAGGGCATGGCATGTGGCCGCGCCGCCCTCATGCATCTGCTGTGCGGCGCGGTTGGCCAGGCGGATTCGATAGTCCGCCACATCAATCACGTAGAACGGATATGTCAGGGAATCGAGCACGACCTGCAACAGATCGTCTTTCATCTCCCGATCTGAATTCTCGCTCACGTTGTACCTTCCTGTGATTTGTCTAACCCCCGGGAACGCCTTTTCGGCGCATCAAAACCCATATCGTACTGTATCCATTACTAAGTAATTGGCATGAGGTTTTTAAGGAATTCCCTCTATCCTCCTTTTCCTCAATTTCGATAGAATCAGAGGAAAGGAATGGCGAGGGCGAGCAGGAAAGCCATGCTTTGAAGCTCGCCTCGTTCGAGTCAGCCAAGGAGGGCGCTCACAAGGGGGAAAGGTGTATTGTGAGTGTACGAGTATTGGTTGTGGATGACCACGCCGCGATGCGGCGGAGTCTGACGCAGGTCCTGGAATCCGAACCCGACGTGCACGTGGTGGGCGAGGCCATCGATGGCGATGCTGCCGTCCGGCTGGCGGAACGCCTGCATCCGGATGTTGTGATCATGGATGTGATCTTGCCGGCCCTCAGCGGCATCGACGCCACACGTCAAATCCTCCGAGAACACCCCAAGACGATCGTGATTGCGCTGTCGGTGCATGATTGCGGGATGTATGCCATGAGGATGCTGCGGGCGGGGGCCCGGGCCTACGTCCTCAAAGACGGCGGCGCGGAAGAACTGGTCCGTGCGATGCGGGCCACTCGCCACGGCCGAACCTATCTGAGCTCCGGAATTGAAGGTCTGGATGGGGCCGGCGGTTCCTGAAAGCAACGTCCGGCAAGAGCGAAGAAAGGAAGCGCAGAGGTCACAGAGAAACACAGAAAAGAGCCGGCTCAAGGTGGCAATCCTGTGGTTTTCGCAGGGCCGCTTCGGGCCTGCCGTCGTGTCGCGGGCATCCTGCCCGCGATTCGAGGGCGGGATGCCCTCGACACGGACCGATCCACCCCGGCAGGCGGCAGTCCCTTTCCAGCAAGGCCTTGCCCCCGCATGGACTGCCAGGGATTCTGGCCACACCCATAGGATTCCTCTCTTCGGCAGGTGGGTTGTCGGGTTGCGGCCCAGATGGTATCCTGTCGGGCGCCGGCGGCCGCTGTGGCTGTCCTGGTGGATCTTCGCTGTGTGACACGTTCGAGAGTGGATGGAATCATGAGAGATCGCGTTCAATCCCGGGTGGCCTTTTCCCTTTTTACACTATTCATCGTTGGATGTGCGGCCCAGGCCCAGGGGACCCGATCCGATTATGAGCGGGCGATGCGTCTGCGTGACGTGACGGCCAACAAGGTGTTCCGAGACCGCGTGACGCCACATTGGTTTGCGGGCAACGGGCGATTCTGGTACCGCAACGATCTGGCGGGCAATGCGCGGGAATTCCTCGTGGTGGACGCTGAGGCCGGGACACGCGGGCCGGCGTTCGACCACGAGAGGCTCGCGACCTCGCTGGGCAAGGCCCTGGAGAAGGCGGCCGAGGCCAACCGGCTCCCCATTGACCGGCTCGTTTTCGACGACTCCGGCTCGCAGCTTTCGTTCTCGTGCGAGGGCCGGCGGTGGCGGTGCGACCTGGAGAGCTACGAGATTCGGGAGGCCCCTGGGGATGAGCAGGGGGGCGCTTCGCTGCCGGCCGGCAGACGGGTGCGTCCGAGCCGCCGCACGGGCGAGGAGACATCCATCACCTTCCTGAATCGAACGGATGCCCCTGTGGACGTCCACTGGGTGGATGCCGAGGGACAGCGGCAGCGTTACGCCACGGTCGACGCGGGCGGGCAGCACCGCCAGCACACCTACGCCGGACACGTGTGGCTGGTCACCAATAAGGCAGGGGAAACCCTCGGCGTGTTCGCCGCCGCGGAAGAGGCGGGGGACGCGGTCGTTGGCAAGGACGCGGTCCGTCCGGCGGGCGAGACGGCGGAGCCCGCGCCGACCCGGGTTCGTGGGCGGTCCCCGGACGGCGTATGGCAGGCGTTCATCAAGGACCATAACGTCTGCATTCGGGAGCTGGTCTCCAGCGAGGAGACGCCGCTGAGCGACGATGGTACGGAGGAGGACGCCTACTCGGAGGAATTCCGCTGGTCGCCGGATTCGCAGAAACTGGTCGTGCTGCGGACTCGCAAGGGCGATACGCGGAAGGTGTACCTGGTCGAGTCCTCGCCCAGGGACCAGTTGCAGCCGAAGCTGCACGAGATGGAGTACCTCAAGCCGGGTGACCGGATCGCCGTCTCGAAACCGCACCTGTTCGACATCGCGGGCAAGCGACATGTGCCCGTTCCGGACGAGTTGTTTCCCGATCCATGGAGCGTTTCGGACGTTCGCTGGTCGCCGGATTCGAGCCGGTTCACGTTCCTGTACAACCAGCGCGGCCACCAGGTGCTGCGGATCGTCGCTGTGGATGCTGTCACAGGCGAGGCCCGAACCCTCGTCGATGAGCGCAGCGACACGTTCATCGACTACGCCGGCAAGCAGTTCAGCCGGCCCATCGATGCGACGAACGAGATCATCTGGATGTCCGAGCGCGACGGCTGGAACCATCTGTACCTGTACGACGCCCGAACCGGGTGTGTGAAGAACCAGATCACGAAAGGGCCGTGGGTCGTGCGGGACGTCGAATCCATCGATGAGGCGAAACGCGAAATCTGGTTCCGTGCCGGCGGCCTCCATCCGGAGCAGGACCCCTACTATGTGCATCTGTGCCGAGTGAATTTCGACGGCTCGGGACTCGTCGTCCTCACCGCCGGCGACGGCACGCACGAAGTGACATTCTCGCCGGACCGCCGGTTCTTCCTGGATCGCTGGTCTCGCGTCGATCACCCGCCCGTGACCGAGCTGCGCAAGGCTGCCGACGGCTGTCTGGTCTGCACGCTGGAGCAGGCCGACTGGGCCTCCCTGCTGGCAACCGGCTGGCGCGCGCCCGAGCGGTTCGCCGCCAAGGGCCGCGACGGAACGACGGATATCTACGGCATCATCGTTCGGCCGTCCCATTTCGACCCGAATCGCTCCTATCCGGTGATCGAGGAGATCTACGCCGGACCGCAGGGGGCGTTTGTGCCCAAGGCCTTCAACCTGTTCGTCCGCCATCACTCCATAGCCGAGTTGGGCTTCATCGTCGTGCAGATCGACGGGATGGGCACCTCCCATCGCTCGAAGGCGTTCCACGACGTCTGCTGCAAGAATCTCTGCGACGGGGGTTTTCCCGACCGCATTCTCTGGATGAAGGCGGCGGCCGCGACGTACCCGCATATGGACCTCACGCGGGTCGGCGTCTACGGCGGTTCGGCAGGGGGCCAGAATGCGCTGGGCGCCCTGTTGACGCACGGGGAGTTCTACAAGGTCGGCGTCGCCGATTGCGGGTGCCACGACAATCGGATGGACAAAATCTGGTGGAACGAGCTGTGGATGGGCTGGCCGATCGGGCCGCACTATGAGGAGCAGTCCAACGTCACGCTGGCCCACAGACTCCAGGGCAAGCTGCTGCTGACGGTCGGCGAGCTGGACCGCAACGTCGATCCGTCGTCCACGATGCAGGTCGTCAACGCCCTGATCAAGGCGGACAAGGACTTCGACCTGCTGATCGTCCCCGGAGGCGGTCATGGCATCGGCGAGACCCCGTATGCCGCCCGGCGCCGCATGGATTTCTTCGTGCGGCACCTGCTCGGTGTCGAGCCCCGCACGCAGCCGTGATGGGTTTTGCTCTGGACGCAGGTCCGAGAAAATGGCATACTGGGGGGGTGAGGATCATCGGGGCCGCGACATGGCGGCCCGACCGGGCGGAAGATGCCCGACCGCAGGGACGGGGGTTTGTGATACCACAGGACGATTTTTCTGGAGGAGGTCTTCGGACCAGCCGATGGATAGGCGGCAACTATTGATGATGGATGATTGATGATGGATGATTGGCGGACCGGAACCTGCCTTCCTCCAAAATCATCAATCATCCATTATCCTCTATCAATAATCAATGTGTTGAGGGGTATCAGTATGACACAGCGAATCGTCTCGCTCCTGTGCATCCCCGCAGCGCCGCTGCGCGTCGGGGTGGTGCTTTTCCTGTTGATCTGTGTGGCGCCCGCCTGGAGCCAGGATGACATTGAGAGTCCGGAGACGTACCCGGGCGTGTGGTATCGAATCCTGATCGATGGCAACGGCGACTACATCGAGGGCAGCGGCGATGGCTTGGGGTGGTACTACTATCCGGACAGCGACGTGTGGCGCATGTGGTTCTACAACGGGCCCTACGATCCCGACCGCAAAGGCTATCTGGATTACCACGTCTACACCAAAGCGGTCAATCCACGCGCCATGACGAATGTGGTGGCGCATTTCGGGTGGACAACCTCCGCGTGGTCACAACTCAATCGGAGCGGCCCGCCGATGCCCGCCGATATGCCCAACGCCACCAGCGAGGCCTTGTACATGTCGAAGTCTCGCATCTACTCGGTGGAAGGTATCGTTGCCGGCACCGCCGAGACCAACCGCAGTTGTTCCATCGACGATTACAACCCCGAGTGGGTCTGCATCGAATTTTACGCCCGCAATGCCTACATCTATCGTGGAGCGTTCCACGAGTGCATGCCCAAGCAGGCCCAGTTGGGCGCCTGCTGCAACCGGCAAACGGGGTATTGCTACCTCAGCTCCGATGCGGACTGCCCGGCTTCGATGGACTGGCTGGGCGCCGGCAGCACGTGCAGTCAGTGCACTCAGGCCGGGGCCGCCGGGGCCGACTTTGGTGATGCTCCGGATCAGAGTTATTTGACCCTGCGGGCCAGCGACGGGGCAAGGCACTCGATTGTGCCGGGCGTCTTTTTGGGCAGTTCCGTGGACAATGAATCCGACGGTCAGCCCAACGCGACGGCTACCGGCGACGACAACAACGGGGCGGACGAGGACGGTGTCGTTTTCTCCTCGACGCTGCAGGTCGGCGGTGAAGCGACCATCGATGTGGTCGCCTCCACGGACGGATACCTCAACGCATGGGTCGATTTCGACGGCGACGGCCGGTTCGACGACCGCGAAGACACGATCTTCGTCGACCGGACCCTGACGCGAGGCGTCAACCGGCTCAGTTTCCGAGTTCCGGCGATTGCCGTCCCAGGCTGGACCTTCTCGCGATTCCGGTTCAACACGCGCGGGTTGTTGGACAGTTTTGGGCCTGCCGATGACGGGGAGGTCGAAGATCACCGCATCCAGATCGTCGCAAGCCACGACCCCAAGAAGATCTCCGGCGCCGCCCGTCTGACATGGAGTCAGCCGCCTTCCCCGGTGACCGACGGGCAGTCCTACGCCTTCCAGGCCGGCGGGGCGACCTCGGCCCTTCATCTGCACGAAGTTGCCGCCGACGACTGGCAGCCTGTGGAAGGGCAGCCGCTCACGGGGATTCACTGGTGGAGCACGTTCGACGGATGGGCCGAGTCCTACTTGCCGTCCGATCTGCCGCTGGCGTTTCACATCGGCATCTGGACGAATGTGTCCGATCCCGAGCCGAGCAACCTCAACACATTTGCCCACCCGGGCACGCTGGTCTGGGAAACCTACTGCACGAATTGGACGTGGGCGATCTCCGGGAATGAGTCGTCTGCCGACAAGAGCCAGCCGGGACAGACCTGCTTTCTGTTCAGCCACATGCTCTCGCAGGACCGATGGTTCGAGATCGGCAAGGCGGGTTCGACCAAGAGCGAGGCGGGCTCGCCGGTCTATTGGCTGAGCATCGCCGCCCTGTACGATCCGGCCGGCGCCGGGCCGGCCCATGCGTGGACCTGGAAGATTCGTTCGACTGCTTCCGGCGCCGCGGGCGTCTCCGTGAAGACCATTGTGCCGCCGTCAGAGAGACTGTCGTGGCCGCCGACGCTCGGCGCCCAGTGGGAGACCGGAGATCGCGTCGATGACCGCCCGTCCAATCCAACGGACATGGCGTTTCAACTCACCACGTTCGTGCCCCTGGAATTCGAGATCCGCGCTTCGGCCGAGGCGAAACCTGGCGAAGCGGTTGATCACGGGCTGCTGGCCGTGCTGGCTGCGGACTGGCTCAACATCGTGCGATAGCCTGAAGAATTGAAGCGGGGCCGCAACCCATCCGCGGCCTCGCTGTTCCTTTCCATCTCTGAGGGTGCCTTCCGCAAGAGAATCGAGGGTTCTTGCCTCCGTCGCGGAGTGCAGGAGCCCTCTTCCCTTTTGGCAAAATAAATATTTTTCCCGCAAATCCGTTACATCCGCTGGGTGGTCTGGCACTCTATCCCGTCGGACGGTTGTGGTCCGGGTGTGCATGACAGAGGCTGGAACCTCAGATCGCACCAAGAGACCCATCGGCCGATAACATCGTGTCCGGTTTTTCAGCGAAGACCTGGCACATGTGGATCTTGGGAAAGCAGCGTCATGAGAGGTGGTGAAGTGATTTTCACTTCGAGTCAGCACTTTTTGCTTGAGCGAGGGGCGACGCACGTCGATTCCAGTGGGATGACGTGAAGAAGTCCACGCGCCGGCACAAGGGGTCTGCCCATCGCGGTATTCCGTCGGGCAGCCTCAGGGTGCGGTCGACCACTCACCGTTGATTCGTGGGGACTGTGCGCAGAGTCATTTTTGGGAGGTTTTGGTATGAGCTGGCTGAAGGAATCGCATGGCAAACGTGCGGTCGTCATGGCTTTGATTACCCTGGTGGCAGGGTGGGCGACGGCCGGGGGGGCGCAAGCCCAGTTCACGATGGAACTGAACGACAGCGGCGACTTCGTTCGAGGCAGCGGAACTGGATACAATCATGGAAGCTGGTACTACTATCCGGGGTCGGATTGGTGGGCCCAGTGGTCCTTGAACGGCCCGGTGGACCTGACCCAAAAGACGGTCGTGGAAGTGGACCTGACGGTCACCGTGCTCAACTCTGTTTCCAGCACCAGCAGCCACTTCGAGGCGGCTGTGAACTGGACGAAGCAGAGCTGGACCGATCAAACGGCGCCGCCCATGCCTGATATCAAGAATCTCGCCGAGGAAAGCAGGCATATCGAGTGGCGTCAGATCGTCGAACGCACGGAGGTTCGCCAGACATTCTTCTTCAGTACGAGCATCGAAGTGTCGGCCTTCTGCCCGGCGTGGGTTTCGATCGACCTTCGCGGACGGAACGTCAGCATCGAGGCCCAGATTCGCCACGAACGCGTGGCGCGGGACGGCCTGGTTCCGCCGACCCTGGACCGCGAGTTCGGCGACGCCCCGGAAGGGGTGATCGCGTACCCGGCCGAGGGCGTCGTGGGCATGTTCCCGACCTGCGTGGGCGTCGGTCCGGCGTCATGGATCGAGCACAACAGCCAGGGCAGGATGTACTTCGGAGCCAAGGTGGACGTCGAGCGGGAAGGCAACGGCGGCAAGTGCCCGACCTTCGCTCCGGATCAGTATAATGGCGATGAGACCCTCAAGGATGGGGATGCCGGGCTGATCAGGCCGCGAGCGTACACGATCAAGGGCGCTCCGGGCTCACAGACCGTTCAGCCCTTAAGCTACCTCGGGTTGGAGTCTATCGGCGACACATGCGGGGGCGCCTACTGGAATTCAACGCTCGATATTCAGGTCTGCAACAGGAACTCTGATGGCAAGCCGGCCTATGTGAACGTCCTGTTCGACTGGAATCACGACGGCATCTGGGAAGGCAAGTCGCGATGCGACAACGTGGACGTGCCCGAGCACGCTCTGATCAATTTCCCTGTGCCCAACGGTTATGAGGGGCCGCTGTCGGGTCTGAACCCGCCGGCTGTCAAGATCGGGCCGGTTCCAGGCCATGTCTGGGCTCGTTTCACGATCAGCGGACAGCAAGTTCTCCAGAACTGGAACGGGGACGGTGTCTTCCTGGACGGCGAGACGGAGGACTATCTGCTCCACGTTCGGGAAGCCCTGAAGCTCTGCACGTGGGATACGGACGACCCTTATGCGATGCACTGGCCCCAGTTGCCCGACACGCAGGCCACGGGCATGGATGTGGATCTGCTCTGGTCCAGTCTCGCGGATGATTTCCGGGCCGCTCAGAATGGACCGCTGATGGAGATTCAGTTCTGGGGTTCGTTCAGGGATGACGTTCTGCCTGTGGAGAGCGTCGACAGCATGGTCTTCGAGATCAATATCTACTCCAACAAGCCGGCTTCCAGCGCCATCTCGTGGAACCGGCCGGACAAGCTGCTCTGGACCCGGCAGATCCGGTCGCACGGCTACTACTTCACCGAGGTCAGCAACAAGATCTGGGAAGGCTGGCTCGAGCCGAGCGGCAGGCTTTACGAACCCGGCAACCACGAACGCACCTTCCAGTATGGCATCTGCTTCGATGAAGACGACGGTGATCTGTTCACCATGGAGTTCGGGACGACCTACTGGATCGAGATCAAGGAGATCCCTTCTCAGGACACCAAGTATCAGTTCGGATGGAAGACGACCAAGCGGTCGCTGCAAACGGGCGGCAACGCCGTGTGGCGCAATTCGCAGATCGGCTGGACGCCCCTGACGTATCCCGAGGGCCACGTGTCGGCGGCCAAGGCGATGGACCTGGCGTTCGTCATCGTGAGTGTGGACCAGAAGGACCTCGATTTCGGCGATGCCCCCGACGAGACGTATCCCACGCGACTGGCCAGCGATGGCGCCAGGCACGCGATCACACCCACCGTCTACCTGGGCCGGGGTGTGGACGGCGAGGCGGACGGCCAGCCCAATGCCACCGCCACGGGTGACGATGTCGCCGGAACGGACGATGAGGACGGCGTGGCCTTCCTTACCGATTTGACTCCGGGCGAGTTGGCGACCTTGCAGGTGACGGCCTCCACGCAGGGGGTGTTGAGTGCCTGGATCGACTGGAACGCCGACGGGGACTGGGATGACGCCGACGAGCAGATCGCGATCGACAAGGTGCTGACCTCCGGCGTGAACACCCTGATGATCAACGTGCCCGGCCGGGCTGTGGCGGGCACGACCTTCGCCCGCTTCCGCTTCAGCACCACTCGCGGCCTGCGTTACAACGGCCTGGCCTCGGACGGCGAGGTGGAAGACTACCAGATCGAGATTAGCGATGCGTTCGTACCCCTGCCGCCGCCGGCGGATCACCTCAAGTGGTCGCAGCCGCCGGTAGAGCAGGAGCGGGCATCTCAAACGCCCGTCTACTGCGGATGGGATGAGCCGGCATACGCTCTTAAGCCGCTGGCATATTCCAACGCCACCTGGAAGCTCGCGGCGGACAATTTCCGCTGCATCGGCGACATGCCCGTGACGAGCGTTCACTGGTGGGGTTCCTACCAGAATTGGAACGGCGGTCAGGCCCCGAGTGTCAAGCCGGAATCCTGGCGGATCGCCTTCTGGAGCAGTGCCAAGGCGGATAGCCGCTACAACTTCAGCCGGCCGGACAAGCTGCTGTGGGTCGTGAGCGTGACGCCCGACCGCGTCCAGGAAGAAGCCGCCGGCATCGATGAATTCCCCCAGAAGACGTCGGACAAGGTCTTCCGATACCTTCTGAACCTCAAGTCCGCGGAGTACTTCCGCCAGGACCGGTATCTGACGGATACGCAGGACCGCGTGTTCTGGATCAGCATCACCGCGGTCTACACCGGCTCGCCCGGTCCGCAGAATCCGTGGGGTTGGACGACCCGCCCCCGCCCCTGGACCGACGGCGCCATCAAGGCGGAGTTCCGCCGCGACGACATCCGGTTGGGATTCGTGCTCGATCCGACGACGGCTCAGCCGATTGCCAACTCCCTGCTTTGCGGGCGGCTGGAAACCTACGACATGGCTTTCGAGCTGGACACCGACCCGGCCTGGATCAAATGGGAGCAGGCGTTCACCGGCCTTCGTGACTGGCCGTACTACGAGGACGAGCAGTCCCTCGCGATCGCCGGTGCGGGCACGGCCGCCAAGTGGAGCCAGCAGCCGGACACCACCAGCGCCGCTGTCGACGTCGATTTCACCAGGGACTTGCCTCCGACCTGGCCCACGACTATCTGTGCCGACGATTTCGAATGCACGCAGACCGGACCGATCACGAGCATCACCCTCTGGGCGTCGTGGTATCACGATGTCCTCTCCGGCGGCAGCGCCGAGAAGGCCTCGTTCACGCTGAGCATTCGCCAGGACATCCCGGCCAACCGCAGCACGACAGGCTACAGCATGCCGGGCCCGGTCCTGTGGCGCAAGACCTTCGACCGTGGCCAGTTCACCGTCGAGCCGGTGCAGACCTATGTGGAGAACTACTACAGCCCGGCCAACGGCGCCCTCGAGCTGAATCACCGCGCGACGCTCTACAAATACACCTTCAAGATCAACGCGAAAGACGCGTTCGAGCAGACGGGCACTTCCAAGAGCCCGGTTGTATACTGGCTGGCGGCTCAGGCCGAACTGATCCATTCTCCGGGCACGACCGCCACTCGGCTCGGCTGGAAGAGCTCCACGAGTCACTGGAACGATGCGGCTGTCTGGGTGAAAGCCGAGGAACCGTACGGCAGCAGTACCTGGAACAAGCTCACCTATCCGCAGGGACACTCGCAGAGCGGCAGGGCCGTGGACCTGGCGTTTGCCATTGAAACCGAGCAGGCCGGCGCCGGTGTGACGGCCCGGCGGATCGTGGCTGATGATTGGAGATGCACCACTGCCGAGCCGGTCACCGGCATTACATGGTGGGGTTCTTACATCGGGTACGGCTACCTGCCTTCCGCATGCCAGCAGGTGACCGCCCCGAGACGGCCCGATTCCTTCCTGCTGTCTTTGTGGTCGGACGTGCCCGATCCGGACCCGAGCAATTCGAGAGACTTCGGCCATCCCGGCCGCAAGCTCTGGGAGTACAAGGCCCAGAGCTTCGACGAGGTCCTCGTCGGCTTCGACAGGGATCCCTCGCCGACCAGTTCGTCCGTGCAGGGCTTCGAACCGGTGTACCGCTACATGGTCCGCCTGCCCGAGGACAAGTGGTATCGCCAGGACGGCCAGAACAATGTGCTCTGGCTCAGTGTCGTGGCCGTCTATGAGGACGCCCAGAGCATGGTTTACCCGTGGGGCTGGACGAATCATCCGTACTCCACGTGGGACCTGAACCTTGTGCCGCTGGCCCATTGGAAACTCGATGAGACCGCAGGCACCGTCGCGACCGACAGTTCCGGAAACGGCAATCACGGCACGGCAGTCGGCGGCCCCCTCTGGCGGTCTTCCGGCGGCTGGCTGGCGGGCGCCCTGGAGTTCGACGGTCGCAACGACTACATCAAAGTCGAGAAGCCCAAGGGCTTCAACTTCGCCCCGGGCTCGTTCTCCGTTTCGACGTGGATCTATCCGAAGGAGACCCGAGGCCGATGGCACGCGATCATGGAATATGACCGTAGCAGCTTTTTTGGCAACCGCTTCGGCCTGTGGCTCGATGTCGAAGGCTGCTTCCACTTCCGCGTCGGTCAGAATACCTGGCAGTCGCCGCAGGCTCTGGCGCCGAACCAGTGGTATCACCTGACGGCCACCTACGACGCCGCATCGAAACAGATGAAGATCTACGTCGATGGACAACTCAAAGCGACGGCCACCCACAAGACCGGCTTCACCTCGGCGAAGCAGGCGACGCTGATCATCGGCGCCCGCGGCTCGGCCGACGACGAGTATTTCATCGGTATGATGGACGACATCCGCGTCTTCAAGGTCGCTTTGGGGGCCGATGAAGTGCTCCTGCTCTCCGGCGCCGGCCGCAATGAAGGAGCCGTGGCAGCGGATATGACCGCCAGCGCCACCGAGAGTTGGAAGCAGCTTCTCGATCCGACCGGCCTGGTCGAGGACATGTCCTTCATGCTCTTCACCCAGCCGCTGATGGCCTTGACGGCCGACGCAGCCGCCGAGGCCGATTCGGATGACGTTTCCGGCGAGATCATCATCAATCTCGAGGAGAAGAAGTAATCTCCGATCCGCAGAGATGATCTGACATCTATAGGGGCGTGAACGAGTGAGAGTCGTTCACGCCCCTTTCGCATTTCTCCAACGATGCCGTTCCCTCGCATCTTCCCGGAGTCTCTTCAACGCGTTTCCTACTGGAGTGCGATGCGATCCCCGCGCAGAGTGAGCCGCCGGGGCCGTTTGGTCCTGAGTCATGATTGCCTATTCTATCCCGCCGATAACTGTAACGGCGCAGGGCTGGAGGCTGGCGAGGCGGGTCTTCATGTCGTGGACTTGGGCGTCGGCCTGCTCGTATCTTCTGGCCGTCCACTCGATCTGCCGGAGTTCCGTGTCAAACACTTTCGATCCCGCCATCATCCGGTGGGTCTCGGCAATCCGGCGGCTTACCTCCCGGAGGTCCCTCTGTTTGGCCGCGATTCGCTCGGCCACCGTGTTCGCCTCCTTGTTCTCGTGTGGCCAGACGATCTCACCGCCCAAATGGGAATAATAGCCGGGCGAAGCCACCCGGCAGCGATTCATGCATTGCTCGACCTTCTGGATTGCCTGTTGCAGCCTCGCATGCAGCGGGGCATCGGGCTTGGTCTTTGCCATATCTGCATGGATCTGCCTGAGTTCGTCTCCTGCTGCGTACAGGTGGTTTGCGATCGTGCGGAGCGTTTCTTTCAGGGCCCGCTTCTCTATATCAATTTGTTCCCGGGCGATCTGGCTCTGGCGTTCTTGCAGGCGGTCCAATTCCTGCTCCAGTTGCTCGCGATAGGGCAGCAGGAATCCCAGTCGTTCGGCAATCGCTTCCTGCGATACCTCGGCCGGCAGGGCGAGGCCGAAGTCGGCAGTGACCTTGGCCAGCAGTTCTTGGATCCTGATATGGATGTCCCGACTCTGGGAGACGATCAGTCTGCCATCGGGAGATGCCGTGATGGTCCCGTTGCCCGATCCGAGATACGGGTTGTGCCAACTCGGGGGCTCGATGGTCTCGCGGATCAGGGCGACCAGTTCCGGGGCCTGGTTGCCCATTCGCAGCAGCGGCGGCAGATCGTATACGCGCGTCTCCACCTTCTTTGCCGGAAGGCCGATGCGGGTAGCGACGGTGATGGCACCGCCGCTGACGACATAGTCCACGTGGTATTCTCTGCCGGCTGCCAAAGGGGCTGTGAGGGCGTCGAGCACGTTTCGCAACGCCGTGCCGAGTAGGACGTTCGCGGGGCCGTCCATCTGGACCGGACTGGTCGGCTCGATGTTCGCGTTGTCGAAGAGGTCCCGCCAGATCACGATGAGGTTCAGCGGCGGAACTACGGAGTATTTCAAAATCTCAAAAGCCTCCGACGCCGGTGTCTGTTGTGTCAGCATCGACAGGTCAATGGCCTGCTCCAATTTCTCATGGCAGGCTTGGTCGACAGAATCCCGGAGGATTGGCTCCGGCGAGGCGAATGTGTTCTGCCGGAGCATGTCTTTGAACTCTGTGCGGATTGCCTGTTGCCGGCTTTCGGCCTCGGTGAGTTGCTTCTTAAGCTCCTCACTGCGGGCGGCGAACGCCTTCTGCAACTCCGCGCGGAGGTTCTCGATCAGGGCGTTGCTGAACTCCCTTGCGACGGGGCCAACCTCATTATCGAGGTGGATTCGCAGCCCGAACAGGACGGTTCGCGTCTCCGCGGGAAAGGGGCCAACGACCTCAGGCTGTGTGAAATCGGGGCATTCCAAGGGCCGGATTTCGATGTATGCGTCGGTCGAGCCATGTCCCTTGGGCCATGTGGCTCGGGCCGCTTCGCCGGCGACGCCGTCGCTTCGTAAGAGGGACTCCACAAGCTCGAAGTTCAGGGGCAGAACGTCCGTGTCGGCCGTCACCTTGACAACGCATCGCATCTGCCATGTATTCGAAGGCTTCTTGTCCCCGGCCTGCTGCGATCCGTGGGCCGGCACCGCCAGCGTCCCTGCCGTAAAAAGGACCAGCCCAATCATGATATGCTTTGACGCACTCATTCTCGCTCTCCTGAAAGTCGTCTTCCTGTGGGCAACGCAACGAGATCGTGCGGACGGCCCGCCGTGCTCCGCCAACATATCGGGCATTATCCCAGCCGGGTTTGCGGGGGGCAAGCGGAAACCGTCAGGAAGGAGGCTTTCACCTTCCACTCACGCACCACGCTTGGCGTTCTACGGCTTCCGTTTGCCGGTGGGCCAGAGGAGGATCAGGACGATGTCGCCGATCATGCCGGCCATGCCGCCTTTCCAGAGGGATTCGCCGGTATTGGTGCCGGTGTAGTACAGGGCCATGAGAAATGAGATGCTCGCCAGCACGAACACTGCGATCTGAAAGATCCTCATCGTCGATTCTCCTGTTCAGTGCATTGGACGCGAAGCGTGCCGCCAGGCCTCGCCCGCGTGTCAGGCGATTATCGCTTGCGGCTTGGTTTGGTACAAGAGCGGGCCGGCCGAAATAGGGGAGAGAGTTGGAAGAGAGATGGATAGCCGAAAAAAACGAAAAAAGGAAAGAAGACTCCGTGATGGTCTCTTACTTCACACTTCACACTTCAAACTTCAAACTTCCCCCGACCGGTTGCGGGACGGGACGGTTGGCGGTAACGTGGGGGCGAACGACCTATCATTCGGATATGGATTTGAAGGGAGTTGACGATGCCGTTGATCGAAGTGGATACGTCGTGTGACGTGGGCGACGCCGGGAAGAGGCAGGCGCTGGTGGCCGGGCTGTCCCGGGTGGTGGCCGAGGGGACCGGCAAGCCGGAGCAGTATGTGATGGCCTGTGTTCGTGACAAGGCCGCCATGGTCATGAGCGGCGGGGCGGGGCCCTGTGCCCTCGTCAGCGTCAAGGCTATCGGCGGGCTGAGCAGGGCCGTCAACCAGGGACTGGCCGGCAAGATCAGCCAGATGCTCCAGAAGGAGCTGGCCGTCCCGACGGATCGGATCTATATCACCTTCACGGAACTGGCTGCCAGCCACTGGGCCTGGAACGGCAAGATGTTCGGGTAGCGGACCGGCGCTCGAGCCACGGACGAACACGGACCATCACGGACGCTTTGGGCCGGAGGGTCGCTGTGCGTCCGTGCCGGTCCGTGCTTGTCAGTGCTTGTCCGTGTCGGCGAGCTTCTTGTACGCTACGGCCGGGTTGTAGACCTTTTCGGCGATGAGTTCGAGTTCCGCGGCGCTGGCGGGCTTCAGGGCCCGGTAGAAGCAGGATTGATAGCCGACGTGGCATTGGCCCTCGTCGACCGCGACCTTCAGGATCAGGCAGTCCTGGTCGCAGTCCACGAGGATCTGGCGGACAGTCTGGACGTGGCCGCTTTCCTCGCCCTTTTTCCAGAGTTTCTTGCGGGATCGGCTGAAGTAGGTGGCCCGGCCGGTGGCGATCGTGTGATCCAGGGCCTCGCGGTTCATCCAGGCGACCATCAGGACCTGGCCGGTCACGGCGTCCTGGGCGATCGCCGGGATCAGGCCGTCGGCGTTGAACTTGGGCGTGAACTCCAAACCTTCTTCAATCTGCTTCGATTCCAACAGGCCACCCTCTCGGATTTGCGATTTACCATTGACGATTTTCTATTCGGTCGCCGCCGACGGAGGCCGCAAGCGACAGGCGGTCGCCATCCGGGCGACCTTCATTCATGAATCGCAAATAATAAATCGCAAGTCATCAATAGTCAATGGATAGCTAAGCTCTTGTCAATTCACGTTTTACCGACTATGATTTACTATGACAAAGGATTTTTGGGAGACAGGTCGTTGCCGGATGCTCAAAAGGTGGGAAAGAAGGGGCGGCTGTCGTGGATCGTACGGATTGTCGTAGCCACGGCGGCGATTGTATGGGTCTTTCGCGATCAGGACTGGAAGGAGCTGGCGGCGGTCTTTCGCAAGCTCCATCCGGGTTGGTTTGCGTTCAGTCTGGCGGTCTTTATCGTCGCGCAGATCGTGATCGGCCTCCGCTGGTGGCTGCTCTTGCGGGCGCAGTCGATTCATATCCACATTTCCGCGGCTGTTCGGCTGTACTTTCTCGGGCTTTTTTACAACAACGTGATGCCCGGGGCGGTCGGCGGCGATCTGCTCAAGGCCTGGTACGTGACCAAACACACGCACCGGAAGATCGCCGGGGTGCTCAGCGTGTTTGCCGACCGGATTATCGGACTGGTGGCCCTGGTCCTGATGGCGGTAACCACCTATTCAGTGTTCGTGCGGGGGCGGATCGTCAGGGATGCGGGGACGCAGCAGACCGGCTC
>Ga0209347_1003789_pt1 | contig 16868 bp, 15 predicted proteins | sample AutmiccommuBRH23_FD_187382 | JGI IMG/M metagenome (GOLD analysis project Ga0209347, IMG submission 187382) | Deep subsurface microbial communities from Mt. Terri, Switzerland - Autotrophic microbial communities BRH/23 (SPAdes) (version 2) | ecosystem: Environmental > Aquatic > Deep subsurface >...
GTCAGAATGAGGATAAGACAACCATGGCCAAGTTCCTGATGATGACCGGACCGTATGCCGGACATGTGACGCCGTGTGTACCGATCGCCCGAAGACTCGTTGAACGCGGGCATGATATTGTGTGGATCACCGGTCGCGAATACAAGACACGAATAGAGGCCACAGGCGCACGATTTTACCCCATTCCGACCGAATGTGACCCAGACGGCATGGAAGTCTACGATTTCTACCCGGAACTGGGAAAGTTGAAGGGTCTCGCCCAGATCAAGTACTGGTGGAAGCATGTGCTTCTGGATCACTGCGCATCTACGATTGGATGCATAGACACGGTCCTGGCGGATTTCGCGGCCGATGTCCTTGTAGGCGACTCGGTGGCGTTCGCATTTGTCTTTCGATCAGAGATGCACGGGCCGCCCTTCGCCCACCTCTCTCTCCTGCCACTGTCTTTGCCCAGCAGGGACACCGCTCCCTGGGGTTTGGGCCTCCTTCCGGGAAAGAACCCGGTTGCGAAAGCTAAGAACCGGCTGCTCTGCTATCTCGTCTATCACATCCTCTTGAGGGACGTTACCAAGTATGCAAATCATGTCCGAGGGACATTACGTTTGGGCCCGTTGAACCGGCCCTTTGTTGAGGCTATGTTTGAGAGGAACTCATTGATCCTGCATATGTCAACCCCGGCTTTCGAGTACGCACGCAGCGATCAGCCTGATAGTCTTCATTTCATCGGGCCAATCCTATTGGACCCTGATCGGGCCTTCAAGCCCCCCTCATGGTGGTCTGCCTTGAGTGGACCTGAACCCGTCATTCTGATCAACCAAGGCACCATAGCAACAGCCCTGGACGATCTGATCGTTCCGGCAGTCAAAGGACTGAGGGATCAGCAAATGCAGGTCGTCGCGGTTCCCGTGAAGGAGGACCGGTTGGGGAAACTGTCCGCCAATGTACACACGGATGTGTTTATCCCCTTCGATCATCTTCTTCCCCATGTAGATGTGATGGTGACCAATGGCGGATATGGGGCCACGCAGTTGGCGCTGGCCCATGGCGTTCCGCTCGTGGTCGCCGGGGAAACTGAGGATAAGAGAGAGGTGGCGGCGAGAGTCGAATGGTCGGGAGCTGGCATCAACCTGAGAAAGCAGCATCCCTCTCCTAATGCAATCCGGGAAGCCGTTAAAGAGGTGCTGACGGACCCCATCTATCGTGAGAACGCAAGGCGCATACAGACAGACTTCGCCACGTATGATGCTCCGACACGTGCCGCGGAGTTGCTGGAAGCCCTTGCGACTCGCAAGCGGGAGCGGACTAAGGGTTCACGGTAGGGAGGGACCGGGCGAAAGGTGGGCAGAGCCCGCTCTAACACGCCGGCTATTCTAATCTGGTGACTGCGTGGCATGGCTACGCCTCGTAGCCATGTCCTGCTCGGCCACGTAGAAAGCCTGCTTACGAAGCCTAAGCATCTACCGGGGGACGCCTTACTTATCTCGATCTTGCGGGGGCGACTCTTGCACTTGGCAGGCCGTACCGCAAGTCATGCACTGACGAACCTTGTGATCGGACGAAAGAGTGCGTTTGACGCATGATGGGGTACCAGCGGAGACATCAGAGACTTGCCCGGGTTGTCCCTCTCTCCGCCGGCACCCTGCAAAGCGATAAACGCTCTTGGTCGCGGCCGGAGGCCGGGCTGCGTGCATCCGCGTTCATCTGCGGTTTCAACTCGTCAAGACAAGCCCGCCGTCGATATTCCCCTTTTCTGCCCATGGCACCCAAGGCAGATTTGCACGCGGAGGCGTCCGGTCATGCAATCAGTCGCTGAAACCGCCGTACAGGACGGCCGCCAGCCACAGGCCAAACGTAACGAAACTCACGATCAGGCCCGTTCTCTCCCATATCCTGGACCGATCCAGCAATAGGACGACGAGCCCTGCCGCAAACGCTGCGGGGGGACCGAATACGATGGTGGTCCCTGCAAGGAACCCGAGAGGTGAGCCTCACCCGAAGCCGGGAACGCCCAGGAGTTGTGTCAGGCCAAACAACCAGGGCGACACCGCCAGCCAGAGGCTGATTCGTTCCATCTTGTCCGCTTTGATACCGCGGTATTCGTTCATAACCGACCCATGGCACCCAAGGCAGACTGGAATTCGTAGACACCCGGCTGGACTTCGAGTAGCACCTGGTTCGATTGGGCCGAGACCAGCTTGATTCCTTTGGCCTTCGACAGCGGCTGGCTGCTCTCCGTGACTGCCTTCGCGTCCGCAGTTGGAAGTATCACCGACGCCATCGTGTTCGGCGGGATCTGGATATTCCATGTGAGCAGGCCGGCATTGTCGATATTCCAATTGCTCACGATCCGACCGTAGAGGCCGTCATGATGGGCCTTGACCCATGTGAGCGACGGGTCGTCCACGATGCCCGGCTTGAGGACAAATCGCTGGAAGCCCTGGAACCGGGGGTCGCTCTTGATGCCCGCCAGGCCCTCGATGAACCACGTCCCGATATAGAGGTACGAGCTGTGGCACAGGGAGTTGTCCATGTCCCAGGATTCGTAGATCGATGTAGCGCCGGTGCGGAGCATGTCGCCCCAGCCGGGATAGGTGGTCTTGTTGGCCATGGTGAAGAGCAGGTCCTGGCGGTCGAGGGCCAGGAGCGTCTTGTAGAGGAAGGCTCCGCCCGTGATGCCCGCGTGGATGTGGCCCTTGCGGCGGATCAGGATTTCCTCCACGAGCCGTTCTTCCACTGCCGGCCGCACATCCTGGGGCGGCAAGTTCACGAGCAGCGCGATCGCCAGATACGCCTGAAAACCATTCACGTAGCTGTTCTCGGCGGGGATGAAGAACTTGCCGTGCACGGCCTTGCGGACCTCGCCGGCTCGCGCGTGGTATTTCTTCGCATCATCCGGCTTGCCGACGATTTCCGCGATGTTCGCGGCAGTTTGCAGGTTGAAGATCCAGTAGCAGTTGTTGAAGAACAGCGTCTCGCGGGTGTCGCCGTTGACGCCCTTGGCGCCGGGCCAGAGCCAGTCGCCAAGGAAATCCCACTCGCCACCCCACCGCTGGAGCATGTTGTCCCTGGCCTTGGTTTCGAGGAAGGCCAGCCATCGCTGGATCGTGGGGAAGTTCTCTTCGAGGATGCGGGTGTCGCCATAGCGTTCGTACATCTCCCAGGGCAGCGTGACGCAGTAGCCGCTCCAGCCGGGACCGCCGCCGCCCCAGTAGGTGGGGGCCGTGTAGGGGAGGTTGCCGGCCTCGATGGTGTCCTTGACGGCCGCCATCTGCCCCGTGCCCCAGGCGGCGCTGCCGCCCTGGACGTCGCGCCAATCCTGGCTCCACTTCGTGTAGAATGCCCCGAGGCTGTAGTTGTTCAGGCCGCACTCGGTCGTCGCGTGCGCGTCGCCGCCGTAGCCCATGCGCTCGCGATGGGCGCAATCGACGACGTAGCCGCCGAGACTGAGGTCCTCGAAGGTCCACAGCGTCGTGTCATAGATCCGGTTGAGCAGATCGTTCGAGCACTCGAAATCCGCCGCACGGGCGAAGTCCGTCCGCACGAGCTCGGCACGGATGTCGCTCAGGGCCGGCTTGTACTTGAGCCCCTCGATCGTGACCCACCGGCCGGTAAAGTAGTTGAACCGGTTGGCAAACGTGCCCTTGCCCTCGGGGCCGATGACGTACTTGCTGTGCAGGCGATTCGTCATATCCGCGGAGGGCCGCTCGGAGAATTTGAATTCGATCTCATCGCCGCTGTTGCCGCGGACATCCGCCTGGAACCAGCCTGTGACGTTCACGCCCAGATCGACGCGGTACACGCCCGGCTTGACCTCCTCGATCGCCAGCGGCTTGACTTCCTGAATCCGCCGGTTCGGCTCGATCATCTCGGCCGAGACCATCAGGTTCGGCGCGTAGACCGTCACGGGCTTCCAGCCGGCGTCGTCAAAGTCCGCTCCGCTCCAGTTGGCAACCTCCTTGTTCGCGTCGTAGCGCTCGCCGCCGAAGTGCATGAAGTCCCAGACGCCCATCAGCGTGTTGGGGCTGGGATGCGTGCGCCAGGTCTCATCGGTCGCGACCTTCACCGCATCGCCGCCGGGCAGGCGGATGTCGGCCTGGGCCAGCACGATGGGCGTCTGCGGCTTGTCATCGGTCTTGTACGGCGGGAAGATCGACCAGGAGACCCCGAGCCACAGACCGATCACGTTCTTGCCCGCCTTGAGTTGATCGCCGATCTCATACGCGACGTAGCGTGCCCGCTTGCGGTGATTCGTCACGGCCGGCGACAAGACGGCATCGCCGATCCGCTGACCGTTGACGTACACTTCGTGATAGCCCACCGATGCCACGTAGATCGTCGCCCGCTCGGGCTTGGCCTTGAGCTCGAACATCTTTCGCAGCCACGGGTCCGGCACCTTGTTGTCCGGCGGCGGGAAGCCCCCCTCCCGCTTGAAGAGCTGATCGCAGCCGATCCATTTGGCGGACCAATCGGACGGCTCCAGCAATCCCATCGTCCATCGCGCCGGCGCGCTCCAGGCCGATGTCACGCCGTTCTCGTCCTTGACCCGCACCATCCAGAAGCACTGGGCTCCGGAGAAAAGTGGCTTGCCTGCATAGACGATGTGCGTGGATCGGTCGGACGGAACCATGCCGGAATCCCAGAGATCCCCCTTGCCTTCATTGAGCAGGCCTCTCGTGCTTGCGACCAGAACTTGATAGCCGGTCTGCTTCTGTCCGCGGGCGCCGGCATCCGCGGCCTCCAGCTTCCAACTGAGCCGCGGCTGGCGCACGTCAATCCCCAAGGGGTCCTCCAGGTACTCGCATCGGGGGTCGGCGACCGTCACGGAGCACGGTCCGCTCGTGGCGGCCTCGGCGCCGGCAGAAGCGAGAAGGAGTGCAAGAAGCAGCGTGTGCCGCATGGGGCTGTTGGCCAGAAACGATAGCATACGAACCTCCCTGAATCGAGTGACGTTCGGATCACATGGGACGGATTATAGTGAGGTCCGGCCTGGCACGCCAAGTCAAATATGGGTCACCCGGCAGATGGCTCGGCGAGAGATCAATCCGTGTTTTTGTGGATCGCGGGAGCCTGTGCCGGGGACGTAGGCCGCTCCCCATGCCAGACCGCTTCAATCAGGGCGATGGCGACCCAGATGCCACTGAGGATGACCACGAGGGTCGCAAGGAGAATCAAAGGCAACAGAAGCGCACTCATCGGTCCCGCCCTCCGACAAACCGTTGGGCATAATGCCCGATCAAGTACGCCGCCAGCGAGCAGACGAGCGCCGGGACGATCGCAGGGGTCTCCACTTTGGAGATGCGCCCCTGCCCCTGCTGATACACCAGGAACACGATCCCCACGGCCGCTCCCACGACCGTGCCCACGATCATCGAGAGGAACGCCGCCAGGGGACGCGGCCGCTTGCTCCACAGACCGATGATCGCAGCCGGCAGGATCGCCGGGGCCCAGATCCCGTAACAGACCAGCAACCCCTTGATCACGCTGGGCACGAAGACGGCCAAGCCGGAGGCAACGGCGGCGATAATGACGGTCGAGTAGCGTCCGGCGGCCAGGGCCGCGCTGTCGCGCCGCAGAGTGAAACGCCGCAGAACGTCCTGCGTGAACACCACCGCCCCGGCGTTCAGCAGCGAATCGAGGCTGGACAGAATCACCGAGAGCAACGCCACCATCATCACGGTGTAGCCGGCCTGAGGCACCGTCGCCTTGACGAGCTTGAGCAGAATGGAGTCCTCGGAGGTATCGGCGGCCACCAGGGGCCTGGCGACGATGCCGATGCCGATCATCACCGCGAACCACACGATGGCGAAGCCCCCCGCCAGGATGAAACTGGCGCGGGAGACCTTCGTGGTCTTGGACGCCAGGGCCAGGTTCGCGTACGGCGGGATGAGCGTCTCGCCAAGCAAAAAGGCAATGATGAAGGTGATAATCTCCAGGGGCGTCGCGGTCTGGAATCCGCGGGCCGTCGCCGTGATGGCCTCTTGAGCGAACGATGCGGCGCCGCCCTTGAAATGGGCCACCAGCACGTACAGCAGGATACCGGAGAAGAGAAAGGCATGCAGGGCGAAATGGTACGCATCGGTGATCACGCTGGCCCGCAGGCCGCCGAAAGCCGTGTAGGATGCGGTCACGGCGGCCACGAGCGCCACGGCCGCCCACTTCTCCAGGCCGAGCATATTCTGCAGGACGCGGCCGCCGGCGCTGATCATCACCGCGGAGAATAGCGTACACAGCAGGACGGAGATAATCCCCGCGACCAGTTGGCAGCGGGAGCCGTACTTCTGCCCGATCGCGTCACCCAGCGTGTAGCAGCCCTGGAGTTCCCGGAGTTTCGGCGCAACCAGCAGGCCGACGAGGATGTTCTGCACAGCATAGGCCACGCCGATGAACAGGAACAGAAAGCCGCCGTTGTAGCCCCTGCCGACGAAGCCAAGGGAAAAACCCGGACCGACGTAGGTCGCGCACAGGCTGCCGAAGATCAGGGCCAGGGGCAGCGAACGCTTGGCAATGGAGAAGTCGTCGTACTCGCGGGCGGCGCGCGCGCGAACCGCGACAAATGTCAAGACCACGACATAGGCTACAACGAGTGCAACCGACAGAGCCACATGCACCGCCCTATTCCCAAATCCGTGCTTTGTCTCCCCGCCCGGCGTGACAAGGCAGGGTCAACGGGTTTCAACCTTCTTCACGCCCCTGCTGAAACGCCTCTTCCTCCAGTTCGCTGATCGCCGCATCCAGGTCGGGCTCCGTACGAATCCACCCGAACTTGGCGTCGACCAGGAAGGCGCCATACCACTGAATCAGGTTCTTCGCGAAATCGTCATCCTTGCAGTAGATGCCGAAGGAAATCTCGCCCGCGTGCGAATCGGCCTTGCGCGGCCTCTGCGGAAAGGCCAGCAGCACCGCGCTGCGGGACAGGAGAAACTCGATATCCGAAACCTTGCTGTTGTAGATCCGCAGCCGGCCCGACTCGATGGCCTCCGGGAACCGCCGGAACAGGTGCCGGGCCGCGTTGGAGAACCCCGGGACGCTGAGGTTCATCGCCCGGTGTACCCGGACGTCAGGGTACTCATGAAGAATCGTATGGAGCTGACTGAGATAATCGTCCATGGGCTGGCGCTCGCCCTCGAAGAGCATGCAGGTCCACAGCTCGCCCTGGCCGGTGGCGTCGAGCTGTTCTTCGAGCATCTTCTTGGCCGCTTCGTAGGTGTCGCGGCGATTGCCGAGCACCTTCAACTGGCGCTGCATCAGGATGTGCGCCCAGACGGGCATATCGCTCGGCAGCGATTCCGGCGGACAGACGCCCAGGCGGGTCATCAGCCGAAGAAATTGCTTGTGCTCGGACCCGTAGAACCGCCGGCCAACCACGCTGCCGACGTTGCCGTTGCACTCCAGGCCGTAGCGCTTGTGATAGCCGAACGAGAGCCGGTGTACGTCCTGGCCCCGCTCCTTGAGCATCTTCTCCAACTCGCCGATCAGGAAAACCGCCTGCTTCTCCGGCGCCTTGTCGATCGACAGGTGTACGTTGGGACACAGGACGATCGGCCGCTTGCCCAGCATGTTGACCAGCGAGCCGAGCTCGGTCGCCACCTGCTCCAGTTCCTCGCGGCCGTCGTAACGCTCGATGCAAACGAAAACCACCAGCACGTTGTTGAAGCTCACCCGCGTCTGAGGCGGGGAGATCGTGGAAGGATCGATCCTTGTGCTCGGCTCCTTATCCTCGAAGTAGCAAGAGGAACACTGATAGCTGTCCAAAATCATATCGACAATTCGATTCCGTTGTCCTTACTGCAGGTTCACGTGACTGCGGCTGGGATTCCGCGTTGACGCCTGAGCCTTCTTCAACCGGGACGCAATCCCCGCGTCAACGCGTGAAATAAAAAGACCGACATCGGGCGTCACGACGTTGGCGCCGAAGCTGGCGCTGTTCATCAGCCGCACGATCTCCGTCGCTTCCCAGAAGTCCTGGGACTCATTGATCCGCTTGGCCTCTTCTTTGGTCAGAGACTTCAAAAAAGTCGGCAGACAACCGTCGCGAAGCGCCCCGGCGTAGTCGGCCAGCAATTCCTGAATCTCTCTGTGTGTATTCGCCATGAGAAAACCGCTCCAATCCCGGCAAGACCCTCAGTCCTGCCCACCAGACTCCCTGCACTGTTCTTTCAACATCTCTCTCAATTTCAAAATCGTCCGAAACTCCAGCATCTTGACGGCGCCGACCGTCGTCTCGAGCTGGTTGGCGATGGCCCGGTTGGACATGCCTTCCATCCACAACTCGATCGCCTTGCGTTCTCGAGCCTTGAGCTTGCCCAGCATCTTGTGCAGGAGCTGCTTGAGTTCCTCCTGCGAAACCAGATCGGCCAATCCCAGGTCCGGCGCCATCAGGTTCTGCAAGTCGTTTTGCGACAGACACGACCTTCGATTCAGTCGGCGATAGACTTCGCGGAGCCGCTTGCGCATGTAGTACAGGTACACCGTTCGCAGGAGCTGCCTGTCGTCTTCGATGTCCCGCAGATGATCCGGGTTCTCCCAGATGTCCGCGTACACATCCTCCAGTACATCCTCACATTCGACTTCGTTGCCGAGATAGCGATGCAGATGCCCGATGAACATGGCAAAAGTCGCCCTCACAAAAGGCTCCATGGCTCGGCGACGCGACTCCGTATCAGAGGCCGTCAGTTGCTTTAGAGCGTTACGCAGCCGCTTATCCATGTCCGGTTATTCATTCTCCAATGCTCGTTGCCTTTGATTCCCGCCGCCATCTCTACTCTGAGGGGCAACAGGTACGGGCTGCGAATCCCGTAATTCCCTATTCTACCATGGAGATTCGGAGAGTTCAACCGGCAAACTCCCACGCGTCACTCTCCCCTCGGGCCGGCCTTGAAACGTCCCTTGCAACACACCCGAGAGACTCATCAAAACCCATAAACCGGCCTCAGTTGGTCCTCCGTCGGCAGTCGATCGTAGTACTTGCCCCGGGCGCCAACATAGCCGATCCCTTCCTTTCGCAACCTGACTTGGCTGATCGAGCCGTTGCTGTTTCTGATAGCGACCGTCACGTAATCCATCTCTTCACGGATTTTCACCCGCTCCCTTCGGGCCAGGGCCTTCTTATACCCATGCCGATCAAGCACGATCCAGGAGCCTCCACTGCACGTAGACCCCGGTCCACCCGAGCAGGACAATCCCGACAAAGACGACGAAATCCGCTCGCAGATACCGGCCCATGCCCGCAATCGCATCCGAAGGCGAGCGTCCCATCGCGATACCCGCCTGGTTGAACGACTCCGGGCCTTTGCCGGAAGAACCGCCACTACTCGACTGTATCATCGGAGTGGCGTCGCCGTCTTTCCGCTCCGTCAGCGGCGATGCCTCGTCCGCTCCGGGCGTCTCTTGCACCTTGTCGGCGTCAGGCGCCGCCTGCGGCTGAGCATCCGAAGTGCCTTGGGCCGGATCAGCACCGGGGGCGCCCGACAGTTGAGCGCCCCCCGTGGTCGTCTGCGCATCCGGCGATGGCGTCACCTCGGCCTCGGTCTGACGGTCGCTCTGAGACGCGGCGTCCGATCCCTCGACCTTCACACCATCGGCCGCTTTGGCCTGGCTCTCGATCTTCTCGAGCAGCCCCAGCAGGACCCTGGCCGATTCGGCATTCTCCATGTCCTGGCTGGCGCGCTCCAGAGGCTCGCGGGCATAGCCCGTTTCACCGACGCCCAGCAGGTGGTAGCCGAGCAGGAGTTGCATGTCGGCGTCATAGCCGAAACGCTCCAGCTTATCCACGAGATCCTCAATCTGTGCGAACAGCACGTCGTCGTTCGCATAGAGACCGCGAGGATAGAAGACGCCCTCTTGCTCGGGGGATGCCTTGCTCAAGGCCTGCCGCAGCAGATCCGCCGACTGCGTATACTGCCCATCTGCAAACAACGCCTGGGCATACGCGAACGGCAGGATCATGTCGTTGGGCGACAGCCGCATGGCCTCCTCGAACTTCCGGGCCGCGGCGTCATAGTCGCCCGCCTCGAAGCTCTTGACGCCTTCTTCGAAACGGGTGTCGGCCACAGTCTGGGCCGCCGGCTCGGCGTTCTGCTGGTCCAGCTTCTCGCGAACATCGGCCCACGTGCTTTGATTCACAGGCCGGACTCCGCTCTCAACCGGAGTCTCGGAGCTGTAGCTCGTGTAGCTGCCGTCGTCACTCTGCGAATAGTAATTGTACGTGTAGTAATTATAGTTGTCCGAAGTCACCTCGCGGGCGATCGGATAGTAGCCGTACCATACGTAGGGATGCCATCCATACCAGTAGTAGCGGACGTACGAATAGTCGCTGGGCCAGAAGCCGCCCAAGCTGATGAATACGTACTTGCGATGATAGTACGGGTACACATGCCGCAAGTGCGCGTGGTGACCGAACCGGTAGTAGACCGGATAATGGTACTGCGGCCAGATCACGCGATGATGCAACCGGTTGTAGTGGTCGTAGTATGTGTATGTGTGGCGGTAGTCATGACGGATCAGGTCCGGCCGATCGTAGTATCTCGCGTGCAGGTAGGACGGCCGCCGATGGGTATAATCCCTGAAAGCGCCACTGACGCCGCTTCTCGGCACATCCGGGTCTGCGGGCGAAAGACTCCGCTGCTGTCTGTATTCCGTCAACCGGGAACTTAAGCTCCGGCGCCGCGACTCTGCCTGTGCGACTTGTTGCTGCGCGGCAACGGTCGGCGGCGCAGTCACGCTCAGCCGTCCCGACCGATCCGGCGTCTGGGTCCGCCTGTCCGTCAGACGGTCGCGAAGCCCCACTCGACTGCGGGCATCGTCCGTCGAACCGGGTGTACGCACTCGCTCGGCAGAAGCCGTCGGGCTCGGCGCCCTTACAGCGCCGGTCCCGGCCTGCCCGCTCGGTTCGCTGGTCCCTCGCTGGCGAGTCTCGTTGAGCCGTCCAGTCAAGCCCCGGCGGCCCGAGCCTGTACGGTCAGTCTGCTCCCTGGCGATGGCCGGCGTATCTGCTTGTCTTGTCGAAGGTTGCGCTTCTCTTGTCGCCCCGGCGATCCGCTCGGACCGCTCAGGCGTCGTGGCGCCCGGCGTTGTGTTCTGGGGTGCCCCTCGCCGCGCGGCCATCCGCTCGGCGAGTGAACTGCGGCTCGTCGTCGAATCAGCAGACGGCCTCTCCGACCGTTGCGTCTCCGTGCGGACCGAATCCGTCGCCTGCGGCGTTCGCACCGACCGACTGGACGGGGTTTGCGTCGATCCGATCCTCGAGGAGGACTGGCGGACTCGCGAGCTCTCAGGAGCCGTCGCCGCCGGGGACCGCGTGGAACTCTCGCTCGGCGTTGGACTTATGGTTCTCGATGGGCTTGGGGCGGGCGTGGAACCGGTTGACGGCTGGCTCGACCGCGACTGGGTTTCGCGTCGCCGGGCCGCCATGCGATCGGCCATCGATTGCCGCCCGGTCGTGCTGCGCTCCGAGACACTGGGGGACGCGCTCTCAGCCATCGGGCTGGGCGATGCCCCGGCGCCGATTCGGCCTCCGATGCCGCTCGTCGCGTCCGAGTTGACGCTACTTCGGGGCGACTGCAAAGATCTGCCGCGAGGCGAGCTATTGCCCTGGGATCCGATCGCCCCACCGATAGAGCGGTCGTTCAAGGAAGGCGTCCGGCTCGGCGGCGTCGCACGCACCGACGGCTGCGACGGAGTGGTCGTGAACGACCGATTCTGATTCGGCGACGGGCTCGAACGGAACGAGGGGGCCGACCGGTTCGGACTGGCCGAAGTGCTTGGCTGGCTTGGACTTATGGATGGCCTGGACCGGCTTATCGATGGGCTCGGGCGGCTGAAGGATGTGTTCGGCCGGCTTGGGCTCACGGATGGGCTCGGGCTCGGTGCAACCGATCTGGACCGGCTGGACATGCGGTTCTGCAGGCCGCTGGGGGCGCTCGGTCTGGGCGTGGATTGAACCATCGGCGACGGGCTGCGGCTGATCTGCGGGCTCGGCCTGGAATTGAACGACCGCGATCCCATGGACCGGCCGGGACTCGTAACGGGCGCCCGTGAAGGTATTTGCGGCGAAGCCTGCATGCGGGGTGAAGGCTGCGGGCTCGGAGCCGGACTCCTGACGTTTGACCGGGAAGCCGCGCCGCTGCTACGCCCGCGCGACTGGCCCCAGGCTTGCGGCCCTGCCGGCAGCATCATCCCGACCACGACAGCCACAATCAATGAACCCCAAACGCGTTTTCTCGCGTTCCAAGGCCCGGCCGTCCGGGAATGGTTTCTATCGCTTACAGCAAACATCTAACTACTCCTTTCTCCCCGGCGGTAGCACCACCGACGAGCCTCAACTCCCCACCCGGTCAACCGCCGGCATTCAGCACGCCCAACTGGATCGTGCAGAATGATACCATCATTCGATGCAAGGCCCGCCTATAACTCTACTGTTTTCAAGGTCTTAAGGTTTGCCGTCCGGGTCCGGTCAGGCGTCCTTGCTCGGCACAAAAGCATCCTGCACAACGCACAACCCGCCAACCTGCCCCGGCAAACCGACCTGCACACTCCGGTCCGGAGTATCTGTCTACAGATAGAAGGCAGGGCGCGCTGCTACGGTAACAGAAAATAGGTGAAATTCGGAAATAGAAATGCCGACCGCCACAAAACACTCGTTCCCCAGTTGACACTCGACCGGGACGATGTATAGTTGCATTAAGGTGGGGTACGGAAAGCCCCGAGAGCCTTGGGTATCTGGCAAATCTTCAAAGCCGCGGATTGCGGCATACACAAGGATGTGCTGTCGAGACAGTGTTTGACAGAGGGCACTACTCGGGTCCGCCCCGTCCCGGCGGCTTGTTGGGAGCACCTTCCAGGGTAGTGCCCCTTATCCATCTTGCTCACTTCACGGCGCGATCGCTGAACTTCAATCCGTATCCGGCCTCCTGCACAGCCGCTCGATATCCTTGGCTACGATCTCCGCGACAATCCGCTGGAGTTCGGGCAGGTCTTCCGAGGGCAACTCGGGCTCGGACGGCTTCAAATCGCTCGGCTTGGGCGGGTCAAGAGGCGCGTCCCCCGACTGACTCGGCGCCCGCCGGCGTTTGGCCGCGACCCGCCGCTGCTCGGCCAGGATGTTCTCCGCCAGATCGTACCGCGGTATTACCCCACCATCGGCGGAAGATGGTTCCGCATCCTGCCAGGCTGGACTCGTCTCCCCGAAATCCGCGTCGAGGTCGCTATCCGTCCGGCTCTCGGTGTGTACGGGCTCCAAGGCTGCCGGCGAAGGCGGCTCCAATTCGCTCCCGCCGGCATCGGCCGCGGCGGGGATCTTGTCGAACGGCGGCATGATGTCGGTCGCCCGCAGCGCCCTCACGCGTTTCGGTCTTGCGTTTTGATCTACCTCGTCCACGATGAAACCAACCTCCTCTGAACGCCCGTGCCAGAACGCGGACGAACACTGTCTACTGCTGTTCGCACATGACCCTATGATATCCCAGATACTATAGTTTCGCCAGAACTCCGTTTCGTGCTGTAGATTTTTTGCCCGGTACACCAGTTTTTTTCGGCCTCCACAGTCCCCAGGACACCAACACCCGTCGGCAGCAGGCCTCAGGACATCCGTCTCACGCAGACATAATAAGATCCCCGAGAGGCGCCGCCTTCATCGAGGAGCCATGTTTGCAGTCTCATCTTGCCCGGCCGAAGCCGAACACGAAAAACCACTTCCCTCGCACTCTCGGGAACAGGCTCTTCGAGATCGATCCGCCCGAGGACGAGCCGGGCCTTAGTCGCCTGGATCGCCCGGCCGCCGGGAATCGCGGCGTTGATCGGCTGATCCACTTCCCTCGGCCAGCGGCGAAGGGAGACCTCATACTCGCCCGCTCGCTCCACCTCCACGGCCCAGAAGCCGTTGCCCTCGATGCCCTGCAGGATGTGCGTCTGGTTCCATGGGCACGGGTCCGCTTCGTGCCAGTCGTGACAGGTCAGCGTTGACGGATTCTCCCGGTCCGAGCCGATCACGATCTCGCAATACTCGTCGAATCGCCGGGAGACATTTGCCCACCACTTCTCGTACGCTCTCCGCAGATCCTGCACGACCTCCGCGTGCTTGTCACCGACGTCGCTCTTCTGTCCGGGGTCCGCATGGATATCGTAAAGCTCCCTGCCGTTCACGAGCCGCCAGCGGTCGGTCATCACGGCGCTCTGACGCCACTTCTCCGGCCGCTCGATACGCTGGGAATCCGTGACAAGAACCCGATCCGGCCAAGCTTGCCCATCATCTCTGAGCAAAGGTCGAATGCTCATGCCGTCGAATGTCACTCCGGGCGGAGCGGGCAATCCACATAGCTCGATCACCGTCGGCAGCAGATCGATGTGCGAAGTCAGGCGATTCACGTCCCTGCCGCCGTCAAAGCCCCCTGCCGGCCAGCGGACGAAACACGGCACCCGGTGGCCGCCGTCGTACTCGCTGCCCTTGGTCCCGCGCATGGCGGCGTTGAAACCCTTGCCTCGCTGGAAACCCGCGGCGGTCCCGTTGTCGGTCATGAAGATCAGGATCGTGTTCTCTTCGAGACCCAGCGACTTGAGCTTGTCCAGCAGCCGGCCCATGTTCTCGTCGATGTTCGCGACCATGCCGTAGAAGTTGGCGTTCGGGACATCCTTGTCTTTGTAGAGGCTGCTGTACCGCTCGGAAACGTTGTACGGACTGTGCGGGGCGTTGGTCGCCAGGTACGCGAAGAACGGCCGGTCCCGATTGGCCTCGATGAACCGCATGGCGCCATCGAACCAGATGTCGGTGCAGTAGCCGGTGTGTTTCTCCGGCGTGCCGTTGTGCAGATAGGTGTCGTCGAAGTAGTCGTTGCCCCAGGTGTCCGGCGTCTGGCCGACTCCGCCGCCGCCGTGGACCAGGACCTCCTGGAAGCCGCGATCCTGCGGCCGGAAGGGATAGTTGTCGCCGAGGTGCCATTTGCCGAAGATGCCGGTGCGGTAGCCCCCCGCCGCGAAAACATCGGCCATCGTCACTTCGTCCCGGCGCAGCAGCGAGCGGCCCATGATGGTGTGCCAGACCCCCGTGCGATTGCAGTATCGCCCGGTCATCAGCGAGGCCCGCGTCGGCGCGCAGGTCGGTCCCACATGGAAATCCGTCAGGCGGACGCTCTGCCGATACAGCGCATCAAGATTCGGCGTGCGGAGGATCGGGTTGCCGTGGCAGCCCAGATCGCCATACCCTTGATCATCGGTGACTACGAGGACAACATTCGGCGGCTTGGGGCTGGAACCGGGTGAAGCCATCGCCAAGCTGATCTGTAGCGCCGCTGCGCGTCGGGGCTTGACGCTGCCACCCAGACCGAGGGACGCACCAAGCACCTGGAGGAACTGCCTTCTATGCACAGGAACTCCTTCCCCTGGAAGGGCGAAAGGCCAGGCCACGGGCCGTTCTTACGTTCCTACCTTCCTACGTTCTTGCCTTCTGTATCAACCACCGGTCCCAGGGAATACTGCGTGAAGCTGTCCAGGCCGATCTCCCGGATCAGGCGATTGACGTCCTCGGTCCGGACCGCCTTGACTGCCTCCACGTCCTGCTCGATGGGACGATACTCGCCCGTATACATCCAGTTGAAGCCCAGATCCACCAGACGGCCCATCGGCAGCTCGTTCTTGAGCACCAGGGCGCTGAGGACCTTGTTCTGGGCCTTGGCCAGTTCGTCCTCGCGAATGCCGTTGGCAGCCATGTCGCGGAAGATGCCCTCGACGATCCCCATCACCTTGCCGGCGTTGACCGTCGGGCAGCGGAGATAGCTGTAGAACATGCCCGTGCCGTCCATCGGATTGAAGTGCATCGAGGCGTCTTCCGCCAGGGCCTTGTCCACGAGATCCCAGTAGAACCGCGACCCGTAGTCGTCGCCGATGATCATGCCCAGGAGCGCCGCGGCGAACCGGCGAGGGTCCTGCGCCGAGACGCCCGTGTGCATCAGGCAGATGTGCTCGCGCTTGACGTTCGCCTTCTCGGCCCGGGCCTTCTGCTTGGTGCCTTCGAAGTGAGTCAGCGGGCGCTCTACCGGCTGCGCCTGCCACTGCCCGGAGGCCGCTTCTACCGCCGCACAGAACTGGTCCCAGTCGAAACAGCCCGTGCAGGCGACCACGATGTTGTTCGGCGCGTACCGGCGGGCGAAATACTCGCGCATCTGTTCGGCCGTCAGGGCGTCGATGCTCTCGATGGTACCCAGGACGCTCTGGCCGCAGCAGTGCGTGCCGAAGTGCAGGGCGCGGCAACGGTCGATCACGTCGAACGTCGGCGAGTCCTGGTACATCGCGATTTCTTCCTTAATAACGTTCTTCTCGATGGTGAAGTCGTCATCGCGAAGGGCAGGGCGCATCAGGGTGGCCCAGAGGTCTGTGATCTCGATCAGGTACTCCGGCAGGACTGCCGCGTAGAAGACCGTCTGCTCCTCGCTGGTGAAGGCGTTGAACTGCGCCCCCCGGCGGTCGAAGGCCTCGTTGACCTCGAAAGCGCTGAGCCTGTCATTACCCTTGAACAGCATGTGTTCCAGGAAGTGCGAGACGCCGTTGATCTGGAAGGTCTCATCGCGAGACCCGGTCCGAACGAAGTACCCGACGGCCGCCGACTTGCCCGGCGGATTGATCTCGCCGATCAGGACCAGGCCATTTGAAAGTGTCTTTTGCTTGAATTGCATGGCTTTATCCGACTCGAACTGCGTGGCACGGGCATCTTGCCCGTGTTACGGGACACGAACCTCTTTGGGACCGATGGTGACGATGGTGAAATCCTTGAACCGATTGCTCCGGAGGAACCCGAGCACAGACTCGACCGACGTGGCCTCGATCCGTTCCTTGATCTCGTCGAGCGTGCGGACCCGGCCGAGCATATAGTAGTCGCTGCC
>Ga0209347_1003791_pt1 | contig 16867 bp, 12 predicted proteins | sample AutmiccommuBRH23_FD_187382 | JGI IMG/M metagenome (GOLD analysis project Ga0209347, IMG submission 187382) | Deep subsurface microbial communities from Mt. Terri, Switzerland - Autotrophic microbial communities BRH/23 (SPAdes) (version 2) | ecosystem: Environmental > Aquatic > Deep subsurface >...
AGTTCCTGATGACCATGAACCTCGACTAAGGCCCGGCGCCGGCCGCATCGCACAGCCCGCCTGTGAAATGCGGCTGTGCAGCCTGCGACAAAATCACGCCCTTTACACGGGGCCATCATAGGATTAACATGACTTCCGGCAGACACGTGTCTGCCGGAATTTTTTTGGACTGTCTTTAACGTTGGATGGGTCATGACAGAGCAGTTGTCCAAGGCGTACGATCCGAAGGCCATCGAGGAGCAGATCAATCAACTCTGGCAGTCGGGGTCTTATTTCCATGCAGAGCCCTCTCGCGACGGGGAGAAGCGAAAGCCGTTCACGATTGTGATCCCCCCCCCGAACGTGACGGCGGCCCTGCACCTGGGACATGCCCTGAACAACACGCTCCAGGACATCCTGATCCGGTTCCGGCGGATGCAGCAGTGCGAGACGCTCTGGATGCCCGGCACGGACCACGCGGGCATCGCCACGCAGACGGTCGTCGAGAAGCGCATCCTCGCCGAGGAAGGCAGACGTCGGACCGATTTCCAGCGGGACGAGTTCGTCAAACGCATCCAGGCATGGAAGGATGAGTACGAAACGACAATCCTCGGCCAGCTCAAGGCCATGGGCTGCTCGTGCGACTGGGAGCGGACGCGGTTCACGATGGACGAGGTCTGCGCCAAGGCGGTCCGCGCGACATTCTTCAAGCTCTTCCAGGACGGCCTGATCTACCGCGGCAAGCGCCTGGTCAACTGGGACCCGGCCACACAGACGGTCCTCGCCGACGACGAAGTCGAGCACGAGACGGTCCAAGGCCATTTCTGGTACATGCGATATCCGCTCGTCGAGCCCGTAGTTATTCCTCGTAGCATGGGCGTCCCGCCCATGAGTAGCACGGCCGTCCCGGCCGTGAGTATCACGGGCATCTTGCCCGTGGAGCAGTTGGGAGTCACAAAGCGTCACGGAGCAAGATTGCCGCACTGGACTCAAACCGGTGCCACATATGCTGTTACCTTCCGCTTGGCGGATTCTCTGTCTGCGGATGTCGTGGAATCCTGGAAACGCGAACGAGAGGAGATCGAGCGACGCGCAGAAGCTCAACACCGGGAGCTGACGCTGCATGAGCGGAAGGAGCTGCACCACCTCTACTCGGCGAGGGTAGACGCTATTCTGAACAACGGCAGGGGCGAATGCCATCTGAAGGATGAGCGAGTCGCGGGAATCGTTCAAGAGGCACTGCGGCACTTCCATGGAGACCATTACGAGTTGATCGCCTGGGCCATCATGCCAAACCACGTGCATGCTGTCGTCAGGCCGCTTGGAGAACACCAACTGTCTGCCATTCTCCATTCATGGAAATCCTTCACGGCCAAGCAGGCCAATAGGGTTCTTAACCGGACTGGTCAGTTCTGGCAGGATGAGTACTATGACCATCTGATCCGCGACGAGGAGGATTTCCGGCACGCACTGGAATACGTAATCTCGAATCCCGAGAAGGCCGGGCTCGCTGATTGGCCATGGGTTGGACTTCAGGAAGTCATCCAGGGGCAGGATGCCCCTGATACTCATGGGCGGGACGCCCATGCTACTCACGGGCAAGATGCCCGTGCTACGATTACCCATGTCACCGTCGCCACGACGCGGCCGGAGACGATGCTTGGCGATACAGCGGTGGCCATGAACCCGTCCGACCCGAGAGCCCCCTACCTGGTCGGCAAGCAGATCCGTCTGCCCATCGTCGGGCGGCTCATCCCGATCATCGCCGATGAGCACGTCGTGCTGCCCAACCCCGAGAGCCAGGACGAGAAGACCCGCTTCTCCACCGGCTTCCTGAAGGTCACGCCCGCGCACGACCCGGACGACTGGGCCATCGGCCAACGACACAACCTGCCCGTGATCAACGTGATGGCGCCGGACGGCTCGATCAGCGACAAGTACGGCTGGCAGGATGCGATGGAGCCCGAAGCCCGCAATCTGCTCGGCATGGACCGCTTCGAGGCTCGCCAGGCCATCGTCGAGTGGTTCCGCCAGGAAACCTTGCTGGAAGATATCCGCGACTACACGCATGAAGTCGGCCACAGCTACCGCAGTCATGTCCCGATCGAACCCTATCTGTCCGACCAGTGGTACGTCGCGGTCAAGCAGCCCATCGAGCATCTGGCTTCGAAGTTCGGCAGCGGCACAATCGAAGGGACCGATGTCCCGGTGAACTCGCTGGCAGGTCTGGCGCTGAAACCTCTGCTCGACAACCGCCTGCGGTTCATCCCCGAGCGATACGCCAAGACCTATCAGACTTGGCTGGAGAACCTGCGCGACTGGCCGATCAGCCGCCAGCTCTGGTGGGGACACCGCATCCCGGTGTGGTCCAAACCGGGCCGAGATGTGGATGTGGATATTTCCGGCATAGTGCGTTCAGTCCAGATGGATACCGATGACGGTCCCATGGTCTTTGCCTGCGTCGCTCCGGATAATGAGGACGCAGAGAAGAGACTCGAATCGCAGGGATGGAAACGAGATTCGGATGTACTCGATACCTGGTTCTCATCGGCTTTGTGGCCGTTCAGCACGTTGGGCTGGCCGGAGGAAACACCGGCGTTCAAGACATTCTATCCGGGCAACGTGCTGTGCACCGCCCGCGAGATCATCACACTGTGGGTTTCACGCATGGTGATGATGGGACAGTACTGCGCGGGCGATATTCCGTTCTCGGATGTCTACATTCACGCGATGATCCAGGACGGCGAGGGCCGCAAGATGTCCAAGAGCCTGGGCAACGGGATCGACCCGCTCGTCGCGATCGACAGCCACGGCGCCGACGCGATGCGGTTCACGCTGGCGACCATGACGACGGACACGCAGGATATCCGCATGCCCGTGGCGTCCATGACGCTGCCGGACGGGCGGACCGTGAACACCTCGCCCAAGTTCGACGTCGGCCGCAACTTCTGCAACAAGCTGTGGAACGCGTCGCGGTTCGCCATGATGAACCTCGAAGGCGTGGACCCCGCCGGCTTTGACGCGAGCAAGTTGGACATCACCGACCGATGGATTCTGTCCCGGCTGGCGACGACCCGCGACGAAGTGACCGCGGCCATCGAAGGGTTCAAGTTCAGCGAGCCGCTCGGGCAACTGTACCGATTCTTCTGGAACGACCTGTGCGACTGGTATCTCGAGTGGGCCAAGTCTCGGATGCGAGATGACGCCACGAAGGGCGTGGCGCAGAACGTCCTGGCCTTCGCGCTCGATCAGACGTTGCGCCTGCTGCATCCCTTCATCCCGTTCATCACCGAAGGGATTTACCAGAAACTTAACGAATTGGCCCCCGTTCGAGAGCTCCAGGGCATCGCGGCAAACGAAAAGAGCGCCGCCCTCGCGATCGCGCCGTGGCCGGAAAGCATGGCCTCGTTGAAGGATGCAACGGTCGAGGCGCAGATCCAGACCATTCAGGATGCGGTCCGAGCAATTCGCGACATCAGAAGCAAGTACAACATCGCGCCGAGCGTGAAGCTCAGAGCCTCGGCCGCGGCGCCGCAGGCTGTCGCGGGTGTGCTGGAAGCCGGCAGCGACCTGGTCTGCCAGTTGGCGGGACTGGAGACGTTCGGAGCCGCCGAAGGGCTCGCCAAGCCGAACAACGCCGCAACGGCCATAGTACAAGACACGCACGTATACGTGCATGACGTGATCGACCCCGAGGCCGAACGGGCTCGACTGGCGAAACAGAAGCAGGAAATCGAGCAGGCGAAGAAGGGCGTGGAAGCCAAGCTGGGCAACGAGAATTTCGTGGCGAGGGCCAAACCCGAGGTGGTCGCCCAGGCCAGGGAAAAGCTTCAGCAACTCCAGGAACAATACCAGGCGGTCGAGAGGCACTTGGCCGAGCTCGGCGGCTAACAGACATAGGGGGACCGAATGGAAGTGGAAGTTGAGCTGTCGCGGATCATCATCAATGAGACGTCCGACCAGCAGATCATCGTATTGAAGGAGCGTCACGGCTCGCGGGGCTTCCCGATCGTGATCGGGATCGTGGAGATCTTCGCCATCGACCGCCGGCTCAAGGGGATCAAGCCGCCCCGCCCGATGACCCACGACCTGCTGGCCAACATCATCGACGGTCTCGGAGCCCGCGTCGAGCGGATCGTGATCAACGACCTCCGCAACCACACGTTTTACGCGAAGATCCATCTGAGCATCGACGGGCGGACGGTCCAGGTCGATTCACGGCCCTCCGACGCGATCGCGCTGTGTGCGGCCATCCAGGCCCCTATTTTTGTGGCTGAGCACGTTTTTGATCTGACGAATCAGTGAAGAATGTCGCCACAATCAGCAGGAACACCGCGATGCACAGCCAGGCGTCGGCCACATTGAACGTGTGCCAGTGCCGGCCGGGCCAGTAGACCACGTCGATGAAGTCGCGGACTCTCCCCTCATTGAAGATGCGGTCCCACAGGTTGCCGCTGACGCCCGCGCCGAAGAGCCCCAACGCCACCTGAACCATACGCTGTTTCACCGAGCCGAAGAAGAACACCCCGAGCACGATGAGCATCGCAAGCGAGGAGACCCCGATCAGAAACGGCCTCGCTCCATCGGCGATTCCGAAGGCCGCCCCATCGTTCAGGGCCAATTGAAACGTCAGGAATCCATCGATGATGGTGGCCCTCTGCTCGTGGTCGTCCAGCAGCCATGTAAATACCGCGTGCTTGGTCCACAGGTCCACCACCAGGCCCACGAGCAGCATCGGCCAGAAGATCAGGTGCGCCGTCCGGTCGGGCAACTCGATGCGCTGATGGACGTTCAATGGACAGCTCGATTCAATGGGTTCGATCCTCTCTCGGTTGCCTGTATCCATGATCTCAGTAGCTCAGCCCCTGCATGGGATTCAATTGTTCGGCGTTCTCACGAATCAGTTTTTCCAGCACCTGACGCCTGGGCTGGTCCGGGTTGACCACCAGGGACCGTCGCCAATGGCGAAGGCCCTGCTCGCGCCAGCGGCCGTCACCCGTCTGGCTCGCCCTGAGCATGCAGGCGACTCCCAGGCCGCGATAGGCCTCCCAATCGCTGCCGTTCAGGTCGATCGACTTCTGGTACGCCTGCATCGCCTGATCCAGCTCTCCAAGTTTGATAAAGCAGTAGCCCAGATGGCGCCACGCCGCTCCATTGCGGGGCTGGATCTGCGTCGCCGCAGCCAGTGCTTCCCGGGCCCGGTCGTAACGCTCGGCTTTCACACAGGCTACGCCCATCGCCATCAGAACGTTCGGATCAGGGCTGTCCGGCGTCAATAATCTCTCGTAGACCTCGATGGCCCGCCCGTAGTCCTTCTGGCCTTCATAGGCTCGGGCCAGCACGGGCAGTAATTCCCGGGAGCGATCCTCGTCGGCACGCTCGCAATAGGCCTGCGCCTTGGCGTACTGACCGGCCTTCACACAGGAGTTCGCGGCCCCCGCCAGGGCATCGATGCTGTTCGGGTCCAGTTCCACCGCCCGGGCGTACGCATCGGCCGCCTGCGGGTGCTTATCCAGCCTCTCGTACGTCCTGGCGAGACTCAACTGGTTCTCGAACGACCAGGCATCCAGCCTGGCCGCCTGCCGAAACGCCGTCAGAGCTTTCTCATGCTCGCCCAGTTTCTCGTATGCCTTGCCCAATTCCGAGTGCGCCAGGACAAACTCGGGATCGGCCTTGATTACCTCGTTTAACTTATCGACCGCCAGCCGATCCTGCCCCAGTTCACGAAGCGCTACGGCGTCCAGATACAGATTCACCACCGGCTGTCGCGGAGTACACCCGAGAAACAGGCACAACCCCAGCCACAGGACAGTGAACCTCGCCGCACCGACCTCGTTCTTCTTCTCGCGCGCCAATCGACTGCCTTTCCAGATGCCCGGCCGGCATCCTTTCACGGTTGCGCATCTTGCCGAGCAGCGGATTATACCAGAACCCCCGCCCCCGTCAAAGCCATTGATGCCCCCGCCCAACGCAATGAGTGCATGACCGTTCCTGCGGCGGTGCGCTCACCCGTTCGGAGTCCCGCCTAATGAGTTTTGACGAGCAACTTCGGCAATCCATGGTCGGGTGCCATGCTTACGCCTCGTAAGCATGTTCGTCCTTCGCAGGGAGCATGTCTACGAGGCGTAGACATGCCACCCAGCACTCGATGGGTCTGCATTACCGGTTTTGTTTGTCAAAACTCATTAGGCGGAACTCCGAACGGGTTCTCTGGTCGAATCCGGCTGGTGGAAATCATGAGAACGGTTATGCACCCGGAATCCGGGGCCCGTCCGCCAAACATTTGACAGCGGTTCGAGCCCCCTATATGATACCGGACCCGCAGGTATCCGGCGGGCTGTTTCTGCGCTCTGAATCGGGGCCCCCCGGCGCTTGGCATCGCGTCGGGCCCTTGAACTTGTTTGAAAGGCTTGTTCCACATGACGAAAGAGAAGATCGACCTCAAGAAAAGGCCGTGCATCCTGATCATCCGCGACGGCTGGGGTTACAATCCGGACTCGAATGAAGACCCGTACAACTCCATCAAGCAGGCCAACACCCCGACGGATGACATGCTGATGGCCGAATACCCCCACTGCCTGGTCCACACGTACGGCGAGTGGGTCGGCCTGCCCGACGGGACCATGGGCAACAGCGAGGTGGGCCACCAGAACATGGGGGCCGGGCGGGTCGTGCCGCAGGAATCGGTCCGCCTGACCTTCGCCATCCGCGACGGCTCGTTCTTCGAGAACCCGGAATTCCTCAAGATGATCGATTTCGTCAAGTCGCACAAAGGCAAGATGCACCTCATGGGCCTGTGCAGCGACATCGGCGTACACTCGCTGCTCGGGCACCTCTACGGCCTGCTGGAACTGGCCAAGCGCAACGACCTCCAAGACGTCTTCATCCACGCCTTCACGGACGGCCGCGACTCGCCGCCCGACAGCGGCCTGGGGTATCTCACCGATATTGAGAACAAGGCGGCCGAGATCGGCGTCGGCAAGATCGCGACCGTCTCGGGCCGCTTCTATGCGATGGACCGGGACAGCCGCTGGGATCGCGTGCAGAAGGCCTACGAGTGCCTGCGGTTCGGCAAGGGCCTCAAGGCCCGCAGCGCCGCCGAGGCAATGAAGGCCAGCTATGAGAAGGGCGTGACGGACGAATTCGTCGAGCCGACCGCCATCGTCAAGGAGGACGGCGAGCCGCTGGCGACCATCTCCGACGGCGACGGCGTCGTGTTCTTCAACTTCCGCGGCGACCGGACACGGGAAATCACCCGCGCGTTCGTCGATCCGGACTTCAAGGACTTCACGAGGGCCACCAAGGCGGACCTGTACTTCGTCTGTCTGACCGAGTACGACACGTCGATCCCGGCGCCGGTGGCCTACCCCAAGCCCGCGAAGATGAAGAACACGCTCGGCGGCTACTGGGGCTCTCTCGGCCTCAAGCAATTCCGCTGCGCCGAGACCGAGAAATACGCCCACGTGACGTTCTTCTTCAACGATTACAACGAAAAACCGTTCAAGGGCGAGGACAGGCAGATCGTCCCGTCGCCGAAGGTCCGGACCTACGACCTCAAGCCCGAGATGAGCGCCTACGAGGTGATGAACGTCGTGCTCGAGCGGCTGGAGTCCGACAAGTACGACGCGATGGTTATCAACTTCGCGAACCCCGACATGGTGGGCCACACGGGCGATCTGACCGCGGCGGTCAAAGCGGCCGAGACGGTCGATGAGTGCGTCGGCAAGATCCTCGACAAGGTCAAGAGCATGGGCGGCGCGGCCATCGTCACCGCCGACCACGGGAACTTCGAGAAAATGATCGACGGGGCGCCGGAGAGCCCCCATACGGCTCACACCATCGGCGATGTGCCGCTGATCATCTTCGATGACCGGTTCAAGGGCAACAAGCTCCGCGAAGGCGGCACGCTGGCGGACGTGGCCCCCACGCTCCTGGACGTCATGGGTCTGCCCCAACCCAAGGAGATGACCGGTCGAAGCCTGCTGCAACTGTAGCGCAATCGAACCCAGCGGGTCGGGTGCCACGGCCAAACTCGTTTGGCTGTGCTCTTCGGAAAGGCCGGACCACTCAAGGTGCCACAGCCAAACAAGTCTGGCCGTGGCACCCGGACCGGGATTTGGCTCGGGCCGCGCATCTACTGACGAGGATGGAGGCTATTCGACCTTGGAGAAACGCACCAAATGACGGCCGGGACGGTATCAAGCTTATGAGTCGAATTCTTCTGCTCGATCGCAACATGGTGAACCTGATCGCCGCCGGCGAGGTGATCGAGCGCCCGGCCAGCGTCGTCAAGGAACTGGTGGAAAACAGCATCGATGCCGGAGCTACCGCCATTACGGTGACCATCGAGGATGGCGGCCGCAAGCTTATTTCCATCAGCGACAACGGCAACGGCATGGACGCGGACGATCTGGCCACCGCCTTCGAACCCCACGCCACGAGCAAGGTCAAAGAGGCCGAGGACCTGAACAAGATTGCGACGCTCGGCTTTCGCGGCGAGGCGCTGGCCAGCATCGCGTCGATCGCGCAGGTTCGCGCCGTCACCCGCACGCCCGGCTCCGACCAGGCCCACTGCATCGAGATCGACTGCGGCGACAAGGGGCCCGTCGTGCCGTGCAGCGGCGACGTCGGCACGACGATCCAGGTTCGCGACCTGTTCTACAAGACCCCGGCGCGCCGGAAGTTCCTGCGAACCGCCAACACCGAGTTGGGCCACATCACCGAGCAATTCGCAAGAATCGCGCTGCCCCAGGGACACCTGGACCTGGCGCTGATCCACAACGGCCGGGAGTTGTACCGGCTCTCGAAGACCGAGAGCCTCAAGCACCGCGTCGCCCAGCTCTTCCCCATGCTCGCATCCGAGACGAGCGACGATCTGATCGAGACCGAAACCAACGAGAAGGGCATCCGCATCCGGGCGTTGCTCGGCTTGCCCGGCCTGTCGCGAACGAGCAATCAATTCCAGTACGTGTTTCTCAACGGCCGCTTCATCCGCGACAAGTTCATCTCCCACGCGATCAAAGAAGCCTACCGGGGCATGCTCGACGCCAACCGGTTCCCCGTGGTGTTCCTGTTCATCGAAATGCCGTTTGGCGAGTATGACGTGAACGTGCATCCGACGAAAGTCGAGGTACGGTTCTACAACTCGAACCTGATTCACTCGCAGGTCCTCGGCGTCCTGCGGGAGCGCCTGCTGGGCACAAACCTGAACATCGCCGCCCAGTTGCCCGTTCGGGAGTCCCCGCCGGGGGACGAGGAGGGCGTGGATCGGGAATTGCGGAGGCAGCAGATCGCCGATGCAATGGCCGAGTTTTTCAAGAGACATCGGCCGGTCCACCAGCAACCGCAGTTCGACCTGCACGCGGGAAGCGCGCCGGCCCGCCACGACCGGGACTTCAGAAGAACGACGATCGACCCATCCAGCCCCGCGCCGGTCCCGCTCCCGCCGTGCGAGCTTCAGGACAGCAAGTACCTGCAAATCCACGACAGCTACATCATCGAGCAGACCGACGACGGCTTCGTCATCATCGATCAGCACGCTCTGCACGAGCGCATGCTCTACGAGATTCTGCAACGTCGATTGCAGCGGGAAAACCTCGAGTCGCAGCGGCTGCTCCTGCCCGAGAGCTTCGAGGTCAACGAGGCGCAGGCCGGGGCCATCGAGAACCATGCCGACATGCTGGCGCAACTGGGCATCGAGCTGACGCCGTTCGGCCCGCGCACATATGCCATACAGACCTTCCCGACCATGCTGGGAGACGCCTCGCCCCTGGAGTTCGTCCAGGGACTGCTCGACCTGCTCGTGGAGCGCGGTAGCACCATGGCCAAGCGGGACCTCTTCGATGACATTCTGAATATGGTGGCCTGCAAGGCGGCGATCAAGGCCGGACAGAGACTCACCGACAGTGAGATCCGCCAACTGCTGGCGGACCGCGAGCGTTTCGAATCGACGAGCCGATGCCCGCACGGCCGGCCCACGACGATCCGATTCTCGATCAGCGAGTTGGAGAAACAATTCAAGAGAACCTGATGAGCAAATGGTGGCTTCTATCGGCGGCGATTATGCTGTGGATGGCCTCCGGATACGCCATGGTGCGGTCTCCGGCGGACGCAGGCCCCCGCGCCGTTCGCCCGCAGGCCCCCGCCCGCATCGTATCGATGGCGCCGAATCTCACGGAGATTCTCTTTGCCCTCGGGCTTGAGTCCAACGTGGTCGGCGTGACGCAGGACAGCGACTATCCCCCCGCCGCCCGGAACAAACCGAGCGTCGGCACCTTCTGGCAGCCGAGCATCGAGGCAATCATCGCCACCCGGCCGGACCTCGTCGTGACAGAGGCCTTCGAGCAACAGAGGGACCTGGCGCGAAGACTTCAGCGCATGGGCTACAACAATCTGATGGTCGAAGTCGAGACCATCGCGGGCCTCTTCGACGCGATTCTCGCCATCGGCGCCGCGGCCGGGGCAAACCGGCAGGCCGAAACGCTGTGCGCAAACATGCGGACCGAGATCGACCAACTTCATGCGACGATTGTCGGCGCGCGTCCCGTGAAGGTGCTCTGGGTCGTGCAGAGAGAGCCGCTTCGCGTGGCGGGACGGGGGACCTTCGTCAACGAGATGATCGAACTGGCCGGGGGCGGAAACGCCATCGGCCCGACCCTGCACATCTATCCGGCCGTCGGGGCCGAGCAGGTGATCGCCGCCCGTCCGGAGGTAATCATCGAGCCGGCGATGCTGCCGGGAACGATGGATCGGCAGCGGCAGCAGGCCTTGTCCTACTGGAACCGATTCTCGAACGTCCCGGCCGTCGGGACCGGACGGATTTACATAATCGACGGCGACCTCGTCTCCCGCCTGAGCCCCCGGCTGCCCACCGCGATCAAGACGATTGCCCAATGTCTTCGCCCGGACCTCTCTGGAGAGTGACTCGTGCATCCGCCTCTTACGCCCAGGACACTGCTGTTCAGAACGAGCCTTGCGGCCGCCCTGCTCATGGCGACCATGCTGGCTTGCGCACTGATCGGCCCCCAGGACGTTTCTCTGAAGGCCGCCTTGAGCGGGCACCCTGCCGGCGGGACGCCCAGTCCGGATTATGAGATCCTCGTGCGAGTCCGCATCCCCCGGGTCCTTTTGGCGGCGATGGTCGGAGCCGCTTTGGCCAGCGCCGGCGTGATCTTCCAGGCGCTGCTGCGCAATCCGCTGGCTGACCCCTACATCCTCGGCGTCTCCAGCGGGGCGGGCCTCGGTGCGATGCTCGCCGTGATCGGCGGTTTGAGCTGGACCCTGTGGGGCCGCTCGCCCATCGCGGTCTTCGCATTTGCCGGGGCTCTCACAACCGTCTGGCTGGTCTGGGGTATCGGCCGCATCACCGGCAAGTACCAGGTCACGGGGTTGCTCCTGGCCGGGGTCGTCGTGAACGCCTTCTTCTCGGCCATGATCATGTTCCTGGTTTCCATCGCCAAGGGCCAGCAGCTCTATGCGACGATCTTCTGGCTCATGGGGAACATGACGGAGGAGGATTTCTTCGTCCTCTGGGTCGGCGGCGGCTGCATCCTGGCGGGCATCGTCGCCCTGTTCTTCCTGGGACCCCAGCTCAACGTCATCAGCGTCGGCTACCAGGACGCCCGGAGCATCGGCGTCCCGGTCGAGAGGATCGAGTTGGCGGCCTTCGCCATCTCGGCGTTCATCACCGCCGTGGCGGTCAGTCTCAGCGGGCTCATCGGGTTCGTCGGTCTGATCGTGCCCCATGCGGTGCGGCTCCTGTTCGGGCCGGACCATCGCCAGCTCCTGCCCCTTAGCGCCTTGGCCGGGGCGATGTTCCTCGTCGTAGCCGACACCGTGGCCCGAATGGTCGTGGCCCCCGCCCAGTTGCCGGTCGGCGTGGTAACCGCCATGATCGGCGGCCCTTTCTTCTTATTCCTGCTCATCAGACACAGCAAAAAGGTATACTGGCCGACATGACAGCGGCGATCCAAGTCAACCAGGTTTCCTTCGGCTACGACCCGCAAAGGCCGGTCCTGAACCATATCGACATCAGCGTCCGGCCGGGGGCGTTCCTTGCCGTGGCCGGGCCGAACGGAGTGGGCAAGAGTACCCTCGTCCAGATCATGGCCGGGATGCTCAGACCCCAGTCCGGCGTCGTCCTCCTGGAGGGCAGAGACCTGCGAACATACGGCGTCGCCGAGCTGGCCCGGCGCATCGCCGTCGTCAGGCAGGAGTTCGTGCCGGCCTTCGGATTCTCCGTCTTCGAGACCGTCCTGATGGCGAGAACGCCTTACTACGGCCAGTGGGGGTTCGAGGGCAAGGAGGATCGAGACCGTGCCGCCAAGGCCCTCGAACTGACCGACACCGCTCGATTCGCGTCGCGACCGCTCGGCAGCCTCAGCGCCGGCGAGCGGCAACGCGTCTTCATCGCCCGAGCTCTGGCTCAGGAAACTCCCCTCCTTCTCCTGGATGAACCAACCTCCTTTCTCGATCTGAAACATCAAGTGGCCGTCTACGATCTGCTCAAATCCATCGGGCAGGATACGAACGCCACCATCGTCGCGGTAACGCACGACATCAACCTGGCGTCGCAGTATTGCGACGAGGCCTTGCTGCTTTACCCCCCGCGCCAAAGCGGGGATTCCCCTCCAGCCTCTCCATTTCCCCCTCTCTACCGCATCGGGCCGACCGCCGAGGTTTTCGCACCCCCGGAGATCCAACGGGCATTCGATGTGGGGGTCTTCTCCGGCGCCGTCGGCCGGGAGAGATTTATCATTCCCCTGGGAGCGATGGCAAAAGACGCCAACCTCTCCGGCCGATCAACGTAAATATCTTTGATGCCTCGCGAGAGTGCGTGCCCGCAAAGAACGCCGGCGATTATCAGACGCTGCCGACGGGCGGGTTGCGCTTCCCGGCGTATTTCGGGCGCCCGTGTTTTTTGTGAGATTGGGCTATGATTTGGAGCTTAGGCGTGGTATAATACATAGTTCTATAGGCATGACCGTACATAACGAGTGTATGTGAGAGGTAGACACGAACGTGGCTGAGAAACGAAAGAAAACACTGAAGAAAGACGTTGAAAAGGAGCAGACGCCGAAGCCACACCTCAGTGCCAAGGAGATCGCGGCGTTCAGGACGCTCCTCCTGCAGAGGCGTCGCGAGATCCAGCAGAACGTCCACGAGATCGAGGGAGAGACGCTGAGGAAGTCGAGGTTGGACGCCAGCGGCGATCTGTCGAGCATGCCGATCCACATGGCCGACTTGGGAACCGATAATTACCAGCAGGAGTTCTCGCTGGGATTGATGGATAGCGAGCGAAGACTCATTACCGAGATCGACGACGCCCTGCACCGTATCGAGGCCGGAACCTACGGGATCTGCGAAGGCACGGGAAAACCCATCTCCAAGGCAAGGCTCGAAGCCCAGCCCTGGGCCCGCTATTCTGTGGAGTACGCCCGGATGATCGAAGAAGGCCGCGTGCAGGAGTTCGAATAAGCGACGTGTGAATCACCGGTCCCGCAGGATCGTATCTCTGGCCGGAACGAGACTGGCACACGGGCTCGACTCTCACGGCCGGCAACGCATAGCTGACTTGAGAATGTTCGGAGCACTCGGATGCGAGACCGAGACCAGATGAGAAACGACCATACAAAACCGCCCCAGCGGTTCACCTGCCCGACCTGTAAACGCCCCGTGAGCGTATCGGCAGAGGATGCTGCAAGACTCCCCAAGTTCTTCCCTTTTTGCTCTGAACGGTGCAAGTTGATTGACTTGGGCGCCTGGTTCGACGCCGGCTACCGCATTCCCGCCAAACCCGATGAGACGGAAGAATCGCCCGGCGAAGGCCCTCCCCCCGACATGGAGCCTTTCGAGGAATAGCCACGCCAGTTCCTGTGGACACCGGCTCCGTCACGCGGTACCATGTTGTCGATTCCGCCGATTGGCCCGCGTTGCGGCGATGCGGTCAGAGGTCTTGAAAGGAGGCAACATGGTCGACGAAAAAGAATCCCTGTCGCCATTCAGGAGTTTTCTTTTCCCTCACATCTTCCGATCCTTTCGCATGGCAATCCAGCCTTCCAGGCTGGCTGTCGCCTTCGCGGCCCTGACGGCAATCTGCCTGACCGGCTGGCTCATGGACCTGAACCCGACCGTCATCGTAACCGACGGAGCCACCGAGATCGATCTATACGTCGTGTCCGCCAGGCAATTCCCCACCCTTCTCGATGCGCCATCGCCCAGCAGAAATCGCGTGGGGATGTTCACCACTCTGTGGCACTTTGGCGGCGTCCAGTTTCACGCCGCACTGGATGCGATCTTCAGGTTCGACGCCTCAGGGTTCGTCGCGAGCATCATCCGATGCGCCAAGGCGATTGCCTGGGCCTTCCGGTATCACACCCTGTACAGTGTGATCTTCTTCTCCGTCGTTCTGGTCGCTTTGTCGCTGGCGGGAGGCGCGATCTGCCGGATGGGCGCCATTGAGTTCGCCCGCGGCGACAGGCCCGGGCTCGGGCGGGCCTGCCGCTTTGCCGGGAGGAAATTCACAAGCCTCATCGCCACTCCGGTCGCTCCACTGGTCATCGCGCTGCTACTGGGCCTGCCGATCATCGTGCTCGGGGCCTTGGGCAACATCCCGTACGCCGGAGAGTTGATCGCGGGTCTGCTCCTGCCCTTGGCCCTCGTTCTGGCCCCGTTTATCGTCGTGGTTCTGATCGGCGCCGCGGCCGGACTGAGTCTCATGTTCCCGGCCATCGCCTACGAGGACTCCGACTTCTTCGACGCCATCAGCCGATCCTTCAGCAACGTCTACGCCAAGCCTTGGCGGATGGGCTTCTACACGCTCACCGCGGCTCTCTATGGAGCCGTCTGTTACCTGTTCGTCCGGTTCTTTGCATTCCTCCTCTTGTGGGTGACTCGCGGATTCCTCCAGGTAGGTCTGAGCAACGAGAAACTCCGAGCCATCTGGCCGGAACCCGTCTTCGACAACCTCCTCGGAACGGCCGCCGCCGCACCGGAAGTCTGGTCTCTGTGGCTCGCAGCCTTCCTCATCCGGGTCTGGGTCCTCGTGGTGATCGGACTGCTGGTTTCGTTCCTCCTCAGTTTCTACTTCTCGGCCGGCACCATCATCTATGACCTGATGCGCAACCGCGTGGATGGGACTCCACTGGACGAAGTGTACGAAGCCCCGGAGGAAACTGCGCGTGGCTCCGACTCGATGGTGGACCTCGCGCCCGGGACTTTGCCGAACCAGGCCGCCGGACAGGCGAGCAGAACGTCCGAATAAACACAACGCCGCCGGCTGCCCCCTGCCCGATTGCAACTGAATTGCGACATCCCCCGTGCCGATGATAAGGATGGGCCCGCTTGACGGCCTCCGAATTGCCTCTATAGTAAGATCGTCATGTATCAGGTAGCCAGGTGCGACGCCGGGGGAATATGTCTGATCCACACGCTGAAACCGACACGCGGCCCAACGACGGCGGGCGTTCGCCGTTCCCCATTTCGTCGGCCGGTTTCGCGCTGACCTTCCGCAAGCCGCTGATCATCCTGGCGCACATCCTGGCGTTTGCCGCGTCCCTGATGTTCTCGTTCCTCGTGGCGAACAACATGCGATTCCGCCAGGAGTGGTTCGTCAGGCAGTATCCGTTTCTTCTGCTGCTCATGCTGCTGGTCAAGCTCCCGGTCTTCGGGGTCTTCAAGCAGTATCGCGGCTGGTGGCGATACGTGAGCATCTCGGATCTTCTGGGCATCCTGCGGGCATCGCTGGTCAGCACGCTGATCATCGTCGCTGTCTGGTTCGTGGTCATCCTGCAAATCTCGGCCGTGCGGCGCGCCCTGCCCGCGGGCATCGCCGCCGTCAGCCAAGGCGTCTTCATGGCCGACCTGTTCGGCACGATCCTCCTGCCGGCGGGCCTGCGGATGATCGCCCGCCTGTACCACGAGGAGTTCCGCACGACGGAGAGCCGTCGATTGATGCGATTCCTGATCGTCGGCGCCGGCAACGCCGGCGAAGCCTTGCTGAGGGAGATCCACCGCATGTCGGTCACCCAGTACGACGTGATCGGCTTCATCGACGACGACCCCGTCAAACAGGGCATCAACATCCACGGCATCCCGGTCCTGGGGACCGTGGCGCAACTGCCCCGAATCTGCAAGGACCGCAATATCGAGGAGATTGCCATCGCCATCCCCTCGGCCACGCGGCAGCAGCTCCGGCGGGTCATCCAGGTCTGCGAGGGCACACAGATCCGGTTCCGCACCGTCCCGGCCATCACGGACATCGCCTCGGGCAAGCTGCGCGTTTCCGAGATCCGCGACGTGGACATCAACGACCTGCTCGGCCGGGAGGTCGTCCACCTCGACCTCGACCTGATCGAGGCCTTCGCCAAGAACAAAACCATCCTCGTCACCGGGGCCGGCGGGTCGATCGGCTCGGAGATGTGCCGGCAGATCTGCCTCTTCGCTCCCAGGCTCCTGCTGCTGTTGGAGCAGGCGGAGAACCCGCTGTTCTACGTGGAACGCGACCTGCGGCGGCAGTTTCCGGACGTTCGGACCCAGCCGGTGATCTGCGACATCACCGACCAGGCACGGGTCGAGGCGGTCTTCGAGCAGTTCAAACCCGAGGTGGTCATCCACGCCGCGGCGCACAAGCACGTGCCCCTGATGGAACTCAATCCAGGCGAGGCGGTCAAGAACAACATCCTCGGCACGCAGACCGTTGCCGACGCGGCCGACAGGCATGGGTCCACGCACTTCGTCATGATCAGCACGGACAAGGCCGTGAACCCGACGAGCATCATGGGCTCGTCCAAGCGGATCGCCGAGATGTACATCCAGGACCTCGGCAGGACCAGCCGGACGCAGTTCATCACCGTCCGATTCGGAAACGTCCTGGGCTCCGAAGGCTCGG
>Ga0209347_1003792_pt1 | contig 16857 bp, 12 predicted proteins | sample AutmiccommuBRH23_FD_187382 | JGI IMG/M metagenome (GOLD analysis project Ga0209347, IMG submission 187382) | Deep subsurface microbial communities from Mt. Terri, Switzerland - Autotrophic microbial communities BRH/23 (SPAdes) (version 2) | ecosystem: Environmental > Aquatic > Deep subsurface >...
CATGACAGGCCGACTGGTGGCTGTCGTCGGGCCATCCGGCGCGGGCAAGGACACGCTGCTGGCCGGGGCTGTCGCGCAGCGACCCGGTCTGGTTTGGGCGCGCCGCGTGATCACCCGGCCCGAGGAGGCAGGGGGAGAGCCTTTCGAGGGTGTCAGCCTTGTCGAGTTCGAGGCGCGCAAGGCGCGGGGTGCCTTTGCGCTGCATTGGGTGGCGCATGGGCTGTCCTATGGCATCCCGGCCAGCGTCCTGCGGCAGATGCAGGCGGGGCGTGTCGTGCTGTTCAACGGATCGCGGGCGGTCTTGCCCCGCGCGAAGGCGCTGTTTCCCGATCTGGCGGTGATCCTGATCACGGCGGACCGCGCGGCCCTGCGCACGCGGCTTGCGGTGCGGGGGCGCGAGAGTGGGGCGGATCTTGATCACCGTCTGGCGCGGGCGGATTTTGCCCTGCCCGAGGGGACCGCGCATGACGTGGTGGATAACAGCGGTGCGGTCGAGGCCGGCGTTCAGGCGCTGGTCGCGGTGCTGGACCGGCTGAGTGCCGGGCCAAGGGGGTAGCGATGGATCAGATGGAACATCCCGTCCGTGGCCTCGCCCATCAGACACAGGCTGTCCAGCGGCCAAGGGCGTGGCAAAAGCCCCTCCAGATGCGGGGCGAGGGCCTTGGCCGTGATGTCCGCCGCGTCGCGGGGCAGGTTGCCGGTCAAGGTGATGTGGAAGCGGAATGCGTCAAGCACATAGGGATAGCCCCAGCGGGTCAGATGGGCCTCTTGCGCCGGGGTGAGGTTGGCCTTGCGGCGGCGGGCGAGATCGGCCTCGGTCAACGGGGCGCGGTGGCGATCGAGAGATGTCACGACCTCGCTGGCAAGGACGTTCAGCGCGGCGGTGTCGCCCTCGGGCACAAGGGCCAGGAATCCGCCCAGACGCGCCAGCGTCAGACCGTCCAGCGTGACCGGGTCCAGACGGTCGCAAAGCGCGGCCAGATCGGCCATCAGAGCGGCCAGCGTGGTGGCGTCGGCCAGTCGGAAGGGCGGCTTGATCGTGGCGTGCAGCCCGTATTTGCGGGGTGTTGCGGTGATCTCGGCCAGCGGACGGGGCAGGGCCTCCAGCTTGGGATGATCCACTGCGCGGCCCACCCGGGCATCCCAGCCCAGCCATGCTGCGCCGAAATCCGCCAGCGGGCCGTCGGGCATCACATAGATCGCGTATCTTTCATATCGGGTCATGAAGCCAGACTAACCGCTGCTTTGTCACAATCCGGTGACACCCCCTCTGATACAGCACCCGAAAGGGGCATGAAATGACTGAAACGATCCTGAACAACGCCATACTTGTCCTGCCAGACAGGACCATGCAGGGGCATCTGCTGATCCGCGACGGGGTAATCGCTGACATGGGCGCAGGTCGCGTTGCGGGCGGTGAGGATTGCGAGGGGGATCTGCTGATCCCCGGCCTGATCGAGTTGCATACCGACAATCTGGAACGCCATATCCAGCCGCGCCCCGGCGTGGACTGGCCGCATGCTGCGGCGATCATCGCCCATGATGCGGAACTGGCCAGTGTGGGGATCACCACCGTATTCGATGCGATGCGGGTGGGGTCGATCCCCTCGGGCGTGGGGCGCTACAAGGCCTATGCGCGCAACCTGTCGCAGGAGTTGCTGGATCTGCGCCGTCAGGGGGCGCTCAGGATCAGCCATTTCCTGCACCTGCGCGCCGAAGTCTGCTCGGAAACGCTGATCGCGGAGATGGCCCAGTTCGGCCCCGATGACCGGGTGGGGATCGTCAGCCTGATGGATCACACGCCGGGGCAGCGGCAGTTCCGCGACCTGTCCAAGCTCAAGGCTTATGTCATGGGCAAGAACGCCATTTCCGAGGCGCAGTTCGTGGAGCATGTGGACCGGCTGCGGGATGTCAGCGCGCGGCTGGGGGCCGTCCATGAGACGACGGCCGTGGCCGAGGCGCGGCGCTATGGCGCGGTGCTGGCCAGCCATGACGACACGACCGCCGATCAGGTGGCGGTATCGGCCGGGCATGGTATCCGGCTGGCCGAGTTTCCCACCACACCCGAGGCGGCGGCGGCCTGCCGTCAGCACGGTATCGCGATCATGATGGGCGCGCCGAACCTGATCCGGGGCGGGTCGCATTCCGGCAATGTGGCGGCGGCCGATCTGGCGGAGGCAGGGCTTCTGGATATCCTGTCGTCGGATTATGTGCCTGCGGCATTGCTGACCTCGGCCCTGCATCTGGGCGAGATCTGGGGCGATCTGGCGCGGGGCATCGCCACCGTCACATCCGCCCCCGCCGCGGCCACGGGGCTGACCGACCGGGGTCGCATCGTGCCGGGGTTGCGGGCCGATCTGGTCAGGTGCCGCCCGGTTGCGGGCAGTGCCGTCGTGCGCGGCGTCTGGTCTGCGGGGCGACGCGCGGCCTGACATCCGCGCCCTGCTTCTTCTTGCTTCAAATATCCATGGCGCGACGACCGGACCGGGTGATCCCGGTTCAGTAGTCGCGCTCGATATAGACGCCGATGCCGGTGCCGCCGTCGGAATTCAGGCGCCCGCGCACGGTGATGGACCGGCTGACATCGAGGTTCAGGTTGATCTGTGTCTCGCCGGCGGTGTTCACGGTGACATCGGTGTAGATGTTCTCTGACAGGTACTTGCCGACCCTTGCCTCGGTCTCGCCCTCGTCATTTGTGCTCAGGTCCAGATCATCCACCCCGATCGAGGCGCGCAGCCCCTCGCTCAGGCCATTGCTGCGGCCTGAAAGGGTGCGGATCGCGCCGGCAAGCTGCACTGCTTGCAGGGCGGAAATCTCGGTGATCCCGCGCCCGAACAGCAGCAGGGCCAGCACTTCGTCCTGCGGCAGTTCCGGGCTGGAGGTGAGGGTCAGTTCAGGGGCCGAGGCCAGACCTTCAAGACCGATGCGGATGGCGCTGCCTGCGGCCTCGGTTTCCGCGATGAAGCGGATATAGGGATCGAAGGCTCCTTGCAGGCTGACCTGACCTTCGGTCAGATCCAGTCGTTTGCCCAGGATGTTGAAGCGGCCCCGTTCCAGCGTGAAGCGGCCCTGCGGCACGATGGCCGCCGTGGTGCCGGTCAGACGCAGCCGCCCGCCGAGTTCGGCATCCAGTCCGCGCCCGCGCACGAAGATGCGCGAGGGGGCGTTGATCAGCAGGTCGATCGGATAGGCGACGGAGGGGCCGGAGGCGGCATTGGGATCGGCGATCAGCCCGGCCCAGATACGCGTCTGGCGGGCGGCGGCGCTGTCGCCGCGATGTTCCAGCCCCGGAAGGTTGGCGAAGGTGGGGCCCAGCGATTCAGGGATGCGCAGTTCCACCGTATCAAGGCCGATCTGACCACCGATGCGCGCGCCATTGGTCAGGGCTCCGGTCAGCGTGACCTGCCCGTTGGCCGTGGTTTCATAGAGGTTGCGCTGGCGCAGCACCGCGCCGTTCAAGGTGGCGGTCAATTCAGCCGCGTAGGGCGCGCTGAGCGACACAGGACCGGAGAGGGTAATTTGTCCGCCGGTGGACAGGCCTGCCTGCGCCTCGACTTGTGCGCGCCCGCCCGACAAGCGGATCGTGGCCCCCAGATCACCCAGCGCCAGTCTTGGCCCCGGCAGGACAACCCGCGCGCCTTGTGTCGAAAGCACACCCGAGACCGAGGACAGGGCGGGCGGACCGTTGACCGCCAGATCATAGGACATGATGCCGGTGACGGAATTGGGGCGCAGCCTGTCATTGGCCAGCGACAGGGGGGCGCTGCCTTGCAGGGTCACGTTCAGGCGCTGCCCGTCGGGCGCTATGGTGCCGGCCGTGCGTGCGGTGATGCCGCCCGGCCCGGTCGCCGTGGCATCAAGCTGCCAGTCGCCGCCGCTGTTCTGCACCACGCCCTCGGCGCTGGCCGCCCCCGACAGTTCCGGCGTGATCAGGCCGATATCGCGGATATAGGCGTCAAAGCGCAGGCGGCTGTCATCGGGCGAAACGCGTCCGGTGATATCCGTCACACCTTGCGGCGTGCGCAACTCGACCAGATCGAGGATGGTCATGCCTTCCTCTGTCTGGCGGATCTCGAAGGTCAGGCTGCTGTCCCCGCGCAGAAGGGTATCGGCTGTGGGTATGTCCAGCCGGAGGTTCTGCCCTGTCAGGCTGCCTTTGGCCGTGCCGCTGCGTGCCAGCACATCGCCGGAGGCATCAAGGCTGATCCCCGCCGCACCCGAGAGGGGGCGACCGGCGAGGGTGGACCACGGGCTGAGATCGCCCATCTGGGCGTTGAGCTGTCCTTCGGCCAGCAGCAGGTCGATCCCGTCGCCGGTCACGGTGCCGGTCAGGCGGGCGGTGGTCTGGCCCGGCGCTTCGGCGTCCAGCGTGATGGCCCAGGTTTCGGCCTGTTGGCGCGCCGCGAGAGTCAGGCCCACGGGGCCGTTGACACCGTCAAGGATCAAGCCCGCATCGAGCAGGCGCGCAGTCAGATCAACCGTGCTGCCGTCCGAGGCCAGTGATGCACGGCCGCGCAGGTCGGTGCCGGTGGTCACGATCTCGAACAGGTCCACGCGGGTGCCGGTCTCGTCACGGCTGGCTTGCAGCGCGATCTGGCTTTCGCCGGTGATGAGCGGATCGACACGTGGCTGTCCGATGGCCAGATCCTGCCCGCTGCCCGCAAGATCAATCCGGAAGGCACCGGTCAGCGGCAGAACCTGCCCGCGCAGGGTCAGATCGGCCGCGCCGTCCAGGGGCTGCGCGGCAAGGCCCGCGAAGCGGGACAGGTCGGCTGTGACCAGTTGCAGGTCAAAATCCACACCCAGATTGCCGATATCCTCGGCTGTGTTCCCCGCCTCGGTGTCGATCACTGCGTTGCCGGTCAGGGTTGTGTCGGCAAAGGCCACTGACAGGCGCGGGATCTGGAACGGGCCGTCCGTGGACCAGTCGAAGGCCAGACCGCCGGTGACATCGCCACCCAAAGCCTGCGCGAGTGCGGCGTCGTCGGTTTCCAGACCCTCGGTCACCAGGTTGATCTGGCCGGTGACCCGGCCAATCGCGCCCTCGCCGGTGCCGCGGGCGATCAGACCCTCGCCGGTCAGATCGGCGCGGCGTGCGCGCAAGTCGGGGCGTTCCAGCCCGTCCACGCCCAGGGTCAGGGTCCAGCTGTCGCCGGTCTCGGCGTCATAGGACAGGTCCAGATCGACCCCATCGACACGGGTGCGCGGGCCGGACAGCGGGAGCAGCACCGGGCCACCATCGGGGGTGGCGATCCGCCCTTCCAGCGCCAGCCTTTCAGGCCATCCATCCGCGGCCAGTGCGGCGGTCCCTGTCAGGCGGATGGCGTCGGCGCTCAGATCCAGACCGTCCAGCACCACACGTCCTTCGGGAGTCTGGGTGGCGGTGACGGCCAACTGGATGTCCGGGCCGAAGAAGTCACGGTAGTCGGGGGCGAAGATCGGCGCGATGTCCCCGCCGATACGGGTGACGAAACGGCGTGTGATCAGTTCGGTGCCCGGCGCGCCCTCTTCGGCGGGGCCGGTCTCGCGCAGGGTTTGCAGAATGACCTGCCCGGCCAGACGTTCCTGCCCATCGGTGGCCAAGGTCAGATCGGCGGTGAAATCATCCACCGGAGCGTCACCCGTGACCGCCAGACGCAGCGAGGGCGTACCGGGCAGGCCCATCAGGGTCGCGGCGATGCCGTCTGCCTCTTCCTCGACGACCAGATCAAGGGTCAACTGGCGGCTGGCATTGGCATAGGCCCCAGACAGCAGGACGCGGCCCTGGGGGCCGTCGATGCGGTCGACGGTCAATTCGGCAGAGCCTTGCCCGCCGTCGAGCGAGGCGTTGCCCTCAAGGCTGATCTCGACGGGTTGACCGATCAGGGCCTCGCCCAGAACCACGCGTTCGGCGGCGATGCGGCCGATCTGCACCGAGACAGGCAGTTCCGGCAGCGAAAACCCGGAAGACGCCTCGGCTTCGGGCAGTTCGGGATCGGGGACGGGGGGGCGGATCACCTCGATCCGGCCCACGGTCAGTTCGGTCACGTCGATGCGGCCGCGCAACAGGGCTGCGCGGTTCCAGTCCAGAACCAGATCGGTCAGGCGCAGCCAAATCCCCTCGCCATCGGCGATGGTCAGTTCGTCGATGCTGGCGCGGGCGCTGAGAGCGCCTGCAAATCCCACGATCCGCACATCGCGCCCGACAGAGGAGAGATTGTCCTCGAGCAAGCCCTGAATGTAGCCGCGATCTTCTTCGGTCGTCTGGGCCTGCGCGAGGGTGAAAAGACCCAGCAGGGGCAGCAGCAGAAGGGTGAAGAGAAACGCGCGCATCAGAAGGACTGCCCTATGCCGATATAGATCTGCACCCCGTCGCCGGTGTCGCCGCCCAAGGGGCCTGCCACGTCAAGGCGCAGCGGTCCGACCGCCGTGTCATAGCGCAGGCCGATCCCCGCGCCCGAGTGCCATTCCCCGGTGCCGTCGTAGAAACTTTCCTCGCCGATATAGCCTGCATCGGCAAAGCCCACGAGGCTGATCGTTTCGGTCACCTTGGCGCGCACCTCGCCCGAGAAGCCCACGAAACTGCGCCCGCCGATGCCACGCCCCCCGCCCAGATCGACAAACAGCGACTGGTAGGGCTGGCCGCGCACGGTGCCGCCGCCGCCGGAGTAGAACAGAAAGTCAGGGGGGGTATCGAGAAGGTCCGGCCCGAACAGCGCGCCCAGTTGCGCGCGGCCTGCCAGCACGATGCCGTCACCCTCGCCGAATCCGCGATAGGCGCGAGCGTCGAAGCGCAGCCGTCCGCCGCTGTCCTCGCCTTCCGTGTCGATGAAGGGCATGGCCTCGGCCTTGAGATAGAAGCCGGTTGTGGGGTTCAGGATGTCGTCGCGCCGGTCCCATGTCAGCGCACCCGGCAGGCTGACCAGCGTGTATTCCCTGACCGGGAACGTACCGCCGACGATGCGCGGCAGAAAACGCGAGGTGACACGGGCCTGTTCCAGCGTCAGGCCAAGCTCGCCCTCCAGCGTGTCCGAGAAGGTGCGGGTGACGCCAAGGCCCACATAGGCCCGCTCGGTGAGGAAAAACTCCTCGTCCAGCCGTTCGATCCCGATGATGCCGAAAAAGCCCGTGTCCGGACCATAGACGGCCGGGCGGTCGTAGCGCGCGCTGAGAGAGTAGTCCAATCCGCCAGTGCTGGCTTCGATACCTTCGACGCTGCCTTCGACGCGGACCCTGTCGGCGCGCCCCGAAACATTGCGGTGCATCCAGAAGCCGTTGAGGCCCAGACCTGTATCGGTGGCGATCTCGGCCCCAAAGCCGTAGCGGCGGGGGCGTTCGTCCACCACGGCCACGCCGATATCCAGCGTGTTGTCCGGTCCCAGCAACTCTGCCTCGGTCAGCGCGACGGAACGGAACGCACCGGTGCGGCGCAGACGTTGGGCGGCTTTGGCAAGGGTTTCGGGGTCATAGCGCGCGCCTTCGGGCAGGCCCGCGATGCGGCGGATCACGGTGGGGCGGACGGCGCTGCCTTCGGCGACGTTCACCGCACCGAAGGTGACGGCGGGGCCTGGCGACAGACCGATCTGGGCATCAAGGCGCGCTTCGGGGTGGATCGCGGTGACGCGCTGATCCGCGACCTCGGCCTTGGCATGGCCTGCGCTGCGCCAGTCGTTCACGGCGGTGGTCGCCGTATCCGTGATCGCTGTGGCGCGGGCCACGGCGCCGGGCTGGAACTCTTCCGGTGCGCGGCGTCCGGGGGCGAGCGGGCCGATTTCAGCCAGACCAAAGGTGAAGCGCGGACCGGGGGTCACGCGGATCTCGGCCACCGAGATGCTGGTGGGTGGGTCCAGCGGGGGGATCTCGGCTGCCTCGCGCCCGTCGATGCTGATATTCACGACACCGCTGTAATAGCCACTGGCATAGAGCAGATCGACCATGCGCCGGTAATCGGCCTGTGCGGCGGCCAGCAGGTCCTGCGGGTCCGTGACCTGATCACGCTCGGCTGCCAGCAGAAGCGAGCCTGCGACCAGTCGTTCCTTGAGCCTGTCGGTGCCGCCCTCGACAAAGACCAGATCCGCCCGGTCCAACGCGGCGGCGGGCAGGACCGAGAGCCATGCCACGACACTGGCCGATAGGGTCGCCGTGATGACACCCGCGCGGGCGCGGTCGAGGCGGGGCTTGGGCACCTGTCGTCCTTTCGTCTGGTCAATGGGCGGTGCGCATGGTTCCGCCCCAGGTCATTCCCGTTAAAGGTTAGCTGGCCGCGCGGCAAACCTCCACCCGTTTTGCCTCACGTCTGTATCAGGTGGGGGGAGTTACGCGATTTTTCGCAGGCCGGGTGCGGCTTATGGCGTGATGTGTCAGGGGGCGGGCAGGATGAAATGGGGCACGATCCCGGCGCTGCGGATAGCGGTGCCCACATCCAGACCCAGAAGCGCGCCAAATCCCGTGATGAGCGCGGTTTGCACGCCAGCGGCGGCCCCGCCCAGAATATCGGTTTGCAGCGTGTCGCCCACCATCACGATGCGGGCGGAATCGGTCACATCGGGGCGCGCGGCACGGGCGCGGTGAAGGGCCATGTCGAAGATCGCCGGATAGGGTTTGCCGAAGAATCGCGGGGCGATTCCGGTTTGATCGGCCAGCAGATGTGCGAAATGGCCCGGTTCAAGGGACAGCCCACCCTCGCGCGGGGCGACGATATCGGGATTGCCGACGCGCACGGGGCGCGGGTTGCGGCGCAGGCTGTCTGTCAGCAAGTGTTGGCGGTGATCGGTCCATGTGCCGGAGCCGAGAAAGGCGAAGCCTTCGGCGGCGTCATAGGCGGCAGGATCATCGCCGAGGATGGTGGCGTGCAACCCGTCCAGTTCCTCAAGCCCATAGTGCGGATCTGCCATCAGCCCCCAGTGGCGCGGCGGTTCATGGCGCAATGTCTCCAGCAGCACTTCACGGCTGGACAGGACCTGATCGGGGGCAAAGTCAAAGCCCAGCCGGACCAGCCGCGCCATCAGGATGCGTTTGGGATAGCCTGCGGCGTTCGAGACGACCATCACATGTTTGCCTGCCTTTTGCAGGGCGGTCACATGGTCCACCGCGCCGGGGATCGCGGTTTCGCCCACGTTCAGCACGCCGAAGGCATCCAGCAGGAAGATGTCATGGCTGTCGATCAATGCGGTCAGGTCCGGGGCGCTGCGTGAGGTCGCCGGAAAGTGCGCCCGCGGCAGGCGGTGACGCACGGCCTGGTAGGCAGCAAAGGCCCATGCGGCGGAGGTATCTGGGGCGGCGGGGTGATCGGTCACGGACGCCTCAGGGGATGATGGCCAGCCAGAGCCAGATGGTGATGACCGAAATGCCGGTGCCCAATAGCACCGCCGAGGCGGCGACGCGCCGCGCACGGCCATACATGTTCGCGAAAATGTAGCAATTCACCCCCGGCGCCATGGCGGCGGTCAGCACGGCGGACCTGAACCCGGCCTGCCCCAGATCCGTGGCGCGGCCCATCAGCCAGACGGTCGCGGGATGCAGCAGCAGCGAGACGGCGACGACATAGCCGATCACCTTGAGATCGCCTTCGGGGCGGTAGCGGACCAGCACGCCGCCCAATCCGAAGAGCGCGGCCGGCAGGGCGGCGCGGACCATCAGGTCCAGCGTCCCGGTCACGGGCGCGGGCAGAGGGATGCCGCCAAGGTTCACGACAAAGCCCAGCAGGATGCCGAGGATAAGGGCATTGCGGAACATCGCGCGGCCCACGGTCAGGGCCAGCCGCGCCGGTGACTGCCCGGTGCCACGGGCGCGCACGATCTCCATCGCGGTGATGCCGAGGCCATAGCAGAAGGGCGAGTGCAGCGCGACAATGGCGTAATTGGCTTGCAGCGCATCCACGCCGTAAGCGCGTTCTGTGATCGGCAGCCCCAGCATCAGCGAGTTCGAGAAGAGGCAGCAAAAGCCGATGGCGACGGCATCCTCCCACTCGCGGCCAAAGATGAAACGCGCGCCCAGCATGCCCGCGAAAAACCCGGTCGCGGCACCGGTATAGAAGGACGCCAGCAGGCGCGGGTCGAAACTCTGGCCCAGATCGAGTTTGGCGATGGCGCTGAACAGCAGGCAGGGGATGGCGAAGCTTTGCGTGAAGCTCATCAGCCCATCCACGGCGCTGTCCTTGAAATAGCCCAGCCGCACCGCAAGATAGCCCATGCCGATGACGCCGAAGACCGGCAGGATCACGTCGAGAAGGGCTTGCATCAGATCGGGCCTTGGACTTGGCGGCGGCGGCCGGAGCGCTCCGCGCGGGGATATTTCGGGCAAGAAGAAGCGGCGGGGTCGGATTTTGTCAGAGAGGGTAGCGGATCACCATGCCGTCATGGGCCGGTGTGATATGGGCGGGGGTTTCGTCCGCGACGGTCTGGTAGTCGAGGTCGATATGCATGTTGGTCAGCACCGCGCGGCGGGGGGCCATCTGCGCGATCCAGCCGAGGGTCATGTCAAGATGGGCATGGGTCGGGTGCGGGGTGCGGCGCAGCGCATCGACGATCCAGCAATCCAGATTCTGCAGATGCGGCAGCGCGTCGTCATAGAGGCGCACGGCATCGGGCAGATAGGCCAGGTCGAGGATGCGGAACCCCAGAGCGTCGATCGTGCCGTGATTGGCGCGGAAGGGCGTCAGGGTGATCTCGCCGCCCTGGCCGGGGATCGTGAAGGCACCCTTTATCGTGTGCATGTCGAGGATCGGCGGATAGGGGCTGTCGGCGGGCTGCATGAAGGCATAGCCGAAGCGGGAATACAGATCGTTCTGCGTGTCGCCATCGGCCCAGACGGGCAGGCGGCGGCGCATGTTGAAGACGATCATGCGCAGGTCATCAAGGCCATGGACGTGATCGGCATGGCTGTGGGTATAGACGACGGCATCAAGCTCTCCCACGCCTGCGTCCAGCAGCTGGGCGCGCAGGTCGGGCGAGGTGTCGATCAGAACGCGGGTGGTCCCGTCCGGTCCTTCACGCTCGATCAGGAGCGAGCAGCGGCGGCGGTTGTTTTTCGGATTGGCCGGGTCGCAGTCGCCCCAATGGCCGCCAAGGCGCGGCACTCCGCCCGAGGACCCGCAGCCAAGGATGGTGAAGCGCATCTCGCTGGTCATGCGGCGGCCCTGTATTGCGCGGCCTTGGTGAAGAGGCGGTCGAAATTTGCCTGCGTGGCGGCGGCGAAATCCTTGAGCGAGAGGCCGAAGATTTCAGCCCCGGTTTCGGCGGTGTGGATGCTGTAGGCCGGTTCGTTGCGTTTGCCGCGAAAGGGTTTGGGGGCAAGATAGGGCGAGTCCGTTTCCACCAGAATACGGTCCAGCGGGGCGGCGGCGAAGATGTCGCGCAGGTCCTGACTTTTGGGGAAGGTCGCGATGCCCGACATCGACAGGTAGAACCCCAGATCGAGGGCGGCGCGCGCCAGTTCCGCGCCGGAAGAGAAACAATGCATCACGCAAGTGTAGGGACCCGCGTGAAATTCCTCTGTCAGGATGCGGGCCATGTCGTCATCGGCGGCGCGGGCGTGGATGATAAGCGGCAATCCGGTCTGGCGCGCGGCGGCGATATGGATACGCAGGCTTTCTTGCTGCTGCGCGGCGCTGTCGGCGGTGTAGTGATAGTCCAGACCCGTCTCGCCGATGCCCACACATTTGGGATGCGCGGCTATGGCGGTCAGTTGGTCCTGCGTGATCAGCGGCGTTTCGGCCACGGACATGGGATGGATGCCGAAGGTGTAGAAGACGCTGTCATGCGCTTCGGCGATGGCGCGGACGGCTGGTTCATTCCTGAGCTTTGTGCAGATCGTGACCATCCGTGTCACGCCCGCCGCATGGGCGCGCGCGATGATCGCGTCGCGTTCCCCGTCGAAATCGGGAAAGTCGAGGTGACAATGGCTGTCGGTGATCTGGAGCTGGTCGGTCATGGTCTGCCTTGCGGGCCGGATCAGCCACCCGCGGTTTTCTGAATCCTGAAGACCGTATCTAGAACAAGCGAGGCGGGGTCAAGGTTGACCGCCCGCCCATGTTGGCTGCGCGCGCTGATGGCCTGCGCGGCATCGGCCCAGGCGCGGGCGCGGGCGGGGCCGGGGGCAAGGCGGGCCATGAGGGCGGCTTCGCCGGGGGCGGCCTCGACCCTCGGCGGTTGGCTGGTCGCACCGGCGCGCGCCAGACGCGCCAGCATCAGGTCGGTCAGACCCATCAGCAGGCCGAGACGGTCCGTCGTGCCCCTTGCGGCGGTGGCATCGGCCAGACGCAGGGCGCGCGGGCGGTCCAGATCGGGCAGGCGGGAAAACAGCGCGATGAGTTCGGCGTAAATCTCCAGCCCGCCCTGGGACAAAAGGCGGATCGCTTCGCCTACCGAGCCTGCGGAAAGCTCGGTCAGCGCTGCGGTATCGGCGGGCAGGGCGATGCCGGCCTGATCAAGTGCGCGGGCCATATCATCAGCGCCCAGTGGTGCAAGGCGCAGTTCGCGGCAGCGCGAGCGGATGGTGGGCAAAAGCCCGGTCGGCTGGTGCGAGATCATCAGAAAGATGCAGCGTGCGGGCGGCTCTTCCAGCATCTTGAGCAAGGCGTTGGCGGCCTGCGGGTTCAGCTCATCTGCCGCATCGACGATGATCACGCGGCGGCCGCCCTCGGTGGCGCTGAGTTGCAGGAAATTGGCCAGTTTGCGGACCATGTCGACGCGGATGTCGTTGGACAGCTTGTCGCCCTTGTCCGTCGGCCCGCGGCGCAGCAGGAACAGGCCCGGTTCAGACAAAGCGCGCATCCGGCGGCTGACGGGATGTTCGGGGTCCACGTCGAGGCTGGTGGGCGGGGGCGGCGCGTCAAACAGGTTGGGGCCGTCCTCCACGGGTGTGGCCAGCAGGAAGCGCGCGATGCGCCATGCCAATGTGGCCTTGCCCACGCCGCGCGGCCCGGTCAACAGCCACGCGTGGTGCATCCGGCCCGCGGTATGGGCTTGCAGAAAGCCCGCTTCGGCGGTGGATTGCCCGAAAAGGGCCTGTGTATCGCGGGGATGGGGAGCCCCCTCCAGCGCATCGGGTTCGGGCAGGGTATCGTCGCTCATGCCGCCTGCGTCCCGTCCAGATGGGCGTCCACGATCCGGGCCACCTCTGCGGCGACATCCTCGGGCGCGAGGGCACCGTCCACCACGCGGATGCGGTCAGGCGCGGCGCGGGCAAGGTCAAGGAAACCTTGACGCATCTGCGCCTGCATCGCCTGTCCGAAGGACTCGAACCGCTCTTCGCCGCCATTGCGCCCCAGCGCGCGGGACAGGCCTGTTTCCGGGTCCATGTCGATCAGCAGGGTCAGATCAGGGTCCTGCCCGATCATCAGGTCATGCAGGCTGTCCACCATCCGGCGCAGGCCATCGCCGCGCAACCCCTGATACATGCGGGTGGAATCGGCGAAACGGTCGCAGATCACGATCTTGCCGGATGCCAGCGCGGGGCGGATCGTGCGTTCCAGATGATCCCGGCGGGCGGCGGTGAACAGAAGGATCTCGGTCTCGGCCGACCAGCGGTCGGGCGGGCCTTCCAGCACCAGCTTGCGGATCTCCTCGGCCCCGGGAGAGCCGCCGGGTTCGCGGGTCAGCACGACGCTGCGCCCCTGATCCTGCAAACGCGCCGCCAGAAGCCGCGCCTGTGTGGATTTGCCCGAGCCGTCAATCCCTTCAAAGCTGATGAACCCGCCCCGCGGGATCAAGAGTTGCCCCCTGTGGCGGCGTCAGCGGCATCTGCCGGAGGCTGGGTGAAGCGTTCGATGAGCACTTGCGTCGTGGTCAGCACACGGGTGGTGAACCCGCCCAGCGGCACGTCGCGATCCGCCACCAGCGGCACGCGCACGGGATCAAGACCGTCGCGCGTCAGGATCATCTCGCCCAGTTGCTGGCCCTTGGTCACGGGGGCGTGGACCGGGCCATCATGCACGATCTCGGCCTCGACCTGATCGCTGGACAGGGCAGGCAGCAACAGCGAGACATCGGTTTCGGGCACAAGTCCCACCTTTATCTGGTCCCCCCGCCAAACGTCGGCCTCGGCGATGACCTCTCCGGCGCTGGCGACCTTGCGCTCGGTAAACTGGCGAAAGGCCCAGTTGACGATAGCCGCCGACTCCTCCGCCCGGATCTGGTCCGTCTCCATGCCGCTGATCACGAAGATCACGCGACGGTCTCCTTGCGCGGCGGATCCCACCAGACCGAAGCCCGCTTCCTGCGTATGCCCGGTCTTCAGGCCGTCAGCACCGATATCCAGCTGAAACAAGGGGTTGCGGTTGAAGCGATTGGCTGGCGCGCGGCCTTTGTAGTCATACTCACGTTCGTTGAAATACAGGTAGAGTTCGGGGAAATCCTCGATCAGGTGTTGCGCCAACAGGCCCAGATCGCGCATCGACATGCGGTGCTGCGGATGCGGCCAGCCCGAGGCATTGGCCAGCGTGGTGTCCTTCATCCCCAGTTCGCGGGCGCGCTGTGTCATCAGGGCGGCAAAGCCGTCCTCGGTCCCGGTGGGCGACAACCCTTCGGCCACCACGACACAGGCGTCATTGCCCGAATTCACGATGATGCCCAGAATCAACTCGCGCACAGTGGGGCGGTCCTGTTCATTCAGGAACATGGTCGAGCCCCCCATGGCACGGGCGCGGGCCGAGACCGGGAAGGTCGTGTCCATGGTGACCGTGCCACGATCAAGCGCTTCGAACAGCATGTAAAGCGTCATCAGCTTGGACATGGACGCGGGCGGCAAAGGTGTTTCCGCGTTCTTGGACAAAAGCACCGTGCCCGTGGTCTGATCCAGCACCCATGCCGCCCCGGCGCGCGTGTCGAAGGCCTGTGCGGCGGTGGTCGACAGCAGGACGGGCAGCAAGGCTGCCGCGAAAAGGCGGCGCAGGCGAAGGGGGGTGAAAAGCGTCATCGGTGATGAAACCTCCGGTCAGGTGTCTCAGTTGGTGACGGCATAGGCGTCGGTGAAGCCTTCCTGCTTGATCTTGCCCAGCAGGGTGCTGCGCTCGGACGCAGAGGCGGCAGGTCCGACCAGCACCCGCCAGAAGGTCTTGCCCTGGCTGGATTGCTGCTTGACCTGCGGCACCATGCCCGCGTTGCGCATGGCGGTGGCGGCGCGGTTGGCATTGGCCTCGACGCTGAAGATCCCGATCTGCAGGAACGGCTTGTCGAGGGCCGAGGTTCCGGACGGGGCCGGCGGTGGCGCAACCGGCGCAGGGGGCGGGTTCACGGGGGCCGCGGCCGGGGCAGGCGATGGTTGCGGCGCCGCTTCGATGGCGGCGGCAGCGGAGGCGATGGGGTCCAGCCGGGACTCGGTCACGTCGGAGGGCGGTGGCACGGCTGCGGCTCCCGCATCATCGGCCATGTCCTCGGCGGGGGCGGCGTCCGGCACTTCCTCGCGCCGCAGGGCGGTGACGTTCAACTGCACGGGCTGACCGGCCAACATGCCAAGGGTGGCGGCTGCATCGGACGAAACCTGCACGCGTGGGCCGGGAGTGTCGACCTCGCGCCGGAACAGCGCGCCGATCACGAAAGTGCCGTTGGTCGTGTTGCGGATGATCACCCGCTCGGGCTCGGTCACATCGGGGTGGGCGACCCAGACGCCGCCCAGCGAAGGACGCCCGTCCCAGAGACCCGCTTCGGTGACCTGAAACACATCGGGTGCCTCGACATCACGCTCGACCAGCCGCACCGAACGGTTCGCATCTGCGCCCTGCTGCGCCGCGCCCTGACCCTGAAACAGCGCCATCTGCCCGTTCTCGTCGCAGGCTGCCAGAGCCATCAGCCCCACGCCAGCCAGTAAAGCCGCGCGCATCCTGCGTGGAAACATGCCCGTCGCCGTGCTTGTCAAAATGATACTTGTCATGCCTTGCCCCTTGCCCTGCCGCCTCTGTGCCGTTTCGACAGGTCCCGCCGGTTTTCCGGTCCTTCTGTCACTGATCCCGGCGGGCGTGACCCCGCGCCGCCGGACGGCTTGGCGCGCAGTCTAGCGGTAACCGCGCCTCAAGAAAAGTGTATCCCGAAGCCCTTGGGCAGATTGGGCGAAAAACCCCGATGGCTTGGTGCTTTCAGAATCAGATCGCGCGGTTTAGATGAGCTCCGTTGCAAGAGCGATGGAATGGTTTATTTCGCCGCTCCTGACAACTTGCGCTTGAAGGACCAGTTGAAGGAATTTAGGGAAAAGAGCCGATGCTTGCGTCGGGTCAAGGTTGTGACGGCTGGCTGAAATGCAGCGCAGCTTCAACTGCCGCGAGATACGGATGGGTGGCCGAGTGGTTTAAGGCTCTAGTCTTGAAAACTAGCGTGCGGGGAACCGTACCGTGGGTTCGAATCCCACCCCATCCGCCACTTGCACATTGCAAACTTCGGTTCAGGCTAAAGTCGGGCTACTTTTCATGAGAGGGTGACGAAACTATCCGATGGTGACGGGCCGTCCGGCAGATTGGAATCTGTCTTTGCAAGCTCCTGGGGCGTTCGCCTTTGGTCCGCACATCAGGTGCTGCCTTCGGTCTCGATCTTCAGTGGTTCGCCGCAATGCTTGCAGTGGATTGCATCGAGATCATGCCGGTTCAGGCCGCACTCCGGGCAGGTGTGGCGCACCTTGGAGGGTTGGAAGATGGCCCGCGCCAGTTGCAGGAAAAGGCCCACGCCGACGACCATGATGAAGACGGTCAACAGCTTGCCCCCCGGTGTGGTGAGCGTGATGTCGCCAAAACCTGTCGTCGTCAGTGTGGATACCGTGAAATAGAGGGCGTCGACATAGGCTTCGGTGCCTGCCGCGTTCCCGAATGCGACAACAAAGACCAGCGACGCCATGACGAAAATGAAGACAAAAAGGTTCACCGCCGCGAGGATTGCATCCTCATGCAGCCGG
>Ga0209347_1003793_pt1 | contig 16855 bp, 16 predicted proteins | sample AutmiccommuBRH23_FD_187382 | JGI IMG/M metagenome (GOLD analysis project Ga0209347, IMG submission 187382) | Deep subsurface microbial communities from Mt. Terri, Switzerland - Autotrophic microbial communities BRH/23 (SPAdes) (version 2) | ecosystem: Environmental > Aquatic > Deep subsurface >...
TCTGGTTGATGGACAGTTCCTGCTTTCCCTCTCCTGTAATCAGTAGCTCTTGATAGAGGTAATCCTCAACTCCGTCGAACATCATCTCCCTGATATGTCATAACGCTCCCTAGCTGAGCACTATTTTGATCCCCGTACGTTCGCCCTACCTCCCTCCTCCCTCCTCCCCCCTTTTCGCGCCCTTTGTGTTTCGTGCTTTCCCCTCCTCCCTCCCCCCTTCCTCCCCAACAGTAACTTTCGCCGCCCGTAGGTGTTTCCCCTTCTGCAAACGCTTATCGATATCTCCCTATCCTGTTCGCGGAAAGGATATGATCTCGTGCAATTTCACATCCATCTACCCAAAATTATCCAGGGCGGCATGGGTGTCGCCATCTCTAACTGGCGGCTGGCCAGGGCCGTCGCCCAGGCGGGACAACTGGGCGTCATCTCTGGAACCGGCCTCAGCCGCGTGCTGATCAGCCGCCTGATGGACGGCGATCCCGGCGAGCACATGCGCCGCGCGATGCAGTCCTTTCCCTTCCCGGCTGCCGTGCGCGACATCCTCCACCACTACTATATCCCCGGCGGCAAGCCCCCCGACGCCCCCTACAAATCGCCGCCCGCCTACACCATCCGCCCACCCCGCCTCCTCGACCAGATCACCACCATTGCGAATTATGTCGAGGTCTGGCTGGCGAAAGAGGGCCACCGGGGGCCAATCGGCATCAACCTGCTGGAAAAGGTGCAAATGCCCACCCTGGCCTCGCTCTATGGCGCGCTACTGGCGGGCGTCGATTACGTCATTATGGGTGCGGGCATCCCCACCCAGGTCGCGGGCATTCTGGATAGCCTGGCGGATCATCGGCCCGTCTCCTACCGGCTGGACCTGACCGGCGGCGTGTCCGACGCCGACGTGCGCATCCCCTACGACCCGGAGGATATCTTCCCCGGCATCGCCCAAAGCGTCGGGCCGCTCCAGCGGCCCCAGTTCCTGCCCATCATCTCGTCGGCGGTGCTGGCGCAGGCCCTGCTCAAGCGCAGCACGGGAAGCATCGAGGGCTTTGTGATCGAAGGCCCCACCGCAGGCGGCCACAACGCCCCGCCGCGCGGCCCGCTCAAGCTCAACGAGCAGGGCGAACCCATCTACGGCCTCAGGGATATTGTCGATACCGACAAACTGCGCGACATTGGCCTGCCCTTCTGGCTGGCAGGGGGATACGCCTATCCCCACCGGCTGCAAGAGGCGCTGGACGCCGGAGCCGCCGGAGTGCAAGTCGGCACCGTCTTTGCCCTGTGCGAGGAATCGGGCCTGGACGAGCCGCTCAAGCAAGGTCTGCTCGCGCAGTTACTCAACGGGGAGCCCTCGGTATTGACCAGCGCCGTCGTCTCGCCCACCGGCTTTCCGTTCAAGGTGGCCCAGTTGGCTGGCACGCTATCAGACGAAGCGGTGTACGCCGCACGTCCGCGGGTCTGCGACCTGGGCTTTTTGCGCACCCTCTACAAAAAAGCCGACGGCTCGCTGGGGTATCGCTGTCCCGCCGAGCCGGTAGAGGCATATGTGCGCAAAGGTGGCGATGCTCAGGACACAGTGGGGCGCGGCTGCCTGTGCAACAATCTGACCGCCACCGCCGGATACCCGCAACGCCGCCCGGACGGCTACCTGGAGCGGCCCCTGGTCACCGCGGGCACCGATCTGGAGACGGTGAGACAGTTCATCCAGCCAGGCCAAACCCGCTACTCGGCCCTAGACGTCATCCGCCACCTGCTCGGCTCACTCTCGCCCGCGCCCGGCTGCTGACCACACACTCTCCCCCTACACGCTGCTCCTTGCCGAGCAGGGGCAGCGTGTAGGGGGAAACCCCCTTGCACCATGCCTCCATTCCGTGCATAATAGCCATAGTGACCTGGCCCGTGGGCAGACTCGGGTCTAGCGCGCCCTGGTTGCTGCCCGGTGGTATTGTACCTTTTCATCAGATCGGCAAAGCACACAGGAGAATTTCGCTATGGCCTACATGATTATGCTCGTTGTAGATGGTCCCACCCAGATCGATCAAGTCATCGAAGCCTGGCAGCAAATCCCCGTAGACCAGGTGATCCTGCTCGACAGCACTTGCTGCCACGCCGAAGCCCTGCGGAAACCCCACATCCCCATGCGCTTTGTCTTTGGCCTCGTCGGAGGACACGAGGCCAGCACCCGCACGTTGTTCGGCATCGTCCACGACGAGGGGGCTGTGCAGCATTGTATCGCACAAGCCGAGTCGGTGCTTGGACCGCTGGCGGCATCGCCCAATGCGCTGCTGGCCGCGTGGCCATTGCCCATCGTACACGGCTATCCCAAAGCCGAGCCGGATCAGGGGAACCTCTCATGATCTGGCTGCAATTTGCCCTGAGCGCCGTCGCCATTACGGTCACAGGCGTCAAGCTGGCCGAATATGGCGATGCCATCGCCTACCGCACCAAGCTGGGCGGCCTGTTCATCGGCACGCTGCTCATGGCTGGGGCCACCTCTCTACCCGAAATCCTCACCATGACCAGCGCCCTCCAACAGAATCATCTCAACCTCACCGCCGGAGACCTGTTTGGGAGCTGCATGTTCAACATGCTGCTGTTGGCTGTGCTGGACCTGCTCTTTCATAGCACGCGCATGTTGCGCCGGGTGGCCCTGAACCATGCGCTCACGGCCAGTCTGGGCACCTTGCTTATTGGGATGGCAGTCTTTTTCATCCTCGCAGACATTGATGTCAGTATCGGCTGGCTGGGGATAGGTGGGCTGGCTATCATGGGCGTGTATGCGGCGAGTGTCTGGCTGTTGCGCAACAACCCGACCACCGCACCCCTCTCCGAGTCGGTGGTTGGGATAGACGACCATATCCCCAGCTTGCGCCGGGCAAGCATTGGCTTTGCCATTGCCGCTGCCGTCCTGGTGGCCGTGACCCCCTGGTTGGTCAGCAGTGCCGCCGAGATTGCCGAGATTACCGGCCTGGGAGACGGGTTTGTCGGCATCGTGTTGATCGCCCTGGTCACGTCCCTCCCCGAGTTGGTGGCGGGCATCGCTGCCGTGCGGGTAGGCGCTTACGACCTGGCCGTAGGCAACCTGTTCGGCAGCAACATGTTCAACATGTTTACCCTGGGTTTGGCGGATGTGGTCTATACGCGGGGCAATTTTCTGGATGCCATCGACCCGGCTTTTGCCATCGCCGGACTGCTGGCGATGATGCTCACCGCGCTGGGGCTGGTGGGCAATCTGGCTCAGGTGGAACGCCGCGTCCTGATTGTCGAAATGGATGCCTTGCTGCTCATCCTGGTCTACCTGGGTGGCCTGTGGCTGCTCTATTCGCGTGGCGTCGGTATAGGATAAGCAGATGCCGACGCTGTGGCATCGGCATAGGGTAGGCCCACACCTAGAATCTCTCTGTTATCTCTGGTGTTATCTATGGGAAGCATATCAACGACATAGCGCGCTTCGGCGCAAGATGATAGAGACTGTGGGCACGGCGCAAACTTGCGCGTGAGGAGATCACACGATGCATCACGATGTCTACGAGCAACTGGCCAACGCGTTGGATCGGCTGCCCAACGGGTTCCCGCGCACGGGGTCGCGGATCGAACTGCGTATCCTGCAAAAGATATGCTCGCCGGAGGAAGCCTGGCTGGCGGGCCAACTCACCGGCGACTGGGAGCCGCTGCAGGCCATTGCGGAACGGGTGGGGCTGCCCACCGCCGAGGCCCGCAAGCAGCTCATGCAGTTGGTGCGGTGGGAACTGGCCTGGCTCGACAAGCGGGAGGAGGGAGCCTTTTTCAGGCTGGCCCCTTTTATCGTCGGCATTTATGAGGCGCAGCGGGACCGGATGGACCATGAACTGGCCCACCTGGTAGAAGAGTACATGGCCCAGGGGGGCGCGGCGGGCATTATGCAGCCCCAACCTGCGCTACAGCGAGTGGTCCCTGCCCAGGCGGCGGTCAAGTCCGAGTGGATCTTGCCCTACGATGACGTGCGCTCTCTGCTGTTGCAGGCCAAGGCGTTCCACGTCGTCGATTGCATCTGTCGCGCCCAGCAGGAGCACATCGGCCGCCGATGCGATTTCCCCATCCACATGTGCCTCAGCTTTGCCATGCACGAGCGCGCTGCGTGGCCGGGGGATGTGTCCCAGCAGGAGGCGCTGGACCTGTTGGACGAGGCGGAGCGGATCGGCCTGGTGCACACCGTGAGCAATGTCGTGCAGGGGGTCTACTATGTGTGCAATTGCTGCGGCTGTTGCTGCGGCATCCTGCGGGGGATCACCGATTGGGGCATCGAGAACTCGGTGGCCTATGCCAACTATTACGCCGTCATCGACCCCGAATCGTGCGCGAATTGCGGCACCTGCATCAATCGCTGCCAGGTGGGCGCCATCACCGAAGAGGACGATGCGCCGGTAGTGAACCGGGCGCGCTGCATCGGCTGCGGGCTGTGTGTCACCGGCTGCCCGGCAGATGCGGTCCATCTAAAGCGCAAGCCAGACGCAGAGATCGTCCATCCCCCCGCCGACTTTGCCGCATGGGAGCAGGCGCGATTGGCTAACCGGGGGCAGGCGCCGTCCGAATAGGCGCCGCCCATTCGTAAACGCCCAGAGCGGAGGTTTCGCATGCAAGCCATCGCCCTACTCGGCAGGTCGTAGAGACACCCCGCTTGCGTCAAGGCCGCCCTCAAAACATTGACGGATTCTTTACGGCAAGAAATACGTTTCGCTTTATACTGGCAGATAATAGTGATAGATGAGAATGAGTTCTTCCCTACTCCTCCTTTTCGCTGGAATCGCCTTCACTTGGCGCAGTGAAGGCGATTCTTCTTGTGTGCGCCAAACGCCCCCAAAATGCTACTCGCCTACCTGGCCTGTGCACTATCCCGTTGAGCAGTACATTTCCCGTGTTTTCTTGTATTGGTCAGTGGGATGGTACACACGCATCCATTGGCAGTTAAAACTGCGGCAACCCTTGCATCGCTATATATGGCGCGTCGCCCTCCGGCGACTGGTTCCCTGGTTTTCCCAGCCTGCGCAGGCAGGCTTCGCAAGGGTTGCCGCGATTTCAATCGCCGCCTTGGCGCGCCAGTGTGCAACCTGATCTTGACCAGTACATTTTCCGTATTTTCTGTGTATTCTGTGGTTAATATTCCCCGCACCAACAGGTCTCGCAAGTCCAAATCGCCTCTTTGACCCTGCCCATCGGTGTACTATAATGTCCTCACAGGTGTGTAAAGGAGGAATATGCCCACAGGTATTGTGATCGTGGGATTGGGCCCCGGAAGCCCGGAGCAGATCACGCTGCAAGCCTGGCGGACCCTGGAGGGAGCCGGGCAGGTGTATCTGCGCACCAGACATCACCCCGTCGTGCCCGAACTGCCGCAATCTGCCACCACGTACGAATCATTTGATCAAGTGTATGAACAGGCCGATACGTTCGACGACGTCTATACCGAGATCGCGCGGCGCGTCGTCGAGCTGGGACAGCGCCCCGAGGGCGTGGTGTATGCCGTGCCAGGCGACCCGATGATCGGCGAGATATCGGTGCAGCGCATCCTGGCACTGGCGAAAGAGGCGGACCTGTCCGTCCGCGTGGTGCCGGGGGTCAGCTTTCTACAGCCCACCGTGGGTGCCCTGGGTGTGGACCCGTTCGATGGCCTGCAAATCTGCGACGCCACGTTGCTGGCTCAGCAACTTCACCCCAACTTGAACCCGGACGTGGGCGCGCTGATCGTGCAGCTTTACAGTCGCGAGTTAGCCGCCGACGTCAAGATGACGCTAATGCATCTATATCACGACGACCAGCCGGTGCGCCTGGTCCGCAGCGCCGGTACGCCTCAGGAAGTCGTGCGCGAGTTCGAGCTATACCGGCTGGACCGTCAGCAAGACCTGGATCACCTCAGCTCGCTGTATATCCCGCCCCTACAGCATCCCGGCTCTATCGCCAGCTTTGAGGACATTGTGGCGCGGCTGCGCGCACCGGATGGCTGCCCGTGGGACCGCGAGCAGACCCACCAGACCTTGCGCAACCACCTGCTGGAAGAGACCTACGAAGTGCTGGAGGCGTTGGACGCGGACAATATGGAGGATTTGCAGGAGGAACTGGGCGATCTGCTGCTGCAAATCCTGCTGCACGCCCAAATTGCCGTGGAGGATGGCGATTTCAAGCTGATCGACAGCGTGAGCCATATCATCGAGAAGCTGATCCGGCGTCACCCACACGTCTTTGGGCAGGTCACCGCCAAAGACTCGGAGGACGTGCTGCGCCAATGGGAAGAGATCAAACGGGCCGAGCGGGGCGCGGAGACGTTCAAGTCCATGCTGGCCGGAATCTCGACCGCCCTGCCTTCGCTCTCGCGGGCGATGGAAATGCAGCGCCGGGCGGCCCGCGTCGGCTTTGATTGGCCCAGCCGCGAGCCGGTGGTGGAAAAGGTCGTGGAGGAGATCAACGAGTTCCTGGACGCGCCCGACCGCCAGTCGCAGGCGGGGGAGTTTGGCGATTTGCTGTTTAGCCTGGTGAACTTGGCGCGCTGGCACGATATTGACGCGGAGAGCTCCCTGCGGGAGACGACGAAACGTTTTGCCCGGCGCTTTGGGGCCATTGAGCAGTACGCGTTTGACCACGGCCTGGATCTCCAGCAAATGAACCTGGAGGAGATGGACTCGCTGTGGGAGCGAGCCAAGCGGGACGAACGGGAACAGGAGAGCGGCGCATAGCAGCGAGGCGCCGCCAATGCTGACAGCGTAACCTATGCGCAGGGTAGGGGTTTTCCTACCACACGGACCAACTGGACAGAGGGGGGGCTGGCCGGGCGGTCTGATACAATAACGTTTCCCCTCAGAGGAGGTCATCCCATGCGCAGAATGTCAGCCACTGTGGTAGCCATTGCGGCGCTCATGATCGCGCTGGTTACTGTCGTCACCTTGCTGGTGCGCGTTCCTATTCCCGCCACCCAGGGCTATTTCAACTTTTCTGATGTAGCTATCTATTTTGTGGCTTTTACTTTTGGACCCTGGATCGGCCTGATCGCCGGAGGCATCGGGACGGCGATTGCGGACATCCTGGGCGGGTTCGCCTATTTTGCGCCCATCACGCTGGTGGCCCACGGGTTGCAGGGCTTTTTGGCAGGGTTGATTGGCCGGGGCCGGGGCTGGCAGGGTCTCGTGCTGGGCTGGGCCGCAGGCACGCTGGCGATGGTCGGGGTCTATTTCTTTGCCGAGTGGTTTTTGTATGGAATCGGGGCTGCTGCTGCCGAGGTTCCGGCTAACCTGCTGCAAAATGTGGGCGGCGGGCTGATCGGCATCCCGCTGTTTTATGCGGTGCGCCGGGCCTACCCGCCGATTACGCAGTTCGGCCAGGGGCGTGGCTGGCGCGAAGAATAGGCAAATCCCCTCTCCCCTCTACTTCCTTTTCCCCCTGGGAGAAGGTGCGCCATATATGGCACGGATGAGGGCCTTCCGCTCCCCTCGCCCTTTGGGAGAGGGTGCCGACCAGTAGGTCGGCGGGTGAGGGAGACTGCGGCCCAAAGACACATAGAATACTCATCCCCTCGGGAGAGGGAAGCTACGAGAAGGAAAGAGTTTGTCCGTACTATCCGTTGAACATATCTCCTATGCTTATCCCCCCCTGCTCCCTGAGGGCCAGCCTTTTCCCGTCCTGCAGGATGTGGACCTGTCCTTGGACCGGGGCGAGTTTCTGGCCCTCATGGGGCCAACGGGCGGGGGCAAGTCCACGCTGTGCATGACGCTGAATGGCCTGGTGCCGCAGAATACGGGTGGGGTCTTTGGCGGGCGGGTGATGGTGCTCGGCCACGATACCCGCCGCACCCCGGTGGCCGAGCTGGCTACCCACGTGGCGATGGTCTATCAGGACCCCGAGAGTCAGTTGTTCAACACCACCGTCGAGGACGAGGTCGCATTTGGCCCGGAGAACCTGGGAGTCGATGCGCACGAAATCGTCGAGCGGGTAGAGTGGGCGCTGCGCCTGGTCCAGATGAGCGAGCATCGCCTGCGCTCGCCCGCGCAGCTTTCCGGCGGGCAAAAGCAACGGGTCGCCATCGCAGCCAGCCTGGCGATGCTCCCCCAGGTGTTGATCCTGGATGAACCGACCTCTGGCCTGGACCCGGTGGGCCAGTTCGAGGTATTTTCCGTGATCGGGGAGCTATGCCGCGCCCGGCAAACGACCATTCTGATGGTCAGCCACGACGCCGAGCGCATCGCCGAGTTCGCCGACCGGGTGGCGGTTTTGTGGCAAGGGCATATTGCGCGGGTGGATAGCCCGCTGGCCGTGTTCGAGGATACCGAGTTGCTGGAGCAGGCGGGCCTGGAGGCTCCCCAGGTAACCGAGGTGGCCGCCGGGCTAAATCGCCGCTATGGAACGCATTTTCATTTTACCCGCCTGGATAGAGCAGCATGGCAGCTCGCCCAGGACTTGAAAGCGACCCGCTCGTGAATACCTCTATCGCCCTATGCACCAGGAGCCTCTACTATCGCTACGAAGATACCCCCGCACTGAATGGCATCGACCTACAGGTGGCCGATAACGCCTACCTGGCGATCGTGGGGCAGAACGGGTCGGGCAAGACTACGCTGGTGAAACATTTCAACGGCCTGCTCAAGCCGGACACGGGCCAAGTGACGGTGTATGGGCAGGACACGACTCGCGCCAGCGTGGGGGAGCTGGCCCGCGTGGTGGGATATGTGTTCCAGAACCCCGACCACCAGATTTTCTGCTCGACGACGCGCGACGAGATCAGTTTTGGGCCGCGCAATCTGGGGCTGGACCCCGGCGAGGTGCGCGAGCGCACCAACGATGCGCTGGCCGCGTTTAATCTGCAAGCCTATGCCGAGATACCACCCGCCGTGTTGGGGTTCGGGCTGCGACGCAAGGTGTCCATTGCGGCAGTGTACGCGATGCGCCCGCGGGTGTTCATCCTGGACGAGCCGACGGCGGGGCTGGACCGGCGCAGCGCTGGAGAGTTGTTACAGCGCATGGAGGAACTGCACCGCCAGGGGCATACGCTGCTGCTGGTGAGCCACGACATGCGCATTGTGGCCGAGCACGCCCGCGAGATGCTGGTGATGCACGATGGACACGTGCTGGCCCACGGGCCGACCCGCGAGGTGCTGCGCCAGACGGAGGTGTTGGAGCGGGCGCAGATCAGGCCGCCGCAGATTATGGAGCTGGGGCGACGCCTGGCCGAGTGGGGCCTGCCGGATGACGCGCTCACGGTGGACGAGTTTTGCGAGGCGTACGCTCGCGCCCGAAAGGCCCGCCCATGAGCAGCCGCTACGATCTGTACCAGCCGGGGGATTCCTGGCTGCATCGGCTGGACCCCCGGGTCAAGCTGCTGCTGGCGGTCTGCGGCTCGCTGGTGCTGCTGGTGTTCGTCAACCTGTGGGTGATAATCGCGGCGCTGTTGCTGGCGCTGGCGGCGCTGTGGAGCGCCGGGGTGTCTCGCGAGCGGATCAGCGCGGTGTGGAAGGCGCTGCTCCCCACGATGATCCTAGTGGCGGTCTTTTGGGTGATCCTCTACCCTGGCGAGGGACCGGCGCTGGTCTCCTTTTGGATTGTGCACATCACCGCCGCGAGCGTGGCCCAGGCGTTGGCGATTGCTCTGCGGCTGGGGGCGCTGGCGTTCACGATTTTCCTGTGGCTGTTCACGACGGACCAGTCCACGCTGGTGCGCAGTCTGGTGGCGCTCGGCCTGCCCTACACCTGGGGGCTGACGCTGGCGATTGCGCTGCGCTATTTACCCACGATGGCGAACGCGCTGCGCATGGTGTCGGATGCCCAGCAGGCGCGGGCGCTGGACCTGACCAAGGGGAACCCGCTGAAGCGGGGGCGGGCGTATATCCCCATTATCGTGGCGATGATTATTACGGCGCTGCGCACGGCAGAGAACCTCTCCCGCGCGCTCGAATCGCGGGCTTTTGGAGCGCCCCGCCAGCGCACCTTCTTGCGGCAGCTTGCCTTCCGGCGCGTGGACCTGATCTGGACCGTGGGCATCCTGCTGGCGACGGGCCTGCTGCTGTGGGCACGGCTGGTGCTGGGGTAAAGGCGCGCAACCGCCCCGTAGCCGCGGCATCGTGCCGCGCCCTCCTGTCCCCTGTCCCTCTGGAAGATGGCCGCGGCATGTATGCCGAGGGTGAGGGCAAGAACCCGCCCGCAACAAAAAACGCCCGCCCCAATCTCCGGGGCGGACGTCTCATTGCTCCCGTAGCCGCGCCATCCGAGGATCCGTAGGATCCACGCGCGCTCTACCTACGCCAGCTTTTGCAGCGTTGCCAGGCGGGCGCTGCGCTTGCGGGCGACCCGCTTGAACGCGCCGGGGATCGTCGCCAGCAGGGACTTGCTGCGCTCGGCCACCTCCTGGTAAAACGCGACAGCCAGCTCTTCCAGTTGGGCGGCCTGGGCCGCCGCCTGGGCGAGCGACGCGTCGGGCGCCAGCGCCACCAGCGGCGCATAGTCCGGCAGGGTCATCCCCTCGAACGAGTAGTTCGTCTCCAGCGCGTCGGTCACCGTCTCTTGATAGGTGCGCACGATATTCGTGCTATTGCTGCTCGCCTCTTTGACGTATCCCTCGAACGCGCGCTGCTGCTCGGGGAAACGCTCGGCCAACACCTGGTAAAAGCGGGCCGAATCGCTCTCCAACCGCTCGCTGAAGCTGATCACTACCGCTGCGGTAATGCGCTGTCCACTCATCTAAAACCACCTCTGAATGACCACTTTGCTCTCGGTAAAGAACCGCACCACGTCCTGGCCCTGGCCGTGCAGGTCGCCGAAGAAAGAATCCTTCATGCCGGAGAAGGGGAACATGGCCATCGGCGCGGCGATGCCAATGTTGATGCCGATATTGCCGCATTCGACCCGATGCTGGAACTCGCGCGCCCATTTGCCGCTGCCGGTAAAGATAGAGGCCGCGTTGCCGAACGGGTTGGCGTGGATCATCTGGATCGCCTCGTCCATATTGGCAGCCTTCATCACGGCGCCCAACGGCCCAAAGACCTCTTCCTTCGCAATGGTCATATCGGGGGTCACATCCTCAAACACCGTGGGGCCAAGGAACGCGTCGGGCACATAGTCGCCCTGTATGGTGAACTGCCGTCCGTCGAGCACCAGCTTGGCGCCCTCGGCGATTCCCTTTTCGATATAGCTCACCACGCGCTGCTTCTTGGCGACGTCACGCAGCGGCCCCATCTGCACCGACTCGTCCAGCCCATAGCCAATGCTGATCTTGCTGGCGGCCTCGGCAAAAGCGTCTGCCACGCGCCGGTAAAAAGCCTGATGCTCCTGAGGGTTCAGTCCCTCGCCCACCACGACCAGATTCGAGTTCGCCAGGCAGCGCTGGCCCGCGTTGCCATAGAAAGAAGTCATGCAGGCGGCGATGGTGGCGGGCAGGTCCGCGTCGGGCATCACCAGGGCGAAATTCTTGGCACCACCCTGGGCGATCACGCGCTTGCCCGTCGCGCCACACCCCTTGTAGACCACGTCCCGCGCCACCGGCGTGGAACCGACAAAGGCCACCCCCTTGATGTCGGGGTGCTGGATCATGCGAGACACGACCGAGCGCCCGCCGTTGACCAGGTTATACACCCCGGCGGGGATGCCCGCTTCCTCGGCCAGTTCCGCGATCTTGATCTGGCTGATGGGGTCCTCGCTAGAGGGCTTGACGACCACACAGTTGCCGGTGGCGATAGCAAAGGGGATGAACCACATGGGCACCATAAAGGGAAAGTTGTACGGGCCGATGATGCCGAACACGCCCAACGGCTGGCGGATCAGATACTCGTCGATGCCAGAAGCCACGTCTTCCAGGTTCTGGCCCATCATCAGCGTGGGGATGCCGGTAGCCACCTCGCACATCTCGATGCCCCGGCGGGTCTCGCCGCGCGACTCGTCGATGGTCTTGCCGTGTTCCATCGTCTGGATGCGCGAAAGCTCCTCGAAATTCTCCTCTAATAAGTCCTTGAGGCGGAACAGGCAGCGGGCGCGGGCCAGAGCTGGCATCCGCCGCCAGTCGGCGAAGGCTGCCTGAGCAGCCGCCACGGCCTGGTCAAACTCTGCCTCGGTGGAGATGGGCACATGGGCGATGGCGCGGCCAGTGGCCGGGTTGACCACATCGCGCATCTCGCCTTCCGAATCGACCCACTCGCCGTCGATATAGTTTTGCAGTTCTAACAGTTCTTGGATGGGTTCTTCCAGGATAGCCATTACGATAGCTCCTTCTAGTATGATGGATGGTACTGGGGTCAACTGGATGACCGTAGGCCAGTGGGAGCGCGCCAACAAGTAGGCGCGCCAATCCCGCAGGGTTCGTTGCTGACATGGCTGGGATAGGCCAGCCTGTATCTCGCACAGCCGCCAATTCTTTGGCACATTCGCCAACGTGTTGGCACACTCGCCAACTTGTTGGTACATTCGCTGCCGCGATTATACCCGCGTCCGGTGGGAGATGCAAGCGAGCAGGCACGCCTCCGGCATACATGCCGCCCTCTCCCCCACGGGCGGCTGCGCCAACAAGTTGGCGAGCGAGGATGAGGGGCTGTCGGTGGCGGGAGCGGGAACGCTCGTACCTATATAATGTGCACCGACAGTATCACGGAAAGCGCGGTCAGAAATGGCAGCCGTCCGACTTGTTTGCTGTTTTATGTTTTTAATAATCATCTTCCCATTTCCGTGTGTGCCATGTCTTGCGCGATTTATGTTCGTAATCGTTGAACTAGAATGCAACCGTTTCGGCGACATTGCGTATAATATGTGTTAGGGTTGATAGTTTCTGGACCTGCTATTGCCGTCAAGGGGTCAGATAGTCACAAGGAGCTAAAGATGAATACCGAAGAAATGGCGATGGAACAGCCGAATGGACCCAAGCCGGAGCGCCGCGTAGTTGAAGCGGAGATCAGGCTACCCAAGCTGGAAGAGCTAGAACTGCCCAAGATCGATATGGAGCCTGTCAAGGCAGTGGCCGAGCAAGTGCTGCTGACGGGCCTGGGAGTGAGTATCCTCATCGGGCGGGGGCTGGTGAGCGCCGCCAAGGCCGCCTATCGCGCGGGCAGTGAAGCCGCCGAGCATCCCGGCCCGCTTACGCAGGCGATGCTTGGCTTGGTGCGCGGGGGGCCTGGCAAGGCTCGCCCTGGCGCGGGGACCGAAGTCAAGGTGCACGTTCCCATCCTGCCTGTAGATAATTACGATCAACTTTCTGCCGACGAGCTGTTCGGGCAACTGGCGGCCCTGTCGGATGATCAATTGCGCGTGCTGCGCGAGTATGAAGTGACCCATCAGGCCCGGCCCCACATATTGGAGGCCATTGACCAGTATCTGACTGTGGAATAACCACCTGTGCGGACGATACTCTTTACCGGCAAGGGGGGCGTTGGCAAAACCACCCTGGCCGCGGCTACAGCTTTACACAGCGCGGCCAGGGCCTACCGGACGTTGGTGATCAGCACCGATATCGCCCACAGTCTGGCGGATGCCTTCGACCTTTCTCTTGGCAATGAACCCCGTGCAGTCGGTCCCGACAATCTGTTTGCCGCCGAGTTGGATACGGGCGAAGAACTGGAACGGTATTGGGGGGACATCAAGCGGCGGATCGCCAGCGTGCTGCGGGAGGAAGGAGTCAGCGCGCCCGTTGCGGGCGAGCTGGCTATCCTGCCGGGGCTGGATGAAGTGCTGGCGCTGATGCGCATCAAGCGCTTTTACGACGAGGGCGAGTATGACACGCTGATCATTGACAGCGCGCCCACCGGCGCGGCGATGCGCCTGCTGGCGGCCCCAGACCTGAACCGCTGGTACACCCGCCAACTGCTGGGCCTTTCACGCGGTGTCACCCGCCTGATTCTGCCCGCTCTGCGGTCCAAAATCAAAATCCCCATCCATGAGGATGCGGTCAACGCGCGCGTGCAACAGCTCTTTGAGGAAATTGACGCCCTGCGCGAGATCCTGACCGACAGCCAGCGCACGTCCGTGCGGCTGGTGTTGAACCCGGATCATCTCTCGGTGCAAGAGACGCAGCGGGCATACACCTACATGAACCTGTTCGGCCTGGCCGTGGATGCGCTGTTTGTGAACCGGATTCTGCCAGAAGAGGTGCAAGACCCCTTCTTCAAGCAGTGGAAAGAAGACCAGACGGCGCATCGTCAGTTGGTGCACGAGTTGTTCGCGCCGCTGCCCGTTTTCGAGGTGCCTTTGTTGCGCCGGGAAGTGGTGGGCCTGGAGGAATTGGTCAGCCTGTCGCAGCAGTTGTATGGCGACCAGGATGCCATTCAACCTCTGACCACCGAGCAGCCGTTACATTTCTACATGGACGGCGACCGCTACATGCTGAGTCTGCGCGTCACCGGCGTCAAAGCGGGCACGGTGGACCTGGAGAAAGAAGGGGACCAGTTGCGAGTCAGGTTGGGGTGGTTCCGGCGCTCGCTGATATTGCCCCAATACCTGGCGGGCAAGAACCCCACCTGGGCGCAGATTGAAGGGGACTATCTCAAGGTCGCGTTTGAAGACGCCTAGTCATGTCTGATGGTTGCGCTTCAAGCCAGCGGGATGGCGACCCGCAAGGCGCGGCTACAAGAACGCAAGACGCGTGATCGCGCTCCCGTCATTTGTTTTTGACAGGGGTGCCATCTCGGTGCTAGGATACAGCCGCTCAGGCCAGGCAAGTTTGCCTGGTCTGAGCGGTTTGCCATTTACACGCCAGGACATACAGCCAAACGGGGGTACAGGACCATGCACAGTCGCGAGCGGGTGCGGCGGGCCATCGAGTTTCGTGGGCCAGACCGTGCGCCCATCACCCACGCTACCCTGCCAGGCGCAACGTTGCGCTATGGCGCGGCCCTGGATGCGCTCTATGCCCGCTACCCATCGGACGTGGTGAATGTGGGCGGGGCGACCACGGGCGAGTTTGGTCCCCAGATCGGCGTGCCCAGCCGCGATACCTGGGGCTCCCTGTGGGTGCGCTACACCGACGAGCACAAGGGCCAGGTGGTCCACAGCCCCCTGAAGGACTGGGAGGCGCTGTCTGCCTTCCAGCCGCCCGATACGGCCAGCGACGCGCTGTTCGCCGAGATGGAAGCGAACCTGCGCCGCAACAGGGGCGAGCGGTATACCCTGGCCGATGGCGACATCCTGTGGCAGCGCATGTTCTATCTGCACGGCTATCGGGAGACACTGGAAGATTTGCTGATTTATCCGGACCGCTGCGCCGCCTTGCGCGACATGATCCTGGCGGTGATGGTGCGGCGGGTGGAGCGGCTGTGTCAGTTGACCGACCTGGATGGCATCCACTTTCGCGACGATTGGGGCACGCAGGAGGCGTTAATGATCCGGCCTGCGCTGTGGCGCGAGTTTTTCAAACCCGCCTATGCCCGCCTGTTTGGCCTGGCGCGCGACGCGGGCAAGCAGGTCTGGTTCCATAGCGATGGGGCCATTGCGACCATTATTCCCGACCTGGTGGAGATCGGCGTGCAGGTGCTCAACCCCCAGGTAGACGCCGTAGGCCGCGAGAGGCTGGCCGCGATGTGCGCGGGCCGCGTCTGCATCGAGGGGGATGTGGACCGGCAAACCACGCTGCCCTATGGCACGCCGGATGAGGTGCGCGCCGCCGTGCGAGCGGACGTGGATGCCTTTGGCCGGGCGAACGGCGGCTATATTGGCCGGGGCGAGATGGCGGGCGACGTGCCTTTGGAGAATCTGCAAGTCATGCTAGAAGAGATTGCGTGCTATAGCGCGAGCGTGTTGTAACACGAGCGCGCTAATGAGGTTTGAGAAAATAGCTCGGTAACGACAGATAAGATGTGGCGATTGAAATCGCGGCTACCTCTGCGAAGCCTGCCTGCGCAGGCTGGGAAAACAGGGAACCAGTCGCCGAAGGGCGACTTCGCAAGGGCTGGTGCAGTTTCAACTGCCGACGGGATGGCATGGTTGGTTACCGGAATAAATAGCTAAACTTCATTAGCGTCACGCCAGGACTGGCGCTTGAGTAGCGGCTATCGGCACGATTGCGGCCGAGATTTTTTTGCCAATGGTTGGAACGGAGCGTAACCTTTGCCAAGCTCTAGTGTTTGTATTTCCGGATCGTCGGCTGTAGCTGGATTCCCATAGGATTGACGCTCTAGGGGCGGAATGGTATAATCGGGCGGAGCTTCCGACGATGAGGCATATATCCCAAAGAGGAGGGTTTTCTGAATGGCGAGCACGTTTGACCGAGTAAAGGCGATCATTGTGGACCAGTTGGGAGTGGACGAGGACCAAATCGTCATGGAAGCGCGCTTCCGCGAGGACCTGGAAGCAGATTCTCTCGACCTGGTAGAGCTCATTATGGCGTTTGAGGAAGAATTCGGCGGCTCGATCTCGGATGAAGAGGCACAAGAGATCACCTCCGTCGCCGACGCTGTCAAGTATCTGGAGGACAAGGGCGCCTAGTCCCTTTTGTCCCGCGAATCAGAGATCGTTAGGGATGCTTTGAGCCAGACCGCTCAAAGCATCTTTTCCGTGTCCTGACGCAAGCGGGGAGGCGGGCCAGGATGGACCCGGAGCAGTCCTTAAGAGGAGGATGTCCTGTGTCACACGTTGCTGTTGTCACGGATAGTACGGCCAGCTTGCCTGCGGAAATGTATGACCGCTACCAGATTACCATGGTGCCTTACTATGTGCATTTCCCCGACCGGGCAGCTCGCGATCTGGTGGACATCAAGCCCCAGGAATTCTGTGCCTACCTGGCTGCCCTTCCCGACGACGCCACCCTCCCCAAATCCGCCAACCCTGGCGTCGGCGACTATTTGACGGCGTTTACGGCAGCAGCCGAGCGTGCCCGCCACATCCTCTCGATCCACATGACCTCCGTGGGGAGCGGGGCGTATCAGGCGGCCCTAGA
>Ga0209347_1003794_pt1 | contig 16848 bp, 10 predicted proteins | sample AutmiccommuBRH23_FD_187382 | JGI IMG/M metagenome (GOLD analysis project Ga0209347, IMG submission 187382) | Deep subsurface microbial communities from Mt. Terri, Switzerland - Autotrophic microbial communities BRH/23 (SPAdes) (version 2) | ecosystem: Environmental > Aquatic > Deep subsurface >...
GAAATATTGTCCCCCGCAGGGAGCTGTACCAGGATACCTTTATAATTCTCAGCAGGGAAGAGTACAGCGGGGTGCCGGCCATTGAGCTGGGGCTTTCCCCGGAGGAGTGGCGGAGCCTGTCCCTTATAATCCGCCGGGAGCACGAGGCCGCCCACTATTTTACCCTGAGGGTTTTCGGATCTGCCCGGAATCACGCCTATGATGAGCTTATAGCCGACTGCATGGGGATAGTGGCGGCCGCCGGGACTTACCGCCCGGATTGGTTTCTGCGGTTCGTGGGGCTGGAGAACTATCCCCGCTACCGGCAGGGAGGGAGGCTGGAAAACTACCTCGGCAGCCCGCCCCTCTCCGACGGCGCCTTCAGAATACTCCAGGCCCTTGTCTACAGGGCCTCGGAAAACGTGGAGAAAATTTGCCGGGGGGTTTGCGCCGGGGCGGATACGCCTGAGGGCAAGGCCGGCCTGCTGTTGTCCCTGGCCGGCATGAGCCTGATTGATCTGGCCAGCATGAGTCCGAGTCAGCAGAGTATTGGCGGGGAACGTGCATTAACTTAGTTACCAGTACCGTTGACTAATCGCCTGGATGAAAATAGAAGGTACCTGTAAAACAATCAATTTGCGGTGATATATTAGAATCGCCGGAAGTAGTTACATAAAATTAGCTTTTTCCTGTTTGAGGTTCTGTGGTAATGAAGGGGGTGACTTAGGTTGCCTCTTTTTTGTAATCGGGGACCATTTCCCCTGAATCTATGGTTTCGGTTCGGTTTGGGGAGAAGGAAGTCTAATCGATACGCCGTCAAATAAATGCTAAGTAATCCCCTGCGTGGTATAATAAGGGCGATTGTAGGGTATGACAGGCGTATTATAAAATAAGGATAATCCTGATTAAGATAAATAAAAGAGGCGGCTGTGATGAAACCTGTTCAAAAGTTACTTGAATATGACAGAACAATTATTACTGAAATAGAGTTACAGCAAATGCTGGCGGAAACGGACTATTTGGCCTTTTGCCGGATAATTGAAAAATTAGTGGACAATGGTATTGTTGCCCCGGTTAAGACTGCAGGGATAAATGGAAAATTGCCGCCTCTTGCCAATAAATATCGCATTATTAAACCAAGGGAAGATTATTCGGGATATTATAAATTCATTCGCCGGCTAAATCCCCGCTTAAATATATCCGGATATCTTAAAAGGCCGGAATTGTATAAAAAGCACCAGATAATTGTTGAAGGCCTAAGCGGTTATTTGTGGTATACTGCGGAATTACTTGTAGAGCCCATGTCTCGCAAGGAAAGGTCATTTTCCATTTGGGGCAGTGAAAAGTTTCTTGATGATCATTTTACCCTGATAAGGGAAGTGCTGAGATTTAATAATCTTAGAGAGGACTTTCTGAATTTTTATAATACCCCGGAGCCTTTTTTTGAATATGTGCACTCACGTTCCGGGCAAATGACAGTACTGGCCCTGGAGAACAAGGATACCTGGTTTACCTTTCGAAAACTGATGCTGGATACCGGGAAGAACGTTATTGCCGGCACTCCGGTGGACATGCTTCTTTACGGTGAAGGCAATAAGATATCCAAGCCAGGCGCCCTGGAGGAGTTTAATGCCACCATGCTGGGAAAAAGGGGGCCATCGGGGCGTTTCCTCTATTTTGGAGATCTTGATCCGGAAGGTATCCGCCTTTTTTTCCGGACAAGGGAGGCCAATCCAAGCCTTGACATCAGGCCGTTTATAAGCTTGTACCAGCTTATGCTCCAGCTTGCTAAAGGCAGGGAACTTCCAGAGTCGCCGGATAAAAGAGGGGTAAAGGCTCCGCTGGCGGAATTCGCTTTCATGCTGGGGTTTGATAAAGCTGACGCTCTGACAGCTTTTCTGGAAAAAGGACTGTATATACCCCAGGAGATAGTCAACTACCAGGTGGTGTCGGAAATCCTTAGTTAGAAGCGGGGAGATATATCAATGAGTATGCGGGAAATGGAATTTCTCGAAGATTTTGAGAAAAGAATGCAGATTGTTGCAGCCATTGATGCGATTGTCAATCGCGGCAATAGAAATATGGAAATTGAGAGAATGTTTGAGCCGGGGATGCTTGACAATATTATTTTTTCAGTGCTTGTGTTTATAATGGAAAGGACTCTTACAGAGGATGAGGAATGCACTATTGAAAGTATAGCTGCTTTTGTTTCAAGTATTGTCCCGGATTATGGTTTGAATTTTCCTGGGGAAACTGCCCGTAGGATCACGGAATACATTGTTAAGGACATTCTGCAGAATGGCGGAGAGGCCAGATATTACCCGGTAATGCGATATGGGAAGGGTCTGGACCGGGTCCGTGTAAGGCTTATTGACGATAAGCTGAAGGAGGGCGACCGGGGATATGTGACGACCTACCAACTCACGGACCAGGGGTATGATTTACTCTTCAGGACCAAGGAAGTCGAGCAGGAGATCAGCTTTACCATTGAAGAGCTGAAACTGAGGGAGTTAATACGGCGTAAAAACTACAAGAAGGCGATAGGGCAGAGCGGGAACCTTGTCCAAATGATCAGGCAGAAAAAAAACGATATAAGGCATTTTATCCAGAGAATAAAGGAAAACATTTATGATGTGGACATCGGGGAGTTTGAAAGGCTGGTAGGTACCACATATTCCCTGCTTGAGGAAGAGTACAGCATAATGAACGAAATCCGGGACATGATTGCACTTTCGGAGGAACGGCTAAAAGAGGAGGAAGCTCTCAGAGGAACCCTTGATGAGGATATGAAGAAGGCTCGTTCAGAAATACAACTCATCAGAAGGAATATAAATATTGCCATCAGCGAACAGAAAGAACTGATTCTTGACCGGTTCAGCCTGTCAAGTATATACAAGGAAACAATAGCAGACTCCTTTTCCCTTTCTCTGGCCAGAAACTATGATTTTGAGCAGGAAATACTGGTAAGGCTTGAACGGTGTGATGAGAGAGTAATACCTTCTCTGTGGAAGTTGCTAAACCCCCTGTTCAGGCCCAATCCCGACAAAAAACTAAATCTGCTGTCCCTGTTTGAACGTCAGGCCAGGCTCCGGCATGAGGAAGGCGCTGTTGAGGGAATAGCCGTTGAGGAACTGGGAGAGGACTTAGAGCTGCTCAGAATCAAAAAAATAAACCAAGCCAATACAGAATTTATCCGCAGCGTCCTTGAGTTCGCGGCCTATAAAGGGGCTGGATTCAGGTTTCGGGATCTGTTTGAAAACCTAAAAGGACGGGAAGATCTATTTAATCAGCTGATCGCAGACGATCTGATTTTCAGGTCTATGCTAAAGCTTTATGATTTGAACGTTATTAAAATTAAGGCATGGAAAGAGCAGCACGATGAGGTGGTGGCAAACGCCACCGGAGAGCTTGATGTCAGCTATTGCCTGCACCGTATTGAGTATAATCGCCCGGATTTGTATGGAGTGGAGAGGATACAAATTCTGCAGCCCGATGAAAGCGTATTTGAGGAGGAGATTATTTTTCGCCAGGACGAGGTGCTTTTCAGCAGGCGAGTTATGATCAGTGACTTTATGTTCGAGGTGAGCTTTGGATGAGCCATATGAACACTGCAGTAAAAATATTGAAAAAGCTATTGGATAAGGGTCAAATAGACAGGGAGTCAGACGGAGATCTTTTCCTTGAGTTTCGTAACGCCGATGTAAGGTTAATCCTTGCAGAATTTGAGGAAGAGATGGACTTTAAGATATTGGAAGCGTCCAGTACTTTATACTTGGTCCCGGACAGCGGGAACAGCCTGCTGGGCTTTACAACCAAGGATTTTCGGGAATGGGTTGCTTCCGATGCCAGACTTATTGATGCTTATTTGCTCTGCTATATATCCATGTGCATTTTTTACATGTTTTATGGCGGCCGGAACCGTAATCCGAAGCAGCGGGAATTTCTCAGGATTACCAAGCTGATCGAGGAACTGGACAGAAGGTTTTCCCTGGCCTTTGATAAGAGCGATCGGGCGGTGTTACAGGAGGAGATGTATGCGATAAATTTTGTCAGGGTGGCAGAGCTGTGGGAAAGCAAGCAGGATTTCGAGGAAAAAGGCCGCAAGACAAAGGCAGGCACCATCCTTAACGCATGCCGGCTGCTGGAGAGGGAAAACCTACTGCGCATTGTGGATGATGACAGAGAAATTCGGACGACCAGGAAGCTTGATGACCTGATGCTGAATTATTACCTCAATGACAGCAGGGTAGGAGAAATCAACAGGTTGTTTGAGGGAGGGGCTGAGGTGGATGCCCAGGATTAACCGAATTAGAATTGTTAATTTTTCTTACAACAATGACTCCCGGCACATAGTTGACGAGCCCTTTAACTTTTACGGCGGGGAAAATGTTCTTTTAAACCTGGCTAACGGTGGCGGAAAAAGCGTATTGGTTCAGCTCTTTCTTCAGCCGGTGGTGCCGGGGGCGCGGATACAGGGCCGTAACATTGCCGGTTTTTTTAGAAAGAAAAAGCTGCCGGGTTACATTATGATTGAGTGGAAGCTTGACGGGGCCGGAGGATACCTCCTTACCGGCATTGGGATTGTGTCGGCTGAAGCGCCGGGAATGGAGGAAGAAAAAAACCGTGTAAGGTATTTTACCTTTACCTCGAAATATACCGGCGCCAATTCCTTTGATATAGTCCATATTCCTCTGGTAAACCGGAAAGGCAGTGTATTGGAGGTGATGCCCTTTCGGGAGGCCAGGGAAACAATGGCCGAAAAGGAAAGAAAAGACCCCTTTTCCTTTGGATATTTTCCCGAAGACGATGGGGACCGGTATGCAAAGCGCCTGGCTGAGTTTGGTATATCCCAGGATGAATGGCGGAATGTGATTGCAAAAATCAATGACAGTGAGGGCGGCTTAGAGGAGATCTTTCAGAAATATAAAAAATCAGGCCAACTGTTGAATGACTGGATCATCAAGACTATAGAAAAGGCCATGTTTAGAGGGCGGTCCGAGGCGCACCGGCTTGAGGAAATGCTGGAGAGCCTGGTGCGGGAGGTTGTGGAGAATGAGCGGTTTCTTGTGGAAAAACAGCTTCTGGACGGCTTCCGGATTACCTTCAGTGAGCAGGTTGAGGCTATAGCTCAATTGTTAAAAGGACTTGATGAGCAGAAAAAACTGGCCGGGAAAATTTCCGCCCTGCACTACCACCTGACCGCCGAAAAAGGGTTGCTTCTGGGAGAGTATGAGGCAAACGGGCAAGAGATAGAGGCCAGTGTATATGAGGAGCAGAGGGTAAACCTTGAGGAAAGGTCATATGATTATTGGCTGAAAAAGTCGGCTTACCAAGGGGCCATAGAAAAGCTTGCAGAGGCTGAAAAAGCGTACAGGGAAACGGATGAGGCCCTGAGAGAGGCAAAGGTACAGGGAAAGATTCTGCAAGCAGCCCGCATTGCAGGTGAAATATGCAGAAAGAGGTCGGAGCTTTCAGGCATTAAAGAAACACTTTCTGCGCTAAAGGGGCAGTACGACACTGATGGCCGGATACGCAGCCTGGAATACTCCCTGAAGCAAATCCTTGAGAAAGCCCTAATCCTAATTTTCGATGACCTGGCCTGCCTGCGGGGGGAAAAGAAGGATAAAGAAATTTTAATAGGTCAGATTAAGAAAGATTTAAAGACTGCTGAAGAGGAAAAAGGCGCTCTTGATGGGGAGAAGGGAAGGCTTGAGGAACGCAGGAAGCATTTTGAGAAATATGAAGGGGAAGTCAAGCGGAGCCTGGATATCACGCTGAAGAGAAATCTACTGGGGGAACTGGATGCCTCAGAGATACAGAAAAACCTGGCGGCGCTGGAAAATGCCAGGGATGGGCTGATCGAGGAGATTGAAAGGCTGCATGGTGAAAAGATCACCCTGGCCGATCGTAGTCAGAATATTGACAATGAGCTTAAAAGAATTCAGGAAGCAATAGCTGAAGAGAATACTGTATTACATGGCATTGAGCGGGACATTGCCGGATATGAGAAAGAGGAGCAGGAAATAAGACGAATTTTAAGCTTATACAGCTTTGATTTTGCTGTGCGGTTTGACAGGGAACGCCTCGAAAGTAACTTCGGACAGCATGTAAAAGGCCTTGAGGGTAAAGTGGAAGAGGCGGCCAGAAACCGGGACGGAGCCGTGGAGGCGCTTATTTCCTTAAAAAGTGGGCGGCTGCACACACCGGAGGAATTTGCGTTGGTGCTTGCCAGCCTTGATATCCAGTATGATACCGGTGAGTCATACCTGCGCAGTCTTCCTCCTGAGATATGCCAAAGGATGCTTGAGGGCAATCCGGTCCTGCCCTATGCCTTCATATTGTCCAGGGCGGATATTGAACGTGTGACAGAAGTGCTTAGCAGTATGACTATGCCCCGGGTAGTGCCCCTAATAGCCTATGAGGACCTGGAGTCAACAGTTAAAAGCAACGGGAGAGTGGCCCGGACAAAGGAAGGGATAGCCTTTGCCTGCTTATATGAGGGCAGGATGTTCGGCAGTGAGACCCTGGAAAAATTGTTGGCGGAGCTGGAGCAAAAGAGAAGTGAAGCTTTGGAGCAGCATGGTCATTTTACAGAGGCCCATAAGTCGGCAGTGTCCGACTGGGCAGTTTGCGCCAAATTTGGTTTTGCAGAGGACTACCGGTACGGGCTGGGGAAAAAAGGGGAAGAATGTGAAAAACGGCTGCAGGATAATAAAAGCCGGATATCCGGCTTTGAAAAAGAGAAAAGGGGAATCAAAAAAAGGGAGGCGGAGTTAGAACAGGAATTGGAGTGCCTGCGGAACGCCCTTCAAAAAGCCAAAGAGTCTGTTATTACTTTTACAGGCTTTATTGAAAAGGAGAGGGAGTATCAGGACTGCCTGGCAAGAATGGCGGATGTAATAAAATGCATTGAGGGGCTGGCTAAAAGGAAGGCGGAACTGGCCAAGGGATTGGAGAGCTTACAGACAGATGTCAACGGGCTTGACCTAAAGATATGGAAAAAAGAAAGCGAGCAGCGGGAAGTCCAGGAGCGGTACATTATATATAAAGATGCTCCGGAAGCCGAAGCAGAAGATGGAAGTATCTCAGATCTGGAGGAGAGACTGAAGGCATTAAAAGAGAGTTTTAGCACGGACATTAGGCAACTGGAAAACCGCAAAAAAGAGTTGGCGTCGGACTGTAATGAAAAACAGAAGGAGCTTGACGGTCTCGGGCTTAAGGAAGAAGAGTATGCCGGAGTTGTTTATGATGCCATGGCGGCTGACAGGAACCGTGGGGAAATTAACCGCCTTGAAGGTCTGCGAAAAGAAAGACAAAAAGGGGAAAAGGAGGCGGCCAAAAAAGAGGGTGCCGCCGAAAGCGCACTTGGAACCGCCCTTATTGAAGTGAAAAAGTTGGGTGCCGAAATGCCTCTCCCCCCGGAAGAAATCAAGGGTGATTTTGTGGATCGGCGAAACAGATCTTCTCTACGTGTTAAAGATCTGGAAACAAAGAATAAAAAAATATCCGGTCAAATGCACGAGTACGATAGGATTGCTGGAAAGATAGAGCAATTGGTGGATGTTTCTGCCACCAAGCCGGAGAAAGATTTTCTATCTGATCGGGACCTGGTGGCTCAGGCTGGGGCAGTGGAGCAGGGCTTTCGGAAAATTGAAAGTAAGAACAGGGAGGCTGCTGAAAGGCTTAGAAACAAATATGTCGGGCTTAAGGCTGATTATAGGGATAAAAACCTGAATATTAACAATATATTTAGAGGAATCGATCCTCTTTGGGAAAATATCACTATGGAATTTGACGACTTTTATTATCTCTATGAACGTATGAGTCAGCATGCGGACAAACTCAGCGAGTTGATTACGCTATACGTGGTCCAGCTTGCTAATTTGGAAAAGAATAAAAAGGATATGGTTCAGCAGAGCTTTCTGCATGGCCTGAGGGTATGTGAAGAGATTCAGTGGATATCTGATAACTCCAGGGTGCGTCTTAAGGGAAGATCCAGGCCGGTGCAAATGCTGAAGATAGATATGCAGCTTGATAGCAAAGACGCTGCCCTGCAGAGGATGAAGGAGTACATAGAAGGGTGTATCTCGAAGGTGAGAGAGGAAACAAGACAGGAGAAGACAGATGATGAAGTTAGAAAGACCGTGGCCAAACAGATGTCCAGCCGTGAGCTGCTTAATGTTTTTCTGGGCAATCCGCATATAGCAATAAGCGTGTTCAAGATCGATCTGAATATGCAGAATAGTCGGCTGAAGCCTTGGGAAGACGCGGTACGGGAGAATTCGGGCGGCGAAAAGTTCGTGGTCTTCTTTTCCGTTCTTTCCGCTCTGATGGCATATACCCGTGCCCGTACCATTGAGGCGGTGGGGGCGGATTCCGGGGCTGATACCCGTGTTTTGTTGATGGACAATCCCTTTGGGCCAATATCCTCGGAGCACCTTCTAAATCCGCTGTTTGAGATAGCCAGAAGACACCGCACCCAACTCATATGCCTATCGGATCTCAAGCAAAACTCCATTATGAACTGCTTTAACCTCATATATATGCTTAAGGTGAGGACAAGCGCCATTGGCAACAACGAATATCTAAAATTTGAAGAGTTTATCCGGGATGAAAGTGCGCTGCAGGATGATGAGAAATTAGAAAAAGCAGTATTTCGGGCTTCAGATATTAAACAGATATCCCTGTTTGATGAAATTAACTAAGGGGGATGCAATGGGGGAAGGCTTCAAAGTCTAACTTAGGCAAGGACGGTGTCTTAATGTGTAAGTTTATCGCATTCTATAGTAAAATTTAGTTTAAGAAACTTCTTGTACAAGGTGATAAAATGTTAAAACCAGGTATTTACGAACAGGTACTAAACAAACTAATCTCAAAAGAAATTGATTCTTCTCTGCACATCGTTAAAACAGGTCCAATTGAAGGTGAAGAAGCGGGAAAAGTTCTGGCAGAATATCTTGCCGGGGTTATCAGAGAAGAGCTTGCTAATATTAAAGACAATGGTGGTAAGATAGAGGATCAGATTAACCTCTGTAATCGTCTGATAGATACGCTGGCAGCAAGCGAAGGGGAGTCCAAACTTGCTGATATGGTGGTAGACCGGAGAGCAAGGATGCTGCTTGCCTTTTTGGAGAGGCAGAATTCAGCCTATGCGGTAAACGGGAAGCTTGGTATTATCCGGCCAGCAACATCTATTGCTGCCAGCTCTTTATTTACAGGGTCGATTTATGAGCCGAGCATGTTTTCCGAGCTTAAAAAAGAGATTTTAAGCTGTGACCGGATAGATATGCTCGTTTCATTTATAAAATGGAGCGGCTTACGGATTATTCTTGACCAGCTGAGGGATTTTACAAAACGAGGCAGACTGCGCATTATCACAACTTCTTATATGGGGGCGACTGATGTAAAGGCTGTTGAGGTGCTTCAGGGGCTGCCCAACACTGAGATAAAGATTTCTTACGAAACGAAGCGCACCAGACTCCATGCCAAGGCCTATGTTTTTTATCGCAACAATGGTTTTACTACAGCGTATGTGGGCTCTTCCAATCTCTCAAATGCTGCTATATCGGCGGGGCTTGAGTGGAACGTCAAACTAACCAACAAAGACCAGCCAGATATAATAAGGAAGATTGAGGCTACCTTTGAAACCTATTGGAACGACAAGGAGTTTGTTTACTACGATGAGGGTGACAAACAGGTCTTGCAGCGGGCCATAACGTCTGAGCGAAATTACATTGGGGAGTATTTTTCTTTCAATTTTGATATAACACTATATCCTTTTCAAAAAGAAATACTGGACAAATTGGAGGCTGAGCGAAAAATTCGCGGCCATTGGCGCAACCTTATTGTGGCCGCCACCGGGACTGGCAAAACAGTGATTTCCGCCTTTGACTATAAAAGATTTTGCTCTGAAAACCCCGGCAAAACCAGACGTCTGCTATTTGTCGCTCATCGCGAGGAAATTTTAAAGCAAAGTCTTGCCTGCTTTGGCACAGTAATGAGGGATGCAAACTTAGGTGAGCTATTCGTAGGAGGATCCACGCCGGAAAGCATTGAGCAGCTATTTCTATCCATACAGACTTTTAACTCCCGGGAGCTTGACAAACATACCACCCCTGACTTTTACGACTACATCATTGTGGATGAATTTCACCATGCAGCAGCTCCAATGTATAAAAAACTTCTTAACCACTACAAACCCAAAATACTGCTTGGACTCACAGCCACGCCCGAGCGTATGGACGGTAAAAGCGTGATCGAGTACTTTGATAATCGAATCGCTGCTGAAATACGCCTGCCTGAGGCTATAGAGCGCAAGCTTTTGTGCCCGTTCCAATACTTTGGCGTTACCGACATTGTAGATTTGGAATCCCTACGTTGGACCAGGGGCGGCTATGATAAGAGTGATCTTAATAATGTATATACCGGTAACGATGTCCGGTCAAAGCATGTGGTAGACTCGCTGGACCGGTACGTGACCGATATAAATGAGGTAAAGGGGCTGGGCTTTTGCGTCTCAGTCGAACACGCTGGCTATATGGCGAAGTTCTTCAATCGCTGCGGCATCCCATCAATGGCACTGTCGGCGCTATCCAGTGATGATGAGAGAAAAAATGCAAAGAAGAGGCTGGTCAGCGGGGAGATCCGAATTGTCTTCGTGGTTGACCTTTATAATGAGGGCATAGATATCCCTGAGGTTAACACTATTCTATTTCTGCGCCCCACCGAAAGCCTTACAGTGTTCCTTCAGCAACTGGGCCGGGGCCTACGTCTTTACGAGAACAAGGACTGTTTGACGGTATTGGATTTTATAGGACAGGCAAACAAAAAATATAACTTTGAGGATAAATATAAAGCATTGCTGACTAATACCACAGGAATACAGAGAGATATCAAGGAGGGATTTAGCAGTCTACCGAAGGGCTGCTTTATTCAGCTTGAGAAAAAGGCGGCAGAGTATATCCTAAAAAATATTAGCAGCGCCTTCGGCCGGGTAACGGGGCTTGTGACCAGGCTTGCAGCCTTCGAGGAGGATACTGGTGAGAGGCCGACGCTATCCAGGTTTCTGGGGCAGTATCATCTGGATGTCAAGGAATTTTATAGCAAGACCTCTTTTAGCCGTTTGTCTGTCTTAGCGGGTATAATGGAGGATTTCAAAGAACCGGACGAGGAAATATTGAAAAAAACCCTTGCCCGGCTATGCACCATCAATTCACGCCGGTGGATTGAGTTTCTTTTAAAAATTTTACCGATAATTGATATAATGGATGAAGGTGTTTTAGCTGAAGCGGAGCGCAAAATGCTTTTAATGCTGCATTACACCATCTGGCAGAAACCCTTGGCCGATTGCGGGTTTAATACCCTTATGGACAGCATCAGACGTATCAGGCAAAATGCGGTCATGTTTGGAGAGCTAATGGACCTTTTACAATACTGCCATGAACAGATTGACTTTGTGGACCAGCCGGTGGAATTAGGCTTTGATAGCCCGCTGGACTTGCACTGCACTTATACCCGCGACCAAATACTGGCGGCCCTGGACTATTATACAATGGACCGCATGCCCACAATGCGTGAGGGTGTTAAATTTTTGCCTGAACAGAGCCTGGATATATTTCTTATAACACTGAACAAGTCGGATAAGCAGTATTCGCCCTCGACCATGTATGACGACTATTCAATAAATGAATGGCTTTTCCACTGGCAGTCCCAAAGTACAACCGCCGAGCATTCACCAACAGGACAGCGATATATTTACCACCGGAAGTATGGCAGTCAGGTGGCACTATTTGTCCGGGAGTTCAAGAACGATGCTGCTGGAGCTGCGCCATACACATTCCTTGGCCTTGCGCAATATATCCGGCATACTGGATCGAGACCCATGAATATTGTGTGGAAGCTGCTGCGGCCCATACCGGCTAAGTTCCTAAAAAAGACCAATAAACTGATCGTGGGGTGACACTGTGAAAAGAGTTGCCGCAGCCATTATTGAAATGGTGTGAAGAAAGTGGAATAATATATTTTAATTAAGCGTGGTGGGAAGGTGAAAAGCTGTGTCGGAAATTAATTATGAACGTATCTTAACCTATGTTTCCGGCTGCCTTTATTATTACGGGGCCATGTCCGGCCGGGATCTCTATGAGCGCCTTAAGGAATTTGGGGAAATAGAAATGCCTTACGCCAGATTCAGCCGGCTGATAAGGGCATTCGGTAAAGACGAAGATAGCGAGTTTCCCTTCATATATGAGGATAAAATTTTCTATTACCTGGGGGTGGAAGATCCGGCGTGGGTTATCGCCGAACACCAAAGCAGGCCGGAAATACCCTTTTGCCCGGTAACTTTGGAAGTGGGACAGGCTATTGTGGAAGACCGGGTGGAGTTCCTCTGGACTGAGCCCGGGAAGAAGTTGTATAAGTGGATGGTGGCGCGGCAGGAAGTTATTAACGAAGATACGGAAGTTATGACAAAGTTGGCAGTGCTTGAAATTATGGATGCCATGCGTAATGACAGACGGCCCGGCGAGGTGCTGCAGAGAGTGCTTGACAACGTTGTCCTGGATTCTGCTGACGAGACCAGGAAGGCGATGCAGATGGTAATGGATATTTGGAACAACATTCCCCACTGGGTATTGAAGGGGTGGACTCCCAATGAGGCCATGGGTAAATATGGAAAACAGGCACTGAGGCCATTGCCGTTTACCAGCCTTCCGATACCCGAAAAGCCTTTGCAGCCGAAGGAAAAAGTGGGCCGTAACGACCCTTGCCCCTGCGGCAGTGTTAAGAAATATAAGCGCTGCTGCCTTGAAAAGCTGTGAGGGAAAGAGGAAGCATAAAAATTCACCAATACTTTATCAAAATTATGATATAATAATGATATAAAATTTACCATGAGGTGAGCGACATGCCAGTAATTCGACCTGTTTCCGATTTGCGGAACAAAACACCTGAGATTGAGGAAATTTGTATAAAAGAGCAAAAGCCTGTTTTTATCACCAAGAACGGCAATGGCCATTTAGTCATCATGAGCCAGCAGCTTTTTGAAGAGCAGCAAGCCCTATTAGACCTTTATGAGAGGCTGGACGAGGCCGAAGAGCAGAGCCGCGCCGGAAAGCGCCGCCCGTTTCGGGAGGTTATGGAAGACTTAAGGGGCCGTATTCATGCCAAGGCATCTAATTAGTATCACCGAGGCGGCAGAGCAGGATCTGGCTGAAATTATTGATTATATATCAAATGACAATCCCGCTGCCGCACTTAAACTGGCTGAAAACATCGAACAGAGTATTTTACAGCTTGAAGACTTTCCACTAATCGGCGCGACACCGAAAAACAGAAGACTAATCAGAAAGGATATCGAATTTTGGTAGTCGATAGCTACCTGGTGTTTTACGTCCTGCCGGACAGCGAGACGGTGGAAATCCGTCGCATTATTAGTGGGAAAAGGGACTATAAGTTTTTACTTTAGCGAGCAGGTGGGGACAGTAATTTCTTATGCTTATAATAATAGCATTTAACATGAAACATCGAATGACGGTACCTTATAAAACAAGAGGTTATCGCCTAAAAAGGCGATAACCTCTTGATTATTTGGGCGCTAGAAATATCCCAGAGTGGACAGTGGATTTATATTTAATATTCTGAATCCTTGATTGGCGGAATTGGCAGGTAAACAAAAGCCAAATTTTTTGCAACCACATCTAAATTATTTTAAGTTTAAACCCTCAAATAGAGGCACCTGCAGGTAGACCTTTGTCTCGGCAGATTAATCAGTATCTTCGTCGTAACCATCGTCATGGTCGTCATGACAATTTGGTGGAGGAGCGTCAATTTGCATCAAGATCAGTTGGCCGCCGGGATAAGTACCGTCATTGGTCACCTTGTAGTCATCATGGTTATGTGCCGGATAAAACTGTGGAAAGAAGTTGTCCTCACCTTGTGTTCCAGCGCAAATATTTACATAATTGACAGTGTCGGGACTTGGACAATTGACAGGTTCTGTAGGAATGTCAAAGATCGGAGACCCGTCGACAAGGTCCGGGTGGGCGGTGGCAAAATTCCGCAGATCTGCCATTTGCGAGCAAAGAGACGGAAAACCGTCCTGGCCCTTAAGGATATACCTTTGGTATTGTGGACGCTTATCATCGGCAACTAGAAGTAAGTCAAAAGATTCTCCGGAACCGATGGTTACAGTAAAGTTTTCATTCTTTATTTCATGTATTTCATGCGCTTCAGGCATATCTTCGTCGTACGTATCTCCCAGCAAGGAGGAAAACTTTAGAAATGGACTGAGGTGAGTATCCTTGCCAACCACGGTGAAATGCCAACCATGGATATGCCATGGAACAACCTGATACCCCAGATTCATCATTCTGAGAAGGAATCTGTCACCTGTTTTTACGTGAACGTAAGATTCATAATTGATTTGAGTAAGATTCGGATTGGCGGTTGGAGGTGCAGTCAGTGGATGCGGCAATAAAGTATCCGGGAAAGCCCGACCGTTAACCAGCCAGAAGTTTGGTTTATAATTGACGGCGTTAAAGCCCGGGTCATCGGTCAGGACCGCATTATGCCATGTCTCGTCGATGTCGGATAAGAGCATAACCCATTCGCTGTCGAAGTAGGTATTGATGTCGTTGTAAGCAAAGTTCCGGTTTGTGGCTGTTCTTGGGATTTGGGGCTGCATTTTCCCGTGAACGAACCAATTGCCTTCGTTGTTTTGCCGGATGCCTGCCATTTTTAGACTCTTTTTGGACGGATAAACGATTAGGGAACCGTACATTCCCATTTGAACGTGTTCGGAAGCTTCAATGTGGCAGTGGTAAAAATAGGTTCCAGGATGGTCCGGCTCAAAATAATAGGTGGCTGCCGGCGGGGCATAATCCGGAACCTGGTCTGGGGGAAGCATACTCCACATGGGAACGCCAAAGGAAGTCTCCGGGAAACCATCCAACTGGGTAGCTACGTGGGCTCCATGCATATGAACCGTGTGAAAATCCAAAAGGTCAGGGCGTTCTTTCATACCCAGATTAATCAACGTTATATAAATTCGGTCCTTCACTTCGCCCCAAATTAAAGGAGAAGGAATCGTGGCAGTACCTTTCATCCCTTGTATAGCCGGCCAATTGTCAGGGTCTTGCCAATTGAGTGTAGGGTCTATGACCTTTTTGTCAACTCTATATAGTCCACCGGCGAAACCAAAAATATAAACTTTACGGCGGTTATTTGTACAGACATCCGGTTCAAGTGGGAGTTTAACAAAACCATCTGTTGCCAGCAACACATAATGTTTTACAGCCAAAAACCCTCACCCCTTTGAAATTTCTATTATATGGTATTCACATTTGTATGAAATGTTGATAAAGGTGTGTATAAAAGGCAAGGGCTTCTCACATTTAACGGTGAGAGGCCTATGTTGTTTTTGCAGGAGGTTTGGGGGTAAAGCCGGAAATTGTTGGAACAGTGGTGTGGCAATAATTGCCAGGATTTTCAATGTAACATCTGGTACAACTTAATCGTTATTATTGATATAAACATCCGGCCGGAAAGAAGGTGTAAAACCTGTGACTGTTGTTGATGAACTGAAAAAGGCCAAGGAAGGTGATCTCCAATCAATTGAACAGATATGCCGGTCCACTTGGGGAACCTCTGTATCGTTTTATATATTATAAAGTACAAAACCGTGAGGAGGCGGAGGAAATTACCCAGGAATCCTATGTCAGAATGCTGACTCATTGGCAAGATCATAAAGCCTCCCGGGAAAACTTACTGGGTTATATTAAGACCGTTGCCCTGAATGTATTACGCGACCGCTGGCGGCAAAAAAAGCGTCGGGGGATACAGGTAAAATTTGAGGAAATAAATCCGGAAGAAACAGCCGGCCTGGATTATCAAAAGGTTATTACACAGCGGCTGCAGCTGGAAAACGCTCTGGCAAAATTAAGCGAAGACAAGCGGTCCATTATTGATTTAAGGATAGTTAAGGGTTTTTCGGTAGCTGAGACCGCAAAGCTGGTAGGGAAAACGGAAGCTGCTGTCCGAACTTCTCAATACCGTGCTTTACAGGAGTTGGCCCGTATTCTGAATGGCCATGATTAATGAGGAGGGATGAAAATGAATAATACTGAAAGCAGACTTTCCGATTATATTGATGCTATGAATGAGGAACACGAGCCTGAAAAACACCAGACCGCCGATACTCCGGAATTGGAAAAGCTTTTGGCAACTGCCAGGATGGTACGTACTTTGAGAGAACCGGCGCTGCCCGATCCCGGGTACCCCCACAGGCTGGCTAAGGCCGTGGCTGCCGGCCTCCAACAGCCGGTGGAGCCAAATACTAAACCGGGCAGCCGGAAATATAAAAGGTTGGCCGGGCGTTCCTGGCGGCAGTGGGTATTACCTCCTGCAGCGGCATTGATAGCGGGTTTACTTTTATTCGCAGTGTTGACAAGCTGGACGGGCTTATTTAAACAGGATGTGGTTTACGCAATGGGCAAAGCGGTGGCCCAATTGTCCAGTTATCATGGTGTTCTTGAAACGCGTACAAAAAACGCAGCCGGAGAGGAATGGATGTTCCGCCGGGTGGAGCTTTGGTCAGAGGGAGATAAGTATGCCGTGAGGCAGAACGAAGGCACTCTGACCATCAATAATGGCGAGAGGAAGTGGCAGGTCCGCCCGGAAGGCAAGGAGGTGGCCCTGCTGCCGCTGGTGCCCGACCCGATTCGGAACGGTTTTGATCTGCGGGATGAAGCCAAGCTGGCCCAACAATACCCACACGCTGTGGTCGGTTCGGAGATGATTGCCGGCCGACGGACAACAAAACTTGAAATTTCACCACCAGGAGGCCTTGCCTACTATTTGTGGATTGATGAAGAA
>Ga0209347_1003795_pt1 | contig 16842 bp, 18 predicted proteins | sample AutmiccommuBRH23_FD_187382 | JGI IMG/M metagenome (GOLD analysis project Ga0209347, IMG submission 187382) | Deep subsurface microbial communities from Mt. Terri, Switzerland - Autotrophic microbial communities BRH/23 (SPAdes) (version 2) | ecosystem: Environmental > Aquatic > Deep subsurface >...
CCGAGCCGCAGAGCAGAGGAAATTGGCCCGCTCTGCCATGGACCGGCTGGTGCGCGAACGCACGACGGCACCCTTTCCGCGGCACTCTAAAGGTTTGGGAATGGAGGGGCCCGGTTTGGGCAAAATTGGCCCCAGAGACTCTAATGAAATCAATCACTTAGAGAAATGCTGGCGCCCCGTAGGGACGTGTAAGATGTCCTATATTTCCGACACTTACAGCGGGGTTAGACAATTTTCTGCTCCAAGAGATTTCAGGAGGTTACGTACAGAGTGTCTAACCTCCATATGGCCCAGACTATCTGTGTTTGAGATACGGCAGTGGCACAGATGGATCTCAGCTCGCCCCACTACGGCCCTCAAGGTAACCGTTGCCAGTCCCGCCACGCATAGTGGGGGTATCTTCCGAACCACGTGCGGATCTCGGAGCCGCACCAAGGCGCATTGGAATGCATCTCGCCAACCCCTTTGGCGGTCGGCGTGGCATACCTGAATTGTTCGCTGACCGAGTTCCGGCGATAAGACCCGCTGTTTCTCAACTTATTGGTCGAGGTCGGATGACCTGATGGAAGATTTCGTCATAGGATATTGGGGAAAGGCGCGACCTCGCGACGTGGCCGCGCCGGAATGGCATCCACTCTCCTATCACTGCCTCGACGTTGCTGCGGCGGGCGAGGCACTGCTCGACAACCGGCCCCAGTATCTGGAAGCGCTAGCGGCAGCGGCACGGCTGGACACCGACCTCGCGCGCCGCTGGTTTCTGTTCGCCCTCGCGCTGCACGACATCGGCAAATTTGCGGACTGCTTTCAACGCAAGTGGCAACACCTCTTGCCCTGCACGATGGCGCATGCTCCCGAGGATGATCCAGGGCACGGCGCCGTCGGCCGCGCCCTCTGGTCGTGCAACTGCGACCTCGAGATTCCCCTAGGCGCGGGGGGCTTCAGGGCGCTGCTGCAGAACGGGCACCCAAGGACCGCCTTCGCACGAGGCTTCAACGTCTGGCTCGGTGCCGTGTTCGGTCATCACGGCCGGCCTGTTTCGAAGCCCGGAAATCTCGGCAAGCTGATGTCGGGCAAGGCCGCAGACGATGCGCGCCGCCATGTCGAGGCATGCGCCGCCATTTTCAAACCCGGAGCGCCACCTACCGCAACATCACCCGACGACCCGGATTTTAGGCGCTCTTCGTGGCTCGTCGCCGGGCTATCCGTAATCGCGGACTGGATCGGATCCAATCAGGACAAAGACTGGTTCCCCTACCTCTCACCCGAGCGCTCTCTCGACGCGTACTGGCCGATCGCGCAGGAACGCGCGCGGCGCGCAATCCTCTACGCGGGACTTGGGTCGCCTCCCGTCACCCCCAGTTTTGGCTTGCGTCATGCCATCGCGGCTTCGGGCGTTGAGGAGCCGACACCGACGCCGCTGCAAGCGTGGATGGGCGAGCAGTTTCACCCGAACGGCCAGGCGCTAGTCGTCATGGAGGATCTGACCGGGTCGGGAAAGACGGAAGCAGCGCTGATCGGCGCCCACCGCCTCATGCAGGCCGGCGCCGCGGAGGGCCTTTACTGGGCGCTCCCCACGATGGCCACGGCCAATAGCCTCTACACGCGACTGAGTGCAGCATATCGATCGCTGTTCGCCGACTTTTCTGATGCCTCGTTGGTGCTCGCCCACGGCAAGCGCGATTTCAACAATCCGTTTATGAAGACCATTCTGCCGGGAGCAACGTCAGAGGAACCGCGCGGCAAGAAGTTCGATGACGAGACCGCCTCGGCCCAGTGCGCCGCATGGATAGCGGACGATCGCCGCAAGGCCTTTCTCGCTGACGTCGGCGTCGGCACCATCGATCAGGCGTTGCTCGGTATTCTGCCCGCCAAGCATCAGGCGATCCGCATCGCCGCGCTCGCGCGGCGGGTGCTCATCATCGACGAGGTGCACAGTTACGACGCCTACACGGGGACGCTTCTGCAACGCCTGCTGGAGTTCCATGCCGCAAATGGCGGCTCGGCCGTTCTCCTGTCGGCGACAATGACCCAAGCCTTGCGGCGCAAGCTCATCGCGGCCTTCGGAAAAGGTGCGCGCTGGCTCCCGGTCCGCGGCGGCGAGCCACGAGCAGCAGCCTTTCCGCTGATCACCATTGCCTCATGTGCGGGCTTGAACGAGCACCCCCTGAACGATCGCAATACTGCCTCACGGCGCGGCACGCGGCGCGATCTTCGCGTGAAACGCATCGCCGACGAGGGCGCCGCACGGGCAATTCTACTTGCAAGCCATCGTCGCAGAGAAGCATCGGTGTGGATCCGCAATACCGTGCACGATGCGATCTCAGCCTATCGCGCACTGCGCGCCGAGTTGGGCGACAAGGTCGAGCTCTTCCATGCGCGATTTGCGCTCGGCGACCGCATGGACCGGGAGGCCTCGGCACTCGAAGCCTTCGGGAAGCAGGCATCCGAGCGACGCAACCGCGTTCTCGTGGCCTCGCAGGTGGTGGAACAGGCCTTGGATCTCGATTTCGATACGATGGTGACGGACCTCGCCCCCATCGATTTGCTGATTCAACGTGCCGGCCGCCTGCATCGCCACGACCGCGGTACGCGTACTGCACCGGCGCTACATGTGCTCTCGCCCGAGCCGGTCCCCGATGCGTCCCAGAAGTGGTTCGCGACCATGTTCCCGAAAGGCCAGTACGTTTACGCCGATCACGGGCAACTGTGGCTGACGAAGCGGTACCTTATCGACGCCGGGGGACTGAAACTTGAGACCGGCTCGCCAAGAGACCCGATCGAGGCTGTATTTTCCGAAAATGGGATGGTTCCAGCGAATCTGCAAAACGTCTCCCAGCGCGCGCTTGGCACCGAGCTGGCAACCGCCGGGCAGGCGCGCCTCAATTCACTCGAACTCGCCAATGGCTATGCTGGATCTTTCGGTGCTTGGCTAAGTGACACGATCACGCCGACGCGCCTCGGATCGCCTCAGCGCCTGCTCCGCCTCGCCCGCTGGGATGGAAAACAACTCACTCCCTGGTATGGCGATGGCAATGCGCGTGTTGCTTGGCGTCTTTCCGAGGTACAGGTGCTGGCGGCGAGGGTCGCGGGGCTGACCGATAGGCCACCGATGCTGAAACGCGCCATCGACGAACTCGTCACGTCGTGGGGCGAGAAATTCGATCCCCCACTCGTCGTGCCGCTGATCGAGGACGGGGATGTGTGGCGCGCCACCGCCGTTGACGCCGGGGGGCACCCGGTGGCAATCAGCTATTCGCCTGACGTCGGCCTCGAACTTTCCTGATCCCCGCTCCGCGGGGCTCATGAACAGCGTTGGATTGCGGGGAAAACTCGCGGAGATGATGCGTGCGCGACTTTGCACGCATCACTCTTTGCGCGATGCTGCAAAGAAAAACCGATGGGCGATATTTTATGTCATTCAACCTCATTGGCGACCGGTGGCTTCCCTGCCGCCGGGCCTCGGGCGCGCGCGTCTGGCTCGCGCCGCACGTAATAACATCGCAGTTCGGCGACGACCCGATCCTGACACTGGACTTCCCGCGACCGGACTGGAACGCGGCTGTCACCGAGCTTCTGATCGGCCTGCTTTCAGCGACGATACCCCCGCACTCGGCTGACGATTGGGCGGAGCGGTGGATCACACCACCTCCACCGGGCGAGCTTCAGTCGGCGCTCGCCCCGCTCACGTTTGCATTCGATCTCGACAGCGAGGGGCCGCGCTGCTTCCAGGACCTCGCCCCACTCGAAAGCGCAGAGCCCAAAAGCGTGGCCTCGCTGCTCATCGATGCGCCGGGCGACAACACGGTCAAAGAGAACAAAGATCTCTTCATCAAGCGCAACGGCATCACGGCACTGTCGTTACCATACGCAGCCGCCGCGCTCATCACCCTGCAGACCTATGCCCCCTCTGGCGGGCAGGGCAATCGGACGTCGATGCGCGGAGGCGGCCCGCTCACCGTGCTGATCTCACCGCGCCGGCGAAATGCCCGGTTGAACACCATATCCACACTGTGGGAACTCGTCTGGAGCAACGTACGCGATTATGACGAGGACGCTCCGCCGATCGATGGCGATCTTCCGCATGACGACAGGCGATGGTCGAGAGTATTTCCCTGGCTCGCGGGCACGCGACAATCGAAGGGCGACATACCTACGCTGCCAATCGAGCATGCCGATCTGCTGCAGGTGTACTTCGCCCTTCCCCGCCGGATCCGCCTCGACTTCGAGCCTGAAACAGACACCAAGTGCAGCCTAGGCGGCCCCACCGATGGCGGTTGCGTCAGGACATACCGTCAGATCAACTACGGCACCATGTATAGCGGCTGGCGGCACCCACTCTCGCCCTACTACGTGGACAAGAAAAACGGCCTACTGCCGTTTCATCCCCAACCGGGCCTCGTGACATACGCCGACTGGCTTGCCTGGTGGGGCCTGAGGGACGGTCAGTCCGCACTCAATCTCGCACAATGGCGGGAGCGCCTTTACGCCCTCGGCGCCGAAGTCGTCGACCTTCAGGAAACGCGGCAGCACGGCCTGCATGCGTTCGGCTTCGACATGGACAACATGAAGGCCAGAGGCTGGCTCGACGAGCGCATCCCTTACTTCGAGCCGCCTCAGGATGCACCACCCATATGGGCGCAGCACTTCCAGGCGACCGTCACACAGCTCGTCGAAGCGGCCAAAGCCACGGCTGACCAGCTGAAGTACGAGCTGCGCCGCAACCAGTTCGGCAAGTGGGACACCGAGAAGCAACAGTACAAGCTGCTCGACACCGCCCCCAAGGATGCCTTCGATGAAGTCGCCACTCAGCTCTGGGCCGAGACGCAGGAGGCATTCGTCCAATCGCTCGACCGCCTGCATCAGAGTGACGCCCAACATGCCGATCGGAGCGTGCGCACGGATTTCATGAAGTCTCTGCGCAGCACGGCGCTGCGCCTGTTCGACGGCGCTTGCGACATCGACAGCCTCGCCGACCAGAATGCGCGACGCCTCGTCGAGGCACGCAAAGGGCTGGTCATCGCGCTGTCCCCCGGCGGCAAGGTGGCGGTCGTCTTGGGCATCGCTGAAACAAAATCCAAGAAGGGCGGCGGCAGTCGCGGAGGGAAATCATGAGCAGGCGGAATGACACGACATTCGACAAGGCCGGCGAAATCTGCCGCAACCTATGGCGCGAGCTTGCCGCCATTGATCCCAAGACAGGCGAGGAGCGCGACGGCGGGCGCCCGGACCGCGCCGCGCTCGCTCAATTGCGGCGCCTCGGCACCAACGTTCACGGCGATGAGGAGCACCTCGACACGGCCTCGGCAATCGCTCTCTGGCCCTACAGGCGGCTGCTCCAGGAGCTGCGGCCTATCGCCGGGGCGCAGTTCGCGTACCGCCCGGAAGGGGATTTCGAGGACGCTGTCGTCGTCGTCATCGCGACGCTTGCCCACGTGCGCAAAGACTCCAGGCCTGACGATTTCGTCGCCAGGCGCCTCGGCCTCGGCAAAGACGGACAACCGGTACAAGGAGAAGAAGGAGCGCGCGTGATGGCTGAGGCACGCTTCAAGCGCCTCATCCGCACGCACGCCTGGCCGGAGCTGCTGGATCAGGGGCGGCGTATCGTTCGGCTACTCGAACGCAACGTGCCCGTGGCCGATCTCGCCGCCAGCCTGTTTCTCTGGAATGCAGGTCCGCGCGTGAGGCGCGTCTGGTCGTTCGACTATTACGGCGCCGATTTTGCCTCCCCCGAGAGCGACTCCAGCGCACCACCCGCCGACATTGCGCCCGCGATACCTGCGGCGAACTGAACGAACACACCCATTCATCAGCTACATCCGGAAACATTTCCATGACCACATTCATCCAGCTTCATTTGCTTACCGCCTATCCCGCCGCCAACCTCAACCGTGACGACACGGGCAGCCCGAAGACGCTGAAATTCGGTGGTGCCGAGCGCCTGCGCGTCTCCTCGCAGAGCCTGAAGCGTGCGATCCGCACATCCGACATCTTCGCCGACGGCGCCGGTGCAAATATCGGCACGCGCTCGCAAACCTTCGCCCGCGCGCTCGTGACGGCACTCCAGCGCTGCGGCCTCGACGAGAAGCAGGCCATCGAACGGGCCCGCAGTGTCGTGGAGGCCGATGGACTCGGCAAGCTCAAGAAGGACACGGCTGAAACAGAGCAGCTCGTCCACCTCGGACCAGACGAGTTGGAGCGCTTAGCCCAGCTGGCCGGCGCACTGGCCGAGGGCACGAGCTTCGACAAGAAATCCACGCTCGCGCTGCTCGAAAAACCGAAGGCCGTCGATATCGCGATGTTCGGGCGCATGCTCGCCGACAACCCAGGCTTCAATGTCGAAGCGGCGGTGCAGGTGGCGCATGCCTTCACGACGCATCGCGTCACCGTCGAGGACGACTACTACACCGCAGTCGATGACCTGAAGAGTGCAGACAGCACCGCCGATCGCGGTGCCGGCTTCATCGGCATCCAGGAATATGGCGCCGGGCTCTTCTATCTCTACATCTGCATCGACGCCGACCTGCTGCTCGGGAATCTTTCCGGCGACAAGGCTCTTACCAAAGCCGCCCTCGCCGCATTCACCGAGGCAGCCGCCAAGGTCAGCCCCCGCGGCAAGCAGAACAGCTTTGCCAGCCGCGCGCGCGCCAGCTACGTCATGGCCGAGGTGGGGTCTGCTGTACCGCGCACGCTGGCCGCGGCCTTCCTGAAGCCCGTCACCGCCAATGGCGCCGACGCCGATATCGCCGCACTATCCATCACCCGTCTGGAGAACCTGCGCGAGCAGTTCGAGAAGGCATACGGTGATGTCACGGCGCGGGTGGTAATGAATGTCGGGGCGGGCACCGGCACCTTAGCCGAGATCATCGCGCATGCCACAGGAGCAGTCGATGCCATCGCCGCGTGAGTACCTCCTCGCCCGGCTATGGGGGCCCATGGCTTCATGGGGCACCATTGCGGTCGGCGAGCAGCGCCAGACATGGACGCGCCCGTCCCGCTCCGGCGTCCTCGGCCTCATCGCCGCGGCCCTCGGCATCGAGCGATCCCAACCGGCCGCGCACGATGCTCTCGAGCGGGCGCTCGGCCTCGCCGTCCGCGTCGATGCTCATGGACGCCCTTTGCGCGATTACCATACCACCCAGTCCCCGCAACAGGAGGCCAAGCGCCGTTGGGCCTCCCGCTACGACGAGATCCGCAATGCCCGCAAGCTCAACACCATCCTTTCGGAGCGGCACTACGTCACCGAGGCGAGCGCAGCGATTGCCCTGTGGCTGCGACCGGGCCATGTCGAACCGGTACTCGCATCAATCGTGCACAGGCTGCGCCACCCGGCATTCACGCTCTACCTCGGCCGCAAGGCGTCGCCCATCGGCCTGCCGCCTCGTCCATTCCTGTGCACCGCCACGTCGTTAAAAGAGGCGTTTCTCGCCTTCGACGGCGCGGAGCGCGCGTGGCTGGCAAAGACCGATCCCAAATGGCGATGGTTGTTTCCGGACCTTACCCCTGGCTCCGGAGCAGTTCCGAGCGCGTGGCTGAGCCGCGACGACGCCGATCCCGCCGACGGCCGCGATAGCGGGCTTGGACCTCTACGCATCGCCGAGCACACGGCGCGGCGCGATGCCATTCGCGACCGGCACATGTGGACCTTCGATGATCGCGAGGAGGTTCGTGTGCTCCTCGATGGAGACAACACGCCATGACGACACATTATCTGACCAAGGCTGTTCTGGCACCTGCGACGGCCGGCATCGGCGCTCTGCTTGCAGAGAATGCCGGATGCGATGCCGGCCATCGCCTGGTGTGGACCTTGTTTCCACGCTCAGAAGGCGAGCAGAGCGAACGCGATTTTCTCTATCGCGAGATCGACAACCGCACCTACCTCATCGTGTCGCCTCAGCCACCGGCCGATGCCCATGCACTGTGGCAGCTCGGCCCCAAACACTACGCACCGAAGCTGCAGGCGGGCGAACGATACAGCTTTATCCTACGCGCCAATCCGGCGATGGCGATCCGCACCGGGAACGCGCGCCGGAGCCTGCGCGTCGATGCTGTCATGCACGCCAGGCGGACCTCAAAGGCCGCCAAGGCCCCGTGGGGGCGCGAGCACGAGGCGGATGCGGCGCTCGCCTGGCTCACCCAGCGCGAAGAGACCATCGGCGTCGTCATCGATCGCAACGCCACCAGCGCCAGCAACTATCGACAGTGGGAGATCCCGCACAGGAAGTACGATCGGCCGGTGCGCTTCTCGAGCGTCGACTACGAAGGAATGCTGACCGTTAGCGACCCCGATCGCTTTGCCAAGGCTCTGCTCACTGGCATCGGCAAAGCCCGCGCCTTCGGCTGCGGTCTGATGCTGATCCGTCGCGCACTCCTGAGGGAGTCATGACGGAAGCGCCCTATGTTCCCCTGCGGCCGATCCCTATGAAGGAACGCTCGGCAATCGTGTTCCTCCAGTACGGCGAGTTGGATGTGCTCGACAGCGCCTTCGTTCTCGTCGACGCAACCGGCGTGCGCACGCAGATTCCCGTCGGGGGTCTCGCGTGTCTGATGCTCGAGCCGGGAACGCGCACGTCTCACGCCGCGATCGCGCTCGCCGCCCGCGTCGGCTGTCTGATCGTTTGGGTCGGTGAAGCTGGAGTCCGTCTCTATTCTGCGGGGCAGCCTGGTGGCGCCAGGGCCGACAAGCTCCTCTATCAGGCGCGGTGCGCGCTCGACGAGACCGCACGCATCAACGTCGTGCGCGAGATGTACCGGCGCCGTTTCGGCGAGGATGCACCCTCACGCCGCTCCATTGAGCAGCTTCGCGGCATCGAGGGTGCCCGGGTACGCGAGACGTACAAGCTCCTCGCTCAGCGTCATGGCGTCAATTGGAATGTCCGCAATTACGACCGCAACAATTGGGAAAGGGCCGATGTCGCCAACCGCGCATTGTCGGCGTCTACCGCCTGCCTCTACGGACTCACCGAAGCGGCGGTGCTGGCGGTCGGCTATGCGCCGGCCATCGGCTTTCTTCACCGCGGAAAGCCTCTCAGCTTCGTTTACGACGTGGCCGACGTCTACAAGTTCGACACCGCGGCCGTCGCGGCATTCGAGACCGCCGGGCGCATTCTGAAGGGAAAGGGCGATGGCTCACCCGTCGAGCGTCAGGTGCGGATCGCATGCCGGGACCTTTTCCGGCGCAGTGGCCTGCTCGACAAGATCATCCCGGGCATCGAGGAGATGCTGAAGGCCAGCGGCATGGATCCGCCCGAGGACGCGCCGGAGGCGAGCGAACCCGCAATTCCAGCAGATGAGGCCGGCGGAGATGATGGTCATCGTGGTTGAGAATGCGCCGCCGCGTTTGCGGGGGCGCTTGTCGCTCTGGCTCGCCGAGGTCCGCGCCGGTGTGTATGTCGGCGTCTACAACAGGCGCGTGCGCGAGCGCATTTGGGACGACGTGAAGCTGATGATTGACGCGGGTAACGCCGTCATTGCTTGGAGCGCACCGACGGATAGCGGGTTCGCCTTCGAGGCGATCGGCGAGAACCGCCGTGAGCCGGTCGATTTTGACGGGCTGACACTCGTCCGCTTCAAACCTCAGCCACCAGATGCCGGCAATGCGTCCTCCTCGAGCGGGCCCAAAGGCGACCCCTGAGAGCCCAGCAGAACACGGTCGACGCCGACCCACACAAAAAGTCGGTGGCGCTCTTTGACAAGTGAATAGTCATTTGGCAACAGTCGGTTGCTGCGAAGTCTGTTCCCCGCACACGCGGGGATGAACCGGCTTCCGCTTCACGTCAACCGTGCCCAGAACGCTGTTCCCCGCACACGCGGGGATGAACCGCGTGCACCGGGCACCGAGTCTGCTGGCTCCGGCTGTTCCCCGCACACGCGGGGATGAACCGGCTGACAGCGAACTCAAGATCGTCCCCATGGGCCTGTTCCCCGCACACGCGGGGATGAACCGGGAATGCCGTTGCTAACGGGACGGGTGGTCGACTGTTCCCCGCACACGCGGGGATGAACCGCGGACGATCCAGCGATTGACGAGGTACGTGACCTGTTCCCCGCACACGCGGGGATGAACCGTCGATGCCTGCGACATGAACGCGATCCTCATTCTGTTCCCCGCACACGCGGGGATGAACCGCATGTTGTCAAGTATGAAGACCTCGTGTCCGACTGTTCCCCGCACACGCGGGGATGAACCGCAGGCCAAGAGCGATGTGACTTCCGTACCAACCTGTTCCCCGCACACGCGGGGATGAACCGACGCCACCGGCTGCTTGAGGGGCCCGGGGCGGCTGTTCCCCGCACACGCGGGGATGAACCGGCGCCATAAATGACACGCAAAACGCGATAGGCCTGTTCCCCGCACACGCGGGGATGAACCGGCGTAGTACAGGGGCCAGAACCACCAGCGCGCCTGTTCCCCGCACACGCGGGGATGAACCGGCACTTGCGACAACCGCCGCACGATAGGTCTACTGTTCCCCGCACACGCGGGGATGAACCGCACGCCAGTGGCAAAATGCGGCCGCACGAGGAACTGTTCCCCGCACACGCGGGGATGAACCGATCGCCAGTCTTGAGGCCTCTCTGGCACAGGCCTGTTCCCCGCACACGCGGGGATGAACCGGCGCAGGGGCTGGAGCCGCAACTCCGCGCGATCTGTTCCCCGCACACGCGGGGATGAACCGTATTGATCGCTGTCCGGGAGATCCCAATCGCCCTGTTCCCCGCACACGCGGGGATGAACCGCCGAGAAGGAAGGGCGCATTACGAGCGTGCCCCTGTTCCCCGCACACGCGGGGATGAACCGGGGAACGTCGAGCTCGGCCGCAGCCTCGAACACTGTTCCCCGCACACGCGGGGATGAACCGTCGGAATCGACTGACAGCACTGTCGAGCACCCCTGTTCCCCGCACACGCGGGGATGAACCGACTCCGAAACGAGTTCGCATCACTTTACCCGCCTGTTCCCCGCACACGCGGGGATGAACCGGACGGTCAGATTGCAACGTGGGTGGTTGATGCCTGTTCCCCGCACACGCGGGGATGAACCGATCGAACTCGGCATCGACAAGAACCGCAACGGCTGTTCCCCGCACACGCGGGGATGAACCGGTCTTCGCTCTGGCAGACGCTTCTCGCGAGCGCTGTTCCCCGCACACGCGGGGATGAACCGACGACCGTTGTCCGGGCTCAGAAGTTGGCGCGCTGTTCCCCGCACACGCGGGGATGAACCGGTAACCGCAATGTCGTCAGTCGGCGGGGCGGCCTGTTCCCCGCACACGCGGGGATGAACCGGGCAAATGGCCAAAATCTACTGGCGCGGGAAACTGTTCCCCGCACACGCGGGGATGAACCGATGCGCGGACGGTTCTTCAAATTCGCCGACCTCTGTTCCCCGCACACGCGGGGATGAACCGGCTTCGATTGGTGCTTTCTCGATCTGCCGGGACTGTTCCCCGCACACGCGGGGATGAACCGCTCCACCTCTACCTCGTCGAGGCATTGGATGCCTGTTCCCCGCACACGCGGGGATGAACCGCAACAACAAGCCGACGAACCGCCATCCGTTGCCTGTTCCCCGCACACGCGGGGATGAACCGCCGGGCACCGCAGTAGAGGTTGAGGCCCTGTGCTGTTCCCCGCACACGCGGGGATGAACCGGGTTCTTGCGCCTCGGCCGCTATCCAGCTGTGCTGTTCCCCGCACACGCGGGGATGAACCTAAGACCGTTGGTGGTCTCGGCGCGGCGAGCGCCTGTTCCCCGCACACGCGGGGATGAACCGATGACGCTAAGCAGCGTGATGGGGACGGTGCACTGTTCCCCGCACACGCGGGGATGAACCGAAATACTGGTCTGTGGGCTGGGACGGGATCAACTGTTCCCCGCACACGCGGGGATGAACCGCCCAGTCTCACCTGCTCGATGGTGAGATCCTGCTGTTCCCCGCACACGCGGGGATGAACCGATCGACTGCGTTGTCGAGTTCAGGTATCCGGTCTGTTCCCCGCACACGCGGGGATGAACCGACGCGCATCCGAGCGGATTGGCGTGCTGGATCCTGTTCCCCGCACACGCGGGGATGAACCGGCCACTGAGCTTTCCGCGGCGGGCGTTTTGGCCTGTTCCCCGCACACGCGGGGATGAACCGTGGTGGTCGGCTGTGTGGCGGACGCGCACCGGCTGTTCCCCGCACACGCGGGGATGAACCGGCGACAATGCCGACCCCGAGAAAGCACAGAGCCTGTTCCCCGCACACGCGGGGATGAACCGAGCCGAGAGGCTGGTCAACCGGCATCGTTGAGCTGTTCCCCGCACACGCGGGGATGAACCGCTCTGCCCCGTCGATCGACCACCACGAGCCGCCTGTTCCCCGCACACGCGGGGATGAACCGTCGGCGGCACGCTGCGGATCGGTGACGTCACGCTGTTCCCCGCACACGCGGGGATGAACCGCGGTGGGGAGACTTGAGCCCTGTTGCACAACTCTGTTCCCCGCACACGCGGGGATGAACCGCCGTGCAGGAGATCGATCAGCGCACTGGCGGCCTGTTCCCCGCACACGCGGGGATGAACCGAGCGCTATATCGCAGTCACCGACGATCCGCGTCTGTTCCCCGCACACGCGGGGATGAACCGATCACAGAGAGAGGGCGAGGGAGATCGTTCGTCTGTTCCCCGCACACGCGGGGATGAACCGGCTTCGTTCGAAGAAGGCTCAGACGCATGACCCTGTTCCCCGCACACGCGGGGATGAACCGCAGTTCGTCTCCGAGCGCATTCCCTGGGAGGACTGTTCCCCGCACACGCGGGGATGAACCGACTATCGCCGTGACCGTCGCCGTCTACACTGGCTGTTCCCCGCACACGCGGGGATGAACCGGTGCCCGGCGAGCCCTTCGGGCGCGGCCTGGCCTGTTCCCCGCACACGCGGGGATGAACCGACTTCGATGCCGCGCGCGTAGTGCTTGCGGCGCTGTTCCCCGCACACGCGGGGATGAACCGACCTGCGTCGCCGTGTCGAGACGCTTGAACGCCTGTTCCCCGCACACGCGGGGATGAACCGTCGGCAAGTTTGGCGATAAGGCCAAGGATCGGCTGTTCCCCGCACACGCGGGGATGAACCGACTGCCGCAATCATTTTGGCGCCGCTCACGGTCTGTTCCCCGCACACGCGGGGATGAACCGATCAAAGGCAGAGGGCGCAAGAGGCTCAGGTCCTGTTCCCCGCACACGCGGGGATGAACCGGACGCTGGAGTGCCCTACCACATGGCCAAGGACTGTTCCCCGCACACGCGGGGATGAACCGACGACCGTGGTCCGGGCTCAGAAGTTGGCGCGCTGTTCCCCGCACACGCGGGGATGAACCGGTGTCGGGAGGCCCACGCATGCATGAGCCGTCCTGTTCCCCGCACACGCGGGGATGAACCGGCGTCTTTGCGTATCAAGCAAGCATTCGAGAGCTGTTCCCCGCACACGCGGGGATGAACCGGTTCGTGGTCGGCTTTGCTACGATTTCTGAATCTGTTCCCCGCACACGCGGGGATGAACCGATGCGCACGCTGGAAGGCGCTGGTGGTTCGTCCTGTTCCCCGCACAGGCGGGGATGAACCGCCCTTTGAGCCCTTGCGGACCTTGGCGCCGATCTGTTCCCCGCACACGCGGGGATGAACCGGCGTGACCGTGACGGAGTACGGCGACGATCGCCTGTTCCCCGCACACGCGGGGATGAACCGTAGGCGGTCGGATGACGCGCATTCACCGCGAACTGTTCCCCGCACACGCGGGGATGAACCGCACGGCGTTCCAACCGGCGGCGGGTGCAGCGACTGTTCCCCGCACACGCGGGGATGAACCGTGGGCGGCAGACCGCGAGCACGAAAAGAAGCTCTGTTCCCCGCACACGCGGGGATGAACCGGAGATGATGGCCGAAGCCGGTACGAAATTTCTCTGTTCCCCGCACACGCGGGGATGCGGTGATGATGGAACCGGCACAGGTCTCCGGCTTCAGCCAGGATGGTCATTGCCGTGATCGGACCGATACCCGGTATCTGCCGCAGTCGCTGGTCGTCGGCGTTATCAGCAAGACCAGTGTGCGCCTGCTTCTCGATTGCATCGCGCTGGCGGATCAGGCTGCGCCCTCTGCGAGGGCAAGCTGGGACATCGCAATCGCTGCGCTGTCCATGCTAACCGGAAGGGCGATAGATGCTTGAGCGGTCTCAAAAATATCGCCCAAAAGACTGGTTTTCGATATCCTCTTGCCCACCATCCGCTTGCTGTCGATATCAGAGACCCTGAGCGCTACGACCTCCATGGCGCGCAGTCCGGCGCCATACGCGACGCTCAGCATCGCCTTGTCCTTCGGCTCCGATGCAGCTTCCAGCAGCCGGCCGATCTCCTCCGATGAGAGCACGCGCGGCAGCTTGCGCGCAGCACTCTCGCGCGCGAGCGGGGTCGTTATCTGGGACCAAGCGCCTGTAGACTTTGCAACCGACGGCCGAGACCAAACATCAGCACCAAGGCCTGCTAACAGGATGAACCGCGCATCGCGCCGTTGAGCAGCACCCACTACTCGATCGTCTGCAGCCGGGGGATTGCGGATAATTGTGAACTACTCTCGCGGACCCGGGGGCCTTAACGCCCTAGACGTCTCTTGACGGCCCTAGCCAACGTCGGTCGTGACACCTGCATGCGAGATGCCAGGTCGGCAAGTGTTGCACCCCCATCCCGGAGCGCAGCGTGCACCAAGTCAACGTCCACTGAATTGAGCTTGCGTGGCCGTCCGAGAGATCTGCCTCGCGCTCGTGCCGCAGCGAGGCCCGCTCTTGTCCGCTCGCTGATGAGTGCGCGTTCAAATTCCGCCAAGGCTCCCATGACGTGGAACAGCAAACGTCCGCTGGCTGTATCGGTGTCGATCGCCTCACAGATTGACACCAAGCCGATCTGCCTGTCGCTGAGCAACGAAACGAGCACAATCAAATGAGACAGGCTCCTGCCTAAGCGGTCCAGCCTCCAGGTGACAAGCACGTCACCAGGCCTAATCGTTGCCAACAGTTGATCTAGTGCTGGTCGACTTAACTTGCCGCCTGAGACGCCTTCATCACGAAATATCCTCTCGCACCCTGCGCGCGTTAGTGCGTCTTCCTGCAGCGCAAGGCTCTGATCAGTCGTCGAAACACGCGCGTAGCCAATCCTCATAAGTGTCCGCCCCGCACTGCAGAAACCACGCACTCGCAGAGCCGCTTGCCCTGAACGAAGCTACGCAATCCACAGGTTATCAAAAACGGACGATTTTGTTCGTCACCAAAACTGTATCGTTTGCAACTTCCGGGCACTCAAAAACCATATCAAATCATCCCCTGGACCTGCAATCCGAAGGTTGCTCAAAATGGTCCCCTTTTGAGCATCGGATCCACATGATGCTTTCGGAACCCATATCGGTGATGAGGCATCTATCGCACAAAGGAGCATTGAAACATGGACGACGAGTCGAATTCCTTTTTGACCCAGATTGAAGCTGCCAAACTATTACGACTTTCTCCACGAACGCTGGAAAACTATCGATGCAACAGCAAGGGCCCGCCCTTTATCAAACTTGGGGCACGCATCTTATATACGCGACAGGGCGTTATAAGCTGGGTCGAGAAATTTGCAAAAAGCAGCAAAGGAAACGATTGATGGATAATCCAGACGAGGAGACATTCCTCACAACGAAAGAAGCAGCCGCTATACTACGGACCACAGAAGCCGGGCTTAGCTTTCGTCGGGTTCAAGGAGGGGGTCCGCGCTACTTCAAAGTGGGACCTAAGACGGGATCGCGAGTGCTTTACCGGAGATCGGACCTGCTGGAATGGATTGAGCAGTTCCAACATCACTCAACGTCAGAATACTGGCAGCGAAAGCAAGATCGGGAAGCCTAGCAGTAGCTCAAAAAATCAGGTTTTACGTAGCACCCCAACTTGGATAGAGCATCAGATTCCTAATCTGATGTCCTAGCGCGAACCACGGGGCGGCACCCAGCAACCTGCTACTCCTCCATTGCTTGGAGCATAAAGTACTCTTCTACGGCGCGACCCCACTCTTCGCGGGCGTCGGCGTCAAAATATTCGGCGTTGGCTTCGGAGAGGATGAAGCCTGTTTGCTGGAATGCATATATGATTTGTGGGGGCATGCCCGCACGACGCATGAGACCAACAACCACAGCCGAGAACTCTGGTTCTTGTAGTGACCCGTTGCCGGAGAAGAAGACCAAGTCGTCGGAGCCTGGCTCTCTGCCGAAATTTTCCCGAAACAGCGCACGCTGCCTCTCCAACGCATCAAGGGCCTCTTTCGACAACGGCAACGTTCGGACTCCGGCGGCCCCACTGTTAGAGTGAGGCTGTCTACTGTGCTTTTTCCTGGTCATGCGTCGAATCCTTTCCAGTTTGGGAGATTGGCTGAACCCTAGCCCGTTGAGGATCGTTATCGGCCCTCACTCACGAGCATAACCAAATCGTGAAACCACACTGAAGGCCCTTATCTACGCTCAGACCCCTTCCCCACGAAAATCTCGTCATTTCCCTTTGCAGGGCCCTGACAATTGGATGATCGTCGTCAAAGCACAAAACGTTGGACAGCTGCTTTGCGATGAACACCGGGATCAAGAAAAGATACGTTTTGCCCTATGGGCTCCCTCCTCGAGGATTATCGAGGGTCCAGGCGGCTGAATATGTGGGCGTGGGCGCGACGACCTTCGACTCAATGGTGCGGGACCGAGTCATGCCTTCGCCGATACGATATGCTGGAAGAGTAATCTGGGACCGACTGCAGCTTGATGCTGCGATGGACGCGCTGTCGGATATCTCAGCACCT
>Ga0209347_1003796_pt1 | contig 16839 bp, 17 predicted proteins | sample AutmiccommuBRH23_FD_187382 | JGI IMG/M metagenome (GOLD analysis project Ga0209347, IMG submission 187382) | Deep subsurface microbial communities from Mt. Terri, Switzerland - Autotrophic microbial communities BRH/23 (SPAdes) (version 2) | ecosystem: Environmental > Aquatic > Deep subsurface >...
CAGCCGCCGCCGGCCTGAAGCTGATGGCGACCAATGACGTTCTATACCATTCGGGGGAAAGACGGGCGTTGCAGGACGTCCTGACGGCCATCCGCCTCAATCTGCACGTCGCGGAAGCCGGGTTTGAACTCAGGGCCAATGCCGAGCGTCACCTGAAACCGGCGCAAGAGATGGCGCGGCTCTTCCGCCACCATCCCGAGGCGCTGGCCGAGACGCTGCGGTTTTCCGGCGAGCTTGGCTTTTCGCTCAGCGATCTGGAGTACAACTATCCGGACGAGCCGACGGAATCGGGGCTCGGGCCGCAGGCGGAACTGGAAAGGCTGACCTGGGAAGGCGCCCGCCACCGCTATCCCGACGGGGTGCCGGACAAGGTGCAGGGCATCATCCGGCACGAACTTGCAACCGTGCAGCAGCTGAACTATGCGCGCTACTTCCTGACGGTGCACGACATCGTCAGGTTCGCCCGGTCGAAGGAAATTCTCTGCCAGGGGCGTGGCTCGGCGGCCAACTCCGTCGTCTGCTACTGCCTCGGCATCACCGATGTCGGGCCGGAGATCATCGACGTGCTTTTCGAGCGCTTTATCTCGGCCGAGCGCAACGAACCGCCCGACATCGACGTCGATTTCGAGCACGAGCGGCGTCATGAAGTCATTGCCTATATCTACGAGAGATACAGCCAGAAGCGTACCGCGCTCGCCGCCTCCGTCGTCACCTATCGTGGCCGCTCGGCGCTGCGCGAAGTCGCCAAGGTGCTGGGCCTGTCGGACGATGTGCGCGACGCGCTTGCCGGCTCGGTGTGGGGCTGGGGGCCTTCCGCAGTTGGCGACGAGGAAGCAAGGGCGGGCGGGCTGGACCGGACCGATCCGCTGTCGGGCCATGTCATTAGCCTCGCCAACCAGATCATGGGCTTTCCCCGCCACCTGTCGCAGCATGTCGGCGGCTTTGTCATCACGCGGGACCGGCTCGACGAGATCGTGCCGATCGTCAAGACCGCGATGGACGAGCGCAGGATGGTCGAGTGGGACAAGGACGATCTCGACGCGGTGAAGATACTCAAGGTCGACATACTGGCGCTTGGCATGCTGTCTTGCCTGAAGCGCGCCTTCGTGCTGCTGCGCGATCATTACAAGGTGCACGACCGGCACGGGAGGTCGCTCGAACTGGCAACGATCCCGCCCGAGGATCCGTGCGTCTACGACATGATCTGCCGCGCCGATACGCTGGGGGTCTTCCAGATCGAATCGCGGGCCCAGATGTCGATGCTGCCTCGTCTCAGGCCGCGCGAGTTTTACGACCTCGTCATCGAGGTGGCTATCGTCAGGCCGGGTCCCATCCAGGGCGACATGGTGCATCCCTATCTACGGCGTCGGCAGGGCAAGGAAAATGCCGAGTACCCGAAACCTGAATTGAAGGAAATTCTCGGCAGGACACTCGGCGTGCCGCTGTTCCAGGAACAGGCGATGAAAATCGCCATCGTTGCCGGCGGGTTCAAGCCTGGCGTTGCCGATGAGTTGCGCCGCGCCATGGCTACCTTCAAGCGAACCGGCACGATCGGCAATTACCGCCGGAAGATGGTCGACGGCATGCTGGCCAATGGCTACGAAAAGGAGTTCGCCGAACGCTGCTTCAAGCAGATCGAGGGGTTTGGAGAGTACGGCTTTCCCGAGAGCCATGCTGCGTCATTCGCACTGCTGGTCTATGCCTCCTGCTGGTTCAAGACCTTTTACCCGGATGTGTTCTGCGCCGCGATCCTCAATTCTCAGCCGATGGGATTCTACGCGCCGGCACAATTGGTACGCGATGCGCGCGACCATGGCGTCGAGGTACGCGCCGTGGATGTCAATCATTCAGGCTGGGACTGTGCGCTGGAACCAGCGGATTTCGACGACAGCCGCATTCTTGGTCGCCATGCCGAGATGCGCGCCGTCATTCGGACCCGGCATGCGGTCCGGCTGGGCCTGCGGCAGATCAAGGGATTGTCGTCAAAGCGCATCGAGCAGTTCGTGGCGCGGCGCGGCGATGGCTATCATTCGGTGCGCGATTTGTGGCTGCGCTCGGGTCTCAACGTCGATGAAATCGAAAAGCTCGCGGAGGCCGACGGCTTTCGCTCGCTCGGCCTCGACCGGCGGGCGGCCCTGTGGGCAGTGCGCGCGCTGGACGGCAGGAGTGCCGCCGAAAAACTGCCCCTGTTCGACCGGCCGGAGTTGCGCCTGCGCGACAACGAACCGGAGATGCTGCTGCCGCTGATGCCGCCTGGCCAGCATGTCGTGCATGATTACCAGGCGCTTGGCCTTTCACTGAAGGCGCACCCCGTCTCGTTCCTCCGGCCGCGGCTGGAGGGCGCGGGCATTACGCCGAATGCCCATCTGGCGTCGGTGCCGAACGGAACACGGGTTTCTGTCGCCGGACTGGTGCTGGTGCGGCAGCGGCCGGGCAAGGGCAATGCGATCTTCCTGACGCTGGAGGATGAAGGGGGGGTCGCCAACATCATTATCTGGGCGCGCGATTTCGGGCGGTTTCGAGCGGTGGTCATGGGCTCGAAGTTCATTCGCTTCACCGGCAGGCTGCAGCAGGAATCGGGTGTCGTTCATATCGTGGCGGAGAAGGCCGAGGACCTGACGTCCTGGCTTTCGGCGCTGCTTGAAGAAGCACCGTTACAGCCAGTCTGCGTGCCTGCCGGCATGGGTCAGGCAGTGGAAAACACGAAGAACCACCAGCTTGCTCCCTTCAGGCGCAAGAATGCGCCTGTCAGCCAGGATACGGACACACTGGCCCGCCGTGCCGGAAACGTCATGCCGAAAGGAAGGAATTTTCAGTAGGGGCGAGGCATCAGCGCGGGGTGCGGGGGCCGGGGCCCTTGCCGCCGGCTTTCGTCTCGATCTCGACCGGACGCGCCTCTGAGGGCAGCATTACCGGAATCCCGTCGCGGACGGGATAAGCGAGCTTGGCCAGTCGCGATACGAGCTCGCACCGTTCACCGTCCCAGACCAGCGGTCCCTTGGTCAAGGGGCAGGCGAGAAGTTCGAGCAGCTTGACGTCGATCTCCGGTTCCCGGCGGGACTCGGCCATGATGTTGCTCCGGTTACTGGAGGCTCGATGCGAAATCATCATTGTCACGCGCCAGCGTCATTTCGGTCAATGCGATCAGCGTTTCTGCCCGCGTCTTCAGGTCGGGAGCCTCCAGAAGCGCCTGCTTTTCCGCCGGACCGTAGGGCGCCATCATGGACAGCGCATTGACGAGCATGGCGTTTTCAGCCCTGCCAACACTATCCCAGTCGGCCTCGAGACCATTTGCCTCCAGATAAGAGCGAAATGTCGAAAGCAATGCGGCCCTGTCAATTTCTCCGCCCGTCTGATCCTCATCCAGGTCGCCGACAAAAGACGTCACACGGCATTGCCGGTACGGCGTCTTTACCGCAAGTTCGCTGGCTACCCGGAACCGGCACACGCCCTGCAGCGAGATCAGGTAGCGTCCGTCACCCGACTCGGCCAGCGAGGTGACGCGCCCCATGCAGCCGACATTGCGTATTTCCGGTTCGCCGTCGTCGCGAAGGGAACCATCAAAAGCGGGTTGAATCATGCCGATCAGACGCCCGCTGGACAAGACGTCGTCGATCATTTGCAAATATCGGGGCTCGAATATGTTGAGCGGCAAGCGGCCACCCGGCAAAAGCAGCGCGCCAGAAAGGGGAAATACCGGCACCACCCCTGGTAAGTCTGCTGCGCGCCGATAATTGTAGTTTCCCGCCTGCACGTCTTCCTCCGTCCGCCGCACCATACTATCTGGCGCGCTCTGTGGATGTGGCAAGGCCCGAAACGGTCAGACTCCCGGCCGCCTACGAAAACAGCAGGGATGAAAGCCTGCGCCGCGTGGAGAGCGTTACCTCGTCGGTTGGGCCCCATGCTTCAAAAAGCTTGATCAGCTGGGCGCGCGCGCCGTCGTCGTTCCACGTCCGGTCCGCCATGACCATCGCCAGAAGATTGTCGGCTGCTTCCTGTCGCCTGCCCTGCGCGTTCTGGACCATGGCCAGGTCGAAACGCGCCTGAAAATCCTTGGGGTTTTCAACCAGCCGGCGTTCGAATTCAGCAGGGTCACCCAGTTCCGCAGCTTGCGCAGCGAGTGCAATCTTGGTGCGCACCGCGGCGATGACAGGAGTATCCTTCTGATCCTCCGGACAACTGGCGAGAATTTCCTCGGCGCCGGTCACCTCACCGGCCTCGAACAGCAGGTCGGCCAGACCCGCAATGGCTTCGACATTATCCGGTGCCTGCTGCAGAACGGCATCGTAGATGCCTGCCGCCGTCTGGGGATCTCCGGCTTCCCGGGCCTGGCTGGCGGTCGCAAGCGCTTCTGCGATCTGCGCTTCGCCTTCGTCCTTGCCCACCAGCTTCGTGATGAACTCGTTGATCTGGCTTTCCGGAACCGCACCCATGAAGCCGTCGGCAGGCTGGCCATCCTTGAAGGCGATAACGGCCGGGATCGACTTGATGCCGAGCTGGCCGGCGATAGCCGGATGATCGTCGATGTTCATCTTGACCAGTTTCACACGACCGCCCGCTGCGGCCACGGCTCGCTCAAGCGCCGGCTGCAACTGCTTGCACGGCCCGCACCATGGCGCCCAGAAATCGACGAGGACCGGCAGCTTGCGTGATTCCTGAATGACATCGGCGGCAAAACTTGCCGTCGTTACATCCTTGATCTCCGCGAGCTGCGCGACATCGCCGTTGGGCAGCGTGGCTTCGGGCGCGCCATAACTCACATTCTGGGCATACTGGCCGCCCATGCCGCCGAACGGGTTGTCAGGGTCGCTCATCATATTCCTTCCCGGTGCCCTGCGGGGCACAACGCTTCCTGCGTGTATTCTAGCGCAATTACAGACCTGCTGGCCACATGTGGCGATCAGGTCGAGACTTTCAAGACAAGCGGTTCGCGCCCGGTCGCCCGCACGAAGCGCAGCAAGTCCGCGGCGGCAATCGACGTGGTTGCCTCGTTGGTAAGCGGATGGGCATTGATCGTGGCATGCTTCAGCAAGGCCTCGTCGATGACAAAACGGACGGTGCCAGTGCTGTCGTTAAGCAGCCCGAAGGGGGAGACGGAGCCGGGCGTTACGCCAAGATGCAGCAGCAGGGCCTCGGGCTTGCCAAAGGAGACACGGCTTGCGGCACCGATCAGATGATGGATCTGCTTGAGGTCGATCCCGGCGTCCTCCTCGACAGTGACAAGGAAGAAATTGTCCTTCTTGTCCTTGAGAAACAGGTTCTTGGTGTGACCACCCGCAATTTCGCCGCGCAACGCCTGTGAGTCGGCAACCGTGAACAGCGCCGGATGCGAGACTGTCGAGACGGCGATGCCGAGTTTGTCGAGAAACTCAAACAGGTCGGCGGGTGTCTTGGGCATGAGGCGATTCCGGGATTGTCAGTGGACGGGCCAGCTTTAGAGGAAAATGCGCTATTTGAACAAGCCCGGGGGTAGCCTGGCGACCCGCCGGCCAGGCTGGCGAAGGGCGCCTGGCAGCTTCCTGGGACCCGCCGCGATTTGCCTGTTGCATTCGCGCGCCTCTTCGGCCATATAGGCCCGGCTTGCGGCGGAAACGCCGCGCGAGCGGGTGTAGCTCAGGGGTAGAGCACAACCTTGCCAAGGTTGGGGTCGGGCGTTCGAATCGCCTCACCCGCTCCAAATTTCCAGACGTTTAAGGCCGCGGATCTCCGCGGCTTTTCGTTTTCTGGGGGTACCTGCAAAGATGGCGGCGTGAGGTCGCCAAAGTGCCGCGGTTACAAGCGGGTCACCAAGTTGCGAGTTCGACGCGGCGTGAAGTCGCAGTGTCGCAGGGTCGTCGAGGCCCGTTCGAATGCTGGTTTTGACGGCTACTCGTCAGACGGAAAAATGACCATTCAGGTCAAGGCCAAAGGCATTTCTACCAATCGGATTGCGTTCAGCTACTCTGAGACGCAGTCTGACCACCTGTTCGTCCTGGAACTGGACTTCGACGCTGGCATCGGCCGCGCGATCTACAACGGGCCAGAGCATTACGTCCGCGAATACCTCCCCAAAGAGCCTTGGAAGGAGCAGAAGGCGGTTTCGGTATCGCAGCTACGGGACCGGGCATATCATCGGCATACGTACGCACCAGGGCCGGCCACCGGCACGGGCGGGCGTACCCACACACCTCCGCGTACGGTTTCCGTGGCGCGGGTGTGGCAGCTGTGTACTAGCCGGCGCCTGCGCTCGATCGTGCACGCCTACGTGGATGGGGTGAACCCCCACCCCAATTTTGGATAGCGATAAGCCTGCTCCAGGCGTATTCTCAGGGTCTTGCCCGTCCTGGGCAGTCATAGGGAGGATGTCATGGCGTCACTTTTGACTGCGATTGCGACTGCAGTGCTCACTGCAGGCGTTTCGCTGCTATCACCGACTCAAGCAAGTGCGAGCGATGAGGTGCCTGAAGGGATCAATGAGCTTCGGGCCGCGATGGAGAAGTACAAGGACCCGGTTGTTGCAATTCGAGACGGCTATCATTCGACACTTGGGTGCGTGACTTACGAGTCCGGGACAATGGGCGTGCATTTCCTCAACAAGGATCTGATCAGCCCGGTACCAGACCCTATGAAGCCAGTACTTCTCGTGTATGAGCCAACAGGGGACAAGCTGGAACTCGTGGCAGTGGAGTGGCTGATACCGCTGGCGACAGGGATTAAGGAAAAGCCGTCACTGTTTGGACATCCGTTCGATGGTCCGATGGAAGGTCACGAACCCCTGCTGCCGGCAAGTCTTCACCACTATGATCTCCATGCCTGGATATTCAAGGACAACCCGAAAGGAATGTTCAGCCCGGTCAATCCCGAAGTGAAGTGCCCTGACGGACCGTACACGTTCCTCGAGGAGCCCCCCGTCATGGTGCCAAACCCGAACTGAACAAACCAGGTTGGTTGGCAGGCAGTCGCTGAGCCGGGGGCCGCCACGCCCCCGGCTAGCTGCCGCAGTTCTGAATGAGCATCCAGGATTCGCAACAATGTGGTGCCAGATCTGTGAACGCCCACGATAATGGGGAGAGGTTCCAGGCCGGTTCTACTTCGTCCTTGCCTACTCAAGCCCTCCAGACTTTTCTCCTGAGGCGACCGTAAGCCTGGATCGCGCGCCAGCTTCGTGAGCGCTTTATGTCAGCAAGCTCTGCAGCGAGGTTTGCATTTTTCAGCTGTAATCCCGCGACCTCGGTGGTGGCGCCAGCGACCTTCGCGATCAAGGAGCCGATATCTGCTTCCAGCCCCCTGATCTTTCGTTCACACGTGTGCCGTTGCTTGATCATAGGTGAAAGACCGTGGAGATACCGGGATGCGCTGACCAGCGAAGCCTCGGGGGTCGAGCCATCAAGGTTTTTGGGCCATGAACGCCGGACCTCTTCGTATAGATCCAAATAGTCATCGACGGCGCTGGCTAACGAAGCCGTCGACCGCATAACCCCGCTGACTTTTCTTACATTGTCCGGATCGTATGCGGACAATGCTTCTCGTACAGTCTCTCGGGTCAAGGATTGCTGTAATGTGCGGACTCCGAAATTGTATCGGCGCAACTCGTCAAGATTCGAAAGAGTGACCATACCCGCAATTCGGGAATAATCGGCAACGACAACGGCGCAACCGGTTGCAAGGGCTTCAATGGCCGCCCTGCCTTTTGCAAATACGATATCATACTGGGGAAGGATTTCTTCCGGACGCGCTGCCGGACGACCTGATCGCGATCCTGCGATTTCCACCTTCTCTATGCCCGCCGACCGGCACTCCGCCCTGATTGCCTCGTGGACCTCCGACGCATAATTGCTGAAAATGAGCACACTGCGAGGCTTTCGCGGAAGCGGCGAGCGAGGCGAGAAGCGGTCGAGATCGGCGAAGTTGTATATCGTGGAGACTTTCTTCAACTCGACACCATCCGTCGTGAGAAGGCGCTCCCGGCACAAATCATCGACGGCGACGTACCTGCAGATGCTGGGAAAGACGGGTGGGTTTTCTTGCCAAGGGAGCCATCCATGACAAACGAAAATAGCAGGAGTTTGAGGAAACCGGAGCACTGCTGTCATCGTCTCGAGATGGTGCTGTCCATGGATTATGTCAGGTGGTTCACCAAGCTTACTCAGATCGTCAATCACTGGAACGGTCGCGCGCTCAAGCTCTCGGGCCACCGTTCCAAGATCGGGACTAAACGCGATCGGATTGTGCCCTCTTCGAACAAGAGCGATTGCCAGATCGCGAACGTATAGTTCCGATCCGGAACGTTCGTTGAGCGTGTTGTTCGTGATGAGAATTCGTAAAGGGCGCGTCGGTTCAGGAGCCATTCTTGGGACCAAGCTGGGTGCTTTCACTTTATGATTACGATAGGCATAGATGAGGGTCCCTAGCCGGTCGATCCATAGGCGCGCAGCCGATTTTTCGGACTGAAGTCTACTCCATACCTGCTAGTTTGTGTCCGGGCTGTCTTGGAACCCGAAAGCGCGACTGCGAGCCGGGTTGCCAACAACAACCCCTCCGTTTGCAACGTCACGTGTGACCACGCTTCCTGCACCGACCAGCGCACCTTTGCCAATCGTAACGCCTGGCAGGATAACGCTTCCGCCTCCAATTCTTGCGCCTTGCATTATGGTCGGGAAGCGAAGTTCATCGCCATTCAAGTTATCGTTCAGGGTAACAACACCTGGGCCGATAAAGACATTGTCTCCGATCGTAACGCCGCGTGTAATGTGACAGCCTGTCTGGATAGAAACATTATGGCCGATTTCGCAGCAACAGATGTTGCAATGCGATCCGATTGTGCACCTGTCTCCAATTGTAGCGCCCGCATGAAGTAATGTGAACGATCCAATCCGAGTCCTGTCGCCGATCAAGACATTTTCCTGAACTTCGACCAGCCTAGGATTATAGAAAAGAACATTGGGATATCGTTCTGGAAGTTCGATCATGATTTTCATTTCTGGTCGGATTAGCCTGGCTAGCCACCACGAGATAACGTCGTACTAGCCCATTTTTGCCGAATGTGAATCCTTGCGAAACGTTTCTGTCCTTCGTTGGCTTCTTCGCGCGATATGGCAATCTGAATTATTACAACCCTGCCCGCGTCCGCCCACCAAACCTGTCAGACAAAAGGAAAGGTCGCGGTCATTCGCCCTGGATTTCGCGCAGTTTCGATCGAATACGCTCCAGTGAGTCGCGGTTTGGTCTTCTACCTGTTCGGATGCCCGGAAGAACGCGCGCTCTTGTGCACTCGAGTGTACCGAAACGCATCCGGTCGACTGAATTGACGGGGCAGTTCTTCGCTTGCCAAGTTTGGAGGTCGGGCGTTCGAATTGCCTCACCCGCTCCAAAAGCCCAGGCGTTTGAAGCCGAGGATCTCTGCAGCCTTTTCGTTTTCCAGGCTCATGGAACCGCCACGGTTGCTATGCCGCTGGAATTCAAGACCATTCCCTGACGCGCCTCCCGAAGACGAAGCCGGCTTGCGGCGTCATGGCAGCGCGCCGGTCAGAACATAGCGCAGGATCTGGACCACCTGTTCGGGACGCTCCGCAACTGCAAGGGCTGCGGCATCGACCTCTTTCAGTGCATGTTGATGCTCGGGCCCGTGCAGTACGATCAGGGACTTTCCCAATGCCGATGCAACACCTGCATCAAAGGCCGCATTCCATTGCCGGTACTGCTCGCCAAAGCGAACGACCACGACATCGGCCCGGGCGATGCCGCGTCGGGTGCGGATCGCATTGATCTGAGCTCCCTTGCGATCATGCCAGAACTTGCTCTCCTCAGAGCCCAGGATTGCGGCACCGCAATCGTCACTTGCTTCGTGGTCGGTCACCGGACTGGCGAAGCTAACATCCAGACCTCTTGCACCTTCAATAATCCGGTCGCGCCAATCGGTATGAATCTCTCCGGACAGATAGACGTTCAGCGTCATGACATATCTCCTCTTGTTGGGCTCATTCCGCGCCGCTCGACTTTCGTGTTGCATCGAGCGGAGGCGTTGTCAGGGGTTCCAGTCCGCAAATTCGCGGGAGTTTGACGTTATGGCGTCGATTGGATGCGCGGCAGCGCAGCAGAGTCCACAAGGGATGGGGATGATTCGAGACAAACGCTCTCAACCCGCTCCAGAACCGTTGTAACTGGTTGGCAGGCAGAACGGCGACTTCAGGAGGGTTGCGCAAGAAAGCCATCGTCCTTGGTCGCCTGAAACAGGTTTGCCAACTCTGTTTCAGGGTCCCGCAAAACCTATGGGAACAGATCGCCGGTCTTCGGGTTGACTTGCCGATAATGGGCCTTGCTTGGCTTGGCCGTTCGGCGCGTCCTTCGGCCGCCTCGTCGCGTTGTTGCAATGTAGAGTATCGCCATGGCGCTTGCGACCAGCAGCAGGATCGCGACCAGCACTATCAAATTCACCCACCCTGCTGACATGGTCTCCTCCTGAATGGTCCAGATGTGTCGCTATTTCAGTAACCTAGCCATGCCACGGAAAGAACAGAAAACGCAAACAAGACAATGAACGCGACAGCAAGAACCTTGAAGGCGCGATTTTCGGCGCATGAAACCGCTTTTTCATAAGCGGCATCCTTTGGGCGCTCAACGCTCGTCGGCTTTTGAAGCTCGCAACAAGGATACGGGGCTTGGCGAAAAACCCATATGTCGGGGATATCAACGACTACCGGAAGTATGCGCGGCTGCGCGGGCATACGGCGCCAATCGACGTGGCGCATGTTGGATGCCAACAGTTGCATCCGCTTTCCCGGTAGTCCGGCTAGAGGCCGACGACTTGGGCGGGGGACCCAAGTGCCGACTTCCGGTTGGCTGGCCGTGCGTGGGGTTTCGTCGATGTTGATCGCCGATCACGTACGCGGATTACGAAGGGGAAACAAGCGAGAGGCAGAGATGAAGTCCTGCCCTGCGTTGAAGAAGCCCGCGTTCGCTCTGGTGTCGATATTGGGTCTGATCGGTGGAGCATCCGGCACTGTCGCGGGCCGCGGATCAAGCGGACAACTGGTCCACTTGATCCCTTGGCACAAGAGTGAGGTCGCTGCGTGTGCGAAGCCCGCATCTGGCGGCCGTCAATTTGCTCGCAGCTTAACCCGTGAGCCTGGCGCAGCCTTGAGGTTGGACTTGAAACCGGGTGCCGCCTGCGATGTCTGGCTGCACTTGCCGTAAACGGTGCCGTCTGTCTGCGTTGCGTCCGTGTAGGTGCCCTTGCAGTCAAGCTCGAGCACCAGACAGCTTCCCGCTCCCTTGCACACCGCCCCGCCATGGCCGTCCGCATGGGTTCCGGCAAACGCTGCGCCCGAGAAGGAGCCCGAGGCGGAGGCAAGGATGGCGATAACGGTCGAAAGAGCGAGGTGTTTCAGAGACTTGGTCATGATTGTGTTTCCTTTGTTTAGGGACGCCGTCATGGCGTCCATGCCTGTCAGTCGCGCGGACCGGCACAAAGGTTCAATCATGCAGAAATGAGATGGCGATTCGTCGTTTTTGGCTGGGGGAACCATCGGTGCAACCCGGCATCGCCGAAGGTTCCGGCGGTCAGGGTTGGCGTCGGCCAGATCTCGGCAGGCTCAACGTGCTTGCCATGACCGGTATGGAACAGCGAAGGTACCGGCGCTTCACCGGCCCACACCGTCAGATGTTGCCACTATCCGTTTGGACGACGTGGCGTTCCAAGAGGAGAATGTAGAGCCCGGCACACATGATGATGGCAATGCCGAGGGCCGAGACGCCATTGGGCAGGTCGCGGAAAACGAGCCAGCCAACCACGGTCGCAAGGGGGATCTCGACATACTGTATGGGCGCCAGCGTTGCTGCGGGAGCAAAGCGCAGCGCCCAGGTCATCAGGAGATGACCAAGTGTGCCAAGGATGCCCACCCCGGCCAGCAAAGGCCACTCGTCCCCTTCTGGCAGCAGCATCTCGAAACTGGGCACCTCCGCCAACGCGAGCAGCAGGGCCAGAGGTGCAAGAATTGCCGTCGAAACCATGCCGCTGACGGCTTGCATGACAATGGGGTCATTGTCCCTTGCAAGCTTGCGGCTGACCAGCATGAACAGCGCAAACGCCAATGCGACGAGAAGCGGCAGCAATGCCGGAGCGCCAACGGCAGCAAAACTGGGCTGTACCACCAGGAGCGTGCCGGCGAATCCGACGACGCAGGCAAGGATCCTGTGCACCCCAACCTCCTCGCCCAGGACCATCCAGCCCAGCAGAAGCATGATGAAGGGCATGACGAAAGCCATGGCCACGGCATCGGCCAGAGGCAGGAAGCGCAACGCTGTGAACATAGCCCCGAGCCCGACGATATGCAGCACGGAGCGGACGACGGTGAGGCGAAGGTCTGCCCGGGACATGGTAAATTGCCGGCCCGTCCACCAGATGACGGGCAACAGCAATATTGCTTGTGCCAGGAACCGCACGAACAGCAGCTCGGCCAAGGGCACCCTACCGCCCAGCAGCTTGGCCATCGCGTCGCCGACCGGGGCCGTGGCGCAAAAACCGATCATCAAACCGATTCCGAGTAAGGGACGATCAGCGCGCATTGGGCCGGGATCGCGTCGGTCGGGTGCGGGCGATGGCGTTCATTGAAATCAGCAGGCCGGGTAGCACTTCGGAATTGCGCTTCTATCCCCTGTTGCCCTGCTGAACTCCTTCACTGGAGGCTTTGCGATGCCGGTTCGGAACCTGGAACGCCAAGGGTCATGGCGTAGATGGGCGCATCGGTAATGCGTTTCAGGTCCAGTACGTCCCGGATGCGTCCTTGAGCCAGCGCTGCGGTTGGGCAGGCCGTAAGCCCGTGGTGCGTGGCGGCGAGCATGACGTTCTGGCCGATATGACCGGCTTCGATGAGAACAACGCGATATGCGTTCGGGTCGCGATACTTCCACATTGTCCGTCGAAAATCGGCAACGAGCACGATTAGGCACGGCATCTCATCGGCCCAGTCCTGATTGCCGATCAGCTCCGACAAGGCCGGCGATGTAGCCCCGACACGCGCCAGATCATGGTCGAGCGCCGAATAGTGGTAGATGCCTGGATCAAGGCCATCGACATTATGGGCGAAGACGTAGGCTTCATACGGGTTGCGCGCGCCTCCGGAAGGCGTCATTCCAAGGGGCAGTTCTCCGACGCAGTTCGAGGTGAAACCCGTGATTCCCATGCCGGCATAGAGACAGTCGGCGAGTTGCGACAGCTTAATGGCTGGAGCCGAAACCGCGCGGACGGTTCGTCTCCTCGCCATGATCTCGAGAAGTGCGCTGTTCCTGCCGGCGGCTGGAAGTGAAACGACTGGCAGATTCAGATGGCGTCTGAACAACGGAGGCTGAGGCTCGAGCACGATCCTCTGCCGCTGAGCGGCTTCCGATTCCTCGACGGACATGATGTCGGGATCTTCAAGGCAGAAATGCATCATGCCCGTCGGAACATTCCAGTGCCACTCGGAGACGTATTCGTCTTCCCGGCGTGCAAGTTCCGACCCTTCGACAATAACTGCCGAATGTCCGATCAGAGCTTCAACGGCGTCTGCATCACCCTGAAAGGGTCCTTCCACGACAGTCCGGACATCGGTCCAGTCGGTCGTATCGGACAGTACAGAGATTAGTCCGGCGTCACAGCCAAACACATTTTTGGAAAGATAGTTGCAGCCCAGCATTCCACCGTCGTGATGGGTGAAAACCAGTGTCTTTGCTGCTCTGATCTGCATGGGAGCCTGATGGAAAAAAGGCGGCTGCAGTTGTTGGGGTCATGCCTGCAACCGCCCGAAAATCGTATGCTTGGGAGGTGATCAGCGCTTGTTGAAAAGCGCGCCCTTCGAAACAAAGGCAGCTGTCGAGGGTGCAGCGGTGATCACTGGCTTCTTTGCATTCATCGGACTGTCTCCATATTTTTGAATCACCCGGGTGCCGGATGCATCATCCATATGGAGAGCTAATTATTAATAGCAGGTTAAGAGGGAAATAAAATATCCTATTAATTTAGTATAATATTATACGTTTTTCGTTTAAATTTTACATATTTAGCTAAAAATCAAGTATGTGCCTTAATGTTCAAAGTGTCGTATTCCTAAAAGAGTGATATATACTTATGTATAGTTCCGATTCAGATAAATAAAATTTTTAGTTGCAATCATCTAGTATACAATTTTCTGCTTTAAGAACCGGGTAATGAGTGCAATCTGCGGATCGCTCTGATTGAAGACGCGAGTCCGCCGTATTGCCCCGAGTAGAGTCATCGTTGACGGATAGGGCGCCAACACAACATTGGTGACCATTGGTCCCAAGTGGCTGATCACCATTGCATGACCGACAAGCAGGGGTTCCGACAACGCTGCCCATTTTACGGCGAGAAGACTTGGCTCCTGAGGCTCCATGCGGTTCGAGGCCTGAAAATAGATCCAGCCGATACGCTCGGAGACGACGCCCTGATGGTCGCCCTTTACGTAAGACCATGTGGGGTCGCCACGCTCCCCCGTGGCGGTCAGGCGTCTAAAGGTAAGCGCATTGTCCTTCTGGCTGACAACGGTCAGCGCCGTGACAACATCGTCTCCTAGAACGGGTGCCCAGAAGTAGGTTTGAAAAAGTCCTGGCGCCAAGGCGGGTGGCGACACTTTTACGCGATCGACGATGGCCTGGCAGTCACTGTTGCCCGCGGGCTCCAGCCCTCCTTCCGCAGATGAGTCGACGAAGAACGCGTCTTCAGCAACGTTGAAATAGCGACTCAGTCGCGCAAGAGTTGTCTTGTTCGGAAGCCGATCTCCGCGCAAATAGACTGCAAATTGTTGCCGATGAATGCCAAGTTGCCGGCATACATGATTGATGGAACCACGCGATTCGCTCAGCGTGCGCAGATTGCGCGCAAAAATGTCTCGTATCAGCATGCTTTTTTAAACCAGCCTCCGGCTTGCAAGAAACTACACAGTGAATTTGGTGCGGCGCGAGACGGACAATCATATTGTCAGAGCGTCGGCGACGCGCTGGACGGATTGCCGCACATTCAGGTTATGCGCTCCTGCGTCCGGCTGAAACCGCAAACACTGCTTTATGCCTGATTTGCTGTTGACAGACCCGTCCGGACGGACGGTATGCAGCGCAGAGAGCGGTTGAAACTCTTGCCAAAGATGGCGTCATGACACACGTGCGCGGTAGTTGCATGTTCAATTGTTCCCGGATACATCGTCGACTACGAAGCTCAGGAGCAATAAAATGGCTGACATCGACGCATCCGCAATCGTCGGGCTGACGGCGGAAATCGTAGCGGCCTACGTGTCCAATAACCGAGTGCCGGCTGCCGGGTTGCCTGAGCTGATCGCAAATGTCAGCATTTCCGTCCGGAGCTTGAGCGCGGACTCACCGCCGCCAGAACCTGCACCCGTACCGGCGGTCAATCCGAAAAGATCAGTTTTTCCAGACCATATCGTTTGCCTGGAAGATGGCAAGAAATTCAAATCGATGAAGCGTCATCTTTCGGTACTCGGCCTCACCCCCGACGAGTATCGCGCCAAATGGAATCTGGGCCCTTCCTATCCGATGGTTGCACCCAACTATGCGGCAGAGCGCTCGAGCCTGGCCAAGAAAGCCGGGCTTGGACGGATAGCCGCCGCAGCGAAGCCCAAGCGTAGCGCAACTCGCAAGAAGTAACAGATAGTTTGCGCCAGCCTACCGAGGTTCTTGTCGGCTACAGTTTCGTCCAGGCGGCATTTTTCTTGGACGACTTCACGCAGGCATCGACAAAAGCGACGCCTTCGACGCCATCCTCCACCGTTGGATAGATGACATCCCTGGGCGGCTTGCCGTTCTTCTTTCGTGCGGCACGAATGGCGCGCGCGGCCTCCTGATAGATATTGGCAAACCCTTCAAGATAACCCTCCGGATGCCCCGAAGGCACGCGGGTTACCCGGGCGGCGGCCGGACCGGCACCCGCGCCAGCGCGCGTTAACAGCTGTTTGGGCTGACCGAAAGGTGTGTACCAGAGATAGTTCGGGTCGGCCTGGACCCATTCCAGGCCGCCCTTTGTGCCATAGACGCGGATCTTCAGGCCGTTCTCGTTACCAGGTGCAACCTGGCTTGCCCAGATCATGCCTTTGGCCGCCGGCGCCTTGCCGACCGGTTTGAAGCGCAGGAAAACGTTCAGGTTGTCGTCGACGGCCCGTCCCGGAACGAAGGCATCCAGATCCGCGGAGAGTTCGGCAAGCTCGAGGCCAGATACGAATCGTGCGAGGTTGTAGGCATGCGTGCCGATGTCGCCGCTGGCGCCGCCAACACCGGATTGCTTCGGATCGGTGCGCCATGACGCCTGTTTCTGCCCGGTGGCAGCAAGGTCCTCGGTCAGCCAGTCCTGCGGATACTCGGCCTGCACGATGCGAATGTCGCCGAGCAGGCCCCTGGCAACCATTTCGCGCGCCTGCCTGACCATCGGATAGGCGGTGTAATTGTGCGTCAGAACGAACACCTTGCCCGTCTTTTTCACGAGAGCGGCAAGTTTCTTCGCGTCGGCAAGAGTCGAGGTTAGCGGCTTGTCGCAGATGACGTGGATGCCGGCTTCCAGGAATGCCTTGGCAGCAGGAAAGTGAACATTGTTCGGCGTGACGATCGCCACGGCCTCGATACCGTCGGGTCGCTTCGCTTCGGCCCTGGCCATTTCAGCAAACGAAGCGTAGCTGCGGTCGGGATCGAGTCCGAGTTCGGCGGCCGAGGCCTTGGCCCGCACCGGATCGGAGGAAAGCGCCCCGGCGACCAGCTGAAAGTCGCCGTCCATACGCGCGGCGATGCGGTGAACGCCGCCGATGAAGGCACCTTGTCCGCCGCCGACCATGCCATAGCGGATCGGGCCGCTGGCCTTCT
>Ga0209347_1003797_pt1 | contig 16836 bp, 16 predicted proteins | sample AutmiccommuBRH23_FD_187382 | JGI IMG/M metagenome (GOLD analysis project Ga0209347, IMG submission 187382) | Deep subsurface microbial communities from Mt. Terri, Switzerland - Autotrophic microbial communities BRH/23 (SPAdes) (version 2) | ecosystem: Environmental > Aquatic > Deep subsurface >...
CCCGCGGCATCGGCCGGGCGATCGCGCGGCGTCTCGTCGACGAGGGGCTGCACGTCGTGGTCAACGACGTCGACGCGGCCGAGCTGTCCGCCACCGCCGCCGAGATCGGCGCGGACCCGATGCCGGGGGACGCGGCCTCGACCGCCGGGGTGGACACCCTCATCACCGAGGCCCTGCAGCACCTCGGCTCGATCGACCTCTTCGTCGCCAACGCCGGGATCACCTCCGGCGCCGGGCTCGACGCCAGCGACGACGAATGGGCCCGCCTGCTCGAGGTGAACGTGCTCTCGCAGGTCCGGGCCGCGCGTCGGCTCGTGCCCCTGTGGCTCGAGGCGGGCGGTGGCCGCCTCGTCCTCACCGCGTCCGCCGCAGGCCTGCTGACGATGCTCGGGGACCTGCCCTACTCCGTGACCAAGCACGGCTCCGTGGCGCTCGCCGAATGGCTCGCCGCGACCTACCGGCACCGCGGGATCGTCGTCCAGGCCATCGCCCCTCTCGGCGTCGACACCCGCATCCTCGACGAGGCGGGACCGCTCAAGGACCTCCTCACCCGGGACGGGACGCTGTCTCCCGAAGACGTCGCCGAGTCGGTGTGGCAGGGCCTGCAGGGCGACTCGGTCCACCTCCTGCCGCACCCCTCGGTGCGCGACTACTACGCCGGCCGCGCGGCCGACCCGGACGCGTGGCTCAGCGGCATGAACAAGATCCAGCAACGACTCGAGAGGCACCAGCCATGACCGACCAGCCCGACCAGACCCAGACCCAGACTGGCCAGCAGCGCACCGCGATCGTCACGGGTGCCGCCCGCGGCATCGGTGCCGCCGTGGCCCGGCGCCTCGCCGCCGACGGCTTCGCGGTGGCCGTGCTCGACCTCGACGAGGCCGCCTGCGGGACAGTGGTCTCCGAGATCGAGGCGGCCGGGGGCCGGGCCCTCGCGGTGGGAGTGGACGTCTCGGACGAGGCGGGGGTGCAGGCCGCCGTCGAGCGGGTCGCGTCCGAGCTGGGCGCCCCCACGGTGCTCGTCAACAACGCGGGCATCATCCGGGACAACATGCTCTTCAAGATGACGGTGGCGGACTGGGACGCGGTGATGGGCGTCCACCTGCGCGGTTCGTTCCTCATGAGCCGCGCGGCCCAGAAGTACATGACCGAGGCCACGTGGGGCCGGATCGTCAACCTCTCCTCGACCTCGGCGCTCGGCAACCGGGGTCAGGCGAACTACTCGGCGGCCAAGGCCGGCCTGCAGGGCTTCACCAAGACGCTGGCGATCGAGCTCGGCCGGTTCGGGGTGACGGCCAACGCGATCGCCCCCGGCTTCATCGCGACCGACATGACCCGGGCGACGGCCGAGCGGATGGGGATCACCTTCGAGCAGTTCCTCGAAGGTGCGGCCAAGGAGATCCCGGTCGGGCGGGTCGGCCAGCCGGAGGACATCGCCGCGACCGTCGCCTTCCTCGTGCGTGAGGACGCGGGCTTCGTGTCGGGGCAGGTCATCTACGTCGCCGGCGGGCCCAAGGCCTGAGATGCGCACCTTCACCGGACTCGAGGAGCTGGGCGCCGCGGTCGGCGAGCAGCTGGGGCAGAGCGACTGGCACGAGATCACCCAGCAGCAGGTGGACCTCTTCGCCGACGCGACGGGCGACCACCAGTGGATCCACGTCGACCCCGAGCGGGCCAAGGGCGGTCCGTTCGGGCAGACCATCGCCCACGGCTACCTCACACTGTCGCTGCTGCCGGTCCTCGCCGCCGAGATCTACCGGGTCGACGGCGTGCAGCTGGGCCTCAACTACGGGGCGAACAAGGTGCGGTTCCCCGCGCCGGTCCCGGTCGGCAGCAGGGTCCGCGGCTCGGCGCAGCTGCTCGAGCTGACCCCGATCGCGGTCGGCACCCAGGCGGTCGTCCGCATGACCGTCGAGATCGAGGGCGGCGCCAAACCCGCCTGTGTCGCCGACGTCGTCTGGGTCTACGTGCCGTGACCGAGCCACCCGCGCCCGGAGAGCCGACCGGGGGAGCGAGCCCAGCGGCATACGGCATCGGTGACTCGAGTGAGTCGGCCGACCCGCCCGGCCTGCCGCTCGACGCCCTCGCCGACTTCCTCGCGCGGGAGGCGCCGGGCCTGCTCAGCCCGCCCCTCACCGCACGGCTGGTCGCGGGGGGCAAGTCCAACCTCACCTACGTCGTGACCGGCGGCGAGCACAGCGTCATCGTGCGCCGACCACCGCTCGGGCACGTGCTCGCGACGGCCCACGACATGGTCCGCGAGCACCGCGTGATCACGGCGCTGCGCGACACGCCCGTCCCGGTCCCCGCGACCTACGCGGTGTGTCCGGACGACAGCGTCATCGGCGCGCCGTTCTACGTCATGGAGCTCGCTCCGGGCACGCCCTTCCGCCTGGCCGCCGAGCTCGAGCCGCTCGGCCCGGGGCGGACCCGGGCCATCTGCGAGCGGATGGTCGACACGCTCGTCGCGCTCCACGCGGTCGACCCGGACACCGTGGGGCTCAGCGACTTCGGGCGGCCCGAGGGCTTCCTCGAGCGGCAGGTGCGCCGGTGGAAGAAGCAGCTCGACGGCTCCCGCAGCCGCGACGTCGCAGGGATCGACGAGCTGCACGCCTGGCTCGCCGCGAACGTCCCCCCGGAGTCGCCGCCGGCGATCGTGCACGGTGACTTCCGCCTCGACAACCTCCTCGTCGACACGACCGACGGCCGCGACCAGGTCACCGCCGTCCTCGACTGGGAGATGGCCACGCTCGGCGACCCGCTGACCGACGTCGGGCTGCTGCAGGTCTACCAGGCGCTCGCCGGCCTCGGTGGCGGTGCCGGTGTGTCCGACGTCGCCCTCGCCCCCGGCTGGCTCAGCCCCGACGAGATGCTCCAGCGGTATGCCGCTGGGTCGGGTCGCGATCTCGGCAACCTCTCGTTCCACCTGGGGCTGGCCTACTTCAAGCTCGCGGTGATCCTCGAGGGCATCCACTACCGCTACACCCAGGGGCAGACCGTCGGCGCGGGGTTCGCCTCGATCGGAGCGGCCGTCGAGCCGCTCGTCGCCGCCGGCCTGCACGCAGTCAAGGAGGAGTAATGGACTTCGCACCGTCCCCCCGCGCCGAGGAGCTGTCCCAGGCCATGTGGGCCTTCATGCGCGAGGAGGTCTTCCCGGCCGAGGCGGGCTACTACGCCCACCTGGCCGAGCACGGGCAGTACGACCACCCGCCCGTCGTCGAGCGGCTCAAGGAGTCGGCGCGGCGGCGGGGGCTGTGGAACCTCTTCCTGCCGGCCGAGTCGGGCCTGACCAACGTCGACTACGCCGCCATCGCGGAGATCTCCGGGTGGTCGCCGGTCATCGCACCGGAGGCGATCAACTGCCAGGCCCCCGACACGGGGAACATGGAGGTGCTGCACCTGTTCGGCACCGAGGCGCAGAAGGAGCGCTGGCTCGAGCCGCTGCTCGCCGGGGAGATCCGCTCGGCGTTCTCGATGACCGAGCCCGACGTCGCCTCCTCCGACGCGACGAACATCCAGACGGTGATCCGCCGCGAGGGCGACGAGTACGTCATCAACGGGCGCAAGTGGTGGAGCAGCGGCGCGATGGACGAGCGGTGCCAGCTCTTCATCGTCATGGGCAAGACCGACCCGTCGGCCGACACGCACCGGCAGCAGTCGATGATCCTCGTCCCGCGCGACACCCCGGGCCTGACGGTCGAGCGGGACCTGTCGATCTTCGGCTACCACGACCAGCACGGCCACGCGGAGGTCGTCTTCCGCGACGTGCGGGTCCCCGTCGCCAACCTCATCGCCGGGGAAGGTGACGGGTTCATGATTGCCCAGGCCCGCCTCGGGCCGGGCCGGATCCACCACGCGATGCGGGCCATCGGGATGGCCGAGCGGGCGCTCGCGCTGATGGTCGACCGGGCCAAGTCGCGGGTCGCGTTCGGCGAGCACCTGTCCCAGATGGGAGTCGTGCAGGAGCTGATCGCCGAGTCCCGGATGGAGATCGACCAGGCGCGGCTCTACGTCTACAAGACCGCGTGGCTGATCGACAAGTACGGCGCCAAGGGTGCCCGCACCGAGATCGCCGCGATCAAGGTCGCGACGCCCGCGATGGCGACGAAGGTCATCGACCGGGCCATCGAGGTCTTCGGCGCGGCCGGCGTGTCGGGTGACACCCCGCTCGCGTACTTCTACGCGTGGGCGCGGGTGCTGCGGATCGTCGACGGCCCCGACGCCGTCCACCGGCGCACCATCGCCCGTGAGGAGCTCAAGCGGACCGCGCCCTTCATCGGCTGAGACGCGGCGTCCGGCGTCGGCCACCCCTCGTAGGCTGTCACTCATGCCGGACCTGCGAACCCGCAACGCCGACCGCACGTGGCTCATCGCGCTCGCCGCCAGCCTCTGGGGGCTGTCCGCGATCTGGCGTGACCCCCTCGCCAAGCAGTACCCCTCCGTGGCGATCGTCTTCTGGGAGCACGTCGTCCTCGTGCTGCTCGTGTCCCCGTGGCTCGTCGGGGCGCTCCGTGCGGTGGCCCGGGCGAGCCGGCGGACGCAGGTCAGTGTGCTCGTCATCGGGGCCGGCTCCTCCGCACTCGCGACGACGCTCTTCACGTCGGCGTTCCGGCTCGGCGACCCGATCACGCCGCAGGTGCTCCAGAAGCTCCAGCCGCTCATCGCCCTCCTGCTCGCGGCCGTCCTGCTCGGGGAGCGGCTGCGCGCGTCGTTCGCGTTCTTCGCCGTGCCGGCGATCGCGGGCGCGTGGCTGCTCAGCTTCCCCGAGCCCTTCGCGGTCAGTGTCACCAGCCTGTATGCCGCTGGGCTCGCTCTCGGGGCAGCGGCCCTCTGGGCGGCGGGCACCGTTCTCGGACGCGCCGCCAGCGCGGAGCTGACCTTCCGCCAGCTCACCACCCTCCGCTTCGGCGTGGGTCTCGTGGCGCTGGCCGTGATCTCGCTCGTCACGGGCACGTCGGTCCGCATCGACGCCGGCTCGGCCGGCAACATCGTCGTCCTCGCCCTGGTCCCGGGACTGGTCGCCCTGCTCCTGTACTACCGGGGGCTGCGCACCACTCCGGCCTCACGGGCCACCCTCGCCGAGCTGGCCTTCCCGATCACCGCGGCCGTCGTCGGGGTGACGGTCCTCGGCCGGACGCTGGACGGGTCGCAGTGGGTCGGCTTCGCGATCGTGCTCGCCGCGGTGGTCGCCCTGGCCCTCCACGAGCGCCGCAGCGAGCGGCCCTCCGTCGCCGTCCCGGACCGGGCCGACGAGGCCATCGGCGTGGGGGGCTGACCGGTGTTCTTCGAGGACTTCAGCGTCGGCCAGACCTTCACCAGCCAGGGCCGCACCATCACCGAGACCGACGTCGTGCTGTTCGCCGGGTGGAGCTGGGACACCAACCCGCCGCACACCGACGCCGAGTCGATGCGGGAGAGCCGGTTCGGCGAACGGATCGCGCACGGCATGCTCGGACTGTCGGTCGCGATGGGCCTGGCGTCGCGGCTCGGGATCTTCGAGGACAGCTCGATCGCCCTGCTCGGCATCGAGGGCTGGCGCTTCCACGCGCCCATCCGGATCGGCGACACGGTTCACGTCACGGTCGAGATCACCGGGGCGCGGCGGACCAGCGCCGGGGACGCGGGCATCCTGTCGCGCCGGTTCACTCTCACGAACCAGCACGGCGACGTGGTCCAGTCCGGCGACATCGGCCTGATGGTCCGCACGCGCCCACCCCGTTAGCTCGAGTGTGCAGTTCGTGCCGTTGCTGCGGTGGCAGGAAGTGCACACTCGACGAAGGGGAGCGAGCCCAGCGGCATACGGCGCCTCTGCTCTGCTCAGCGTCACGAGGTCACTGCGGGGGCCACGGGACCACCCTCGGGAGGGCGGCCGATGGCGATGAGCGCGAGGGTGAGCAGCATGCGGTCGCGCGGTCGGTGCGGGTCGAGCCGGGTGAGCGCGCGGAGCTGACGGACGCGGTAGATCACCGTGTTTCGGTGACAGGTCAGCTCCGCGGCCGCGTGGGTCGGTGACAGGTCGTGCCGCAGGTAGGCAGCCAGCGTGTCGAGGAGCATCCGCTGGTGCTGGTCGGGCTGGGCGAGGATCTGGCCCAGCGCCTCGGCGACGAGGAACTCCGTCACCTCACGGCTGCGGGCGAGCAGCAGCTCCGGGAGGCGGTCCGCCGCGGGGACGACGCCGGAACCCTCCTCCGGGAGCGTGGCAGCGGCCCGGGCGGCCAGCTGGAACGCGGTCGCGAAGCCGGCGAGGCCCGTTCTGGACGCCATGATGCCGACCCGTCCCGAGGTCATCGGCCGGAGCACCCTCACGACGTCCGCGACGTCGTGCTCGCCCAGGACGAGCAGGCCGAAGTGGTGACCACCCCGAATGTGCCAGTGCGAGGTGACGTCGATGCGCTCGAGCCCGTCCTCGGGCATCCGGAGCGGACTCTCCGCCGTCGCACCGAGGATCGCGACGACACAGGCGACCCTGTCGTGCGACCCGAGGTCGAGCACCTGCCGGGCCTCCTCCGCGAAGGCGGGGTCGCTGCCGCGGCCCTCGGCGAGGCGGTCGAGCACGCTGAGACGGCGTCGCAGGTCGAGCCGCTGCATCCGCAGGCTCTCGCTGCGATAGGCCTCGACGATGATGGCGTTCTGGACGTCCAGCGCGCTCCACACCGCGTGCCCGGCGAGGATCAGCACGCGCTCGTCGACCTCGAGCCGTTGGCTGCGCTGGCGCTCCAGCAGGGCCTCCCACAGGACCCGGACACCGAGTGAGTAGGCACTGAGGACGAGCTCGAGAGGGATGCCCTGCCTGGCGCGACGTCGCCCGGTGTCCCGCCAGAGGTCCACGGCCCGGCCCTCGGGTTGCGGCTGGCCGGACATGTTGCGCAGGCCACGCCGGATGTTCTCGCGGGTGCCGGCACGGATGTCTGCGGCGATCTCGGCGGGGATCGACTCGTAGAAGCCGCGATCCTTCGCCAAGAGCATCCGGGTGATCTCGTCGGCGATCCGGTCCGCCTCCGGGACCACGGCAGCCCACGCCTCCTGGATGGCGAGCTCGTCCTCCGCTGAGATCTCGACTTTGCCGGCCGAGGAGGTGCGCGGCCCTGCGCCGGTAGCCATGCCCCAGAGTCGCACTCCGCGCACAGATTCGCCACCGTTGCGGGGACGCTTTGTGGCGTTCAGGCCGAGACATTTTGTGCGCTGCGCCCATTCACGTGGTTGCGAGACGCAGCGACAGTGGTCCCACCCACATTGAGCAAGGGAGCTGATGTGACCGCGAGCGACCTGCCCGGACCGCCTGACGTGTCCGGCTCTCTCGACCCCGGAACGGGCGGTGACGCCGCAGTCCTGCTCGAGGCGCAGGACGTGAGCGTCGCGTTCGGCGGTGTCATCGCCCTCCGCGAGGTGTCCCTCGAGGTGCGCGCGGGTGAGGTGCTCGGCGTGATCGGCCCCAACGGTGCCGGCAAGACCACCCTGTTCAACGTCGCGTGCGGCTTCGTGCGCCCGGACGCCGGCGCGATCTCATGGAAGGGGCGCCGGCTGGATCGGCTCCAGACGCACCAGCTCGCTGGCCTGGGGATCGGCCGCACCCTCCAGGGGCTCGGGCTCTTCCACCGGATGACCGTCCTCGAGAACGTCATGGTCGGCGCGGACCGGCATGCCCGTGCAGGCTTCCTCTCCGGGCTGCTGGCCCTGTCCCGTGGAGCGAAGGACGAGCGGTCCCTGCGCGACCGGGCCATGGCGGTCCTCGAGGAGCTCGGCATCGCAGCTGAGGCGAGCCGGCATCCCGAAGGGCTGCCCTACCCCGTGCGCAAGCGGGTGGCCCTGGCGCGAGCTCTGGTCGGTGAGCCAGAGCTGCTGCTGCTCGACGAGCCGGCGAGCGGCCTGTCCAACACCGAGATGGACGAGCTCGCCGAGCTCATCGCCCACCTGCGCCGATCGCGGTCGGTGATGCTCGTGGAGCACCACATGGACCTGGTCATGGCCGTCTGCGACCGCCTCGTCGTCCTCGACTTCGGTCGCGTCATCGCGAGCGGACGGCCGGACGAGGTCCGGGACGACCCTGGGGTCCTCGCGGCCTATCTGGGCGAGGCGAGCGCGCCCGGCGCGCCAGCCGCGAGGAGGGGGTGAGCGTGCTCGAGCTGTGCGACCTTACCGCCCACTACGGGCCGGTCCGGGCCCTGGACGGGGTGTCCTTCCGCGCCGGCCGTGGGCGGATCACTGCCGTGCTCGGCGCCAACGGCGCGGGAAAGACCACGATGCTCCGGGCCATCTCCGGCCTGCTGCCCATCCAGCGGGGATCAGTGGTGCTCGACGGCACCGACCTGCGCGGCGTCAACACCGAGGAGCTGAGCCGGCTGGGTCTCGCCCACGTCCCGGAGGGGCGAGGCGTGATCACCGAGCTGACCGTCGCAGAGAACCTCAGGCTCGGCAGTCTGGGCCGCAGTCGCGGCGCCCCCGAGGTGGCACTGGACGCGATCTACGAGCTCTTTCCCGTGCTGGGTGACCGAAGCAACGCCCTCGCCCACGTCCTCTCGGGTGGCGAGCGCCAGATGCTCGTCATCGGGCGAGCCCTCATCGCCGCACCCAAGGTGCTGCTTCTCGACGAGCCATCCCTGGGTCTGGCCGGCCGCATCGTGACCCACATCTTCACGACCATCCGCGAGCTCGTCGAGCGCGACGGCCTCACCGTCGTCCTCGTCGAGCAGAACGCCCGCAGCGCGCTGTCCATCGCCGACCACGGCGTGGTGCTCAACCTGGGCAGCGTCGTCGCCGAGGACTCGGCTGCGGCCCTCGCGCAGGACGAACAGCTCCGCCACGCCTACCTGGGCTTCTGAGGGAGGAGGACCCTGTGCAGCAGCTCCTCACGACAACACTGACCGGACTGACGCTCGGCATGGTCTACGCCGCGTTCGCCCTCGCCCTGGTGATGATCTGGCGCTCGACGCGGATCGTGAACTTCGCCCAGGCACCGATGGCCATGATCACGACCTACGTCGCGCTCACCCTGATCGATGCCGGTCAGCCGTTCTGGCTCGCCTTCGCGGCTGCCCTCGCTTCCGGGCTCGTGCTCGGGGCCGTGGTGGAGCGGGTGGTCATCCGGCCCGTCGAGGGCGGCTCCGAGGTCAACGCCGTGATCCTCACCTTGGGCCTGTTCATCGTCATCCACGCCCTCGCTGCCGTCATCTTCGGAGCGCGGTTCCGTTCCTTCCCGGCGCCCTTCGGGCTGAGCGGCTTCCGCGCGGGGGAGGTGTCCATCGCCCTGACGGGTTTCGGGATCTTCACGATCGTCTCGGTCCTCGTGGTGATGGGGCTGCTCGTGCTCCTCTTCCGACGGACGGACCTCGGCCTCACGATGCGCGCGGCAGCGTTCAACCAGGAGGTCGCCCGGCTCCTCGGCGTCCGGGTGGGCCGGCTGCTGACGCTGGGCTGGGCCCTTGCCGCGCTCGTCGGCTCGCTCGCCGGACTGCTCATCGCCGGCGGCAGCCTCGTCCATCCGGGCTACATGGACTCGGTCGTCGTGTACGGCTTCGTCGCGGCAGTGCTCGGCGGCCTCGACAGCCCGGCCGGAGCGGTCGTGGGCGGCCTGGTGCTCGGCCTCGTCCTGAGCCTGGTCAGCGGTCTGGTCAGTGCCGCTCTGGTGCCGCTCGCAGCCCTGGTCGTGCTCATGGTCGTCCTGCTCGTGCGGCCGGGAGGGCTCTTCTCCACCGTCACCGAGAGGAAGGTCTGACGTGGCCACAACAGTGCCGGTCTCAATGCGCGACCGCCTGTCCTGGCGCCGGCTCCCACCGCTCGCCCGGCACCTGCTCGTCGCGCTCGTCGGTCTGGCCCTCATCGTCGTCGTGATCGAGACCGCGGGCTCGTTCCGGCAGGGACAGATCTCGTCGATGGCCTACCTCGCGATCGCGGCAGGGGGGCTCACCGTCCTCACTGGCCAGAGCGGGCAGCTGTCCTTGGGACACGGGGCCCTCATGGCCGTCGGCGCCTACACCACGGCGCTGCTGCTGCAGAGCCGTGCAGGGGCACCGCCGCTGGTCGTCGTGCTCGCGATCGCGACCGTCGTGACGCTCGTGGTCGGCGTCGCCGTCGGGATTCCGGCGGCCCGCCTCCACGGTCCCTACATCGCCGGCGCGACGTTGTCGCTGGCCGTGGCCGTGCCCGGCGTCGCGCTCTACTTCTCCGAGCAGCTCGGGGGCGAGCAGGGCCTCACCCTGCGGGTGCCCGAGGCGCCCGTCTGGCTTCTCGACACGATGTTCTTCATCACCGGGCAGGAGCTGACCGGCCGCAAGTACGTCGCCTACGTCGCGTGGTTCTGCCTGGTCCTCACCTACCTGCTGCTCGCGAACCTCGGCGCGAGCCGGGTCGGTCGGCGCTGGAGGGCCGTCCGGGACGACGAGGTTGCGGCGGCCATCGCCGGCATCAACCTCGGCCGCGCTCGAGTCCTGGCCTTCGTGGTCAGTGCGGCGGCGGCTGGGCTGGCTGGCGCCGTGATGGCCCTGGTCGTCCGGGTCAGCGCACCGAGCGGGTTCACCCTCACGCTGTCCCTCGGTCTGCTCAGCGCCATCGTGCTGGGAGGCCTCGGCAGCCTGCTCGGCGCGCTCATCGGCGCCGCCATCCTCACGTTCCTCCCGCAGGTCGTCACGTCCATCGGGCAGGACGCGGGCCTCAGCGACCTCCAGGCGGCCGAGCTCGCCCCGCTGGTCTACGGGCTCACCGTCATCCTCGTCATCCTCCTCGCACCAGCCGGGCTCGTCGGGACCATCCGATCGGGGCTGGCACATCGCAGGCGCCCCACCTGACCGGTGGTCGCTTGCGCACCAACAGATTCCACTCGTGATCACCACCACCTACCACAGGAGACACCCATGAACACCTGGTCAACGAGGACCGTTCCTGGCCTCGCCGCGCTCGTCACCGCAGGTCTGCTGCTCTCGGCCTGCGGAGCCGGCGGGCGGCCCGCAGGCGAGAGCAGCTCCGGCGCCCCTGCCGCGGCCGAGGACGTCGTCGGCGTCACGGACACGACCATCAAGGTGGGAGCGCACTACCCGCTCACCGGCGTGGCCGCCCCCGGCTACAGCGAGATCCCCGACGGGGTGAAGGCCTACTTCGACTTCGTCAACGCGGCGGGCGGCATCCACGGCCGCCAGATCGAGTACATCGTCCGGGACGACGGCTACAACCCGACGAACACGAGCTCGGTCGTCAACGAGCTGGTCCTCAAGGACGAGGTCTTCGCCATCGTCGGTGGCCTCGGCACCCCCACGCACAGCGCCGTGGTCGACTTCCTCAACGACGAGGGGGTGCCCGACCTCTTCGTGTCCTCGGGCTCGCTCGGCTGGGGCGACAGGCCGGCGGAGCGGCCCATGACGTTCGGCTGGCAGCCGGACTACGAGATCGAGGGGAAGATCATCGGCCAGTGGATCAAGGAGAACAAGCCGGACGCCCGCGTCGGCCTCTTCCTCCAGGACGACGATCTGGGCGTCGACGGCGAGAAGGGCGTCCGGCGCTTCCTCGGTGACCAGATCGTGGAGACGGTCCGCTATACGTCGGGCAACACCGACGTCGCTCCGCAGCTGGCCAAGCTGCAGGCCGCCAAGGCGGATCTCATCATCGGCTTCAACACCCCGTCCTACACCGCGCTGACGCAGCTCGTGTCGATGAAGCTGAGCTACCAGCCCGCGTGGTTCTACAGCTCGATCGGCTCGGACGCGAACCTCGTCGGAGCCCTCCTCGAGCGGTTCTCCGAGGGCGCCGTCAAGGCCGGCGGCAAGGCCCTCGACGGGGTCTACACCACGGAGTACATCCCCGGCGTCGACTCCCCGGACAACGAGTGGACCAAGCTGTGGCAGAAGGTCTGGGCCGCGAACGGCAACGGCAAGGATCTGACGAACTACCGGATCTACGGTATGTCCCACGCCTACGCGTTCGTCCAGGCGCTCCAGGCCGCCGGTCAGGACGTGACCCGCGAGAACATCGTCACGGTGCTCGAGGAGAAGGGAGCGACGTTCGACGGCCCGCAGCTCGCCCCGTTCCGCTACTCGAAGGACAACCACCTCGGGATCGGTGGGCTCCAGGTGACCCAGCTGAAGGGCGGCGCCGGCACCGAGCTCACCAAGGTGCTCGTGACGGACCTCGGCGACACGCCGATCACCGAGGACACGTCAGGTGCGGCCCAGGACGCCCCGCCGGCGAGCGGGATCCCCGGGAACTGACAGAGGACGAGCGACGAGGAGAGGGGCCCGGGGATGGACCTAGAGCTCACCGGCGAGGAACGTGAGATCCGAGACTGGGTCCGGACGTTCGTGCGCCGCGAGATCATGCCGATGGAGCCGGAGGTCCTGGCCCGGGAACGCCGGGGTGAGCGTGGCCTGCGGCCCGACGAGCTGACCAGCCTGCAGCGCAAGGCCAAGGACGCCGGCTTCTTCGGGATCCAGACACCCGAGGCGTACGGCGGGATGGCGCTCGGTGCGGTCATGACTGCACTGATCGAGATGGAGCTCGGTCGGTCCTTCGTGCAGTTCCGCTTCGGCGGCGACGCGGACAACATCCTCTACGTCGCCAACGACGAGCAGCGGGCCACCTACCTCGTTCCGACGATCAACGGTGAGCGGAAGTCGTGCTTCGCGATCACCGAGCCCGGGGCCGGGTCAGACGCCCGCGCCATCCGGACGACAGCCCGCCGGGACGGTGACGAGTGGGTGATCCGGGGCGAGAAGACCTTCATCACGGGGGGCGACGAGGCCGACTTCGTCATGGTCTTCGCCGTCACCGACCGGGAGAAGGGCGCGGACGGCGGAGTCACCTGTTTCCTCGTGGATCGCGAGCGGGGTTGGCACAGCCGGCCCATTAACACGATGGGAGAGTGGGGGCCGGCTTCCCTCGTCTTCGATGACGTCCGGGTTCCGCACTCGAGCATCCTGGGGGAGGAGGGCAACGGGTTCGAGCTCGCAATGCGGTGGATCGGCAAGGGCCGTTACCTCCTTCCCGCCCGCGCCCTCGGTGCCTGCGAACGCCTCGTCGAGATGGGGATGGACCACGCGCGCACGCGGGTCACGTTCAGCAAGCCGATCGCTGAACGACAGGCCATCCAGTGGATGATCGCGGACTCCGCCGTCGAGATCGAGGCGCTGCGGTGGCTCGTCCTGTCGGCGGCCTGGCAGGTCGACCGTGGCCTCGACTCGCGTCAGGCCCAGTCGATGGCCAAGCTCTATGGCGGGGTCAAGGCGAACGAGATCGTCGACCGGGTCCTCCAGATGCACGGCGGCATGGGCTACACCCGGGAGCTCCCGATCGAGCGGTGGTACCGCGAGCTCCGCCTGCTTCGCATCTACGAGGGCACCGACGAGATCCAGCGGCGGACCATCGCCCGCAACCTGCTCCGCGGGCACGCCTCGGTGAGGGGGCACCTGGGCTGAGCGAGGTCTGGGCTCTGGGCGGACTTCAGCAAATCTTCATCGAATGCTGATCTCTTTGCGGGGTGGGTAAGGGAGGCTGGTCCTTCCGTCCGTCTGCGTCCGAGGAGCCCCATGTCCCGCCTACGTCGTGCAGCCCGTCCCGTTGCTGCTCTCAGCCTCGTCCTCGTCCTCGCCGCGTGCGGGTCGTCCGACGGCTCCGGGGCCGGGATGGACCACGGCGACACGTCGTCCTCCAGCTCGAGCGTCTCCGACGCGCGCTCGGGCGACATCATGTTCGCGCAGATGATGATCCCGCACCACGAGCAGGCCGTCGAGATGGCCGAGGTCGCCCTCGCCAAGGACGGGGTCTCCGAGCAGGTCAAGGCGCTCGCGACGAACATCAAGGGGGCGCAGGATCCTGAGATCCAGGCCATGACCGCCTGGCTGAAGGAGTGGAACGCTGCGCCGCTCGCCTCCGGCAACACGGACCACGGCGGCGGCCACGGCACCGGGATGATGAGCGAGCAGGACATGGACTCGCTGAGCGCGGCTGCGGGTGCGGAGTTCGAACGTCAGTGGCTGACGATGATGATCGAGCACCACGAGGGTGCCATCGAGATGGCCGAGAACGTGCTGGCCACGACGAGCGACGCCGAGGTGAAGGCCATGGCCGAAGCGATCATCAGCGGGCAGGAGGCCGAGATCACGACGATGAAGGGCCTGCTGTCGTAACGCCCACGCGGCGTTGGCCGCCGGGCGGGGCGCCCCGGCGTCGTCGTCACACCCCGTGAGGGCCAAGATCAGTCCATGACGCGCGAGCTCACGATCGGGATCGTCGGTGGCGGCATCGTCGGCCTGGCCATCGGCCGCGAGCTGACGCGGCAACGACCCGGAGCCCGGGTCGTGGTGTTCGAGAAGGAGGCCCGTCTCGCGAGCCACCAGACCGGCCACAACTCCGGGGTCGTGCATGCCGGGATCTACTACCAGCCCGGCAGCCTCAAGGCGCAGCTGTGCGCCCGCGGACGGGAGCTGCTCCGCGACTACTGCAGCGAGCGAGGGGTCGCCTACGACGAGTGCGGCAAGCTCGTCGTCGCGGTCGACGCGTCCGAGCTCGGTCGGCTCGATGCCCTCGAGCAGACCGCCCGGCGCAACCAGGTGCCGGGGCTGGAGCGGGTATCGGCGGAGGCGATCCGGGAGATCGAGCCGCATGCGGTCGGTCTCGCGGCCCTGCACTCGCCGCGGACCGCCATCACCGACTTCGTCGCCGTCGCCGAGGCGATGGCTCAGGAGATCCGCGACAGCGGCGGCGAGATCCGCCTCGCGACCACCGTGACCGGCGTGGAGCGCAGGGCCGGCGGGATCGACGTCGTCGCAGGGTCGGACCGTCAGCGGGTCGACCGCCTCGTCATCTGCGCAGGCCTGCATGCCGACCGTCTCGCCGGGCTCGTCGACGGATCGAGGGGCCCGCGCATCGTCCCGTTCCGCGGCGAGTACCTCAGCGTGACCGCGGCGAAGCGAGACCTCGTCCGGGGCATGGTCTATCCCGTGCCCGACCCGCGCTACCCGTTCCTCGGCGTGCACTTCACGCGGCGGGTCACCGGAGCGCTCGATGTCGGGCCGAACGCAGTCCTCAGCCTCAAGCGCGAGGGATATCGCCGATCGGACGTGAGCCTCGCCGACGTCCGCGACATCGTCACCTGGCCCGGGTTCTGGCACCTGGCCGGGACCCACTGGCGCACGGGTGTCAAGGAGGTGGTCGGGTCGCTGTCGAAGCGGGCGTACATGCGGCTGGCGTCGCGCTACGTGCCGGAGATCGGGCCCGCCGACGTCGTCCGCAACGGCATGGGGGTGCGAGCCCAGGCGGTCGAACGTGACGGGACGCTCGTCGACGACTTCCGGATCACTCACACCGGGGGAGTGACGAGCATCCGCAACGCACCGTCACCGGCCGCGACGTCGAGTCTGGCGATCGCGGAGCACGTGGTGAGCGAGATGGGCCCGCTGCGCTGACGTCGAGGCCCGGCACGAACTGCACACTCGACGCGGACACGCACGGCCGGGCAGCGCACGCGCGGGGACCGGCCAGCGTGAGAGTCTGTGCGCGTGATCACCGAGCGCGCCAGCGGCGTCCAGCTGCACATCACCTCGTTGCCGGACGGAGGACTGGGCGCCTCCGCGCGCGCCTTCGTCGACTGGCTGGCGGCGGCCGGGCAGTCGGTGTGGCAGGTGCTGCCGGTCTCCGTTCCTGATGTGCATGGCTCCCCGTACAAGTCGCCGTCCGCCTTCGCCGTGTCGCCGGCGCTCCTCGAGCATCCCGACGCTCCCGTCAGCGCGGACGAGCTCGCGCACTTCGCGGACCGGGAGTCCTACTGGGTCGGCTCGTGGACCGCGTTCGGGGGCGACCTGGCCGACCAGGTGCGGTTCGCCCGCGAGTGGGCCGCGCTGCGCGCCTACGCGGTCGAGCGCGGGGTGCAGATGATGGGCGACGTGCCGATCTACGTCGCACCGGACGGCGCCGACGTCCGCGCGTGGCCGCACCTGTTCCGCAGCGACGCCGTCGCCGGCTGCCCCCCGGACGCCTACGCCGCGACGGGCCAGCTGTGGGGCAACCCGCTCTACCGGTGGGACGTCATGGCGGACGAGGGGTTCCGGTGGTGGGTCGAGCGGCTGCGGCGCACCTTCGAGCTGTTCGACCTCGTGCGGCTCGACCACTTCCGCGGGTTCGCCGGCTACTGGGCCATCCCGGCCGACGCCGAGACGGCGATGAGCGGCCACTGGGAGCCCGGCCCGGGCCGCGCGCTCTTCGACGCCGCGCGTGCCGAGCTGGGGGACCTGCCGATGCTCGCCGAGGACCTCGGGGACATCGACGCGCCGGTCGTCGAGCTGCGCCAGGCGCTCGGGCTCCCGGGGATGGCGGTCCTGCAGTTCGGCTTCACCCCGTGGGACCCGCACAACATCCACCACCCGAGCCGCCTTCGCTCCGACCAGGTCGTCTACACCGGCACCCACGACAACGACACCGTGCGCGGCTGGTGGGCGCAGCAGCCCGAGGAGGTGCGGGACATGGTTCGAGGCGTCTGCTGGGACAGGGGAGTTCGCGCCCACGTCGACGACGAGCCGTCCTGGGCCTTCATCGAGCTCGCCCTCACGATGCCCGGTGAGCTCGCGATGATGCAGGCGCAGGACGTGCTGGGCCTCGGCTCCGAGGCGCGGATGAACACCCCCGGGATCGAGGGCGGCTGGGGCTGGCGGATGGAGCCGGGCGCGCTCACCGAGGCCCACGCCGAGCGGTTGCGCTCCCTGACCGACGCCGCCGGCCGAGCGCGGTAGGAGTGGGCCCCGCCTTTCGTCGGGGAGCGAGCCCAGCGGCATACGGCAGATGTCGTATGCCGCTGAGCTGAGCCGCGTGCCCACGGCCCCCGAGGCGTAGCGTGGCGTTCGTGGACCAGCTACCCCCGGT
>Ga0209347_1003799_pt1 | contig 16835 bp, 14 predicted proteins | sample AutmiccommuBRH23_FD_187382 | JGI IMG/M metagenome (GOLD analysis project Ga0209347, IMG submission 187382) | Deep subsurface microbial communities from Mt. Terri, Switzerland - Autotrophic microbial communities BRH/23 (SPAdes) (version 2) | ecosystem: Environmental > Aquatic > Deep subsurface >...
CGTCAGGGGGCGGTAACCATTGCCACCAACATGGCCGGCCGCGGAACTGATATTCTGCTTGGTGGCAACCCCGAATTCCTTGCCGGTACGGAACTGAAAAAAGAGGGCTCCCAGTTTGAACTGGCGGCTGAACCGGGAGATTCCCCGCTACAGGATAAGGTTTATGACAAATACAGGATCATTACAGCCGCAGAGCGTGAAAGTGTGGTTGCCCTGGGGGGGCTGCATATAATTGGTACCGAAAGGCATGAAAGCCGCAGGATTGACAACCAGCTGCGGGGCCGGTCAGGCCGTCAGGGTGATCCGGGGTCAAGCCAGTTTTACAGCTCGCTGGAGGATGACCTGATGAGATTATTCGGATCTGAAAATATTTCGGGGCTGATGGATAAGCTGGGAATTGAAGAGGATATGCCCATTGAGCATAACCTTATTTCAAAGTCTATAGAAACCGCCCAAAAGAGGGTGGAGAACAGGAACTTTGATATTCGTAAGCATGTTCTGCAGTATGACGACGTGATGAACCAGCAGAGGGAGCTGATATACAGACAGCGCCGCCAGATACTCACAGGTGAAAATTTAAAGGAAACCATTGCCACCATGATTGAAGAGGTGGTGGGCCGGTCGGTGGATACTTACTGCCCGGATGGAGTTCACCAGGAGGAATGGGACCTTGAGTCTCTGGCCAGCCACGCAGATCAGGTGTTTATACCCGGTCAGGGAATTACTATAGGAGAAATGGAAGGTATTAGCAGGGAAGAGATTAAGGAGTTACTTCTGGAGAAATCCCTGGAGGCCTACGATCAAAGGGAGGAAGAACTGGGCCCGGAAAACATGAGAGAAATTGAGAGGGTGGTCACCCTCAGGATGGTTGACGAGAAGTGGATGGATCATCTTGACGCCATGGATCAGCTCAGGGAGGGTATCGGCCTTAGAGCCTATGGACAGAAAGACCCCCTGGTGGAGTATAAATTTGAGGGCTATGAAATGTTTCAGAACATGATAGCCTCCATTCAGGACGATGTTGTCCGTTATATTTTCAGGGTAAACCTGGTGCAGCCGGAAGAAGCCTCAAAGCAAAGAGTGCTGGTTGAAAACAGATATGCCGAGGAAGGCCCAAAACAGCCGGTACGCAGGCAGGTGAAGGTGGGGAGAAATGATCCCTGCACCTGCGGCAGCGGGAAAAAATATAAAAAGTGCTGTGGGAAGGACGATAAATAACAGATGCGGGTACCTTTCCGTGACATCGTGGCTAATCATAAACTAGAGCTGACAGCTATTTTATCGAATGGGGTGATCTGAGTGTTTGCCGAACTGAAGAAGGATATTGATTCCCTGGAGAAGCGCATTGAAGATTTGAGGGTTTCTCTTTGACATATTTGAAAAGGAGAAACAGATAAACATTTTAGAGCAGAAAATGACAGCCCCGGGGTTTTGGGACCATCAGGAAGAATCCCAGAAGATTACCCAGTTCCTTTCAGGGTTAAAGGAAAGGGTGGCATCCTTTGATGTTCTGCGGGGCATTTGCGAGGATACTCGGGTGCTTTTGGAGTTGGGCCGCGAGGAGGATGACCTGGATATCATTCCAGAGGTCCAATCAGAGGTGAAAAAACTTACTGGTCTGGTAGAGGAGATGGAATTGGAGGTTCTCCTCAGCGGGCCCTACGACCGGGGCAACGCCATCATTGCCCTGCATGCCGGGGCCGGGGGCACCGAGGCCCAGGATTGGGTTGAAATGCTGATGCGGATGTATATGCGCTGGGCCGAGGATCACAAGTACAAGACCGGAGTGGTGGATATGCTTCCCGGTGATGAGGCCGGGGTAAAAAGCGTCACACTGGAGATAATAGGCCAGAATGTTTATGGTTACCTGCGTTCGGAAAAGGGGGTACACCGGCTGGTGAGGATATCTCCCTTCGATGCCGCCGGCCGCCGGCATACCTCCTTTGCGTCAGTGGATGTACTGCCCGAGGTCCAGGAGGACCTGGCGGTGGATATTAACCCGGAAGACTTAAAGGTGGACACCTACCGCTCCGGAGGCGCCGGGGGTCAGCACGTTAACAAGACCGACTCGGCAGTCCGCATAACTCACCTGCCCACTGGAATAGTAGTGCAGTGTCAGAGTGAGAGGTCCCAGATTTCCAATCGTAATACGGCCATGAAGCTACTCAAGGCAAAGCTGCTGGACCTGGAAATTAAAAAGAAGGAAGCTGAATTGTCCGCATTTCGGGGAGATCAGATGGATATTGCCTGGGGCAGTCAGATCAGATCCTATGTTTTTCATCCCTACAGCCTTGTGAAGGATCATCGGACAGGGGTTGAAGTGGGGAATGTCAATGCCGTAATGAACGGGGAGATAGATGATTTCATATCCTCCTATTTGAGGGAGAATGCAAGGAAGCACTAAGGGCGGGGAAACCCGCCCTTAGGTTATTTAACATGCCCTGGAACCATAAATAATTTAATTATGCTTTTTAGTTCAAAAAAAAGGAATATTTTAGCTCAAAAAAGAAATATTACGTCGAAGGTCATATATTTCATGTCGGACATTGGGTAATTTTAAAAAGTTTATTGGAGTGCGGGTCTATTGTTTCTTAAAACAGTTGTGGAGATAGGCGGGGTCACCCTGGGGGTTTTGTTGACCGCTCTGGGGCTGGACATATTTCTTATACCCTCTAAGATTGCCGCCGGGGGGGTTAGCGGGATTGCCACTGTTCTTCACTATATTCTGCGCGTTCCGGTAGGAATGTCCATGCTGCTGCTGAACATTCCCCTTTTTATAATGGGGGTTTACCGGCTGGGGTTGAAGTTTGGCTTCCGATCACTGTATGGGACCATAAGCCTTTCACTGCTGGTGGATGGTCTTGCCCCTTTTTTGCCTATTCCCACCAGGGATCCACTGCTTGCCAGCATTTTCGGGGGAGTTTTGGCAGGTCTTGGGTTGGGACTGGTTTTCAAGTACCGGGGTACCACCGGTGGCACCGACCTGGCGGCTGCGGTAATTCGAACCTACACGGGCACCAATGTGGGCCAACTTCTTTTTATGGTGGATGCCCTTGTGGTTTTGGCTGCCGGTTTTGCTTTCAATTCCTGGGAGTTGGCCATGTATGCCCTGATCACAATTTTTATTACGTCCTGGCTGATAGATGTTGTACAGGCAGGCTTCAGCTATGCCAAGGCATTTTATATAATTTCCACCCAGTCGGAAAAAATTGCGGCCGCGGTATTGGGGGATATGAACAGGGGCGCTACAATTCTCCGGGGAAAGGGCGCCTATTCAGAGACCGACAGGGATGTTTTGCTGGTGGTGGTAAATAGGTCCGAGGTTACCCGTTTAAAGGACCTTATACACGGAATTGACAGACAGGCCTTTGTAATTCTAACCGACGCTCACGAGGTGCTGGGTGAGGGATTCAAGCCCCTGACTGTTCAGGCGGCAGCCGTAAGACGCCGACCATCAGGATGACCAGAGCTTAAAGCTTACAGCTATTACATAACAGGAGGTTTCTATGAACAACGAGCAAAATAATTTGCAGATGCTAAGGGTCAGGGCCAATGATATAAGGGCTGACATTATTAGCATGCTTGGTCAGTCCGGATCGGGGCATCCAGGGGGATCATTATCGGCTGCCGATATTGTGGCGGCGCTTTATTTTGGTGTGATGCGTATCGATCCCCGGGACCCCCGCAAGTCCGACAGGGATCGCTTTATACTCTCCAAGGGGCATGCGGCCCCGGTTCTGTACGCCGCACTGGCCCAAAGAGGCTACTTTTCCCGGGAGGAATTATCCACCCTGCGTAAGCTGGGCAGCCGCCTCCAGGGTCACCCGGATATGAATAAACTCCCGGGTGTTGAGATGTCCACCGGATCTCTGGGGCAGGGACTTTCGGTGGCCAATGGGATTGCCCTGGCCGGAAAGCTGGACGGTTTGGATTACAGGGTTTATGTGTTGATGGGTGATGGTGAAAACCAGGAAGGGCAGATATGGGAAGCCGCCATGGCCGCGGCCCACTATAAGCTGGACAATGTTACAGCCTTTTTGGATCACAACAAACTTCAAATTGACGGGCCCATTGAAGAGGTTATGTCACCTGAGCCTCTGGCGGACAAATGGAGGGCTTTTGGATGGGATGTCCAGGTTATCGACGGACACGACATGGAGCAAATACTCCAGGCTCTGGAGAAGGCTTCAGCGGTTCAGGGAAGACCCCAGATGATTGTGGCTGAAACCGTTAAGGGGAAAGGTATATCCTTCATGGAAAATATGGCGGGCTGGCACGGTGTGGCCCCCAAGCCCGAGGAGACCCAAAAGGCGTTGGAAGAGCTAAAAGCATTGGGTGATGGGTAGAGTAGTAGTAATAGGTAATAGGTAGTAAGTAGTAAGTAGTAGATAGTAGGTATTAGGTGGTAAAGAAATAAGTAACAGGTGTTAGGTTAGTAACTGATAAGTACTTACTTAGGGTTCCTATAATCCACACCTATAACCAATAACTAATAACCTATAACCTGTAACCAACAACCAATAACCAATAACCAATAACCAGACTAGGAGGACCTTTAATGACCAAGAAAATAGCTACCAGGGAGGCCTACGGTAAGGCCCTGGCTGAACTGGGTATGAATAACAGCCGGGTGGTGGTGCTGGACGCCGACCTGTCCAAGTCCACCAAGACGGCTGATTTTGCCAAGGTTTGCCCGGACAGGTTTTTTAATATGGGTGTGGCCGAGCAAAATATGATAGGGACAGCGGCAGGTCTTGCCTGCGCCGGTAAAATACCCTTTGCCAGCACATTTGCGGTTTTTGCCGCTGGAAGAGCCTTTGACCAGATCAGAAATTCCGTGGCCTATACAAAACTAAATGTAAAAATAGCCGCCACCCATGCGGGTATAACCGTGGGGGAGGATGGAGGATCACACCAGGCAATTGAAGATATAGCCCTGATGAGAAGTCTCCCCAACATGGTCGTGTTTGTTCCGGCCGACGAGGCTGAAACCTCGGGTGCGGTTCGGGCGGCGGCCAATATTGACGGGCCTGTTTATATAAGACTGGGCCGGACAGGCGTGCCTCCCGTTCACGGGGAGAATTTTAATTTCAGGCCAGGCAAGGCCGAGGTAGTCAGGGAGGGCCTTGACGCCACTGTTATCGCGGCTGGTATAATGGTGTCAGTAGCCCTGGAGGCGGCCTCGGCCCTTTCCGGTGAAGGTATTGAAACCCGGGTAATAAGCATGCATACTGTGAAGCCCCTTGATGTGGAGGCTGTGGTAACCGCCGCCAGGGAAACGGGAGCCCTGGTAACCGCAGAGGAGCACAGTATACTGGGTGGCCTGGGGGGGGCTGTGTCTGAGGTGGTGTGTGAGAATTTCCCGGTGCCGGTAAAAAGAGTGGGTTTGCAGGATACTTTCGGTGAGTCCGGAGCCCCGGATGAATTGATGAAAAAATTCGGCCTGACTTCCATCGCCATTATGGATGCCGTAAAGGAAGTCATTAAGAGAAAGGAATGAAAAAAGCTGTAAGCTATAAGCTATAAGCTGTAAGCTTTTTTAAACACATTGGGAGAAAAACAAAACAGCCGGTGGGACAGTTAATCCACCGGCTGTTTTGTTCATTTTGTTCTAAGGGTCATTATTTTTTAATAATTCTGATCTCCTCGGCCTTTCCGTTATATAAAGAAATCATGACCGACCATCCGTTTCTGAGGCTGTTAAGACCGGTGGGATTTGATGATGTATAGGTTGTATCACGGAAGATGCAGTTATTGGCAACCTGTAGGTTTAATGTCTGTCCGTTAGACTGTTGAATGTATATTGTATTGTTGCTTTCACTGGAGGAAATAATGGTGCCTTCCAGGGAAATGTTCCGATCATTGATTATTTCAATTACCGATACAATGTTGTCGGTATGCTTTACTGTCACCCTGGATCCAATTATTATATCATTGAGGGTTATATTATAACCATCCCTGGTTATTTTTACATAGGATGCGACATTATATTTGAGGTCATCAATACTTATTGTAGGGATAGAATGCGCCCATAAATCGGTTACTTTTCCGGACACTGACACAAGGTTTCTTTCTTCTACCTGTATGTCATATACTTTTCCGTTTGAGCCAACTTTCATGGTTACAGTATCCCATGTTTTCAAAGCCTCAAGCCGCACTGCTTCACCCATTTTTATAATCCGGGCATTTAATTCAACCTCGTATTCTTTCCGGATTCCGTTATTGTCCAATACGGTTATGAAGCGGTAATGAGCATCTACAGTTCTTACCTGAACACTGGAGGTGGTTGGGGCGAATTCCTGATACACTACCTCCAGCGCCTCTCCGGAGGCCGATACCACCTTTACGCGGTCGCCGCTTTTAAGCTCGCTGATGTCCAGCAGGCTGCCGCCCTTTACTATTCTCATCACATTGGAATTAATATTAAATATGCTGCTTAATCCTGAATCCGCTTTTATGGAAAGGTATCCTGGAAGTATGGAAGTTACAGCGCCGGTAACCTCCTCGGAGGGCAGTATGCGTATATTCTGTATGGTGTTATTTTTAATTTTAACCTTTACGTATGTACCATCTGTGATGTTGGACATGTCCCTGGCGTTTAATCCGTCGGTAATGGTTATTACCGGGTCCAGAGGATAGGTTTTTTCCTGGAAGCCGGCATCCCGTATTTTTAAAGATGAGTTTCCAGTAAGAGCCCTGTCTGAGACCTTCCCGGTCAATTCGGTCTCGGTGATTGGATCGGTTTTTGCTTCCGAAACTGCTCCTTCGAGATAGCGGATTTTATCATTGGAACCCGTTATGGCCGTCACCGGTTCACCAGCTTTAAACTGGGACAGGGATGAGGGTTTGGAATCCTTGTAAAATACCGCTCCGGAGTCTATAAGTCTGGGAAGTGGATTTCCATCGGTCTTGGTTAAGAAGAGTACTCCGTTTACACTGTCGACAGCCGCAAGGGTTCCGCTGATAATTCTCCCGGCACCATATTCAAACCAGCCTTCCTGGATGGTTTTCACCATAAGGGCGGCCATTTGGCCTCTTCTCATTATCTGATTGGGGCCAAATTCGTTACCTCCCAGTCCCTGCATTATATTGTTCTGGGTTACATCGGCCACGTAGGGCAGGTGTGTCAGGTTTATCTCCCCTGTATCGGTATAGGTGAGCTTGCTGGGGTCTCCCTTAATTTTGATTTTGTCATGGAGGGCCACCGCCACCAGGGTGGCAACTTCCTGTCGGGGTATAGGGCCGCCGTATAGTAACTGATTAACATAGTCCTTGTGAAGTAGACCTTTTTGCACCGCAATGACCAGATAGCCCTGACCCCAGAACATGCCCTGGGGGAGCTTGATGCCGCTGTTTTTGTAGTCTGCACTTTTAGCTTCCTGTTCCAGGCCCATGGCATTTATGATCACAGCAATTGCCTCCAGGCGCGTTACCGAATCCTCCGGCTTGAATACATCGCCTGGATAACCTTTCATTAACCCCAGTGTGTAGGATTTATCCACCACCACCCTGGACCAGTGATTGTCCGTGTCCATAAATGTTCCTGCCATTGCCGGGGAGCCCTGGGGGCTAAAGGACAGGCATGCTGTCAGTGCCAGGGAGACGGCGCACCTGAGGAAGAATTTTTTAAACATTTTGTGTACCTCCCATATTATGGTATGCAAGATGCTGAAACTGTTATCCATAATTGTTTTATTGGTAATAGATTTCCATTTCGCCAAAAAGTATAATATTCCTTTTTCTAATACTTGGGGAGACGGTATTTACTACTGTCATGAACCAGGGAAAATAGGGGTTATTCTGTATAACTCAAAAGACAAATTAGCTTAAGATAACCTAAATTATCCGCTATATTTGTATGATGGAAAAGGACTTCGATATTCTGGTGTCGAAATAAATAATATCTTATAGGACGTTCTTCTTGCGCTTATTACTATGAGGTGAAATATGATTAATTTTTACAATGTAACCAAGATATACCCCAACGGAGTTAAAGGACTTAATGATGTTTCCCTGACCATACAGAAAGGGGAGTTTGTTTTCCTGGTGGGGCCCAGCGGGGCCGGCAAAACATCACTGATAAAGATATTGTTCAGAGAGGAACTGCCCACCCGGGGTCAGGTTCTTTTTTATGGGAAAAATATCTCCCGGCTTAAAGGCAGGGAGATTCCCTATCTGAGGAGGAAGATCGGTATGGTTTTCCAGGACTTCAGGCTTCTTCCCCAAAAAACGGTATTTGAAAATGTGGCCTTCGCCATGGAGGTAACCGGGGCTTCCAAAAAAAATATCAGGTATAGGGTTCCGGAGGTTCTGGAATGGGTTGGGCTGAAGGATAAGGCAAAGGTACTGCCCTCCCAGCTTTCAGGAGGTGAGCAGCAGCGGGTCTCCATAGCCCGGGCAATTGTTAACAGCCCCATGGTTATTATCGCGGATGAGCCCACAGGAAACCTGGATCCCGAAACTTCATGGGAATTGATGAAACTCTTTGGCGAAATAAATAAAACAGGCACCACGGTGATAATGGTGACACACGCCCGGGAAATAGTTGACAGCATGAAAAGAAGGGTAATTGCCCTGTATGAAGGCAGGATCAACCGGGATGAGGAAGGCGGGGTCTACTGCAATGAGCTTTAATACCCTGACTTATTACTGGCGGGAAGCATTTGCCTCCATATTCAGGAATAGCTGGCTTTCTATTGCCTCGGTAGGTACTGTGGCGGTTTCACTGTTAATACTGGGGTTTTTCTCTCTCCTGGTGGTCAATGCCAATAATTTTACCCGGGATTTGGAGTCGGGACTTGAGATAAGGGCTTTTTTAAAGGATGGCCAGTCCAAGGACAGCATTAAAAAAATTAAGTCAGAAATTGATAAAATATCCGGAATATCCATGGCCGAATTTATACCAAAGGAGCAGGCCCTGGAAGAGATGAAAAAAAGCTTCGGCAATCGCAAGGAAGTTCTGGAAGGTCTGCAAAATGATAATCCACTGCCGGACGGATTCAGGGTCAGGGTCTCTCAGGCGGACCAGATTCCTGTTTTGGCGGGAAAGTTATCGGCCATAGCGGGAGTTGACCAGGTGGTGTATGGTCACGGTCTGGTGGAACGGCTGGTCACGGCCACCAAGTGGGTGAGGCTGGCGGGAGTCGCAATACTTGTATTTCTTTGTATCGCCGCTATTTTTTTAATATCTACCACTACACGCATGTCTGTATTTGCCAGACGCAAAGAAATAGGAATAATGATACTTTTGGGTGCCACCAACTGGTTTGTCCGTTTCCCCTATATATTGGAAGGCATGATACTGGGTTTTGTGGGGGCTGTTTTTGCGGCATCGGCGGTATATGTCGGCTATATTTCTCTTTCCGCCTACCTGGAACAATCGCTGCCCTTTGTACAGCCGATCACCGACCAGGAAACCATTCTAACTGTGCTGGGTGGAATTATGGGGATGGGTTTGCTAATTGGTGCAATCGGGAGCAGTTTTTCCATCAGGAAGTTCCTTAAAATCTAATTGACTGAGTACCTAGAATGCGTCAAGAGGATGAAGGCAGAGTACTTTTCTCTGTAACCCCGGGGTAATAAAGCTTACGGCTTATAGTTATTTATAGAGGAGGTCGCCGCTCAATGACTGGCCGGAGGAAGAAAATACTTGCGTTTTTTTGTGGAGTTGCCCTGGCAGTGTCGGTTGTCAGCTCGGCTTACGGGGAACCACTGGAAGACATGCTGCAGGACACCAGGGAAAGGCTTGTTAAAAAGAAGGAAGAGGTGGAAAGCGGTAAAAGGACTGTTAATAGCTACGCCTCCCAAATAAAGGATTTGGATCAGAACATTGATCACAGGGAGACTCAGATTAAGGATCTGGGGGCTAACCTTAATGTGGCCAGGGTTGAGCTGAAGCGAACGGAAATGGAACTGGACAAGACCAAGAAGGATTTCGACCAGAGCAATAAGACATTCCGCCAGAGAATAAGGGGGATGTATACCTCCGGAAGTGTGAGCTATCTCGAAGTTCTGCTGGAGTCCAATAATTTCGGAGACTTTGTTAACAGGGCTGAGATGCTCAAAAGGGTTTTAAGCCGAGATGTTGAGATCATCAAAAATGTGGCTGACAAAAGAAAGTCTCTGGAAGAACAGAAGTCCGGGTTGGAGACCAGACAGTCCCAGATATCTTCACTAATGGCACAGCAGGAGTCGGCCAGGGCCGAGTTAAAGGGCCGTCAAAATGAAAGGCAGACTCTTTTATCAAGGGCCAAGCAGGACCTGTATCGCTTCGAGGCCGAGGCCTATGAGCTGGAAGGAAAAGAGCAGGAGATAATAAGGGAAATGCTTAAAAACAGGTCCAAGCAGGGATCTTCCGCACCGGCAACAGGCCCGTTCGCCTGGCCTGTTCCGGGACATGGCAACATTTCATCTCCGTATGGCAATCGGGAGCACCCGGTTTTGGGGGGGATTCGGTTTCATAACGGCATTGACATTCCCGCCCCCACAGGGGCCAAGGTGGTGGCAGCCCAGGATGGCACCGTAATAGAGGTGGGCTACATGAGCGGCTATGGAAAGGTGGTTATTCTGGACCATGGCAATGGGATGTCCACCTTATACGCACACCTGTCCGTCCAGTCGGTGTCGGTGGGCGAAGACGTGATCAGGGGGCAGGCTGTTGCCTTGATTGGCAGTACTGGAATGTCCACAGGACCGCATCTGCATTTCACTGTTTTTAACAACGGTTCGCCGGTTAACCCGAATAACTATCTATAAAAAAGAGATTTTAAAACGCCGGAGACGGCGTTTTTTTTCCATGAAACCGTAATTAACTGGACAAACTTATAGTATAATAATCTGTAGCCATAATATCCCGGCCTTTTTTTATACTGTCCGAAATACTGGGAATGTGAAGGGAGAATATTTTTTGCGTGTAGATAGATACGGGCTGCCAAAGAGAGGAAACCGAATTTTTACCGGCATGGCCATTGCCGTTTTTGTAATCATTGTTGGTTTCGGTTGGTTGGTGGCCTCTAATTACAAGCATTTTGGCAATCTGCTGAAGGTTATTGTGCTGGTAAAAACACAATATCTTAGCCCGGCTAACTACAACAATCTGGTGGAAGGCGCCATAAAAGGCTTGGTGCAATCCCTCGACGACCCCTATTCGGCGTACCTGGATCAGGTTACCTACAAACAGCTCCGTGATCAGATCCGGGGGTCTTTCGGCGGGCTGGGCATTTTGGTGGGCGTGAAGGAAGACAGTCTTACCGTAGCCAGGACATACAAGGGCACACCGGCCTACCGGCAAGGCATACTTCCGGGAGATGTTATTCAAAAGATTGACGGCCGGGAGGCCCGCGGTATAGATCTTGAGTCTGCGGTTCAACTCATGAGGGGACCGGTGGGCACCAAAATAATACTTACTTTGGTGCGATCCAGCAGCTCGAACCCCTTTGATGTGGAGCTGACCAGGGAGGAAATAAGGGTTCCCACCGTGGAAGGCAAAATGCTGAAAAATGGAGTTGCCCACTTGATGATCGCTCAGTTTACTGAAAAGACACCCGATGAATTGGGTGAAACCATAGAAAAGCTTAAAAAAGAGGGCATGCGGGCCGTAATACTTGATTTGAGAAGCAACCCCGGGGGGGAATTGATGTCAGCGGTTAAAGTGGCCAGTTACTTTGTGCCGGCTGGCCCGGTGGTGTTTATTGAATACAGGGGAGGGCGTTCAGAGGAACACCGCACTGAGGGGAATGATTTAAAGATGCCTCTGGTTGTGCTGGTGAACGACGGATCAGCCAGTGCTGCCGAGATACTGGCAGGAGCAATTAAGGATACCGGGACCGGGGTTCTGGTGGGCCAAAAGACCTTTGGCAAGGGTGTGGTCCAGATGATTTTCGAACTGGATAATGGGGCCGGGCTAAAGCTTACCACTGCCAGATACCTTACTCCAAAGAAAAATGATATAAATAAAAAGGGTATATTACCGGATATAGTGGTTGAGCAAACTCCCGGCAATGTTGACGTGCAGTTGCAGAGGGCTATTGAAATAATGGGGCAAAAGCTGCAGGACAAGGCTTCTTAGAAGCTGAAAAAAAATATTATTAGTGGTTAATGTGACCCAGGGGAGTGTTATCCTCTGACTGAAATAATTTTTGCTGTAATAGAAAAATACTTTCTACTTTTTCTTGATCCGGAATTCCTTATGCTGATGGGGCTGGTGGTGGCTTTAATCGCGCTTCAGTACAGGCGGTCGGAGTCTTCCCGGGCTGCAATGTTCGGGGTGAAGTCCGCCAGGATGTGGAAGGACACAGCGGTGGCCACTCTTCTAGGTATAGGCGGGGGTCTGGTGGGTAGTATTCTTATGATTATGGTGGGACTTCCCCTTACCGGCTCTGGATCTGTTTTTGTACTTCTTCTGGTTACTGCTGGCCTCTTAATGTTAATTAGCCCCAGATTTCTATGCTTTGCTTACTCCGGCGGAATAATATCCCTATTGAACATACTGGCAGGCTGGCCTCACGTAAATATCTCACAGGTGCTGGCCCTGGTGGCTCTCCTGCACATGGTGGAGAGCATTCTCATTTTTTTTAGCGGACACCTGGGCGCCGTTCCGGCTTTTTTTGGAGACAGGTCCAATCGGGCGGTGGGTGGTTTTACTCTCCAGAAATTTTGGCCTATTCCCCTGGTGGCGCTGACAGTTTTGGAGAGTTCCTACTCCACCGATGCTTTTAAGCTTATGCCAGGTTGGTGGCCGCTGATTAAGCCAGGGGTCGAGGTCGGCCAGGCCAATATCGGATACGCCCTGGTTTCGTTGGTGGCCGGTCTTGGCTATGGGGATTTGGCCATTGCCCACAATCCAATGGAAAAAAGCAGGCTTTCTTCTATTTACCTGGCCCTATACAGTGCAATACTCTTTTTGCTTTCGGTGTTTGCCCAGTATTTCTGGGTTTTTGCCCTGACGGCGGCTTTGTTCTCGCCACTGGGGCATGAGCTGGTCATTTACATCGGAAGGAAGACCGAGTTGGCGGGCAGGCCGCTGTATACCGTACCAGACCGGGGGGTCAGAGTGCTGGATGTGCTGGTGGGATCAACTGCCTGGAATATAGGTATCAGGTCCGGGGATGTTCTGATGGCTGCCAACGGCACTCCCCTGTTGAACCAGTACGACCTGAGAGCTGCCACCAACAACACCCTGGGGCCCGTGGAAATAGAATATCTGCACGGGCCTGGCCAGGAATACAAAAGAAGTGTAACCTTCCCCCAAGACCACCAACATTCCCTGGGAGTACTGCCGGTTTACGAGGGGGGATACAGGCTGGAGATAAACGCTTCGGGACCTTTATGGCGTAAGATTATATTCTGGTGGAGAAAAAATAAACGTTGACACCCCAACCACCCCATTCTATAATTTTTTTGTGGTATCCAGTCTTTCTTTTTTAAATACCGGAGGTGATTTACGGTGTGTGAAGCAAGCGCTTACCTTCGAAAAGATGGTAAGGAGGAACTTTTGCTGGAAATGGTGGATAAGGTTGTTCCCCACGAAGAGGGGCTGATGTTGGAGGATATTTTTGGCCGCCGGAAGATTATCAAGGCCAGAATAGCTGAACTGGCACTGGTGGACCATAAAATTGTCCTGGAAAAGGAATAAGCGATAAAGGGCTGCCGTTGTTTCGGCAGCCCTTTCCTTCGCAAAAATTCCAACCTTATTTTGGGGCGGCAGCCCCTTTGTCCTGGTCCAGGGTGTAGCGATTTCAGCCCGGCCACTGTCCACAACTGTCTCTGGGCAGGGCGCTAACGGAATTCCGACCATTTTAAAGGTGGGATTCTTGTTAAAATTTGCTTCGAAGTCCAATTAAGGGGGTTGTTTTCTGTTATGGATGGCTTCTGGGATCTCTCAGGAATAGAACATTTGGGAGAGCTGGAGAAAGAAGTTGCCTCCTGCAGTCGCTGTGGTCTACGTGAAGGGTGCAGGGGGGTGGTTTTCGGAGAGGGCAGCCCATCGGCCCGCATAGTGCTTTGTGGAGAAGGCCCTGGGGCTGACGAGGACAGGCTGGGCCGACCCTTTGTGGGGAAGGCCGGTCAGTTGCTTGACAGAATATTGGCGGCATGCGGTTTTAAGCGATTTGAACATGTGTACATACTTAATACCGTAAAATGCAGACCCCCCGGCAACAGGACTCCCACCCTGGAGGAGAGGGCAGCCTGCAGGCCCAACCTGGATGCCCAGATCAGGATAATCAGTCCCCTGATAATGGTTTTGATGGGGGCCACCGCTTTACAGGAAATACTGGATCCGGAAGGCAGGATTACCAGGGAAAGAGGTAAATGGGTGGAGAGGGAAGGTGTTTTCATAATGCCCACCTACCATCCGGCGGCCCTCTTGAGAAACCCGACCCTGAAAGTGGATGCCTGGAAGGATTTTAAGCAGGTGGTTTACAGGTACAGGGAAATGGTAAATACCGATCACTATTCTCCGCACTGTTGATCTTTGAGAGTCGGGATGTGAAAGGTTATAAGTGGCAATCTTGTGGGAATTGACTTTGGTCAATTCCTTTAAATTTGTGCTTCTCTTTTCTCACAGCTTACTTCCCGTATCTCACTTCTCAAGCCGTCAGGCCATGCCTTCAGCCCCTGGTCCTTGGCCTGGGACAGGAGGGCGGCGTAATGTCTTTCGGCGGCGTTTAGCCGGTAAACCATGTAATCTATTAGCTCCGGATTGATAAAGTTGAATTGTTTCTTGGACAGATTCCATTCATTCAGCGAATTCTCAATGGCGGTCAAAAGCTCAGGCTGGGCGGGGTAATGTGGTGATACCCGGCAGAGTACCCAGAGTTTAATTTTTTCCATAAATTTCATATTAACCACCTCAGGTAATATTTATGCCTTAAGATAAAATATTAGAAGAGGAATTAGCAGACTTTTGTTTGCTGTGACCATCTTTAAGAAATATTTGCGAGGTTAATTAAGCATAATAGAACTAACATAGTTGGGGGGTGACTGAAATGCCAGTCCCTGCACCGAAACTACTTATATGGTCGGCTGCGCTGATCATGTTTTTGCTTACCTGTGGCTGCGGGAATAAAAATACCGCTAGAAAGCCGGAGCCTCCGGTCAGGATTGCAGTGAGTTTTTCCGATATGGATCGGGACGGAAATAAAATAATTAAGAAAGTAATGGAAGGCAGAAAGAAGCAGGATAATGTGGATATAATCTGGCTTGACGCCAAAAACGACCCGGATCTCCAGGCGCAACAGCTTGAAAAGCTGGGCAACCAGAAAATAAAGGCTGTTGTGTTGCAGTTGGCCAACCCGGGGGCTGGGGCTGACCTGATGCGCAAGTTGGTGGAAAAGAATATAAAAATAGTGGCATTGGAGAATTTACCTTCGGATTCCCCTGTGGACGCTTACGTTGCCTCCAACCACACACTGACCGGTCAGCTTCTGGTAAGGTTTGTCGTCCGGACAGCCCGCAAGGGAGCAGGTTTGCCGGTACCGGATGACCCATTGGATGAAATTGGAAAGAATCAGGGCCAGGGCGACGGTGGAAAAAAACCCGGGAATGAAGAGAAAGTTGGGTCAGTGGTGCCTCCTGAGTCCCAGGTGGGGGGTAAAATTCCCATGGGGGCGGTATTGCTGGGCGGTGACCCCGGAGATGCCGCATCCCGGGAAATAGCTGCCGCAGTCCGGGAGTCCCTGCAGGGATCCTCTGAGGTTCGGCTGCTTGCCGAGGAGATTATACAGCAAAATGACCCTTCAAGGGTACCTGTTATATTGCAGGAGCTATTGATGAAAAACGGAAATAATATCCAGGCGGTGTTGGCCACAGACAGCGGCCTCGCCATAGCTGCTATGGAAGTGCTCAGGAATATGGGCATAAACAACCTTGTGCTGACCGCCGGAGTGGGGGCCGATGAAAAGTCCTCCAAGGCTCTGGCCTCGGGTGAACATGACGCAGAGGTGGATACCAGGCCTGACCTTCTGGGGCAGTACGCCCTTGAGGCAGCCATAGGGCTTGCTAAAAATGGAAGCTGGCAGAATGACGGGCAGACGATGAACGGCAGTTACTCAGTCCCCTCCAGGATCACACCGGTACGCCTTATCCAGGCCGAAAATGTTTATCTTCTGGAACAACAATGGGAAAGTCTGAAGAAAAAGGGCAAGGAGAATCAAAGCCAGGGAGGCGGGTCTGGAGGAAGTTCCGGGGGAGGTTCCGGAAATGAGGGGGGGCAGGAAGGATCTGATCAGGGAAGCGGCGGCGATGATAAAAAGGATAAAGGAGAGCAGAATAAGAAGCAGGAAAATAAAACAACCCTTCGGGTCACCACCCAGGACGGTAAAACAACAGAAATTGAAATAAACGGGGAGATCAAAAAAATTGAAACGGTAGGTGGTGGAAATCAAGGGGGGCAGCAGGAACAAAATCAAGGCCAGGATCAGGGCGGTCAGTAATAATAGCTGTCGGCAATAAGCCGTCATCTCAGCCCGGGGATGAGGAAGCGGATACTTCCGAAGGGGCGGCATCCCCTTTTTTTTATTGTATAGGAAACTTTGCTCAAGGCAGAAATGTGGATAACTTTTTTGTAGTCTGAAGGCACCTTGGCTTTTGGGTCGCTTCAGGGTCGCTAATGGGTAGGTGGAGCGATTTGAGCCCGGCCTACACAACCTCCGGCTGCAACTGTCTCTAAGCTCGGTCGCCGACGGAATGCCGACCGCCTCCAACGCCGCGTCCATGCGTCGATTCCGGCTGCCGGCTGCGTCCTGCAGCCGGCTCGGCATTCCGTAGGCTCGGTCGCTAAGTGACAGTAGCAGACTCCGGTACATTCCGCACGGACTCAAATCACTCCCCCTCAC
>Ga0209347_1003801_pt1 | contig 16832 bp, 12 predicted proteins | sample AutmiccommuBRH23_FD_187382 | JGI IMG/M metagenome (GOLD analysis project Ga0209347, IMG submission 187382) | Deep subsurface microbial communities from Mt. Terri, Switzerland - Autotrophic microbial communities BRH/23 (SPAdes) (version 2) | ecosystem: Environmental > Aquatic > Deep subsurface >...
CAAAGATATTTCTACCAAACATCATAGCAATACCCGATTATGGACACTGAATCCACGCCCCAGCTTGATTTTCTTCTGACAACTCTCGACAATCTGAATGATGCCACCATGGTAGTAAATCAGGAGGGTAAAGTGTTGTATACCAATCATCGATTTGCTGAACTTTTCAAACCTCTGGTAGGCGACATCATGGAATGGACATATGAGAAATTGGAGAGTGAATTTGATGTATACGATTTAAACGGGCAATTCCTTTCACCCAATCAATGGCCGTTTGCCAGGATATTGAAAGGCGAGAAAGTCTTTCAGGAAAAATTGAAAGTCAACCTCAAGTCAAACAACAATGTTACCCTGTTCATTCAAGTTAGCGGGGGACCGGTCAGCTACGACAATAATCTGCAAACATTCTCTATGATCTCTGTAAGTGACATCACTAAGCAGGAAACAAATTATCTGCTGCTACAGGAGAAAGAACAAAGAAGAAGGGCAGAGAAAAAGCTGATAGAGAGTGAAGAGAAGCTGAGCCTCTTCATTCAACACGCTCCTGCCGCCCTTGCCATGTTTGACCGGGAAATGAGATATATTGCAGCGAGCAGGAGGTGGCTGGATGACAACAAGGTTTCACTAAAAGAAATTATCGGTGCCCTGCACTATGACATCGTACCCGATATTTCAGAAGAGTGGAAAGAGATCCACCAGAGAGGGTTGAACGGGGAGTCTGACAAGAATGATGATGACAGGTTTCTGAGACAGGACGGATCTGTGCAATTTCTGAAATGGGAAGTGAGACCCTGGTTCAATGCCGAAAAGGAAGTTGGCGGAATCATCATTATTACCGAAGATATCACTGCAAGAAAACTGAATGAAGAAAAGGTCCGGGTTGCCCTTATCAAATACAAGACCCTCTTCGACAATCTTCCATTGGGAATATCAATTTCAGACAACAAGGGGAATATCATCGAAACCAATTCCATCGCGGAAGAGTTGCTGGGGGTACCTGAAGAGGAACATAAAAAACGGCGAATAGATGGAAGGGAATGGCAGATCATTCGTACCGATGGAACCCCCATGCCGACAGGGGAATATGCCAGTGTCAGGGCAATCACTGAAGGGAAAAAGGTAGAGAATGTAGAGATGGGTATTCTGAAACCGGATCACAGCACCACATGGATCAATACAACTGCAGCACCCTTCCCGCTTGAGAATTATGGGGTTGTTGTAACCTACAACGACATAACAGCGCGTAAGGAAACAGAAAGCCAGTTGATTGAAAGCGAGAAGCGTTTCGCCAACATTTTCTATGACAGCCCCGTTCCAATAGCCATCACCCGGTTGGATGACGGTGAAATTGTTCTTGTCAATCCATCCATGACAAAATTCCTTGGATATACTCAGGAGGAAATGATAGGGAATACCGCGCTTGTACTGGGTATCTGGACGGATGCAAATGATCGTCTGAAATTTATTGAGAAAATTCAAACTCAGTACAGGGTTTATGACATGGAGGCCGCTTTGTGCCTTAAGTCAGGTGAAAAACGGCATGTGTTGATGTGGGGAGGGCGCATTGAATACTATGGTGAAGAGTGTATCCTGATTGAAATTATCGATATCCACGAAAAGAAAATCCAGGAAGAGAAAATCAGGATACAAAACGAAAAAGTGAATGCCATCCTCTATTCTCTTCCCGACAAACTTTTTATCCATGATGCAGACGGGACCTTTCAGGAGGCATATACAACAAACCCGGATGGGTACATTATGCCTAAAGAATATTTTTTAGGAAAAAAATTAAATGATATATTTCCGGAAGAGGTTGCAGCGTTGAACCTTAACTACCTGAGACAGTGCCTGCAGAAGAGAGAACCTGTAACTCATGAGTTCTCTGTCGATTACAAGGGAACCTACTCCACATTTGAGGTCAGGATTGTTCCATTTATGGATAATAAGGCCATTCGCTTCGTGAGAGACATTACGAAAAGCAAAGAAGATGAAAGGGAGATTTCTAAACTGCACAAAGCGATTGAAGAGAGTCCCATTGCCATTGTCATAACCGATACAAAAGGAATTATAAGCTATGCAAGCAGAGCTTTTGAAGCTATTACAGGTTACTTAAATGACGAAGTTTTAGGCCAGAACATACGAATCCTGAATTCAGGGAAGCATTCGCTAGAGTTGTACGCCAGAATGTGGCAAACAATTGAATCAGGTAATATTTGGGAAGGTGAGATGATCAACAGAAAGAAAGATGGTACATTCTATTGGGTATATTTGACCATTTCTCCCCTGTGTGAAAAAGAAAAACAGATTACCGGTTTTCTGGCAGTTCAGCAAGACATCACAGATAATAAAAAAAGTGAACAGAAGATCATGGAGCTGAACAGCAGCCTTGAACGAAGGATTGCTGAACGCACCAGTGAACTCCAGAGCAACCAGGATAAACTGATGCTTAGCCAGAAAATTTCTCAAATGGGTATCTGGGAATTCAATACCCAGAATGACGAGGTGAAATGGTCAGAAGAAACGTACAATATTTTTGAGCGCTCTCCTGAAAAAGGACCCTATTCATTCAAAGAATTCCTGGATAGCATATTCCCCGAGGACCGGGAGCTGTTTGAAAAAAGCGCCTATTCAATGACCCATGGAGAAAATTTAATCAGCTACGTCCTTCGTCATTATACAGATAAAGGGAATCTGAAGTGGGTGAAATATTACATGAAAGGGATTGTAGAGAACGATGAAGCAATTCATGCCCTGGGAACACTTTTGGATATCACTGCCGAGAAGCAGACACAGTCGGAACTTGAAGAGGCCGTGCATAATGCCGAAGAGGCGAACAAGGCAAAAAGCATCTTCCTGGCAAACATGAGCCACGAGATTCGCACCCCGCTGAATTCAATCATCGGCTTCTCGGAACTGTTATACAGTACGATAGAAGATGATAAAAGGCGTTCGCAGGTTGCTTCCATTCGTAACAGCGGACGAAACCTGCTGAGAATTATCAACGACATACTGGATCTGTCAAAAGTTGAAGCGGGGAAAATGATTGTCGAGAGAGAACCGATGAATGTTCTTCATGTCGTCAGGGAGGTTTGCAGCATATTTGAACCCAATATCGCAGAGAAAAACCTGCATCTGACGATAGAACCTGATAAAGATTTAACCGTGCCACTGCTGCTGGATGAAACACGTTTGCGGCAGATTCTCTTCAATCTTGTGGGAAATGCGATCAAGTTTACATCAAAGGGAGGGGTTTCTGTTGGGATCCATCACGAAGAGAAAGATGAAAAAATGGTTGATCTGAGAATTTGTATCAAGGATACGGGCATGGGAATATCAGAAGACCAACTGGAAGCCATCTTCGAACCCTTTGTACAACAAAAGGGACAAGCGCAAAAATCCTTTGGTGGAACAGGGCTGGGACTTACCATCAGCCGAAGGATGGCAGAGGCAATGGGTGGAGAGATCAGCGTGAGGAGCAATCAGAACGAAGGCTCTGAGTTTACCCTCCGTTTTAAAGATATTGCAAAAGCTGATTTTATCCCTGACAAGGTTGAAAAAAGCTTTTATGATTACTCTGATATCCGGCTTGAGGAAAGCACGATTCTCATCGTGGATGATATCGAAGACAACAGGAAACTGTTGCTGGATGCACTGGAACATACCGGTGCCCGTCTGCTGGAGGCCGAAAATGGGTTGCTGGCGGTGCAAACTGCCACAAAAGAAAAACCCGATATTATCCTGATGGACAAACGCATGCCGGTGATGGATGGCATGGAAGCCTGCCAAATATTAAAAGAGAATCCCAAAACGGCCAGCATCGTCTGCATTGGAGTGTCGGCAACATTGAGACTCGGTCAATCGGAGGGTGATTCCCTGCACACTTTCGATGACAACCTCATCAAACCGATAAATTTTGAACAACTTTTTGAGCTACTCATCAAATACCTAAGGAACATCCATCAGACACCTAAATCTGCACTGAGGAAGAGAGAAACTTTGCCTGTGGCTGAACAGGAATGGTCTGATGAATTGAAGCAGTTTGCCAGAGAAAAGCTCGTTCCATTGTACAATCATGTCATGAGAACGCAGTTGATAGACGAAATGGAAGATTTTGGCGGAAAACTGGTGGACGCAGGCCGGCGCTTCGAAAACAAAAAACTGATTGATGCCGGCAACAAGATCGTGAATTATGCGACCCAGTTTGAAGTGGAAAAACTAACCAATACGCTAAAACAGTTTAATCTGATTCTTAAGCATGAACTTTAGAGTGAAAATCGTATGAAAACAACAGAGGGAAAAAAGAAAAGGATTCTGGTTGTGGACGACAATGGGGAGAACATCAGGGTAATCGGCAGCATACTGCGTCAAAATGGTTACAATGTCGGTTATGCTATCCACGGGCAGCAAGCTTTAGATATTCTTAATGGAAATGAAGAGGAGTTTGACCTGATGTTACTGGATGTCAACATGCCAGGGATAAATGGATTTGAAGTATGTCAGAAGATCCGCCGGATTGAACGGTTCAATGAACTCCCGGTGATTTTTCTCACCGCCAATACTGATACAGAGCAAATCATCGAGGGATTCAGGAGCGGGGGGCAGGACTATGTAACAAAACCCTTTCATGCTGACGAATTGCTTGCAAGAATAGGTACGCACATTGAACTCAGGGAAAAGAGAGAACAGTTGAAGCAAATGAATGAGATGCTGAATAAAAAAGTCAAAGAGCGTACAAAAGAGCTTGAAGAGTCGAACATAAAGCTGGAGTCAGCATATCGTGAGCTCCAGAAACTGGATGAATCAAAAGCTGTGTTCCTTCGCCTGATCAGCCATGAGATCAATACTCCCCTGAATGGGGTTATTGGCTTCGCAGATTTATTAAAAGAACAATTGATTTCCACAGATTATTTCAGCTTAATAGAAAAACTGAGTGAATCGGCACACAGACTGAATGATTTTGCTCAATCAAGTCTGATCATAACCCAGATGCGCACATTACCGGATGAATACAAAAAAGAGATAATAGAACTCAAAAGTGTGATGGATGATATTTTGATCAGTAACCGTGATGTCATCAAACAAAAAAACATACTAGTTGATCTTAACTGGAATTCGACTGATTCACTAATTACCGGCAACTATGAACTGATGACTATTTGTATCACCCATCTGTTTAGAAACGCTATTCAGCATACACCTGAAAACAGATCAATTGTCATTGAATGCCGGGATGAGGAGAACAATTTAATGCTTTCGTTTGAGGACAATGGGGCAGGTTTTTCGGAAAGATCATTTGATAACCTGTTTAAGCCTTTCTCTACATCCGAAGAACATATTGACAACAGCAAAGGACTGGGACTGTCCATCGTGAAGATCATCGCTGATTTTCATGATGCCCTGATCAAAATCTCAAATAAAACAGATGGGGGAGCACTTGTTGAACTGACTTTTAAAAAAAATGGAGTCAATAGCTTGTAAGACAAAACAACAGTGAGTCAGGATGCCATTCCTGGTATTACAACCTCCTGTCCCTCCCGTGATGGAGGAACAGGAGGAGTATCAGTAAACCTGTGACGGTTAGACAATGATTAATCAGTCACGTAAGGAAGCGGGCCGCAGCAGATAGCTGGCAACGCGCATCTGCATATCTGTGGCTCTCAGCGTTGGCGGGATGTATGGCTCTGTGATGCCATCACCATAGTTCGCTGCTATCCCCGGATCAACAATCCTGAAGTCGATGGTGGGAGGGATCAGGCTATTGTCGGGGATATTAAGTACTCCGTCGGCAGTGCCATCCACGATAGGATTACCACCCCACGGGTTACGCATGGCGAAGAGCGCACTCCTGTTAACCGAGTGCATCAGGGTGTATGCATGTGCCGTCACAGTCTCACTATTGTCAACGCCCAGTCCTCCTTTATTGAATCCTCCAATAATCATCTTTCCCTGTGTGAGACATACCAGTATCACCCGCCGGAGCTCTCTGTTGGAGAGCTTGCCGGGGCTGAAGGCAAAGCTGTTGCCGTCGCCTGTAAAGAGAGGAAGCACATGCTCGCTGCCGATACCGCCGATATCGGTGTTAACCTTGTAGATCATGTTATATTTCATGATGGCTTTCTCCAGTACGGTTGACCAGGTGGCTTTGTTGTTTTTACCCGAGACAGCATCGATATTACTCCCGTTACCGGAGAGAAAGCGGTTGGTTACGGTAACCTTGACAGGCTCTCCCTGTGGATCGAACATGGAGACGGTGTAGGTGTTGTCTCCGTTGTCCTTTATCAGTGATGCAACAAAATCGGGGTAGACATAGGCCATGGAGGCCATCGCTGCCACTCCGCCGCAATTACCAATTGCATGTTGGTTCACGTCTGCAGGTAATGGTGTTCCATAAGGATAAAGGTTAACAGGAAAGTCTGCCAGTGAGAGATGGGAAGCCGAGGCGGGTGCAGGAGGCTCGTTGACGGGATCCAACAGCCAGAGACGATCGTCGTCAGTGGTGACATGCCTGTTGGCATAATGATTACCCATTGGTGTAAGAGCAGAGAAAGAGGACCCGGAGGCGTATTGCATCAGCTCATCAATATCGGTGTAAATCTCCTGCATACCCCATTCAGCGATCTGCGTGGAGGAACCACCCCCGTTAGCCTTTATCTCCAGTTTGAAATAGTTGTAAGCAGTCTCATTATCTAACTGATACTCCTTCATCTCACCTCTGTTGGTGAACTGCTGGTTGCTCTGTTCGTCGAGCACTATCCACACCTCACCGTTGAAGGAACCGTAGAGGAGCCATGATTTAGGGTCACTCTCCGGTATATCACCGGCAGAGGTGAGCGAGTAATGATTAACAAGCGTACGTTCACTGCTGCTCCACAATATATAAAATGACTTGTAAGGAGCGGCATACTTGGTCTCCGGGTTGCCGTCGACCATCTGCCCCACATCGAATCCGGGAATATAGAAAGAATACTGAGGTGTGATCACACCACCACCGGGAGGCATCTCCGATATACCGTCTGCCACCTCTACGGAGTAGAGCTGCATGGCCCACTCGGCTATCTGCGTGGAGGAGCCACCCCTGTTAGCTTTTATCTCCAGCTTATAATATTTGTATTTCTCCTCGTTGGATATAGGATACTCCTTCTCCTCTCCTCTGGTCGTGAACTGCTGGTTGCTCTGCTCATCGAGCAGTATCCACTGTTTCTTGTCGTTGGAACCTGTGAGGGTCCACGATTTGGGATCACTCTCAGGTGCATCGGCAGCCGCTGTAAGAGAATATAGGTTTACCTGGGCACTCTTACTGCAGCTCCACATAATGTAGAATGTGCTATGGGGCACCTCATAGTTTGTCTCAGGTTTCCTGTCGGCCATCTTACCCACATCGCAGCCGGAAGTGAAATCGGCATACTGTGCCGTGATCACACCTCCGCCGGGAGGCATATCAGACCTGTCATCCTTGACCTCTACCGAGTAGGTTGCCGGAAGCTGCGCTTCCTCTTCTATCTCCTCTACTACAGGACTATCTTCGGAACAACCTGTGAAGAGTCCCGAAAGTACCAGGAGTCCCGAAAGTAAGAGTGATTTAAGTAAGGCGGGACTCATCATTTTTTCTTTGTTCATTTTACGCGTGTCTGTTTATAAGATGAATTAATAGATTATGTTAACGATTGTGTTCAACCCAGATAAGCGCAGAGGTATTGTATCCGATCTCCTCTGCGATCTTCAGGTAGCGTTGTCTTACATCATCGGGGATGGTGGTACCGCGGGCCAGGATCCAGAGGTACTTCAGGCTCTTCCCGACGACAAGGGCGTAGCGGTAATCATCATCGAGTGCTATCACGTTATAGCCCGAGTAGAAGGGACCGAAGAAGGATACCTTCAGCATGGCCACGTTCTCCTCTCCGGCGAACTTCGCCTTACCGATGGCTTGCTTCCACTCCTTTTTAACGTAGTTATACCCCTGGTTGTCGACACGGATGGTACCGTCGTCGTTCAGACTATACTCAGCGGTGGTATTGTTGAGATCACGTTCGAACCTGAAGTCGAGCCGTGCTATCTCATACCATTTACCGAGGTACTTCTCCTTTTTGAAAGGGGTGACAGCCACAGCTCCTTCAGGGATGGTGGCACACGATGAAAAGAGAATGCCTGTAAGGGTTAATAACATGATAGAGATCGTTTTTCCGGTTTTCATAATACTGTTTCATGTTGGGTTGTGTTATCCCTTACGCGATAAGACGTGCCGATACTGCACACCGGGCATTTCCTCCCCGACATGCAAAAATAGTAAAAAAAGTTTACAAATCTCTTCTTACCACTCCAGATCGCTGAGGATGGTGTCGGAGTGCAGGAGAAGGTCGATATACTGTGCTCTCTTGTAGATAAGCAACGTGTTGTTCTTGTTGAGCACGCTGTCGGAGAGCTTACCCCTGAACTGGCTGATGCTGTTGTACTCTTTCTTCTCCATCCACTCCGAGATCTCACGGTTGATCTCACCGACCCGCTCGATACCATGTTTGTAGACAGCGCTGACAACCTGTACAGATGAGGCACCGGTAAGAAGGAGCTTTATCACATCCTCACCGTTGAAGATGCCACGGCTGCTGCACAGATCAGCCTTGACACGACCAAATAGCATACCGGCATAGCGGAGCGATTTCTTGTACTCCCCTTTCCGTGTGAGGTTGAAGACACGTTTGTGACTCTCATTACGGATATCGATATCGGGCTGGAAGAAAGCATTGAAGAGCACCATCCCGTTCACGCCGACCTCATCGAGCCGCTTGGCGAAATGGAGGACGTTGGTGTAGTCGGAGCTCAACTTCACGCTTACGGGAATGGAGAGCTGCTCTTTCACCCCCGCAACAATACTGACCTGCTGCTGCTCGATGGTGGCGGAGTCAAGATCAAACCGCGTGGGGATCTGATAAAGGTTCAGCTCAATACCATCCACGCCGGTCTCCTCGATGAGCTTAGCATAGCGGAACCAGCTGGATTCGTTCACTGCATTCAGGCTGGCTATCACAGGTATGGAGAGGCTCTCTTTCACCTTGCGGATCTTCTGAAGGTAATATTCGATATCGGAACGTTCAATGTCGGGATGGAGGGTAACCATCTCGGCGTGGATATCGTTGTACTGACTTATTTTCTCATCGTGGTGCAGGTTCTCCATCTGTATCTGCTCCTCGAAGAGGGTCTTGTAGATCACTGCGGCGGCACCCTGCTCTTCTGCTTTCTTCAGCACGTCGGGGTTGGAGGTGAGGTCTGATGCACCCAGGATGACGGGGCTGTTGAGCCTGAGGCCCATGTAGGATGTTTCCAGGTTGTTCATACGTCTATTATTTTTGTTACATCAAGGTAAAGAGTAGTGATGTCTCACATATAACCATTCCTTTAAACTATAACAGCAGAAAACGAGGAATAGTTTATTCGCCGGTACAGTTATACTGTTAATCCGGTGTACTACTTAAAAAAATGAACAGTCTGAGCGGTTGGCGTCAGCTGCGTACCTCCTCGATGACCATCTTCGCACGCGGGTTGTTGAGACGACTTTTGATCCACTCCTCAATCTTGCTCCTGTCTGATGTGCGCAACCCGTTGCGGGGGATGGTGAAGACCACCATCGGCACCATCTCCGACTGCCGCGTGGTGTCGTTGACAGTGGTGAAGAGGTAGGTTTCGGAATAGGAGCAGGCCTTAATCTGCGGGTAAAGAGGCTTAATCTCTCCCAGGATCTTCTCACCGAAAAAGGGGATATTGCGGATGCTGTCCACCCTACCCTCGGTCTGCCGCAGTGCGAAGGTGGTGGCTGCCAGCTGGCTGTTGAGTCGCTCCGACTCTGTCTGGTACTTACGAACGTTCTCACGCATTATGTTGGCATCGAATCCTTGACTGATCACAATCCTGGAGGTGTCGAGATGATGCCTGAGCGCCTTTTCCATGATCTCCACGATGGAGGTGTCACCCAGTCCGTAACCAGAGTAGATAAGCTCCACCGTGCGGGTAGAGGGATTCACATGGTCACGCTGCAGGTAGTTGCCGCCGAGCAGGGTCACCTCACCGATAAAGTTCTCCGCGTTCTGTGCGAACTCTTCGTTCTTCACCAGATTCACACCAAAGATGATGCTGGGAGCAAGCGTGAGCAGGATGATTGAACTGATGACACGGTTCACATGCTTCTTTTTAGCCGGATCAACAATTGAGCGCATGGGGAATTTGAGGAACTGACAGACGATCAGTGCGGCAAAAGCGATAAAGACGGTGTTGATGGTGAAGAGGAAAAGTGCGCCGAAGAAGAAGTTAAACTGCAGTGTCGCCAGGCCGTAACCTGCCGTACAGATCGGCGGCATCAGGGCGGTGGCGATAGCCACACCGGGGATCACGTTACCCTTCAGGCGACTGCTCATTGCCACAATTCCCGCCAGGCCACCGAAGAGAGCGATGATCACGTCGTAGATCGTGGGGCTGGTGCGGGAGAGCAGCTCTGAGTGAGCTTCGTTGATGGGAGATAGAAGGAAGTAGAGTGCTGAGGTGAGAAGGCTCACCAGCACAGCCAGCAGGAAGTTTTTGATAGAACGGCGCAGCAACAGAAAGTCGTAGGTGGCAAGGCTGTAACCCATCCCGTTGATGGGACCCATGAGCGGGGAGATGAGCATGGCACCAATGATCACTGCCGTGGAGTTCATATTGAGGCCCACCGAAGCTACCACGATGGCAAACATCAGAATCCAGAGGTTGGTACCCTTGAAGACGATACCCCGTTCGATGTTCTCGTGAATCGTGTCGTAACCCTCCATCTCACTGCGAAGGTCGAACCATTTCAGCAGCTTGTCAATCCTCTCACCCATAATAGTTCATGTTTTGGCAAAACGACGAAAAAATAAAAATGGCAGCCCTGATTGGAAAAGAATCATCACAAAAGAGAGGATCAGAGGATGCCCAGCATCTTGAAAACGGCAGTGATCCGTTCAACGGAGTGATCAATCTGCTCCATGGTGTGTGTTGCCATCAACGAGTAGCGTATGAGCGTATCGTCGGCTGAGACCGCTGGTGGCACCACCGGGTTGACGAATATACCCTCCTCGAAAAGTAGCTTGGTGATAAGGAAGGTCTTGTCGTTATCACGTACATACAGCGGCAGTATGGGCGTGGCGGTGGGTCCCATCTCGAAGCCTCTCTCCCTGAACTGGTTGATGGCGTAGTCGGTCAGCTCCCACAGTCTCTTTACCCGTTCCGGCTCAGCCCTAAGAATATCGAGTGCCGCGGAGGCTGCTGCCGTGGCTGCCGGCGTAATGCTGGCACTGAAGATGTTGGTGCGTGCATTGTGACGGAGGTAGTTGATCACCGAATAATCACCGGCAACAAACCCGCCAATGGAGGCAAGTGATTTGCTGAAGGTACCCATCACCAGGTCCACATCATCAAGTAACCCGAAATGATCGCATACACCGCGGCCACTGTATTTCTTACCAAGCACACCGAGGCTGTGCGCCTCATCGACCATGATATTGGCGTTGTATTTCTGTGCCAGCTTCACAATATCGGGCAGACAGGCCAGATCGCCCTCCATGCTGAAGACACCATCCACTACAATAAGCTTCACCTTTCTCGCGTCACAGCGCTTCAGCTGTTTCTCCAGTGAAGCCATGTCGTTGTGTCTGAACTTGTACTTGGTGGAGAAGGAGGTGCGCAAACCCTCAATGATGGATGCATGGTCCCGCTCGTCCCAGATGATGTACTCATCGCGTCCCGTGAGGCATCCCAGCACACCCTCGTTGACGGTGAATCCGGTGGAGAAGACGATGGCCTCCTCCTTATGCATGAAGTTGGCCAGCTTACGCTCCAGCTCCAGGTGGATATCGAGCGTGCCGTTCAAAAAGCGGGAGCCGGCCATCCCTGTTCCATATTTTTCTGTTGCGGCGATGGCAGCTTCTTTCACTTTCGGGTGGTTGGTCAGCCCCAAATAAGCATTTGAGCCAAACATAAGCACTTTTTTCCCGTTGATGATAACCTCAGTATCCTGATCGCTTTCAATAGCCCGGAAATAGGGATAGATGCCGGCAGCCTTCGCACGCTGCGGAGCATCATATTTCAACATTTTTTCTCTTAAAAGATTCATTTGATGAATATTAAAAAACATACTCCTGCCTGAAACGGCACCAGAAGCATCCATTTCCTGTAAAACCAACGTACAAAGATAGCAATAAATTTAAATTACCGGTTGCCACTATTATTTTTTGAGCTTGGCTGTGGGATTGGGACATTTTATTTAAACATTTTTGAAAGGAAAGCGTTTTAACATCATTGGACACATAAATTAATAAATGAATACAACTATGGTAAGTAAAGAATTAGAAAACGCAATCAACAAACAGATCAACGCCGAATTCTGGTCGGCTTATCTCTATCTGTCTATGTCTACATGGTTCGATCACGAGGGTCTCCCAGGCTTTGCCAACTGGTTCAAGGTACAGTTTAAGGAAGAGCAGGATCACGCTCAGAAATTCATGGGCTACCTCGTCTCTAAGGGTAACAAGGTGAACCTGAAACCAATAGATAAAGTGGACACAACATGGGACACCGTGCTGAAAGCTTTTCAGGATACACTGGAGCATGAGAGAGTGGTCACCTCACTCATCCACAACCTCGTCTCCATTGCACGCAAAGAGAACGATTATGCTACAGAGAACATGCTACAGTGGTTCGTGAACGAGCAGGTGGAGGAAGAAGAGACAGCGCAGACAATGATTGACGGCCTGAAGTTGATCGGTGACAACGGCTTTGGCCTCTACACGATGGATAAAGAGCTGGCACAAAGAAGCTACACACCTCTGAGCACTGGCACCACGGTTTAATAAACGATCTATTTCCTTCATAAAAAATCAGGGAACTATTCAGTTCACCCTGATTTTTTTATCACAATAAACCTTTATTAAAAAAAAGACTCCAACAGTAGAGATTATACAGATACAAACGAATAGAGTCATTTTAATTATGGATAGTAAATACAAAAAACTGGTCAAGTGTCTGCTCCTTGATGCCGCAGGTATGGCATCAGCGGTCATTCCAGTTGTGGGTCCGGTACTCGATGTCGTATGGGCACCTGTTGCCGCATCTATAAGCTATAAAATGTTCGGTGAGAAAAAGGGGAAATACACCTCGCTGATCACTTTCGTTGAAGAGCTGTTGCCGTTGACAGATGTGATACCATCCTTCACCATCTTCTGGTTCCTCTTCGATTTCCTGGGTATAGGAAAAGAGAAAGAGACCATCAACAACGTTACGGATGCCGACTTCGTGGAGGTGAAATAAGCAATTAAGCTGTAAGCGGTAAGCAGTTAGCGATAAGCGGCATGCTGTATGCTGTAAGATTAAATCTTAAACCTTGTGCAGAACAACTATTCACACACAAAGCCTAAAGCTTATAGCTAACAGCTTATTGCTTATTGCTTAAAATCAAAAAAAATGAATCTGAAAAAAATATTCAGCGCCCTGGCGGCGCTTATCCTGCTGCTCTCCTGCAGCGGCTCCTCCACCGGGAACAACAATGCACTCCTGTGGAAGATCACAGGCAATGGACTGGAGAGACCCTCCTACCTCTTCGGGACACATCATCTTGTGCCTCTATCTTTTCTGGATAGCATTCCCGGCATTCATGAAGCGTTCGAAAGCACGGAACAGACCGTGGGTGAGCTCGATATGAGCAACATGACGGAGATGCAGATGAAGATTATGAGCAATGCCATGCTGCCCGAGAGCGTGACCTACGAATCACTGCTGCCCGCCGGGGACGTGGCGCTGCTTGACAGCACACTCATCGACCTCATGGGTGTCGGACTGAATCAGTTCGGGCGACTTAAGCCGGCGATGCTGAGCAACATCATCTCGGTGACACTCTATCAGAGGTATTACCCTTCGCTGGCCAGCGGTGAGAGCCTCGACCAGTACTTCCAGGAGGAGGCACTGAAACACTCACGACCGGTTGTGGGACTTGAAACGACTGAAGATCAGATCTTCGTGTTGCTGGAGCTGCAGTCGATAGAAAGACAGGCTGAGATGCTGAGTTGCATGGTAAAGCATCCGCAGATGCTGAAAGAACAGATGGATGAGATCCAGGCAGCCTATCACGCACAGGATCTTGATGCCCTCTGGAGACTCTACACAAGGGAGACGCCGGACGACCCCTGCCCCACAACCGAAGAGGAGAAAGATGCACTGAACAGCGACCGTAATTCCAGATGGCTGGAGCAGCTGCCTGCAATTATGGCGGAGCGATCCTCCTTTATTGCAGTGGGATCTCTGCACCTCCCTGGTGAAGAGGGTGTGATCAGGGGATTGCTCGACCTGGGTTACACCGTCGAGGCGGTTAAGTGAGAAAGAGACAAATCGTCGGCTACTTCTTCTGATTTTCCGGGTAGCACTTCCGGTTGGACAGGCAACACTTTTGGTGTGTCTCTTTTTTCAAGCAACACCACATTCTCCACATGGTGCGTGTGCGGGAACATATCTACCGGCTGTACCCGCGTCACCACATAATGACTGTCGAGCAGGCTCAGATCGCGTGCCTGTGTGGCAGAATTACAACTTACATAAACGATTCGTTCTGGTGCCGCCAGCACGATGGCGCTGACCACGTCGTCGTGCATACCTGCACGGGGAGGATCGGTAATGATCACGTCGGGGTGGCCATGCTCAGCAATAAATTCGGCCGTAAGCACATTCTTCATATCACCCGCAAAGAAGAGGGTATTGTCAATGCCGTTGATCTGTGCATTGATCTTCGCATCGGCAATAGCCTCCTCCACATACTCAATCCCAATCACCTTTTTAGCATTACGCGCCACGAAGTTGGCGATGGTGCCGGTACCCGTATAGAGGTCATACACCAGCTCATCACCGTTGAGCTCTGCATAGCCGCGGGCGATCTGATAGAGGTGGTACGCCTGCTCACTGTTGGTCTGGTAGAACGATTTGGGCCCTATCCTGAACTGCAGCCCCTCCATCTCCTCCACAATATAATCACGTCCCTTCCATATCACCACCTCCTGGTCGGTGATGGTGTCGTTTGCTTTTTGGTTGATGATATAGAGCAGGGAGGTGATCTGCGGGAAGGTTTCGGCGATAAAATCCATTAATTTTTCTCTCTTCTCCGTGTCATCCTCATAAAAGACCACGATCACCATCCACTCACCAATGGAGCTGTTGCGGATCATTAGCGTGCGCATCATCCCCGACTGGTTGCGCAAGTCGAAGAAGCTGTAGCCATGCTCCTGGCAGAAGCTGCGGACACTGTTGCGGATATCATTGGCGAGGTCGTCCTGCAGCCAGCACTTCTCTATATCGAGCACCTTGTCGAACATGCCGGGGATATGAAACCCCAGGGCATCCATCTGCGTGAACTCTCTGTCTGAGCTGATCTCCTCCTCCGTGAGCCATCGTTTGTTGGAGAAGGTGTACTCCATCTTGTTGCGGTAGAAGGTTGTCTGTGGTGCTCCCATGATGGGAGTGATCTCCGGCAGCACCACCTTCCCTATCCGCTGCAGGTTGTCGGTTATCTGCTTCTGCTTATGTCTCAGCTGCTCTTCATAGGGCAGCATCTGCCATTTGCAACCTCCGCACACGCCAAAATGGCTGCAGAAAGCCTCACTCCTCACAGGGGAGTAAGAGTGAAACCTTACGATCCGCCCCTCGGCGAAGCTGCTTCTCTTGCGAGTGAGCTGAATATCCACCACGTCGCCGGGAACGGCAAAAGGCACGAACACCGCCATACCGTCGATCTTCGCGATTGCTTTACCCTCCGACGCCACATCGGTGATCTCCACCGCTTCCAGCAGCGGGAGCTGTTTTCTCTTTCTTGCCATTATTCTCTTTCTTTAAGATGCAAAGATACGAAAACAATTCCCTACTTACTACCGTTCTAACAGTGATATCAGTATAGTGACACCCAGGTTATTCCTGAGCAGGCTGTTTCAATTGGTTCAATGAACAGGTGAAAATAATTTAATCATATGAAAGCAACTTTTTTTACTTTCGGAATAGGGCTTCTGCTGGCGGTCATCCTCATGGGATGCAATCAGCAAAAGAAGGAGGCAGCAAAAGAACAGGGCCGTGAGGTGATTGATTCACTCATGGTAGCCCCACAGCCCGGTAAGACCATAGACATAGGGTCATTCAGGACGTTCCCCGAAGACATTATCGGTTGCAGTTGCTATGTAACGGCAGATTCAACGACTTACAGGAATGGTGAATACATTTTAATGAGCGATATGGCTGAAGTGGCTTATATGAAGCTGGATGGAGAGATGATAAGATTTACCCGCGTGGAGGAACCCGGGATAAAAGAGGCCACACACACGACTGACTACCACAGCGAAGGATATGACATCACGGTGGAGATGACCCACGGGAAGAGAACCGGCTATGAGGTATGGAACGTTTACGGACTCATCCAGGTAAAAGACAGGAGAGGACACTCCACGACCACTGAATTTTTCGGGGAATGCGGGTGTTGATAATAAAGTGTCGCCTGCCCTGTCATCGGGCGGATGAAACAATACTACTTCCTGCTGTCCACCGCAGCGATGATCCGATTCCACAATGGGCACCAGCTTACCTATGAAGAGGTGCATCTGCTGCATGTGGAACGGATCGGGGCTACGGCTTACAACTTATAGCTTATAGCTTACTGCTTATAGCTTATAGCTTACTGCTTATGGCTATTTATTATGCAAACGAACAGTTGGGCTGTGTCACTACCTGAAAGAAGTCATTCCCCTTGTCATCCACCAGGATGAATGCAGGGAAGTCCTCCACCTCAATCTTCCAGATCGCCTCCA
>Ga0209347_1003802_pt1 | contig 16832 bp, 17 predicted proteins | sample AutmiccommuBRH23_FD_187382 | JGI IMG/M metagenome (GOLD analysis project Ga0209347, IMG submission 187382) | Deep subsurface microbial communities from Mt. Terri, Switzerland - Autotrophic microbial communities BRH/23 (SPAdes) (version 2) | ecosystem: Environmental > Aquatic > Deep subsurface >...
TTCTTCAATTGCTGCATCCAACCTAGCTTTTGTCCTTGGAGAATCATCCTCATTTAATTGAATGCCATTAGTTTTAAAAATCGTACCTGCGGTTAAACTCAGCTTCATAATTTTTCCATTTGGATCTTATAAGACCTCAATTAAAAGCCGCTTAGCGTCATCTGACAGGATTTCTATATCAAATTTTTTTGGTATAGTTATACACCTTATGTAAATACTTGATTAATTACATCAGTAATTATTATTGATAAAATGTTATATTTTGAAGAATATCAATAAAATACGATTTGTTTATTATTGATAAATAAATAATGCATTAATCCAAAAGTGTTGGTGGAAACATATGTTTCTCATCAGTACCAGGGTTATGTCAAATGCAAAAATAACAATAAAATCGACAAGCAACTATATTCATCAATAATTATAACTCTCTTTCTGAACATTCTAGTCAGAAATGACTCTTTTATAAAGTGAATCTTCCAGCATTCATCACAGTATAGTGTTTCTCCGGATTCAGCAGCTTCAAATTGATCTCCAACCTTTTTTTTGCGTTCAATTTTACATACCCGGCCGTGACATCCTTCTTTATGCTGTGTCCGACCATTTTCCTTACAATGATCCGATTGACAAACATCTCACTCACAAGATGTGAAATGTAACTGTTTCGGGTGTAGGAGGTGGAAATATTGGGATCAAGCTCAAGCACAGTCGCAATCTGTTTTAAAGATGAGTTGATAGGATCCAGGGCAAAATTGATTTGACGTTTGATGTTTCTTTCATTCTGTATGGTTGGTTCAATTCCGTTCAAGAAGGGGAATATATATCCATCATGTTCTTTGTTCCCCTGCCGGTTGATGATATCAACCATCGGCGGAAGGATCGGGGCATAGATGAATGTTGGTTTTTCTCCCTTTCGCAAGGTTTTCTTTCTTTGGAATACTATCTCTCCGGATGGTGCGTCGATTTTTTCATAGCGCAATCAGCAGAGGTCACCGAAGTTCAAGCCGTTGCAGTAGAACATGAAAGCGAAGATGTCTTTTGCGAGCAATAGCTGCGGATGATCGGTCTCAAAATCCTCAATTCTCCAGATATCCTCGATCGACAGTGCTATCTCTCTTCTACCCCCTTCCGGGATTATGTACTTGCCCCTTTTCGTTCCAAATGGATAATGCTTCTCGCTGATGTAGGGTGTCTCCCCCTCTTTGTTGTTGATTAAGGCCCTGATGGTTCTCATGTACAACCCTATGGTCGAATCGGTGATCTCTGTTTCTCTCCAAAAAGTCTCACATTCGTTGAAGAAGCTGGGTGTCAATTCCTCGAATTGGATGTTGACCTGGATATCAAGCTTGTTTTTTCCTTTCGATTTGTATTTGTTTTTCGTGCATAGTTGAATGAATTCTTCTTTCTGTTTCGGAGGGTCTGGTAATATTTGAATCGTTGCAACGCATTCAGCGTTGTCCGATAGATGGAAGCGTTCCCTATGCTGTACTCCATCTCCAGCGATTCAATTTTTTTCTTAAAAGCTTCATTTACACTGGTAGTCGTTCGATTGTTCAGTAGGGCATCCAACGCTTCAAAGGAAAACGAGTTGTTTACTGCAAGTTGATCGATTACGGGTCTTAATGTAATTTCAAAGAAACTTTGTAATGACTCCTTGAACTTGCGGTGTTTTTGCATTTTTCGATTCAGGAAATCATCCCATTCGTTTTCATCAAACTTCAATCCTGTAAAATAGTACGCCTGTTTTCTTTGATAAGTGATGCGCCAGTATATTGGATTCTCTGTTTCACTCTCCCTGTTCTTGATTTTGCGTATTAATGCAATCTTTACTCCATGGAACGTATAGTCAATCATAACATTACGGTGTAAATTGGGTCATACATAGGTCATACAAATGTATAAAAACATCCCAAAATAAGCACAAATAACGATAGAATTTAACATTCGCAAAATCATAAAAGACAGTAAATCAGCATAATAATAAATATTGGGAAATAACGAAAAGTTCAAAAAAAGCTTCCCAAGCTGAGGGTCGCGAGTTCGAATCTCGTTTGCCGCTCTCTCAATATCAAGCACTTATCGGTTTATTCCGGTGGGTGCTTTTTTCTGGGTAAACAATGGGTAAACATATCTCGTAAAGCATAAGTAGTTATAACCAAAAATCAATAAGATTATCTCCTCTTATTCGTAACTTCTTAATGATATCTGTTTGTTTTTTATACAAATTAATCCTCAGCAAAGAATTCGATTGAACTTTGAGTCCGTTTAAGCTTCACCCAGACGTTTTTCAAGCTCTGCGATCCTTTTGGTGTCTTCACTAAGTGACCGGACTCTATTTCCTGGGAAACTGGCCTTCCCTTTCTGCTGGAACTCTTTCCGCCAACGATATAAAAGAAAGGGGGCAATACCCAATTCTTGCGCAAGCCCCGAAACATTCTTGCGCTCTAAACTGAGTTTGACCGCATTCTCTTTGAATGCCTTGTCAAAATGTGTTCTTTGTTTTCTCATATTACACAAAAATAAGCGTTATGCTTAACTCTGTGTCCCGGCTAAATTAGTAATTCCGGTTTTATTGTCACAAATAAATGCTTAATTTGTGACAAGCTGGGTATAGAAAGCAATAGCTGATGACAGATAACTGTATGAATAAATGTCGCAATTATTTACTATATTTGCGACGTAATTAAGCACATAAACAAATGGATAGACTTGATGATAAAATACTTACTAAGATTAAAAAAGCGAAGAGGGGCTCGCTCTTTTTCACCGAGGATTTCCTGAATTTTGGTTCAGCAAAAGCGGTGGCGAAAACCTTGGAGCGTTTGACTCTAAAAGGTGAAATTTCAAGGGTAGCTCGTGGCATTTATGCTCGCCCGGCTCACGATCCTTTATTAGGTGAACTTAAACCAAGTACCGAAGCGATTGCCAATGCTATTCGCAAACGGGACAAAGCCCGCATTATGCCTACCGGTGTATTGGCAATGAATGCATTGGGGCTTTCATCTCAGGTACCCATGAATGTGGTTTACCTTACCGATGGTGCTGCTCGTAAAATTGACTTGGGTAAACGCAAAATTCTTTTCAAAAAATCATCACCTAAAAATCTTTCAGCTATTGGTAAAATTAGTGGTCTGGTTATTCAGGCATTAAAAGAAATTGGAAAAGACAATGTTACCGAAAACGAAATACAGCTGATAATTAAGCAACTGGAAAAAGAAGTGCCTTACAGGTTAGAGCACGATATACGTTTGGCTCCCGAATGGATAAGAATAATCATGCGCAAAGCATTAAAACCAAAAACGGATGAATAAGTGGCTCGCTATTGCTGATGAAACGAAAAGGAATGCATACATACAAGTTGCTGAAAAATCAGGTATGTCTGCATTTGCCGTTGAGAAAGACTGGTGGGTGGTACAAACCTTATCGGTCATATTCGGGATGGAAGTTGGACAACACCTTGTTTTCAAGGGTGGAACGTCGCCGAGCAAGGCATGGAAATTGATCGAGCGTTTTTCAGAGGACATTGACCTTGCAATTGACAGGGATTTCTTTGGGTATGATGGTGAGTTGTCAAAGAAAGAAAGGAGGAGATTACGTAAAGCATCTGGCATCTACGTGGATACTGTTTTCTTTAATGAGTTGAAGTCTGGATTTGAAGCCAGCGGCTTCAACGACTTGAGAATGGAACTGGTGCAAGAGATTGAAAGCGATAAAGACCGTACCATTCATATTTTCTATCCCAATGTAATCCCTACGCCAGGATACATGCAACCCAAGATACAATTGGAAATCGGATGTCGTTCGCTGCGTGAGCCGTTTACCATGCAGCCTATCGCTTCATTGGTCGATGAAACCTATCCCTATAGTGATTTTGCCCGGGAAGCTGTTTACGTGCCTACGGTTAATCCTGAACGGACTTTTTTAGAGAAAATATTTCTGCTGCATGAAGAGTTTCAACGTCCCGCCGAAAAAATGAGAGTGGATAGGCTTAGTCGTCATCTTTACGATCTATACAAACTCTCGAGGACAGATTTTGCGGAAAAAGCTTTAAGCAACAAAGATTTGTACCAGACAATTGTTGATCACCGTTATAAGTTTAATCGCATTGGGCATATAAATTATAATCTGCACCAGCCCCAGACCATTCATATGTTGCCGCCACCACAGGTGATGGAAGTATGGAAAGCAGATTATGCAACCATGGTGGAACAAATGATTTATGAGACAAATCCCCCTGCATTCAACGAGTTAATAAGCGAACTAACAAGATTGAAAGAAAAAATAAATTCAATGGAATGGAAATTTGAAATTGAATTTCCTGAGCCAATAATTCCCAATTAGAATTGACATTGATTCAAATCTTCAAAGCGTATTCCATGTTACAAGACAAAATAATCAGTTATTTCCAACGCAACCCAAAATTGAAATTCTTTTTCTTTTTTGATCCTGATGGTGCGAACCTGACAGAGGTGAAGGAGTTAAAGCTCGATGATGATCGAGTGAGGTATTTTCAGCACGATTGGTTCAATGCCAAACTGGAACTGAATGTCTTGTGACGGTACCCGAAAATCATGCTGGGATATCATACTTGGAAGAGGTTTCGATAATTACGAAAGAAGTCAAAGTTCTATCACATTAAACTCTTTGGAAAAACTAACCGAGCCTGTATCTTACATTGAATTAAATGCCCTGATTCAGAAAGCTTATCTGGAACAAACGAACTACATTCCAAATCTAATATAAAATATGCAGGTACAGAAAATATATCAACAAGCTATTGTGTTTGCCACAGAAAGGCATGCACAGAAAAACCAAAAAATACCCGGAACAGATCTTCCCTATGTTGTCCATTTAAGCAATGTCGCTATGGAATTATTTGTTGCCTCATCAGCAAATGATAAGTTGAATCTGGAGTTTACTGTTCAGGTGGCATTACTACATGATCTTATTGAGGATACGGATACTACTTGTGAAGAAATTGAGGACCGGTTTGGGGTAGAAATCATGAGAGCGGTTTCAGCATTAACAAAGAATGAAGAGTTGCCAAAAGATCAGCAGCTACCTGACAGCATAGCAAGGATCAAGAAATTGCAACCGGAAGTTTGGGCAGTAAAGTTAGCAGACAGAATTACAAATCTTCAACCACCACCTCAGCATTGGGATATTGATAAAAGAATTCAATATCAGAGTGAAGCAAGAATGATTTTAAACGAGTTGAAGCATGGGAATGATTATTTAGCAAATCGCCTAAAACTGAAAATAAAAGAATACAGTAACTACATTAGCGTATAGCATTATCAACTATAATACAAAATACAAAACGATGTCATGAATGCTTCTTTCCCAACGAACAGGAATACTCTATTCAGAATTTACAATTCATGAGAAAGTTTGCTACAGAATATCCTTTTGCATTTACGCAACAAGTGGTTGCGCAATTGACCAATCATCTATCTATATCACCTCCGAAACAGACAGTTACACAAATTGATAGTTACGAGGGAAATATGGGCTATCTATAGCGAAAGGAGGATAATACCCCTATTCGCCCAACGTAAACCGGAGGCCGAGTCTTAGGTTGAAATGAAGGGGGTTGTCCTTGTAAATGGTCTCTAACTCACTGCTGTTCTTGAAATACCAGGAGATGCCGGGCTCTGCATAGAGTCCGATGTTGTTTGAGATCTGATAGCCTAGACCGATTGCTGTATTGACGGACCATTGCAATTTATCCGTGGATATGTTTTCCCGGGTAGTTATTTCCAGTTGATCGTCGAGATAATAGTTTGAAGTCAGCCTGCCTGCAACGTTCTTTTCCACAAGAGCACCCGTGGAGAGATAGGCTGCTATTTTTGGGTTTTGCCAGAATGTGTAGGCAATGTTTAAAGGAAGTCCGATATAATGCAACGTCTGTCGGTCATCGTAATAATAGTTGCCGCTTCCCGAGTGTAGCTCCGACGATAGTTGTGAATAGGTTAATCCGCTTGACACACTCCATCGCTCGTTGAGATTGTATCGTAAGGTGAGGCCGAATGTAATGGGTTGATGATGGTTTACATCAGTATATACCTGCTCCCTGGTGTCATTCGCAAGAAAATGATATTGCTCCTCTACTGTCTCCGTAACTGCAAAGGTGCCGTATCCGGAATAGGTCTCTGATGAGCCGGAAGGAGCGTTTGACATGGAGAGGCTGGTTTGCCATTTTGTTTGATTCTGATGATCCCTGTGACCATTCATCGCCAATAACTGATCGTGACCATTGCCGGTATCCAAAGCAGGATGGCTGGAATCCGGGATTAAATCATTTCTTCCGGTTTCAGGATCGTGATCATTGGCAATTGCTTCCTGTTCTTCCGGATGGTCCGCAATGGGATCCTCTTTTCCTGCTACGATCGCAATATTTTCACTTTCCCTTCCTATACCGGTAATTTCTTCGTTTTGGTTTCCGGCAACCAGGAGTTCGGTTTCCTGAAGGAATTGTAGCTGTTTCGAAGCCGGTTTGCTGTCCGGAGAAAAGGTCGACGGTGCTTCTTTGTTATCTGCAATGGGAATCTCTTCTATCGGTTGTTCCTGCTGAGGCTTGGTTGGGGTAACGTTCCCGGTGAACACTTCGTCTGACTGATGCTCCATGGAGCTGTTCCGCACGATAAACAACAGCACTATGGCCACTGCGGCAACCGCAGCAGTCGCTCCTACACGTCTACCCCACACACGAAGCATATGGTTTCGGGAGACTCTCCCATCCATGCCCCCCGCTGTGATGAGTTGATCGATCTCCTCCCACAATCCTTCAGGTGCAGTCTCCTCATGACGCTCCATTCGATTGCGCAGATTATCTTGCCATTGATCGTTCATAGTGCTTTTTTTTTAACCGGTACAACTCTATCTCTTTCACCAGTATACCCTTGGCTCTGTGCAATTGTGAAGCGGAACTGCTTTCTGCTATGTGCAGTATGGAAGCAATCTCCTTGTGACTTTTCTCCTCGAATACATAGAGGTTGAAGACAGTACGGTAACCGGGCGGAAGCGTACGGATCATCTCTTGAATGACCGGGGTGGGTATATCTTCGATGTCCGGCTCCTGATCTTCTGCCGGATTGGGCAGATCATCCTCCGCAAGGCTTGTGAATGGCATCTTCTCGTTTGCTTTCAGATGCCTCAATGATTCGTTTACCACGATGCGTGTCGACCACGCCCGCAATGATCCCTCTCCCTTGTATTCAAACCTGTGGATGGCTTTGAAAATCTTCAGAAAACTTTCCTGCAAAACATCTTTGACGTCTTCCTCGTTTGAGATGTAACGGGCACATACCGCGGTAAGATACCCGGAATAATCATCGTAAAACCGCTTCATGGCAATCCTGTTGCCATGCACAATTTGCCGAATAAGTTCCCGCTCCCTGTTTTCGTCTTTTATCATTTACCAATCTTGTCCGGTCATATAACACCATACCTCAGTCGATTGAAAGGTAAGGCTGTACTTACTGCAAATGTACAACCTTACCTGTTTTTTTTAGTAATAAAAAATTGTAAGGATTCTGAAATGGTGTATTGTTTTCATAAACCGGCTTATTGCAACGGAATCACACTTCTCTCTGCGGCAATCGCTGACGTTGCCGGTGTTGCAGCGCGTGTGCGGTAATCGAACTCAGCCGACTTGTCGGCGTTGAACGACTTCCATTTCAGCTTCAGCTTCACGGTTTCTCCCTCCGTATCGGGAAGTTGATCCAGCCTGAAGGCAACCAGGCCATCGCCAATCCTGCCTGACACATCGCCATTGGCATTGTGCTTAAACTCCACCTCGTAGGGGTTATCGGGATTGTTGGTAGGGACAAGATTCACGTAGTGCGTGACTCCCCAATGGCTCCACATTGTTCTGAAACGCAGGGTCAGGTAGCCATCCTCGGCTATTGTTACCCAGTCGGCAACAATCTCCACGGGATCGTTCCCGTATACGTCATCATTATCCTCCCCCAGGTTGGGTGCCATCGGCTTTGTTCTGATGCTGTCGATCCAGTTCACCCTGACAGCCTGATCATACACCTGACTGGGATCGTCTACTTCATCGTAGTTGACCAGCGCCCTGACCTCTTTGGAGTCGTAAGGGTGTGATGTTACATTCACCGGCAACAGTGTGGTATTGTCATCCAGCTGGAAAAAAACAGTCTCGTCCGCGGCCTCTTTCACGGTGACGAGTGCATTGGGATAATAGCGGTTTACATCATCATCATCGTCCACACATGAGGGCAGGATGAGTATACCGAGCAATATTCCCATTGATAATAGTAATCTGGTAATCTTCATAATTGATAGTTTTAAACGTTACGAACTATTTTGCTTCAATCAGTAAAACACGAAAAAGGAAAAACCTTGCGTGATAATTCGTTATTTTTTCTAAAAAATGCAGTTTTCTACTTCGCTAGCCGGATTCAGTTGAATTATGGAGTTTTACTGTTGGCACAGCTTTTAATAAAATGGACAGACTTACTGAAATTTGCAATGAAATAGTGCAAGAAGCAACCAGTGAAAATAATTTAGATGAAGATAAATACATAAAACAATTAAAAGAATTAGTAGAAGTAGAATAGTGTAAATGTTCTAATTGCCTGATTTTTTGAGCAGTTGGTTGCCTGAGTTTTGCGAGGTTACTGCTTACTCCAGATGCGGGTGTTAAGATTCAGATCCGTCACAATGCCTATGGCCATCTCCAGATCAAGAAAATATTCAGTTGTTTTTTCCTCGGAGATCACCGACGAATAATAGCGAGGTTCGAAGAGTGCTTTATTGTAGGGGATGGCAATGTAAAGATACGATCTCACAAAAGAGATATTGATCTTTTTCCCGGTGCGACGTTTAAAATCCAACAGTCGTTTCATCAGGCTGGCCGAGAGGATGTAGCGTGCCTCCACCTGATCGGAACCGTACACGACAAATTGTCTCTCAAACTCGGTATCCTCAAGACGGATAAGCTCTCCGAACCGTTTTATTGCACTCTGGAGAAAAGTGCCTGCCCGTCCGAACAATTTCTCGGCCATGTCGGGCAGAACAAAATATTCACCTTTGAAATCCTTGTTGAAATCGGCTTTAAAAAATATCCCGTCGAAGAGCGAGGTCCATTTCTCCGTTTTCTCTCCATTGGCACCACTGGTCTCGGTTTTGTATTGGGCATGAATCTCGGAAAAAGCGATCGCTGTCTTACCGATGCTGCCGCTAACATAGTCGTCGCCACTGTAGCGGTCAGGCGTCGGATAAAACAGTCTGGAAGCGATAAATTCCTGTTGCGCGATCAGGTTCCCGGCGTCATACACCAGACCCTCATCGATGTACCGGACAATTGAGCCGATGATCTCTTTTTTGTAGCGGGAGACAAATTTATTTTTGTTTGCATGGATCTTACCAATGTAAAAGAAGAAAGAGACAATGGCAGCTATCACCGCAATAATGACAGGTACGTTGGCTTGGCTGTCGGTAAACCAGACACCATAAATCATTCGGTTGACAACAAGACTGAGTGCGAAGAGCGACGCTATGCAGCCGAAATAAACGATGGTGATGAGAAAGTTTTTTAAACGTATCTGACGTCTCAGCTTGTCTATCTCCTGGAGCAATGGCAGAAGTGTTGTCCGGTAAAACGTTTTAATTTCGCTTTCCGTCCTCATTTGCGGGAGTTAAACAGCTCTCTGACATCGACGTTGTTGCGCTCCGGCTCGGGCGTTTCGAGGTAGGACCTAGTCCTGAGCCCCCGTATTGTCGCAATCACGTTCGATGGGAACAACTGAACGCCATTATTGAATGACAATACTGCTGCGTTGTATGTCCGCCGGGCGGCAGAGAGTTGCTCCTCCACCTCGTTGAGTGATGCCTGCAATTGGAGGATGTTCGTGTTCGATTTCAGCTCTGGATAGTTTTCCATCACTACGTTTATCGAGCGCAAGGCACTGTTCATCCTGTTATTGATCTCGATGATCTCCTCACCGCTCAAGCCACCTTTCATTGCCTCAGTCCGCAGCGCGGTGATCTCAGTCAGAACACTTTTCTCATGTCCCATGTATTGCTGCACGGCTGCCACCAGATTGGGGATCAGGTCGAACCGTTTTTTCAGATAGACATCGACGCTGGCGAATGCATTGTCGGCCTGATTGCGCCGATAAGTGAGCGTGTTGGAGAGGATTATTGCCGGGAGCAGGATCACAAGTGACGCTGCTATCAGAATGATTATTGATACATGCATAACTGTTTTATGTCTTAAGTTTATCTATGAGTTCATTTAAGTCGGTGTTCTTGTTGGCAGGGATGGTCAGCAGCTCTTCGTTGCGCAGGGTCCGGTCGTAATAATAATAGCGCAAGTGGATTCCGTAGAATGGTTTTTGGATGACTCTCACCTCTTTAAGGCCGGAGAGTGGAAAATCCCAATTATGGAAAAATCCGTTGACATATGCATATTTCCTGCCGATGATCACATAACCGTCGCCCCTGTTGTTGCGGAAGCGGTAATAATAAGGCATACCAAAGGCGAACAGTGCGATGAATGCCGTGATTACGAGGAAAAACAGGAACATCATCCATCGGCCTTCGTCGATAAAGATGATGAACAGTCCGAAGAACAACACCATAAAGAGGGCTATCACGATAAAAAGCCCGTTATTCTTTCCCTTCTCTGATGTGAAAAGATGATTGACATAGGCTTTCTTTGTCTCTTCGTCTAATATCCAGCTGATGATGATCTCCTCACCCGAAATAAGTCTATCCATCTTCCTGCCTCTGCTGCGAAAGATGAACGCCACAACAACCGACGAGAGAAAGAGAAACAGTGCTACAAGCGTTATGGCATAATCACCCTGCAGTACGCTCCACGATTGAAAGGGCAGAGAGATAGCCGGGCCTGCGATGAAAGCGATGACAGCGGCAGCTTTCGCGGTGCGCCACTGCCGGTTTTTGATGTGCTTATTGATCGCGTTGGACTTTATCTCCTGTTGCATAAAAAAATAATGTTTTTCCGGAAGTGGATTTATTTGTTGAACCCGAACTCACGTGTCAAATCGTTGACCACTTGTATCGCATCTCTGCCGCCGGTAGCATGAGATATCTCACGGTTAAGTTTGACAATCTCCATGGGGTCATTTGTCTGTGCACCTATATTTTTCAGTTTTCCTCCTAAATCTTCCCAATAGCTGATATCGGCTTGTGTCTGTAGGTACTCCCTGCTGCCCGGTTTCGCTTTTGCCAGATCCTGATTCAGCTTTTTCAACAGCATGTTATCAATCTCTTTGCTCGCTTCACGGCATTTTGCCTGCATCTTGGAGGTATTGGACAATAACGGATTCTTTTCGATCGATGTCACTTTCACATCCAGCACTTTGCCGATGCTCGCCACATCCTCGGGAGCCAGTTGTGAGAAGTCGACATCCTTGTTCAGCAAGTCCGGTGTGGAGAATGCTTCGGGGTGCATCGACGTGGTCAGGTTCAGATCCGATTGCTTGGCATTGATATGAAACAGTTCGTAATAATTCTGATTCATGGCTTGCTGTGCATCCTCCATGAACTCCCTGGCGTCCACCCTCTTCCCGTTTTTGATGAAGTAGGATGGTTCTTTCCCTGTTCTGCCCGAAACAGGTGCCAGGTCCAGGTCCATGCTCGAGGAGCCACCGCTGGAAGCATTCCTGAACTGCCTGAACGTGATATCGGACATATCGTAACCGCTGCTTTTCAATGATGCCGACATTTTGGGTATCATCTCTCCATAATTCTCCTGTACCAAACGGTCGAAACTGTTCCTTAGTCTGGGATCGGCCTTGTATTTGAAAAACCACTTGGCATGAAAATCAGCATTCATGGCAGCTGCCACCTGGTTCAGCTCTTTTTTCTTTGACTGGATCTGAACACTGTTTGCCACCTCATTTGCTTGCAGGACAATCAGCTCATCGTTCAGCTTGTTGAACGATTTCACGGCATCCTCTGCTTCCAGACGGCTACGTGTGGTCCGCATCTGGTCCAGCAACTCCCGGGACCGTTGTGCAGGGGTCCTGACCAGCGGCCTGAAAAGGCGGCTTTCACTGCCGAAGACAGCGGAAGCTCCCTTGGATACGACGGAGACACCCGTTTCAAACACTTTCCCGACAATATAATCGGTACCGGCACTTTTCGCCCCTTCCCATATCTGAGAAGAGGTGGTGGCTCCTTTTTGCTGACCAGCCTCGTAGTAACCATTCACAAAAGAGGCAACGCTGCCGGTTACGGGCGACCAGAAACTGGCCGCTTGCATGACTCCTGCTTTGGGCCCTCCCGAAATATAGCCCGTTACTCCTCCATAAATGGCACCCAATGCTTTTGTGCCATAAATAGTTGCTGCTGCTTCGGCACCATAGGCTCCGGCAAGGGCACTTGAGCCCAGCCCGACAGAGATGGCACCCGCTGCAACAATCGTCGACTGTGCCCAGAACTCGTTCTCTTCCGAATTGACGATGGCTTCTGTCGCGACCGCATGATCATACTCAGCATAACCCTGCAACTGCTTGTTCAAAGCCAGCGCCAACGATTGCACCTTTTCCACTTCACCCGATACCAGCGCATCTCCGTCGACCACGCTCTCTGCCAGCTTACGGGCGGTCTCCCGCTGCTCAATGGGTAGACGCCTGATCTGATGGTCGACGATGTAAGCTGCTCTTCTGGTGGCATCACGACGGGCAGCATCGACACGCATCTCATGAATCATTTTGTTGCGGGCATAGTCATCGAAAACGGTACGCGTATAGACGAGCTCACCCGTCTGAAGTGTGGTGACGGCATCTTCTTCACTTTGCATGGTGGACTGCATGGACATGATGCGCATATCTATATCGGCCATCTCTCTCCTCAGGCTTGCCGCTTCCTGTTCGCTCTTCACTTGCGACAGCCGTTCGGATGCACGCTGTTTGTACTCCCGTTCACGGCTTAGCTGTTCACGGATGGAGGCGATGATCTCTCTGCGGGATGCGATGGACTCATCCTTCGCCTGCTTTTCAAGCGCGAGGGAGTCCTGTCTCATTTTGTCATGCGCGGAGTGTTCTTCGGCTTCTTTTGCCAGCTGGCTGTTCTTCTCCTCTTCACGGCGTTGTTTCTTCGATTTTTTCTTCGCGGTCATATCCGCTCTGATGGTGGCTCTCAGTGCTTCTTCAAAATCCTCAATGGCATCGTCGGGCATCACGCCATTTTCTCCGAACGAATACTGGTTCCATCGGTCTTCAGCCGACCATTCAATGGCCGTCTTGAAGAAGAAGCCGCTCCGCATGATGCGTGTTCCGTAGTTGTTGCAAGCCGCCCGATAGGCTTCCTTGTCCGCAACAAGGGCGGGGTTCTTCTGATCTGATTCGGTCACGCCGGAAAATTCGCGTAACCGGAAATAGTCGAAGGTAAGCTTTGAAATAAGGATGACCGGTACTTTCGGGAAATAGTTCACGAAGGTACCGTCGGAGGTGATATCGGGCTTTTGGTCAGTTTTCGACGGCAGATCCAGCTGCTCCACTTTCACGCTCGACAGGCAGGCTTCGTCTGCCTCCATCTCCTCATCGCTGCAGGGGTCCGACTCAATGAGTTGTATGGCGTAATAGTGATCTTTCCCGTTTACTTTTGCCTTGAACAGATACCTGATCAACGTCTCCTTCAATTCATCCAGTCCTGCTGCCTCATAGGGGCTTTTACGGGTACCTATCCAGCTTTCGCCAAGGTATATCTCTTCTTCTTCCTTTTGAAAGACACGCTTATAACGATTATACGCCTCACATTTGGCATCGTTGGGGTTGGGGGGATTGCCCAGTTGTTGTATACGGTTAGCCAGCACCTGCATCGCTGCATTGAGGGACTCCATGCCCGTGGTGTGCATTTTCGCCTCGAAGAGAGCTGCATGAAAAGCCTCCTGGTCGTCCCATTCCACAGCTGTGGCAGCATCCAGCATAAGGAGCTGGGCGGATGTGAGACTACGCATGTATGATTCACGTGCTGCAAGAAACTGGCTGATCAGTGGATTCAAGCGATTAAGATAGTCGAGGATCTCTTGTGTGGGATAATCGAACAGCGGTGCCCATGTCTGCTCAAATTGCCGCGCCTCGTCATCCGGCATGGGACCGTAGATCAGGTGCATACCCTCAAAAGCAACTGATACGGCGGCATTGTAGTCGAACGCGGACAGGTGGACGTTAGCCGGCAGCGGTTCAGGAATCACCGGCTCAACGACACCAACAAGCTTTATCTGTACCGGGTTCGTTTCCTCCCAGGGCAGCCCTTTGGTGACGAGGTTGGCAGGATCGCAGGGATCGGTAGCGGTAAATGTTACACGGGGAATATCCTTCAAGTCATGCAAGGGGGGAGGAGTGGTCTCAACAACTTTTTTCTTTTTCTTCGTGACTTTTTGCTGCTGTGCGACAACGTTCTCAAGGGTGAGGCATGGTACTGCAATACCGATAAAGATAAAAAGTACTGTTCGTTTCATACTTATATCTATTAAATGATAATTTATAATCCGCAATTCTATCTACTATAAAAAGAATTAGTCGCAGCAGTTACAGCGTATTCCACAAAGCGCTAAAAATGTCTCTCACAGAACGGTTAAGCTTAATCGGTGCAAATCGTTGGCGTTTTGTCTGCATAACATTACAAGAACATACAAATATATCAACAAATCTTCTTTATTTTATACTGAAAAGTAAAAATTTCTTCATGAATGGTAAAAAATATTTTCTGATACCATCTTTATTCTCCCGAGGATGTACAAGTAGTTTTTACCTGTCGAGACTAAATTTAGCTCCCAACGAGACAATATGAGCCCTCAAGCCCGTACTCCTTTTGTAATAGTTATAGTCTAACGTGAGATTTTTTAAACCAAACTTCCAAATGTGTTTTTTTGTAAAAATATCAGTGTACATCAAACCTAAACCAAATTGATTGGCATTAAATGTCGACAGGTCATAATCAGATGTATAATATTTATCAGTTGAGAGCAACTCATCGAAAGGGGCAAAATAGTCTGCTGCGGTTTGTGTATAAAATCTATAATTGGGATTGATTGTAAATTTTTGCCCCAATTTTATGGCTAATTCAGCATCGGCGGTGTGGGATTGAATACCCCAATCATCAAAGTAATACCGGTAGTAGGTGCGTATGACAAAATTCTCATGTAGAAATTGATTGAATCTAACGCCAATTGGTACTTTAAAACGGCTATTGGGCAATCTTTCAATGTCATCCGCCAGTTGAAAAACATCCTTGTTTTTCGGGTCTGTGTAAAAAGGTATACTTGATGCATTCCCAATATAGAAATTGTCTTTATCTGCAAAGTAAACACGCTGCATTGGGTTGGCCAGCCATCCTTTTTGATAGGTGGGATCCACAATAACAGCGATTTGGGTTGTCTTACTTACTATTTGAGAAAAACCGAATGACAAAACATAGGTGTTCCGCCCTTTGTTGTTAATAAGTGATGAGCTTGTTGGTTTCCATGCATTAGGACCAGCTTTGTTTATAATAATACCATTCTGATCCAGGATGTCTACACCCTGAAAAAAATCAGCATTTAAATTTCCATTAGCATTAAAATAAGTTTTTATTTCTGTAGGATATTGCGGTCGCCAGCTATCTTTAAACAGGGTTGCATTAAGGCTCAACTCTGTATTTTTTTGATTGAATAACCGAACAATCCCTATTCCACCACCAAAAGATGTGTAATCATATTCATTTGCAAAACTTACATTGGTTGAATAGATAGAATTTCTGTCGTTTGAAGAGTGACTGTATCCAATATTTGTATTTATCCAGGTGTCTTTTCTTGAAGCACCTGATGATGCCACCCAGGGTGTGCCTGTAGTGGGACCATTATTAATATAGGAATCTTCCCTCTCATCATCATCTCCATCGGAATCACCTGACCATGGATTTAAATTACTGGAAGAGGCCGATGTATAAGCAGAAACAGTAGCGTCAATTGTTAGAACATCATCAATATTAAGTGGTATAGATATGTTGATATATGAAGCAAAATCGCTCAGCTGCTCTGTGCCGATTCCCCCTGTCACCGCTGCATTTTGTCCATCCTGTGTGTAATAACTTGTAAGGATGTCTACCTCCGTGGTTTCGAGCACTCTTTTTTTAAACATAACAGGAGGATCATTGGCTGTTTGCGCCAAAGCCCAAAAAGGATAAAATAAAAGAGATAGCATTATTAGTTTTTTCATATCTGAATTTTTAATTGCATCCACAACCTCCGCCGGATTTACCTCCATTGGCTCCAGATGCGCCTTCACGATATACTTGAAAACTCGTTACAAACTTGGTCGATTTTCGCGTCACCAATTTCATGTTCGGGTCATTTAATTGTACCTTTTCATATTCTTTCACTACTGTGCATGAAGATAAACTCAGTAGGAGTATAAGGGAAATAATCAATTTATTCTTCATTGATCTTAATGTTTCTTGATTTATGAATGGTTCCTTTGTCGTCAATAATAATACACTCCACGTTGGAGAGTTGGTTTATACGATCTATACCTACATCTTTTCCCATTACGAAAACAGCGGTGGCCAATGCATCTGCAAATTCCGCACTGGGAGCAAAAACTGTTACACTGATGATGCCTTTGGCAGGGTACCCTGTTTTTGGATTGATGATGTGTGAATACCGAATACCGTCAAGTGTCACAAATTTTTCATAATCGCCGCTGGTTACCACTGCTCCTTGTTTGAGTGGGAGTATTGCAAAGGCCTTATTTTTATTCATTGGATTGGTAATGGCCACCGTCCAATCTTCGCCATTAGGGCGTTTCCCCCACGTGTTCATATCGCCGGAAGCGTTAATAATACCAGCTCTT
>Ga0209347_1003803_pt1 | contig 16828 bp, 25 predicted proteins | sample AutmiccommuBRH23_FD_187382 | JGI IMG/M metagenome (GOLD analysis project Ga0209347, IMG submission 187382) | Deep subsurface microbial communities from Mt. Terri, Switzerland - Autotrophic microbial communities BRH/23 (SPAdes) (version 2) | ecosystem: Environmental > Aquatic > Deep subsurface >...
GAGAGCGCCAAGTGGAGACCCTGGCACGGTTGTTCAAGCGCATGTCTCGGGGGCTTGGCGCGCCTGATGCATTGGTTTGACGCCGTTCACGTCAGAGACGTCAAAGGCGCCGCCGTAGTTCGGCGACGCATCAACGATCTGATAGAGCACCTTTACGCCAATCAGCTTGCGCTCGTGAACTATGGACGGCGACGCGACGAGCGGCTGCCGATTTCAATATCCAGACTTCCAGCCAGAAAACGAAAACAACCCCGTGCGTCTTGCAGCGTGACGAACCCCACAACCTTGCATGCTCTCCTCGTCGAACTGGAGGGCGACGGCTTTCGTGCGAGGCGGCATCGATTGACCTAGAGATAGTCGAGGAGCCGGTGTCCGCCTGCCTTGTGAAAAAATGACGCCGACTCGCGTTAACCGCGTCGCCCTTGTCTTGGAGTAACCTCCGCCGCCGCATCTTACCTGTTCGAGGCAAAGCCACCACTTTCCAAGTTGCTGCTCTTCTGTTCGACCGGCAGATTGGTCGCGGTTACGAACGCTTTGACAATTAATTCGGGGGCAAGGAATAGTCCCTCCGAACCCCACAACCTGCGCCAGGCGTCCTCGTAGTAAGGCTCATGGCCGCCACTTTCGACCCGGTAAAATTGTGTTACGCCCTCCCGTTCGCAATGGGCGGCTCGCTCGATGATCACCGAACGTGCTGAGACGCTTCTTGTCGCATTCAAACGGGTTTGGTCGAATCGCGCGCACTGCCGATCGCTGAGCAGGAACGAGCGAAGGTGGTCAAGAGCCCAGAACGAACCGAGCATCGGATAAGGACCAACGCCTCCGGCGGCCGGAAAGAAGGGATCGTCCGCGCCGCTCACGATCACGACGCGGTTCGGGAGCGTCCGACAATCATCTCCGACAGCGGCTGGCATTCCACCGGATATCAAGCCGACGCCCTGGAACAGGTCGGGATGACGACAAGCTACTTGAACAGCGAGAAGCGCTCCATTTGAAAAGCCAACGACAAACACACCTCGGGAACCGAAGCCGCGTGCGACCAGCGCTTCCCGCAAATCCAAAATATAGGCTTCATCCGCCCTATCGTCGGCTCCGTTGGCTCCGAAGTATCGCCAGAACCCGCCGAGGCTCTCCGCGAAGGCGATGCTCACGCCCTCGCGGTTTGCCGCCTCAGCAAAGCCGGAAAAGCGCATGGATTGGCTCGCGCTGCCCAGCGCCGGGTGAAGAAAAATAAGCAGTGAATCAGCAGTCTCCTGCGGGAGGAACAAGGCCGTCCGCCCCTGGTTCAATCGCAATACTTCGAGCTGCGGGGAAATGATTACGTCGATCCCGCCCAGGGAGGGCACAAGTAGCAAACTCAACAGGGCCAGGGCCGCATAGACGCGGAAAGACATGGCTTGATTCAGGTGCCCCGGACCTCGTCCGATCAATTTGTCCATCGCACACGAGCGTGCTGCGCATACAAAGCCTTTGACCAGCATTCAGCTTAACAAGCCAGTTGAGAGCGCGACGAGCGGGAGTGGCGGAACCTTGCGCGAAACGAACGCGGATTGTTTGGAAATGCTTCCCCCGTCCATTCCCGCCACCAGCTTTCGAAGATCGGAGTCCAAGGGCGGGAGACGGATAGCGTCAAACGCGGGGGCGAGGCCAATACCGTCTGACGGACGTCAGCAGTAGTAATATCCGACGCAGACCGCGTCGAATAGTAATCCGAGCCCTAGCGCGCGCTCCGCGGGGCCCGGGTTGTGGCGCGGTCGCCGCGCCAATGACTGCGCCGCTTGCCGCTCCGATGGCCGCGCCCGCCAGCATGCTGCCCGACCCGCCATGAGAGAGGGCCGAATCGACGGCCGCGCCCCAAGGCCGCCGATCGCCGCGCCGCAAGCGCCCGATTGTCAGGACAGTAACATGCGGCCAGTGAAACGCGATCATTCCGGCCACGGCGGCGACAATGACCTTTTTCATCACGCACCCTCTGTCTTTCGCTGTAGCTCGAACAGTCTCGAAGGCGATATTAGGCGAATTCGGCAACAATGCGTTGAAGCGCACATCGGTTGCGTGCTTGCGCGCCGGCAAGCATGCCGTTGTTTCGGCCGACCGAAGCCCGCCGATGCGACATTCGTGCGCGCGTCAATGTCGCATCTCCGGCATCCACCATAGCGACGGTTTCCGTCTCAAAATCTTTGACGACGAACGGCCTAGTCACGTGAATCTAAAGTTCGCCACATAATGTCTGCTCTGTTTTCTGGCAGAAGCGTTTGACTGAGGCGAGGATTTCATCCGCGGATTTGGTCCACCGATATGGCTTGGGATTTTCATTGTGCCGCTCGATGAAGGCGCGGATGTCTGCTTCAAGCTGGCTCGTTGACGTATGGACGCCGCGACGGATTTGTTTGCGAGTGAGTTCCGCGAACCAGCGCTCAACCTGATTGATCCAGGACGCCGATGTTGGCGTGAAGTGCACGTGGTAGTGAGGGCGGCGCGCCAGCCAGGTTTTGATTACAGCGGTTTTGTGAGTAGCGTAGTTGTCCATGATGATATGGATGTCGAGCCCTTCGGGAACGCGCGCGTCGATTTGCTTCAGGAAGTCCAGAAACTCCGTCGCTCGATGACGCTTGTAACATTTGCCGATCACAAATCCGGAAGCGATGTCGAGGGCTGCGAACAGCGACGTTGTGCCGTGGCGGACATAAGAGTGAGTCCGTCGCTCCGGAACGCCCGGCATCATCGGAAGGACAGGCTGCTCGCGATCAAGCGCTTGTATCTGGCTCTTCTCGTCAACGCTCAGCACCAGCGCCCGGTTCGGCGGCGACAGATAAAGACCGACGATGTCGCGGACCTTGTCAACAAACAGCGGGTCGCTGGAAAGCTTGAAAGTCTCCGTGCGATGCGGCTGCAAGCCGAAAGCGTTCCAGATCCTTCGGATCGTTGTGTGCGAAAAGCCTGTCTCCGTCGCCATCGAACGGATCGACCAATGGGTGGCGTCCTTTGGCGTGGACCTGAGCGTGCGTTCAATGACGGCGGCGACCTGATCATCATTGATTGTCCGAGGTCTGCCAGGACGGGCTTCATCCAGGAGCCCTTCGATGCGGTCCTTCAGAAAACGCCGACGCCACTTGCCGACCGTGTGCTCGTGGACGCCAATCTCACTCGCAACGGACTTGCTGGGAACGCCGTCCGCGCATCGGAGGATAACGCGGCAGCGCTCCGACAAAGACCGCGCCACACGATGACGACGAACCTGTCGTTCGAGGTAGGCTCTTTCTGCTGCGCTGAGGATCAACGGAGCAATCGGTCGTCCTGTCGCATTGGCCATAATCGCGCTCCCGCTCTCATCCGGAAGCTTGAGATTATAATGAATTGAACTTCAGTTCCAGATGACTAGATCGAGTTCTCTCTTGTCAGGGATTTCGACGTATTTCTCATTGCCGTCGATGTCATCCGGCAATTCCTCCAAGTCATCAGAGAGTTCGGAATGCCAATAGACCTTGCCTGACTGCCTGCACAGAAAGGCCTGATGTTCGCCCAGGCCGCCAGCGCTCACGAATTCGAAGGCTTCCAGTATGTCCTTGAAGCTCACAGACATTTGTTCGGACGCCGATTCACCGCTTGAGGTGGATGCATCATAAGCCGAAGGGATAGGTGTCTGGCGCGCCCTCTGGCTGACCGCTGGCGAGCGGCGTCACCGCGCTCGTTTCCGCAAACCAGACATAGGCGTCAAACTGATCGGAGAGGATCGCCTCGAAAGAATGGCTCAGCAATTCTGTTTCCGGTCGGTAGACGACCCCAATTGCGCGCTCCAACCGCGGCTTCGGCAAGGCGTCGCGCAATTCGCTTTTGGCGCCTGAGCGCCAGTCGGTCAAGGAACGTTCGACGAGGGCCAACCGGAAGACACGCTCATAACTGTCGAGGCGCGCGGGGACCTCCGCCGTCTGCAAATCAGTCAAATTCACCCTTCGTCTTTCAATGAGATGAAGAGATGAGCACTATGACGCCGGCTCGGGCGTGCCAAAGCAGAGAAGATTGGCGCCCTTTTCGAGCCAAGCGTCTCCGGGGGCGAGCGCCCGCACTTGCGCCTTGGAGATCATCGGCACGGCGTCGAAGTCGAAAGCGTCGAGGGTCTTTCCCGGCGGCAGCCGCGCTTCTCCGAGATGACGCTCGAAGCGGCGTCATTTCTGCAAAACGAAAAATAGGCGCGGATATCGGAACAACACCTTCCCGTTGGCCTGGCGCGGATAGTCAGCGGCCAGCTCCGCGCGATAGCGGGAAAGAAAGTCAGCGCGTTCCTCCGGGCTCAATGGTTCAAGGAATGGATTTAGCTCGGATCCCTCGAACCAACTGACGACATCGTCCGGACCGTTCAACGAATGAAGGTAGTTCGTCTGCCAAATGTCGAGTTCACGACACAGAGGCGCCAGCAATTCGTAATACTCATCAGGCGGTCCAATCATGGGACGCCCTTTAGCGATCGGGACGAGCCGCCTCGCCCATGGGCCATCTGCCGCAAGCATGCGCATCGCGGCGTGCGACGCCTCTTGCATATTATTTGGCATTTGAACCGCCAAGCAGCCGCCGGGCCGCAGGTGCGACACAAGACGCTTCATCAGCGCCTCGTGATCTGGAAGGAAATGCAATGCCGCATTGGCGAAGATGACGTCGATCTGTTCCGTTGGGCGCCAGCTTTCGATATCCTGATGGACGAACTCGGCGGTGGGAACTCGGCGTCGCGCGACGGATATCATATCCTCGGAGTGATCGAGGCCCATCAGCTTGGCTTCTGGAAATGCTTTCGCCAGGAGTTCGGTGCTGTTGCCGGGGCCGCAGCCGAGATCGCAGACGAATTTTGCTTCGACCGGGGGAACGCGCGCAAGCAGATCACCTGCCGCTCGCGTGCGCTCGCTCTCAAATTTCAGGTAAAGCGCCGAGTTCCAGGTGGTCATGAAAGGTGTCCAGCGCCTTATTTGTCTGCGCAGGATGCATGGACTCGCTACTCGACCGTCGCCAGCTTAAAGGCGCCTGCAACGAATGCGCCAAGCATCCCTATAGCGCCCTTTCATCGACAAAGACCGATCCGATTTTTCATTCTCGACCCGACAAGCACGAATTTCGCGGGGATATCATTTCAGACCGAAGGCCTTATGACAGTCATACGGCCCAGTACGGCTTTGCCATCAGTGCGTGATGGCAAGACTCGCCAGGATCGCGATAGGCTTTTGGACGCAGCCGGCGCTAGGAAATCGTGCGGCCGTTGCTCTCGCCGCAATCAATCTGCTTGATCACCGACAAGTGCTCCATTCGCATTGCTGTGCTGTTTGCATAATTTTGCGCCAACTCCGCGTGACATTCGGCCAGCATCTATTGATACGCCTCAGTTTGTTTGTCCCTTTTATGCGCTTTAGCGACGCATAGTGCTTTAATGCGAGCGCAACTGCGCGCGAATACGAATGCATTGGTGTGCCGTCGGTTATGGCGAAAGACGATCATCATCGCATCGAGCCATCCAAATGTCAACCTTCGTCGAAGGTATCTGGCCTGCCAGAAAACACAATCACGGCGCTGAATGCAGCGCTCGCTCGCCTTCGCCGACCAATAGGGCCGAACGCCACTCGCGTCATTGCGGGAGTGGCCGGAAGCGCCAGTCAGAAAAATCTCGCTGGCCTCGTCGAGCGGCGGCAATCCGTGCGCAAGCTCGGCGTTGAGCCTGATCGCGAAAAATGGAGTAACAACGAACCAAGGACACCGCTCGGCGCGAGCGGCATCGCGGGGATCGTTGATGTCCACTTGCAATGCGTGCCCAAATGGCCCGGGTTGACTTGGTGACGCGAGCTTTATCGCCGCATTGCATCCGGCGAGCACATTTGCCGTTTGCGGCCGCTTAATTAGCTCAGCAGATTTTCTTGGTTAGTGGCTGCGTCGCCCCGACCTATCGTCCTCTCGATCCGAACCCACTCCGAGAGGAACTGCCTATGTCGATTTTTCTTGTCTCGTGCCGCAGGGCGCTCGCGCTCGGTCTTTCACTCGGTCTCGCTAGGGCCGGCCCTGCGGTTTTCGCCGCGGAGTTGCTCAACGTTTCCTACGATCTCACCCGCGAGCTGTATCAGGCATTCAATGCGGCGTTCGCGAGGCACTGGAGGCTCCCACGATGCTCGCCAAGAAGCGCATACGGCAACCTCTGTGTCGCTCCTTATAAATTTCGCATAGACGGCGTCTGCACCGGGGCTTTCGACAACCTTGACGACGCGATAGCCTCCGCGCGATCGCGAAGAAGTCACGCCCCAAGGCCCATGTCGCCGTCTTGAAGATCGAGAACGAGAACTTGGGGTGCGAGATTGAGGTCGAGCCAAAGGCGTACAGATCTCGTTTTCAACACCAATAAGCTCGACGAGTTTCTCGGGTTGCCCAGAGATTGCCTGGAAAACGAGTAGATCGAAAAGGATTGGGCCAGCGGCGAGATCGATCTCCTTCGCGGATCTCGGAGCGCCCTCGAACTTGAAGGCGGCGAGCGATACGCTTTGCACGGACCATGACGATGCGGCTCCGTTAGCCATCTTCAGTTGTGCCTAACCGGCCGATCTCTCGCTTTTCGGTCTGTAGTTGGCATAGTTGGCATGCAAAACGTTTCATCTCACCATCAAAAAGCGTGAGCGACGGGGAGGCGCCCGACGCCGCCAGAATTTCCGTGAGAAAAAGCCCCGTTTCCGCTGGGAAAAGGTCTCATTTTGTAGATTTGCTCCCGCAGCTTCCCGCGCTGGCGAGACGAATGTCGAGCCGCCAAGGGTAAACCCCGAGTCGCTGCGTCGCGAGAGGAACCGCGGAGTTGGTATGTTGCCGAATATCAATGATATTGGACGCTACGCGATTTTCCCAGACCTTGACGGAACCGTCATCGACCTGGCGGATCGTCCAGATGCTGTTGGCGTCGACCTTTCGACGTTACGTCTGCTAAAAGCTCTCAGCGCCAAAACCGATCGCGCGCTCGCCATCGTTTCCGGTCGCGACATCGCGGTGATCGATCGTCTCTTGTCTCCGCTCGTCTTGCCCGTTGCGGGCGTCCATGGTTTGCAGCGACGCGACGCGAACGGCAGGCTCTGCAAGAAAGCCCCAGAGGAACCAGGCCTCGGCGCAATCGCTGTCCTCATCGGGGCCGCTATCGGGGATGAACCGGGTGTCTTGATCGAACAAAAGACGGGGGCGGTCGCGCTGCATTTCCGCTTGCGTCCAGACCTGGAGGAGCGATGCCGCGGGATCATCGAAAATATCGCACGGCGACGCCCTGATCTGTGTCTCGCGCGAGGAAAAATGGTTTTCGAGTTCAGACGCGACGGGAGCGACAAAGGAAGCGTGATCGAGGCATTTTTACGAGAGCCGCCCTTTTTCGGGCGAACGCCGATTTTTGCCGGCGACGACGTCACCGACGAGATCGGATTTTCGGTCGTCAATGCTCGCGAGGGGATTTCGATCAAAATCGGCGAAGATTCGACGCTGGCCCGTTTCGGCGCGCAAAGCGTACGAGAATTCCGCGACTGGCTCGGCGAAGTCGCGGGCGAAGCGCGCGAGGAGCGCGCAGTATGACCGATCTCGACCTGGGCGTCGTCGGTCGGACGCTGCTTCTTCGCCGCCCTCGCCTACCGCCATGCCAGCGTGGTTTGGTGTCGCCTGCCTCTCTTCGACGGGGCCGATATTTCATCGTCTGCTCGGTGCCGCAAAGAGCCAAGAAAAAGACGGCGGTTTCTTCGCGATCGATCTCGAGGATCGCGTGCACAGCGAGCAGGCCTTACAGCAGAAGCACAGAGATATGAGACGACTCGTCATCGTATCCAACCGAGTCGCTGATCCAGGGCGCGACCAAGCTCAGGGCGGACTCGCGGTTTGCGTGCTCGACTCTCTTCGTAAGCGGGACGCGGTGTGGTTCGGCTGGAACGGCGCTATCGTCGCGGACGAAGCCGAAATCGACGTGGCGAGCGCGAAATTCGGCAATTTGACCATGATGACGATGCCGCTCACCGAACGCGATTATGGCGAATACTATCTCGGATTCGCCAACGCCGCTCTTTGGCCGGTTCACCACAATCGGCTCGACCTCGCGTGCTTTACGCAAGAGAATATCGAAGGCTATCGAAGGGTCAACGTCCGATTTGCCGAGACGCTCACGCCGCTGCTGGAATCAGACGACCTCGTCTGGGTCCATGACTATCATCTCATTCCGCTCGGGGCAGGCTTGCGCGCGCGTGGCGTAGTCAATCAGATTGGTTTCTTTCTGCATGTTCCATTTCCAACGCCAGACATTTTGGTGGCTATTCCCGAGCACGAGTGGTTGCTGGAGGCGCTCTTCGAATATGATCTGGTCGGCTTTCAGACCAAGACCGATCAGAGCAATTTCTGCCGTTTTGTTTGTGATTTCATGGGCGGCGAGATGGTCTCGCCAGAAGTCATTCATGTCGCCGGCAAGATTGTATCGGCTTCCGTGTTTCCGGTGGGCATCGACGTCGACGCTTTTGCCGCCATAGCGAAACGTCCTAAGGCGACAAAACAGATTCAGCGCCTTCGCAGCGCCGGCGCGCTTCGCATGAACATCATCGGCGTGGATCGCTTAGACTACACCAAAGGCCTGCCAGATAGATTGCGCGCCTTCAAACGCCTCATCGAACTCTACCCACAAAACCGCGGGGCGGTCACTTTGTTGCAGATCGCGCCGCCGACACGTGAAGACGTGAGCGCCTATGTCGGCGTCCGGCATGAACTCGAGGCGCTTTCAGGAGAAATCAATGGCGAGTTCGGCGACTTTGATTGGACGCCTGTGCGCTACATCCATCGACGGATCGCGCGCGATACTCTCGCTGCCTTATATCGCGGCAGCCGGGTGGGGCTCATCACGCCGTTGCGCGATGGCATGAATCTCGTCGCCAAGGAATATGTCGCCGCCCAGGATGAAGATAACCCCGGGGTGTTGATTCTGTCGCGATTTGCTGGCGCCGCTGAAAGCCTTCAGGAAGCGCTGATCGTAAACCCTTACGACGCCGACGAAGTGGCGCATGCAATGCAGATGGCGATTAATATGCCACTGGCGGAACGAATAGAACGCCATGGCGCTCTGATGGCGCGGATCCGCGAACAAGACGCTTATGCTTGGATGGAAGGATTCTTGCGCAGTTTGGCAGCCTGTGGTCCACGGCTCGCTACATGACGTTGCTCTGCGAACCCGCGCCACGACCGTGCCGTCGAGCATGCGACGAATGGTCAGCTAGCCGGTGGACAAACGCTCATTGCAGGCATCCACACGAAACTGTCGCTCTTGAAGGCCGCGCTCGCCGAGCGAAAGCCAGAGCCGCTCGAGCCCGCCGGAATCTTATCCAAATCGCGGATGCTGCATAATTTTGTGGTTCCATCAGTGTTCGAGCTTGCTTGCCCAACAAGGCGGTTGACCGAATTACCTCCTCCTCACGCCGTCGTTCGGTAGATCGCTGCGGGACTGACTCCATAGGAACGCGCAAAATCGGCGACGGATTCGCCATCTTTCCTTCGACGCCGCGCTTCCTGCTTCTGCGTTTCCGTCATTTTCGAGGGTCGCCCCATATGCTGACCGCACAATTTGGCGCGCTCACGGCCTTCCCCGGTACGTGTGCGGATTAAATCACGCTCTACGTCCGCCAGCCCCCCGAGCACGGCAATCATGAGCCGCCCCGTGCTGGTAGATGTATCCGCCCACGGTTCCGCGAGGCTCAAGAATTGACCGCCAGCGTCCACGATGCGCTTCACGATCGCAAACAGTTCGAAAGTGGAGCGAGCAAGGCGATCGATCCGCGTCACCACCACTTCGTCGTCGGGGGAGAGGCGCTTGAGGAGCTTGTTCAACTCCTTGCGGTCGACCTTCGCCCCGGAAACCTTCTCCCGATAGATGGTCGCGCAGCCGGCGGCCTTCATCTGTTTGAGCTGGGCTTCGAGGGTCTGCCCGACGGTCGAGACGCGGGCATAACCAAGGCGTTTTGGGCAGGGAGTATCGGACATATCTTTCGATAAGCGTAACCCGCTGAACGACAATGTGACTTTGATCGATAAGTGGCGGGGTTTTTGAGCGCTATTTGGCGCGTCCGTAAGGGGATCGTTCAGCGGACAGGCGGGACGCGTCGAAGCACCCCAATCAAAATCGAGGCTGAAACCGTCTCAATGAGATGGTACGATGAGTCTCTCAATGAGGATGCCTTAATCGTACGTTTTCGCCATGACGACCATCACAATCGGCTATGCCCGCTGCTCGACCGACAAGCAGGACCTCGCCGCCCAAAGGGCGGCGCTGGAAAAGCTCGGCGTCCGGCCGGAGCGCATCTACACCGACCATCGTCTGACGGGGATCAACCGCGCGCGGCCTGGACTCGACCAAGCCCTTGCCGCCGTCCGCTCCGGCGACACGTTCGTCGTGCCGAAACTGGACCGGCTGGCGCGCTCCTTCCCGGTGCGCGCGATCGCCGACGATCTGGTCAAGCGGGGCGTCAGGCTCGCTCTGGGGGCGAGCGTCTATGACCCTGCCGACCCCATGGGCAAAATGTTCTTCAACATCCTCGCCACATTCGCCGAGTTCGAGGCCGATCTTATTCGGATGCGCACCCGCGAGGGCATGGCGGTCGCCCGCGCTAAAGGGAAATTGCGCGGCAAGCAGCCGAAGCTCTCCGACAAGCAGGAAAACGAGTTGCGCCGCATGCACGACACCGGCGACTATTCCATCAGCGATCTTTCCGAGGTCTTTGCTGTCTCCCGCCCGACCGTCTACCGCACTCTCGGGCGCGGCAAATAGCGCTCAAAAACCGCGCCACTTATCGATAAAAAGTCACATTGTCGTTCAGCGGGTTACGCTTCTCATAAGATATGTCCGAAACTGCACGCCAAAAACGCCTCGTCCCGCGTCTCGACGGTGGGGTAGACCCTTGAGGCCCAGCTCAAGCAGCTGAAGGCCGCCGGGTGTTCGACCATCTATCGGGAGAAGGTTTCAGGGGCAAAGGTGGACAGGAAGGAGCTGGGAAGGCTCCTCAAATCCGTCGCTTCGGGCGACGCTGTGGTTGTGACACGGATCGACCGCCTTGCCCGATCGACCTTCGAGCTGTTCGCCATCGTCAAGCGCATCGTGGACGCGGGCGGGCGGTTCCAGAGCCTTGCCGAACCAAGGGCGGACACCGCCACGAGCACCGGACGGCTGATGATCGCCGTGCTGGGCGGCCTGGCCGACGTGGAGCGCGACCTGATCCGCACCCGCACCAGCGAAGGGCGGGCGCGGGCGAAAGAGCGCGGCCAACACATGAGCCGCCCCGCCAAGATGACCACCGCGCAGAAACAAGAAGCTCGCCGGCGGCGCGCCGACGGGGAGGCCGTGGCCGATCTCGCCCGCTCCTATGGCGTCAGCCCGGCATCCATCTACAGGGCGACTGACAATGCCTGACGCCGTCATTCTTCGCCGAACAGACCCAGGCCGGAACATGGCCCGGTTCTATCGCATGGACGTCCAGCCAGATCTGTTCGGCACATGGCGCCTTGTTCGGGAATGCGGGCGCATCGGGCAGGCCGGGCAATCGCGCCAAACCGTCTATTCTTCCCAGGCGGAAGCGAGAGCGGCTCTTGAACGCCAATTTCGTGTCAAGGAAAAGAACGGCTATGTAATTGTAATATAAATGACATTATATATAGCCGAGGCGGGAACGGCCTGACCGCGCCGTCTTTGGCCGCCATACCGCAACCGGCAAAACGCCGAAAATCTACGAAGTAATAATCGCTACCCAACCGCTTGGGTTTATGCTATCAAATGGTCATGCCGACCGTCCTGCGTTTCGATGGCCTGCGTGTGGTCGTTTATCCAGCCGATCATCGACCAGCGCATGTCCACGTCATCGGGGAAGGCGGCGAGGCAGTGTTCATCCTGCATTGCGCGGACGGCCCGCCTGAAGTGCGAGAGAGCTACGGGTTCGATCTGCGCGCTTTAAACCGGATCGAGCGCGCTGTGGCTGGTAAGATTTCCGCCCTGTGCGACGAGTGGAGCAGGATTCATGGCGATCACTGAACAACAGGTTTCGACGGCCGAGACGCGGATACAGGAGATGCGGCGCGCTGGCTACGCGGTCGCCGCCCGCTATGACCGGCGGGCAGCGCGCATCGTCGTGCGCCTCAACTCCGGGCTTGAACTAGCATTCCCGTCAGACTTGGCGGAGGGGTTGGCAGATGCGGCGCCGGATGACCTGGCCGAGATCGAGATCAGCCCGGCCGGGCTCGGCCTGCACTGGCCGCGGATCGACGCCGATTTGTATATCCCGGCGCTGCTCCAAGGGGTATTTGGCTCGAAAAACTGGATGGCGCGGCAGCTCGGCGCATCTGGCGGCCGGGCTCGCTCGGGCCCTAAGATAGCAGCGGCCCGTGAAAACGGCCGGAAGGGCGGGCGGCCGCGCAAGACAGCGAATGGGTAGCGCGTTAATCATCCTGATACGCCCAAAACCGGATAGTTTCGGGCATATCTTGCGGAAGCAACCGGGGAAATTCCCGGGCGTATCAGGCTATCTCAGGCGGACACGGATCGGATGAGGCTTTCGAGGGGCGGGATTTTTGGGCCGGGGACGCCGAGGCGGTCGCCGAGGAAGCCGTAGAACGAGAGCTTCGGCTTCATGCAGGTTTTGGCCAGGCCTGGAGTGCACCCCGTTTGACCGGACACCGGGCGGGGCTGCTTTAAGCACTGAGGCGGATGAACTCCCGGGGCGATCGGAACTTCAAGCCTGAGTGTGGGTGAACTTCGCAATAATCCTCGATCCAGCTGGGCAATTTGGCAAGCATCGTTTCGGCGTCCGGCGAGATCGTGTGAGCCTTGCGTAGTCGCGTTTAAGCGTCTTTACGAAGCTCTCCGACATGCCGTTGCTCTCCGGGCTGCGCGCAGGCGTAAAGAGTATCGTCAATCCGAGCGCGCGCGCTGTGTCGGCGGTGTCAGCGGCGATATAGGCGCTGCCATTGTCGGAAAGCCACTCGACCCGATGTGGCGTTTTCGTTGCGCCGAAGCGGCGCTCGACCGCGGCGGCCATCAGATCGCGCACCATCTCGCCCGATACGCCGCCATTGGCTGCGGCCGACCAGGCGATGATCTCCCGATCGCAGGCGTCGATCACGAAGAGCACGCGCTGTTGATTTCCACTGAGAGCTGACCCGGGTAGCACACGTTTTTCCACCGAGAACTGACCCATGTTCGAACCTTTCCCCTCGGCCATCGCGGGGGAACGCGGAGTGATCGACAGGGAGTTATTGAGCGTCATCCGACGCTGGCGATATCGGCAACATTTCTCGATCAGGGAGTTCGCGCGACGCACGGGGCTGTCGCGGAACACGGTGCGCAAGCACCTGCGCTCGGACAGCGTTGAGCCGAAGTTCAAGATTCCTGACCGTCCGAGCAAGCTGGACTGAACCAGATGAGGTCAAGCGCGGTGGCTAACTAACGTTGCAGGGTGTTTCGTGCGAGTTCGTAAATTACGCCTCCAAGCCGCGTCTTAACCAAACATACATCTGCCGCAACGCCATTAAAGACAACATTGTTCAGAGCGCCCTGAGCATAGAGCGTCGCTGCTTCTGGCGTTTCAAAATGCCGTTTCTCGGTCGCGAGCAAGACGCAATCGTTCTCCCCGGGCTTTCTGCGAAAGAACTCCAAGATCACGATCATCCAACCCGCTCCGTCCTTCACTTTGGCTATAGTAACCAGTTGTGTGGACGCGTCACGCATGGCGAGCTACTACATGAGGCTGCAAAGAAAACGGCCTCCCGCTCAATGAAAGACGAGAGGCCGTTTGGACGAATTGCCGTGGAACGTTTGTGAATATCGCCGAGAGGTCGCGGGGTGTCAAGAGAACCAAAAACGCCCCGCCGTTACATCCGCGGTCGGGGCGTCTCGGTGGCATAAGTTGCGAACCAGCCTAAAGGCTGGCTGGCCCAACATCACAGGGGCGGTCAGAGCCCATCCCGCCGGCCGCGCCAGCCGGATTAATCACATCGTAAGAGCTTCCCAGCACCGTGAATCGATCGTCTGCCTCCACTCGTCCCACCTCAATCTGCCCTCGAATGAAGTTGTCCTTTTCTTTGAAGGTGATTTTGCAGGCATAAGGATTATCGCCCCGGATGCCCATCGCCTGATAGATACACATGCTCTTGGCATCGACCCCGGCCGCGCAGTTGTTTAAGATCCCACAGATCGGCGTCGCGCTTCCAAATCCAAGTATTTCGGCCGTATTGATTTCCTTCTTCACTGTCGCCTGCGTTGAAGATCAAGCACCTCACGGCGTTCTGGGTCGGACCGCCATATACCGGACCGCTGGCCAACCCGCTTCTCAATCGACTTCGAGAGCCTGAGCCTCTTGGGCGTTGGCGCCCGAACCCAGCATAAGCAGCAACACAAAAGGCAAAGAACAATTCTTACCTATCCGGTTGACTCCCATACCCACTAGATCTAGTGTCGGGCATGGATATCCTGGGGCGCGAAGACCTGCCGTTCCCGCAGTCTCTGCCGGAGTTTCAACATATTTTCCCGGACGACACGGCCTGTGCCGCCTATCTCGAAAGCGCTCGCTGGAAGGGAGGGTTCGCCTGCCCGAGGTGTGGCGTCGTTGGCGAGCCGTTCCGTTTCGAGGCGCGCCCGGGCGTTCTGCGCTGCCGAGCCTGTCGCAAAGACGTGAGCCTGATGGCTGGGACCGTCATGGAGCGCAGTCACACGCCGTTGTCGACTTGGTTCTGGGCGGACTATTTGATCGCCAGCCAAACGCCCGGAATGTCGGCCGTCCAATTTCAGCGGCAGCTCGGCCTGTCGCGCTACCAAACCGCTTTCGGCATCCTTCACAAGCTCCGCGCCGCGATGGTGCGCCCCGAGCGCGACAAGATCGGCGGCAAGCCGCAAGAGCATGTCGAAGTTGATGAAACGTGGGTTGGAGGACGGACCCGAGGCGAAGGCCGGGGCGTCCATCACAAGGCTCTCGTCTCCTGCGCCGTGGAGGTGCGGCGTCGAAAGCCGGGAACCAAGCTCGACAATCGGAAAGACGGTCGCTACGCGGGACGCGTTCGTCTCGCCGTCGTCCCCGACTGTAGCGCCAATTCGCTCTGCGGATTCGTCGAGAACGCCGTCGCTCCCGGATCGCTGATCGTCACCGACGACTGGACCGGCTACGCCGGCCTTCGCAAGCGCGGATTCGACCACCACGCGATCGCCGAATGCGGGGACCCGGAGATCGCAGAGGAATTCCTGCCGGTCATCCACTTGGTCTTCGCCAATCTGAAGACCTGGATCAACGGCATCCATCATGGGGTCAGCGCCAAGCATCTACAGGCCTACCTCAACGAGTTCACGTTTCGATTCAACCGGCGCTTCTATCCCTTCAACGCGTTCCGCTCGCTGCTCGGAATCGCCGGCGAGGTAGCCGCCCCGACCTTCGACGAACTTTACTCCGGGGAATGGACGCACCCCACATTTAGTGGGTGTGGGTAACAACCGGATAGGCAAGGAACAATTTCTCATAATAACCCCCCTTTGCCGTACTCTCCAGAGTTCCGGAAGTTCCTGCATAGCGACACGAGTCATAAGCCTGTCGGCGACATTTGATTGTGTTCCGCCGCACATTGGTGTCACGAAGCCGCAAAAGAAAACGCCCCTGAGCGCGTGCCCGCGCGCAGGGGCGTTTCTGTCCGGCGTCTCAGCTTGCCGGCGAGAGCATGCAAAGTCGTGGGGAGTATGTATATTTTTGAGGGTTGCGATTGCCTTTTTGGGAAAGGCGAGCCTAAGCAAAAGCTGGTTTGGCGGGTGAAGCTTGTCGCTGACTTTGGGGACGAAGCGGCGGAAACCGCCGCCGAGGTGGCCCGATCGAAAGAGACGAATTCACTGTTCCTGAAACGCTTGGCCTATCGCTTAGCGAGGGGAAACGCCTCACTGCTGCTATTCAAATGGAAATGGTTCGCGCGCAGGCGGCGACGATGGGCGAGCGCTTCCGCTGCTGCGCGCATTGCGGATCGACCTTGGCCAGCAAAGGATACAGATCCGTCACCTTTCGATCCCTCTTCGGCGACGTGCCGCTTCGAGTTCGTCGGTTCGCGAACTGCCAATGCCGTGAAGTCGCGGATGAACCGAGAAGCTTTTCGGCGTTGACGCTTGAACGCGGCATAGCGCTCGAGCTCGCCTACGTCACCGCCAAATTCGCCGCGCTCGCGCCGTTTGATAAGGTGGCTGATCTGCTTGCAGAGTTGCTGCCCGTCGCGGCGCCGTCAATGCCGGCACGGTGCGCAATCGAACCCGCCGTGTCGGCGAACATATCGCTCGACTGCGTCCCGTGGAAGTGGCAGATCCCGGCATTGACGCAGTGACTCCTGCGGTCGTGATCGGCCTTGATGGAGGCCATCTGCGAAGCCGGCATCGTCGCCTCGAACGGAATTTCGAAGTGCTCGCGGGCAAGGTGCTCAATCTCGATGGGTCCCAGCATCGCTTCGCCTTTGCACGCAACGGCAAATCTACGAGCGAATTTGCCAACGCGGTTGTGAGCGCGGGCGTCCGTCTCGGCACGCCGGCGACGGTACTTTGCGATGGCGATCCCGGACTATGGAAGTTACAGCGTCAGGTCATGCCAGAGGCCACTCTGGTCCTCGACTGGTTTCACATCGCCATGCGCTTCGAACACGCCTTGCAGGCAACGCGCGGCCTTGGCGCTGGAACTTCAAGCGACTACCTCCGCGGCCATCCAATCCGCGAACTCGAGAGCGCCAAGTGGAGACCCTGGCACGGTTGTTCAAGCGCATGTCTCGGGGGCTTGGCGCGCCTGATGCATTGGTTTGACGCCGTTCACGT
>Ga0209347_1003804_pt1 | contig 16823 bp, 15 predicted proteins | sample AutmiccommuBRH23_FD_187382 | JGI IMG/M metagenome (GOLD analysis project Ga0209347, IMG submission 187382) | Deep subsurface microbial communities from Mt. Terri, Switzerland - Autotrophic microbial communities BRH/23 (SPAdes) (version 2) | ecosystem: Environmental > Aquatic > Deep subsurface >...
CGAACTGATGGGCGGCGTCGTCTTCAAGGACGGCGAACCCGTGAAGGAGCAAGAGCAGGAACAGCAGCGGCTCGCCGCCTGATCAGCCATGCCGGATGGGTCCATACACCAGAATTGACTTTAGCTCCTTACGTGCACGCGGCATGCTTACGCTGTCCGAGATCGGCAAGCGCCTCGACGTCACACCCACCACAGTCAAGATCTGGCGACGCGCTGGACTGCTGGCAGCGCACCGCTACGATGATAAGGGCCAGTGCCTGTTCGAACCGCCCGGCCCGGGCGCCCCGACGAAGTTCCAGCATCAAGGCAAGTCGCGAGGACGATCCGCAACATCCTCGCCAAACCACAACCCACTCAACGCATGAGGTGCAATATGCAGCGCAGTCCTTGTCCTGCGGCTTGTAAGGGCGCGCGGGCAGGATCGCCACGCCGTAGTGCGCGGCGAACTCGGCGGTGGTGCGCTGCAGTTGCGGCTCATACCGGTCGGCTTGGCCAACGAGCGAGCGCGTATTGTCGGGCACGACGAGCTCGGGCACGCCGCCGATGAAGCTGAGCGCCTTCGCGAGCGAGCCCAGCCAGTCGGCCTGCGACTGCGTCGCCGTGGCGCAGGCGAACGTATAGCTCGAGGCGCCGAGCACCGCGACGAAGATCTGCGCGCGGGAAATCTCGCCAGTGTCGGCGTCGACGATCGGCACCGTGTCGCCCGCGTAATCGATGAAGAGTTTCTCGCCGGCGCGGTGCACTTGGCGCATCGAGCGCTTGAGCGTGCGGGCGAACGCGCGGTACAGGTCGCAAAAGCGCGAGTACTGATAGCTCGGCCCGCCGGCCGTCTGCGCGTACTCTTCCCACAGCAGCGCCAGCGTGACGTTCTTTCGCTTGAGCCCCTGATGCACCGCCGCCAGATCCGGCGGCACGTAGCCCGCCGTCGCCCCGCGCGGGCGCATCGTCCCTCCGAGCCACCCGCGCAGCTGCGCCTCATCGGCTGCGGACAATTCGGCCCATGGCCGGCCGCACTCCTCGGCCGCCTTCACATACTTGGCGACCACCCCCTTTGAAATCGACAGCGCGCGGGCGATGCGCTCGTGCGACAGCGCGCAGTCGTATTTGAGCCGTAACAGCTCCCTGATCTTGTGCATGGCAATCCGCTCCGCCGGCATCCCGTCTCCGCGCAAAGCGCGCGAGGGTAGCCGGCCTGACAAACGACGTTGCCACGCTTGGCCTCACAAACCCGTTCCGATTTGATCGTGACCATTGATTCCGACATCGTGACCGCCCATTCCGACAACTGGCCGAAATCGGTCACGATCAAATCGGAATCCGCGGTCACGACCCGCGGAATCACCGGTCACACTATTTCGGAATCAGCGGTCACGTTGGGTCGGAATCCGCAATCTTGCCGAGAGAGGCGAGGCCGAGCCCCACGAGAGACTCGTCCTTGGCACCGTTTTGCAGCCGACGCTTGGCCGGCGTTCTGACGCCATGGCACCCCGCACCAGTCAGCGCCTGCCGTTATGCGAGCCTCAAGGAGTTGCCTCACGAAACGGAAAAAATCGTACGTTAAGACCCGTTGACCGGTAGCCGCAACGCGGATTGCCCGCTACGATTACCGTTCCTTCGCTTTTCGCGTAATCACCGCTGGATACCTTTTCCCCGCGGGATGGCATGTGCACGCCTCGCCATGGGCGGCGGCCACCAGTTCGTGCAGAATGCCGCAGTCTGCGGCCACGTGCCCGGTTGCGCAGCGCGCCCGCAGCGCCACGAGCTGCTTCTCCAGCGTGTGCAGGGACTTCAACCGCGCCCGCACCCGTCCAAGGTGCGCGTCGATCCGCCGGTTGATCTCACCGCAATCGGCCTCCGGACGGGCAGTGAAATCGAGCAGGTGCCTGATCTCCGCAAGTGACATGTCGAGCGTCCGACAATGGCGGATGAAACTCAGGCGCTCCAGGTGCGCCGGGCCGTAGGCACGGTAGCCGTTCGCTGCCCGGGCGGGCGGTGGTATCAGGCCCTCCTTCTCGTAGTACCGGATCGTTTCGACTTCCACGCCGGTCGCTTGGCCAAGTTCTCCGATGCGCATGGCACCTCCTCGCAGATTCTTCGTGATAGACCGTTGACCCCGGAGCGACTACAGGGTTTTCAATGACGCTCAGGAGAACACGAGGGGCTGCAATGAGGCAATCGATATTCGTCATCACCAACATGGACTGCCCGACCGAAGAGGCGCTGATCCGCAAACGCCTCGCCGCGCTGCCGGGCGTGGATGCGCTGACGTTCAACCTGATGGAGCGCCGGCTCACCGTCGGCCACGCCTTGCCCGACGAGCGGCCGATCCTCGACGCGCTGCGCGAGATCGGCATGCAGGCGCGGCCCGCGCAGCAGGCGCCGTCCGAGACCTGCAGTAGCTGCGAAGCCGGTCGGGGGCCCGCCGTATCAGCCAGGACCTGGGGACTGATGGCAGCCTCGGGCGCCGCCGCGATCGGTGCCGAGCTCCTCGCCTGGACCGTTGCGTCGGAGACCGCCCCGGCGGTCATCGCGCTCGCCCTGCTCTCCATTGCCACCGGCGGGCTTCCCACGCTGCGCAAGGGCTGGATCGCGCTCAGGACCTTCACCCTCAACATCAACTTCCTGATGAGCATCGCCGTGATCGGGGCGATGGCCATCGGGGAGTGGCCCGAGGCCGCGGTGGTGATCTTCCTCTTCGCCCTGGCCGAGCGCATCGAGACTTTGTCGCTCGAACGGGCCAGGAACGCCATCCGCGGCCTCATGGCGATGACCCCGGAGACGGCCACGGTGCGCCTGGCAAGCGGCGAGTGGCGTGAATTGGCCGCCACCGAAGTGCAGGTGGGGCAGTCCGTGCGCGTGCGGCCCGGCGAGCGCATCCCGCTCGACGGGGTCGTCACCGCCGGCGCGAGCGCGGTGAACCAGGCACCGATCACGGGCGAGAGCATCCCGGTGGAAAAGTCCGTCGGCGACCCGGTCTTCGCCGGCACCGTGAACGAGCGCGGCGCCTTCGAGTTCCGGGTGACGGCGATCAAGGGTGACACGACGCTCGCGCACATCATCCGCGCGGTGCAGGAAGCGCAGGGGCAACGCGCCCCCACCCAGCGCTTCATCGACCGCTTCGCCCGCATCTACACCCCGGCGGTCGTCGTGGTCGCGGTGCTGATCGCGGCCGTGCCGCCGCTCGTCTTCGGCGCCCCGTTCCAGGACTGGTTCTACAAGGCGCTGGTCATGCTGGTGATCGCCTGCCCGTGCGCGCTGGTCATCTCGACCCCGGTCACGATCGTGAGCGGGCTGGCGGCCGCGGCGCGCCACGGCATCCTGGTCAAGGGCGGGGTGCATCTGGAGAACGGCCGCCTCATCCGCGCGGTCGCCCTGGACAAGACCGGGACCCTGACCCATGGCCGACCCGTCGTGACCGACGTCTTTGCACTCGCGGACCGGCCCGCGGACGAGTTGCTGCAACTGGCCGCGAGCGTCGACGCCCATTCCGAGCATCCGGTGGCGGAAGCCATCGTTGCCGCCTGGCATGGCTCCGCGCGGCGCCCCCTGCTCGACGTCACCGCCTTCGAAGCGCTCGCCGGTCGCGGCGCTAAGGCCACCGTCGATGGCGGCCTCTACCACCTTGGCAATCATCGCCTGGTGGAGGAACTGGGCCTGTGCACGCCGCGCGTCGAAGCGGAGCTCGAGCGCCTGGAACGCGAGGGCAAGACCGCGGTGGTGCTCGTCTCCGAGCGCGAACCGCTGTGCGTGCTCGGGGTGGCGGACACCGTGCGCGGCCACAGTGCCGAGGCGATCCGCGAGCTCCACGCGCTGGGCGTCGTGTCGGTGATGCTCACCGGCGACAACCCCACCACCGCGCGCGCCATCGCCGATGCGGTCGGCATCGACGATGCCCGCGGCAGCCTGCTGCCGGAAGACAAGCTCGCCGCCATTGACGACCTGCTTGCCCGCCACGGCACGGTCGGCATGGTGGGCGACGGCATCAACGACGCGCCGGCGCTCGCCAGGGCGTCGATCGGCTTCGCCATGGGCGCGGCGGGCACCGACACCGCCATCGAGACGGCCGACGTGGCGCTCATGGACGACGACCTGCGCAAGCTGCCGCGCTTCATCGCGCTCTCGCGCCGCACCGGGCAGGTGCTGCGGCAGAACATCACGCTCGCCCTCGGCATCAAGGCGGTCTTCTTCGCGCTCGCGCTGGCGGGACAGGCAACGCTGTGGATGGCGGTGTTCGCCGACATGGGAGCGAGCCTGATCGTGGTGGCGAACGGGCTGCGGCTGTTGCGAACATAAGACACATCGTCCGAAGGGAACGCATCACGCACATCCCGCTCGACGTCCCGGCCTCATGCGCCACTGAGTGCGCCGCCCTCGTGGCGATGGTCCTCTGTCGCCAGAGTGATCCCCACGGTCGTCCTGCCTGCCGACGACCGCGCGAACGTCTGGCCGTCGTGCATGCGCGCGATCGCGGCGACGATCGACAGGCCGAGCCCGTGATTGGTGTCTCCATGTTCGCGCGCCATGTCCGCCCGATAGAAGCGGTCAAACAGGCGGGGCAGGTGTTCTGCAGGAATCGTCTGTCCAGCGTTGCTGACCGATAGCCGGACGGCGTCGGACGGCTCCGACTCGATGTTCAGGTCGATGATCGACCCCCGCTCGGCGAACCGGGTCGCGTTGGCGAGGAAGTTCGATATTGCTCGTCGCAATAGTGCCGCATCGAAGGCTCCACCAGCGTCTCCACACACGCGAACGGCCACGCCCGCCTCCTGCAGCGAGGCATCATGGAACTCGACGACCTCGGCCGCAAGCGCGGCAAGACTGCCCACATGTTGCCGACGGGCACGCTCGCCGCGATCGGCTTTCGACAGGAACAGCATGTCGTTGACGAGGCTTGCGAGGCGGTGAAGATCCTCGAGATTCGATCCCAGGACTTCTCGCAATTCCGCGACGCTCCGTTCCCGGCTCAATGCCAACTCCGTCTCGCCAATCAGCGTCGCCAACGGGGTCCGCAATTCATGGGCGACGTCCGCGTTGAAACCTTCGAGTTGCTGGTACGTACTCTCCAGTCGCGCGAGCAAGGCATTGAACTGCGCGACCAGCGGCTGCAACTCTTCAGCCTGCGCAGAACCGTCCAATGGCTGGCCGACATTCTCGGGGGCAAGCGCCGCCGCCTGCAGCGCCAGATCATGTACCGGCGCCAATGCACGCCGCACCAGCCAGGCCCCGCTTGCCGATACGAGCGCGGCGCCGGCCAGTGCACTCGCCAGCAGGGTCCACGCCAGCCGCCTCATCAACTCGGCATCGGAACTGGTATCGAGGGCCATCTCCGCGCGCAGCATGGTCGTGCGCGACCACGGCGACGGGATGTCAAATGCGATCCGGCGCTGATGCCCGGACATACCGGCAGCGGGGTGGGTGGTGTAGATGAGCGTGTTAGCGCCCTCGATCAGACGCAAGCGAAGGTCGGTATGGCCGAAGAAGAAATCGTCGAGTTTATGTCGCAGGCTCGCCAGATCGTCCTGCGTCACGATCTCGGCCACAAGGTGGCGGATCACCTCCTGCTTGTGCCGAAGCTCCTCGTCCTGCCTGGCCGAAAAATTCAGACTCGTGGCAACGTACACGATGATGCAGACGAGCCCCAAGCCGATGAAGGTCTGCGCGGCCAGCCACCGCGACAGCCAACGGCCGAGCGAACGCGGACTGCGCATCCTCAGGGCTCCCGGTCTTCCAGGACATAACCCATGCCGCGGATGGTGTGCAGCAATTTTCTCTCGAACGGATCGTCGAGCTTGCCACGCAGCCGACGCACCGCGACCTCCACAACGTTCGTATTGCTGTCGAAGTTCATGTCCCACACCTGCCCGTGCCGACGCAGCAGCAGCGTCAGCAGCGTGAATTCTTTCGCGGTCAGATCGAGTCGCTGTCCGGAACGCGAGGCCTTGCGCCGAACCAGATCGAGCTCGAGATCGGCCAAACTGAAGACGGTGGGATCTGGACCGGCCCCCGGAACCGCACCACGCCGTAACAGCGCCTGTACGCGGGCGAGCAACTCGGACAGGGCGAAGGGCTTCACCAAATAATCGTCGGCACCGGCCTGCAGCCCCTTCACGCGATCTTCCACCTTGTCCCGCGCGGTCAACATCAGCACCGGTACGTTTTTAGCGCGCCGCAACTCGCGCAGGACAGCAAAGCCATCCATCCCCGGCAGCATGACGTCGAGCAGCACCAGATCGTAATGGCCGTCGAGCGCCAGGTGGCGACCGTCGCTGCCACTGTGTGCGACATCGACCACGTAGCTGCTTTCTGTGAGCGCCTTGCGCAGGTATTCGGCGAGCTTGGGCTCGTCTTCGATGACCAGGATCTTCATGCGCGGATTATCACGGACACGGCAGGGCGTCGACATTACGAATTCGTAATCGGGCTGTTCGCGATTCGACGTGGATGGTTTTTTACAGTACGTCCCGTGTTCGGCTTGACCGCAACGGACGTTGCTCAAGCCGAACCGTCCCCTGTATTGACGAAAGGACGCCCATCATGCCCAAAATCCGCACCGCCACCCTCGTGCCCTTGCTCGCCGCCGTCCTCGCCGCGCCGACCGCGGCACTGGCCGGTTCGCTGTGGCACCCCGCAAACAATGAAGCCGGTTTCACCTTTCATCCCGACCACTCCACAAGCACCAAGACACGCGCTGAAGTACTGAAGGAACTGGAAGAGGCGAAAGCGGATGGAAGCTATGACTATCTGCAGCGCGGCCTACCGGTTCCGTCCCGGGACACTGGGCCGGGCAAAACGCGTGAGGAGGTCATCAACGAACTGGTTAACATGACGCCGGAAGAGCGCGCGCGCATGAACGAGCTCTATTTCGGCGATTGACAGACTCGTCGCGGTGGTGGGACAGAGTATCGGCCTTCCCGGTGTTCGACGTTGCATGACCGATGACCAGCTGTGGCGCCCGTCCCATGTTTTGCCATTCCGTCCCATCGCGCGTGCGTCCGCGAAGTGACGGCAGGTCTGCTGTCCCCTACAATCAGTCCCGTGCGCAATTTCGTGATCGCCTTTCTCGTGTTGTTTCTGCCGATGCAGTGGGGAACCGCTGTTCTGGCGGCGTATTGCCTGCACGAGGAGGGTCCGGCTGCGGTGCACCATATCGGCCATCACGCACATCACCGCGAGCATCATGGCAGCACAGTGAAAGCCGATGCGGGGCAGAAAGGCAAGGCATGGGACGCGAGTTGCAGTGCCGACCACGAACACAGCCACTGCACTCACGCCATCGTTCATGACTCGCGCCTGCCCGAGATCTTTGCATCCGGGACCGGTGAAAGCCTCTACGGGACGTTTGTCCCGGACCCTCCGTTCGACAACCTGCTTCGTCCGCCCCAAGTCACCATCGCCTGACAAGCCGGCGAAGGTAATCAGTGTAGTCCACGCACCGATCGATTCCCGATCGCGCACTCTCCCTCGTCGGTTTTCCATGATCCGTCTCGCTGCGCCCATCGCCCGAGCGTATCGGACCTTTTCCCGACGAGGATTACATGAGAAGAATACCCCCGAGGGGCGGCGTGACGCTGTGTGTGGCGTTGTGCCTTCCCGTAGCCGCGTGGGCGCAGGACCGCCCCACGCCCCCGTCTCTGAACCTTGAACCGGTAGCGGCTGCGTATGTGTCAACGCCTGCCCCGGCACCGAGCCCGAGCGCCGCGGCAGGAGCACAACGACTCTCCCTGCGCCAGGCCATCGACCTTGCGCTCAGCCATAACCCGGATCTTGCGGCCGCCGCGCTGGAGGTGGGCGCCAACGAAGGCATTCGCCAACAGGCAGGCGCATACCCCAATCCCGAACTTTCCTACCTGCAGGAAGACACGCAGCGCGCAACGCGCACCGTGACGCTGCAGCTGAACCAGCCGATCGAACTGGGTGGCAAGCGCGGCGCGCGTGTGGCTGCGGCCGAGCGCGGCTACGCCATCGCAACCGAGGATCTGGCGGCACGGCGACTGGCGGTGCGCGCGGCCGTGACCGCGAGCTATTTCGATGCGCTCGCCGCGCAGGAACGCGTGCGCGTGGCAGACGAAGCCCTTGAATTGGCCGGGCGCGCGACGCGCGCGGCGGCTTTGCGCGTGAAGGCCGGCAAGGTGGCGCCGATCGAGGAAACCAAGGCTCGGGTTGCCGAAGCCGGCGTGCAAGTGGACGCAAATCAGGCACGCAGCGAGTTGCGCGGTGCGCAGGCACGCCTGGCCGCGCTGCTCGGGCAAGGCCAGCCCCGCGCTTTGGTGCTCGACGGCAGTCTCGACGCGTTGCCGACCGCCCCGACGCTGGAAGACATGCAGCGACAGGTCGAGAACGCGCCGGCGCTGCGGCGGGCGCGACTGGAGATCGAGCGCCGCATGGCCCTGACCGAGTTGGAGAAGGTGCGCCGCATCCCGGATCTCACCGTCAGCCTGGGGGCGAAACGCGAGGAAGCGCTCGGCCGCAACCAGGCCGTCATCGGCGTTTCGATCCCGCTCCCGCTGTTCGACCGCAACCAGGGCAACCTGCTGGAGGCGCTGAAGCGCGAGGACAAGGCCCGCGAGGAGCTGAAATCCGCACAATTTCAGGTTTTCGCCGACGCCGTGCAGGCGCGCGAACGGCTGGAGTCGGCCCGCATGCAGGCCGAATCGCTCGCCCTGCAGGTGCTTCCCGGCGCGCAAAGTGCCTATGAAGCGGCGGTCAAGGGGTTCGAACTCGGCAAGTTCAGTTTCCTCGAGGCGCTCGACGCCCAGCGAACGCTGCTGGAGGCGCGCGTGCAGGCGCTGCGCGCGATGGCCGAGGCGCATCGCGCCCGCGCCGAACTGGATCGCATCCTGGGAAGCGGCGACGTGGAATCCACGGCATCTGTCCCCGCTACCCGATGAAGCATTGGAGACCCCTATGAATGAACCGAAACCCAAGAAGCAGATGTTGGCGATTGTCGCCGTCCTTGCCGTTGGCCTCCTGCTCGGCGCCGCGATCCTGACCAGCGAGAAATCCGCCCCGGCCGGCGACGCGCATGGCGGGCACCAGGAGGCGGCCCATGACGACGAGAAGGGCGGCCAACATGCCGACGAACACGACGACGAAGACGGCGAGGCGCACGATGAGGCGCGCGCCGAACCGGCGAAAGGTCCGCATGGCGGCAAGTTGTTGCGCGACGGACGCTACGCGGTCGAAGTGACGATCTTCGAGACCGGGGTGGAGCCGCAGTTCCGCCTGTATACCTATCTCGACGGCAAGCCGCTCGCTGTCGACCAGAGCCAGGTCGAGCTCACGCTCGAGCGACTGGGGCAACCGGCGCAAGTGTTCAAGTTCGAAAAGGAAGAGGACTACCTCAAGGGCGACGCCGTGGTGGTCGAGCCGCATTCCTTCGCGGTGAAGGTGCGGGCAGCGCACGACGGCAAGACCTACCAGTTCGGCTACGAACAGGCCGAAGCTCGCGTCGCAATGACCGATGCGCAGTTGCAGGGAGCGGGCGTGGAACTTGCCACCGCGGGGCCGGCCATGATCGGCACTACCGTGAGCCTGCTCGGGGAGGTCCGCTACAACAGCGACCGCACCGTGCAGGTTGTGCCCCGGCTGGCAGGGCTGGTGGAGTCCGTTGCCGCCAACGCCGGCGACCGCGTCCGCAAGGGCCAGGTGCTGGCCGTGCTGAGCAGCCAGGCACTGGCGGATCAGCGCACGGAACTCCTCGCGGCGCAGCGCCGCTTGGCCCTTGCACGCACCACGTACGAGCGTGAGAAGACCTTGTGGGAAGAGAAGATCTCCCCGGAACAGGACATGTTGCAGGCGCGCGCCGCGATGCAGGAAGCCGAGATCGATGCGCTGAGTGCGCGGCAGAAGCTGGCTACGCTGGGCAGTGCGCCGGGCGGCGACGGGAGCCTGACGCGCTACGAGCTGCGCGCGCCGATCGATGGTGTCGTCACCGACAAGCGGGTCTCGGTGGGCGAATCGGTCAAGGAGGATGCCGCCTTGTTCACCGTGTCCGACCTGTCGTCGGTGTGGATCGAAGCGCCGGTGTCGGTGCAGGACCTGGCCGTGGTCGCGACGGGGCAGAAAGCGAGCGTGCGGGCGAACGCATTCGAGGCCGTAGCCGAGGGGCGTATCGCGTATGTCAGCGCGCTGATGGGCGAACAGACCCGCAGCGCGATGGCGCGAATCGTGGTGAACAACGACAAGGGGCTGTGGCGCCCCGGTTTGCCGGTCACGGTCGAAGTGCTTGCGGACGAAACGCAGGTGCCGGTCGCCGTTGCCGCCGACGCAATCCAGGACCTGCGCGACTGGAAAGTGGTGTTCGGCCGCTACGACGATGCGCTTGAGGCCCGACCGCTCGAACTGGGCCGCCGCGACGGCCGCCATGTCGAAGTCCTGAGCGGGCTCCGGGCAGGCGAACGCTATGCCGCGAAGAACAGTTTCGTCATCAAGGCGGAACTAGGCAAAGCCGGCGCGAGCCACGATCACTGAGACGGAGGCACGACGATGAAACAGATCACCGCAATCATTCGCCCCAACAGGCTCGAAGCCGTGGAAACGGCGCTCCATGCGCTGCCGCACCTGCCGGGGTTTACCGTATTCAAGGCCACGGGGCACGCGCGCGGCCACGGCCAGGATCACCGTTTCGTTGCCGACGAATGGAACCCGGACGCACACGATGCGCTGGTGCTGCTGGTCCTGTGCGCCGATGACGATGCGCCTGCCATTGTCGAAGCCGTGACCGCGGCGGCCCATACCGGCCAGCCGGGCGACGGCATCGTCGGGATCACCGAGCTTGCTGCCGCGGTGCGTATCCGCACCGGCGAACGCGACGCTGCGGCACTCTGAGGGATATCCCATGTTCGAACGCATCATCCGTTTCGCCATCGATCAACGATGGATCGTCCTGCTGGCCGTGCTCGGCATGGTCGGGATGGGCATCTACAACTACCAGCGCCTGCCCATCGACGCCGTGCCGGACATCACCAATGTCCAGGTCCAGATCAACACCGAAGCGCCCGGCTACTCTCCCTTGGAGGCCGAGCAGCGCGTCACCTTCCCGATCGAAACCGCGATGGCGGGGCTGCCGCTGCTGGAAGAGACGCGCTCGCTGTCGCGCTACGGGCTGTCACAGGTCACCGTCGTGTTCAAGGACGGCACCGACATCTACTTCGCGCGCCAGCTTGTCAACGAACGCATCCAGGAGGCGCGCAGCAAGTTGCCCCCCGGGCTTGCACCGGCGCTGGGGCCGATTGCCACCGGCCTCGGTGAAATCTACATGTGGACGGTGGAAGCCGAGGACGGCGCCAGAAAACCGGATGGCAGTGCCTACACGCTGATGGACCTGCGCGAGATCCAGGACTGGATCATCAAGCCGCAGCTGCGCACCGTGCCGGGCGTGACCGAGATCAACACCATTGGCGGCTATGCCAAGGAGTTTCACGTCGCACCGCTGCCCGACCGCCTGGTGTCGTTTGGACTCGCCATCAGCGACGTCGTGACGGCGCTGGAGCGCAACAATGCGAACGTCGGCGCCGGCTACATCGAGCGCAGCGGCGAGCAGTACCTGATTCGCGCCCCCGGACAGGTGTCGAACATCGACGACATCGCCAACGTCATCGTCGGCCACGCCCGCGGCGTGCCGATCCGCATCCGCGATGTGGCCGAGGTCGGCCTGGGCAAGGAACTGCGCACCGGCGCCGCAACCGAGAACGGCCGCGAAGTGGTGCTGGGCACGGTGTTCATGCTGATCGGGGAGAACAGCCGGGACGTGTCGCGCGCGGTCGATCAGCGCCTGCAGGCGGTCAACAAGACGCTGCCCGCGGGCGTCGTCGCCAAGACCGTCTACGACCGCACGCTGCTCGTCGATAAGGCCATCGCGACGGTCAAGAAGAACCTGACCGAAGGCGCGCTGCTGGTCATCGTGATCCTGTTCCTGTTTCTCGGCAACATCCGCGCGGCAATCATCACCGCCATGGTGATTCCGCTGGCGATGCTGTTCACCTTCACCGGCATGGTCAGCAACAAGGTCAGCGCCAACCTGATGAGCCTGGGCGCGCTCGATTTCGGCATCATCATCGACGGCGCGGTGGTGATCGTCGAGAACTGCGTGCGGCGTCTCGCCCACGCGCAGGCCGCGGCCGGGCGACCACTGACGCGCAACGAACGCTTCCATGAGGTGTTCGTGGCCTCCAAGGAGTCGCGGCGCGCGCTGCTGTTCGGCCAACTGATCATCATGGTGGTGTATCTGCCGATCTTTGCGCTGACCGGCGTCGAGGGCAAGATGTTCCACCCGATGGCGTTCACCGTCGTGACGGCACTCGTGGGCGCAATGATCCTGTCGGTGACCTTCGTGCCGGCCGCCGTGGCACTGTTCCTCTCGGGCAAGATCAGCGAGAAGGAAAATCGCCTGATGACCTGGGCGAAGCGTGGTTATGCCCCGAGCTTCGATTGGGTGATGGAGAGAAAACCGCTCGTGCTCACGATCGCGTGCGTTTGCGTGGTGCTGTCGGGTTTGCTCGCGACGCGCATGGGTAGCGAATTCATCCCGAGCCTCGACGAAGGCGACGTTGCCTTGCACGCGCTGCGGATTCCGGGCACCAGCCTGACCCAGGCGATCGACATGCAGGTGCAGCTCGAGCAGACGGTGAAGGCGTTCCCGGAGGTCGACACGGTATTCGCCAAGCTCGGCACGGCCGAGATCGCCACCGATCCGATGCCGCCGAACGTGGCCGACAACTTCGTGATCCTCAAGCCGCGCGATCAGTGGCCGGACCCGACGCGACCCAAGGCCGAACTCGTGGAGGCGATGCAGACCGCGGTCCAGCAGGTGCCGGGCAACAACTATGAGTTCACGCAACCGATCCAGATGCGCTTCAACGAACTCATCTCGGGTGTGCGCAGCGACGTCGCGGTGAAAGTGTTCGGCGACGACATGGAGGTTATGGCCGAGACCGGCGAGCGGATTGCCGAAGTGCTGGAAGGCATTCCCGGGGCCGCCGATGTGAAAGTGGAGCAGACGACCGGCCTGCCGATGCTGACGGTGCGCATTGACCGCGACCGGATCACCCGACTGGGCCTGAACGTTGCCGATGTGCAGGACAGCGTTTCCGCTGCACTGGGCGGCCAGGAGGCCGGTGCGGTGTTCGAAGGCGACCGGCGCTTCGACATTCTGGTGCGATTGCCCGAAGCTTTGCGCAGCGATCTCGATGCGATGCAGCGGCTGCCGATCCGCCTGCCGGCCGGGGACAACGGCACGGTCCGCGGGTTCGTGCGCCTCGGGGACATCGCAAGCATTCAGTCGGCACCCGGCCCCAATCAGATCAGTCGCGAGAACGGCAAGCGCCGCGTGGTCGTGACCGCCAACGTGCGGGGGCGCGATATCGGCTCATTTGTCGCGGAAGCCGAGGCCAGGATCACCGAGGCCGTGCAGGTGCCGACGGGCTACTGGACGACCTGGGGCGGCACCTTCGAGCAGTTGCAGAGCGCGACGAAGCGCCTGCAGATTGTCGTACCGGTCGCGTTGCTGTTGGTCTTCACGTTGCTCTTCGCCATGTTCGGCAATATCAAGGACGGGTTGCTGGTGTTCACCGGCGTGCCGTTCGCGCTGACGGGCGGCATCCTGGCGCTGTGGCTGCGCGACATTCCGCTATCGATCTCGGCCGGCGTCGGTTTCATTGCGCTGTCCGGTGTGGCGGTGCTGAACGGACTGGTGATGATCTCGTACATCCGCAGCCTGCGCGACGACGGCCTGGCGCTCGACGATGCGATCCGCGAAGGCGCGCTGACGCGCCTGCGTCCGGTGCTGATGACCGCATTGGTGGCCTCTCTGGGCTTCGTGCCGATGGCCATCGCCGTCGGAACCGGCGCCGAAGTGCAGCGGCCACTAGCGACGGTCGTGATCGGCGGCATTCTGTCCTCCACCCTTTTGACGCTGCTGGTGCTGCCTGCGCTATACCGGCTCGCGCACGCCCGCGATGAGCAAAGGCAAGCCCGCATCGCGGTCGCCACGGCGGCGGCCGCGCCCGCTGCAAGCATCTGATTGAACTTAAACCGGGTACGAATGCTGCCGCACCGCCTACCAGCGAAACGCGCTCGAATTCGTACCCAACCGAGAGAGGTCCAAATGAAAGCACGTACCAAGATCGTCTTTTTTGCAGCCCTTGCCGGACTTACGGGATGCGCGAGCAATATCGTTCATGAAGGCAAGTACGCACAGGACGATGGATGGCGAAAGGGAACCGTGGTCGAGATCGGGCCGGCGAAAAGCCTGAAGCGGCCGTCGTTCTATGATTGCAGGACCAAGGCGTCGGCCACCGAAGGCAACGAGCCATATGTGATGGTCGCGTTTCTGCGCAATGGGCATCCGTATGCGCGCGCAGCCAAGTTGCCCGCCGATGCGCAGTTGCAGGTCGAAGATAAGGTCTACGTGAACATCAAGGACTGCAACGCGCCGATGCCGAAGCGCGACTCATGAATGTCCGCCCACACGAAATCCGTTTGGTGCGATTGCCGCATGAGACGCCGGGAATCGTGGTGCGGGTCGAGACTGATCCGAGATCGACGGCTCTCCGGGCAGGCCAGGCAGGACCGAAAAAATGAATGACGAGATCAATCATGAAGCATGGCGCGATCGAGTCAGGCGGGAAGTGCTCGACGCGGTTCGGCAAGGCAACGTCCGGGAAGTGCAGAGGCGACTCGAGGAAGGATTGCCGTCCAACTGGCAGGACACGGAGGGATGCAGTCTGGTGTTCTTGGCCGCGTTCCACCGTCAGTGGGACGTCGTTGACGCCTTATTGGCGCACGGCGCTTCGATCGATCTGCCCGATCGTCGTGGTTGGACGCCGCTCTTCTGGGCCGCCTTCAACGGACATGCGGACATCGTCTCATTCCTGATCGGCCGCGGCGCCGATCCCGACCTGCGCACGGAAGACGGGGAGTGGCCCTTGTTTTGGGCGGTATACAAGGGCCACACGGCGGTTGTCCGACACCTGCTGATCGGTGGAGCAAGGAGGGACCTGCTCGATGGGGAGGGCCATGACATGTTATGGCTCGCGCGGACTTTGAAGCGACGAGACATCATAGCGATGCTGGAAAGGTAGCGTCGCAGGCACGGTACCTCGCCTGTCCGACCGGACGCCGGCTTGTTTCCGGCTCTAACCAGGCAGCCGCCTTATCCAAGAACAGCCAACTCGGTCAGATCGTCAATGGGAGTGTCGGTGGTGAATATCCGGGAAATGCGGGTGCTTATGGATCATGGCAGCGTGACCGTGCTGATGTTCATGCGGTTCGCTACTGTCCCAATCAAAATCGTGCTCATGCTGGTGGTGCTTGGTGGTGCTCGTCATGCGCATGGCGGTGGCGGTGCTCGAGTGGGTCATGAGTGTGTTCGTGTTCGTGGTGCTCGGTCAGATGCAACCAGACGGCCCAGCCCATCAGGACCGCCGCCATCCAGAAGGCCAGAGAGGTCGATTCGCCGAGCAGGAGCAGTGCCACCGCCGCGTCGATAAAAGGGGCAGTGGAAAAGTAGGCGCCGGTCCGCGCCGTACCGAGGCCGCGCAGAGCCAGCACGAACATGACTAGGCTGATGCCGTAGCCGAGCAACCCCGCGACCATGGTTGCGAGAACAGTTGCCGGAGGTGGCATCGTGGCACCCAGCGACAGCGCGAGCACACCATTGATTGCCCCGGCGATGATCCCCTTGCTGCCCGCGATGAACAGGACGTCGGACGCCGAGACCTTGTGCGTCAGGTTATTGTCGATCGCCCAGCACAGGCAGCTTGCGGCCACCGCGAACGGACCAATCCAGGTCGTTGCGCCGTCATCCCGCGTCGCCCACGACAGCACGCCGCCGCCAGCGGCAATAGCGAGCATGCCCAGCACGATGCGACGATCTGCATTTTTCTTGAAGACGATCCACGCGATCACGGCCGTGAGCACGGCTTCGAGGTTCAGCAACAGGGAGGCTGTCGAGCCGCTCGTATATCTCAGCCCGAACAGCAGAGCGACGGGGCCGAGCACGCCACCGAATAGAATAGCGCCTAGCTAGCAACCAGGGACATCCCGCCCGGGCGAGGCCAGACGCCTTCCAGCCACGATCCCGAACGAGACGGACCAGCGCAAGGCCGATGCCGCTGCCGAGATACAGCAGACCACCGAGCAAGACTGGCGACAACTCGCCGATCGGCAGTTTGGCGAACGGCGTGCTCGCGCCGAACAAGACGCTGCCAAGAGGGCATTGAGGACGCAGCTACGCATCGTTCAGGTGGTTCGCGAAATTGATCAAGGCAATCTGCCGGTCGTTAAATATGGCATGACGTTCTCGACCGCTGGGCGCGGTCGGGGAATCAGGATCAGAGAGCACGCGTTCGATCTGGTCGTATGCAGCGCGCGTCTTGAGCGTCACGGTCACTTCGCCACCCGAACGGTTGCGCCAGAACCAACCGTGCTTCCCATCGAAGGCCGCTTGCAGCTTTTCGGCCCGCGCCGTCCCGTTCCGGCCTTCGCCGTAGCCGTGATAGAAGCCCTTCGGCGCCTTAACCGGATCTCCGTGCGTATCGCAATTAACTCCGCCTCCGGCGCTTGACCATTCATAACGTACGCTCGCGTCCTTCCGCATGGTCAAGTTGACCTCGGCTGCTTCGTCCAGTTTGAGCTTGATCGTCGCGGTATGCGAGATATAGTCAAGACTGGTGTATGACCAGATCCTGATAGAAGAGCTTGATGAGGCGGCGTGCCTCTGCTGAGAATTGAGTTGTCGAGACCAAATTTTCAGCAACCACGGAGGCGCGCCTTGAAGAAGGATACGAGTGAGCAGTCGGTTGAGCAATCGGAAGTGGGGCTGT